>OGXL01000075.1_pt1 | contig 65695 bp, 67 predicted proteins | sample 1576311 | NCBI WGS metagenome assembly OGXL01 (sample SAMEA3541564, study PRJEB24748) | human gut metagenome | biome: human gut; feature: human-associated habitat; material: faeces | place: China | collected 2012 | reverse complement strand
TCAGAGAGATCATTGCCTGTTTAACAAGCAACAATCTCTTAAGTTAATGACATTGCCAGTGAACAGTAACGTAAATAATAACCCCTTCTTCTTTTCTTCGCAAAACACTTGTTCTTTATCATCAAACATGGTATTCTTATTTTGCTGCAGACTGCTATACATTTTATATAATACGGGAGATTCAACACATGGATGGATATGAATTTGAATATCAATGTGCAAAAATACTAAAGCGAAAACATTTTTCTAAAATAAAAGTAACCCAAAGCTCCGGAGATCAGGGAATCGATATCATTGCTTTCAAACATCGAAAAAAATACGGGATACAATGTAAATATTACACCCATCCCGTTGGAAATAAAGCTGTTCAGGAAGCCTATGCAGGTGCAAACTTCTACGACTGCGATAAAGCTGTTGTAATGACAAATATAACCTTTACAAAGTCAGCAACCCAGCTTGCACAGAAACTGGATGTTGAACTATGGCCTGACTGCCCTGTTACACCCTTTTACAGTTTACCGTTTAAAATCATGAGTTTATTAAATGCAGTACTTTTTCTTTACGCAGTGCTCGCATTTCTCTCCCTGAAACCTGAATTTGATTTTATTCATCTTCCCTTTGTTCCTGATACCCTGACGCTGGTCATCATTCTTACAGCTTCTATTTCCGGTATCTTCGGCTGGAGTTTTTTTCTGTGTAATCTCATTGCTGCAGGCGCATACCTTTATCTTGCATTTCATACACTCATTCTGCCGATATATGCAGAAACAGGCAGCTGCACAAATATACACATGCTTTCCCTGATTCCGGCAGGCGTATATCTGCTTCATGCAGGATGGATAAAAATCAGGAAATAACAGTCTTATGAATAACTATTATAATGCTCAGCTTCCTGATTTGCCAAAAAGCAGCCCTGCTCATGAGAAGAGAGAACTCCTACTGCCTGTAAATAGGCATAGATAACCGTTGTTCCCACGAACTTCATGCCGCGTTTTTTCAAATCTTTTGATATACAGTCAGACAGTTCTGAACTTGTCCGGCCGGTTTCACAGACTACTTTGCCATCTGTCCAATGCCAGATATAATCCGAAAAGCTGCCGTACTCCTTCTGAATTTCCAGAAATGCCCATGCATTGGTAACGGCAGCCTGTATTTTCAGGCGGTTTCGTATGATGCCGGGATTACTCCGCAGTGCTTCCAGCTTGTCCTCAGTGTAAGCGCTGACTTTCTCCGGATCAAAATTGTCAAAAGCCACGCGAAAGGCATCTCGCTTATTCAGAACACATTCCCAGGACAGGCCCGCCTGAAAGCACTCCAATATCAGCATTTCAAAGAGCTTCCGGTCATCATGCACCGGAATGCCCCACTCCTCATCGTGATAACGAATATAACGCTCATTTCTCGGATTTGCCCAGCAGCATCGTATCTTACCATCTGCCCACTTCATTCATATACCGCCTTTCCAAAGTTTATTTTGCCACAATATTGAATATCCAAGCTTTATCTCGTCGACAAGCACTTTCGTTCTGATCTACTGACAAATTTACGCAGCAATGGCATTGGCATTAACCTGCTCTATGGTTTTTCTGATCCCCAGCCATACATTTAAGTCTGTAAATATGTCCACAATACTGCCCTGGTCCGTAAAAGGTGATTCCTGAAGAACCGAGAGATCCTTCAGCAGCCCATTATGTACAATATATTCCACAATCTGATTCACAAAATAAATCTGTCTGCTGTCCAGGCAGGTATCATCCAGATATTGTGCAAAGGCAGCCTTAGCAGCATTCATGTCAAGCCCTACAATCTCACGCACAAATTCTCCAAGCGGTTTCTGTCCGTATTCTGCCTCATAATCCTGTTTGGTTCCCAATTCACTCCACAGAATTTTTTCCAGCGTTCTCATGTCATTATTGTCTAAAGGAATATTGGTTTTTAGCTTCGCTATCACTGCATTGTCCTGATGTTGGCGTACATAATATTCTGCTTTTGCCTTATAATTTTTCAGATCATCATTTTCCAGTTCTGAATCCTTCCACTCCATGTTGAGAATCTCATCATCAAAGTTTGTGTCATAGATCATTCTGTCTGCATCCGGAATATATTTCATCAGATCGCGGAGATTTTCTCTGATATGCTCAAATTCAGGAATCCCTGCATTGTCCAGATATCCTCCATGAAGAATCTTGTCTATCAGTTCTGCCTGCATCATAATCTCCGGAATGTTAGAAATCCCTGCCAGTGCAGAAACCTTCTTCAGCAGATCCTTTCGACCACGTCCATATTTCTTTTCTGCCAGATACGCCAGTTCAATTCCATACAGAAGAGCATCAAAACGCAAAGCTTTCGCATCATCATTTTCAGGTCTGATCAATGGAGATAATTCGTCCCGCACTGCCAGAGTGTCCTCATAAGTAAGAACCTTATAATTTTCTTCAACAGCATAAATATCCACATATTTTAAGTGCTGACGCACCGCAAAATTTTCTCGGTTTAACTCCTGCACCTTTCCAGCCATATGCTCTACCAGAGATTTACGATAGGTAATCAATCGTTCTGTCTGATAAGCGGCTCCCTGCAATTTATAGGCAATCTCAAATTCCAGTTGAAAAATTGCTCCCTGAAGTGCGATCATATTTGCAGTGGCACGTCCTTTATTCATGCGGAAGAACTCAAAATTTCCACAGAAATCAAAAATATAGAATTTCTGCTTATCCTCTCCATCCATCAGAGCCGGGCACAAACGGGTACCTCGCCCGATCATCTGCCAGAATTTCGCCTTACTCATAACCTTTTTGAAAAATACCAGATTCAAAACTTCCGGCACATCAATTCCCGTATCCAGCATATCTACAGAGATTGCTATCTGAGGAAGCTTCTTTGAATCCGAAAACTCATCAATCGCACTCTGTGCATATTTCAGGCGATTATCAATCACCATGGCATATCCTGTCAGATGTGGATATTCTTTTCCGAACACCTCATATATTTTCTCTGCATGACGGTGATTTTTCGCAAAAATAATGGTCTTTCCAATCTTGTTTCCATAATCTATCTTTAATCCGTTCGTCATCAGGATATGTAAAACCTTCTTTATGGTGTCCTCATTAAAAAGCCATTCATTTAATGCTGCCGAGCCAATACTTTCCGGCATTTCACCGTTTTCATCCTCAAAGGTATCCTCATAGACTTCCTTATCTTCCGGAGATAATTCATCATATACAATTCCATGCTCTATAAATTTCAGTGTAGTCTCCACAGACATAAAGTCAACCAGATAACCATCCTTCACTGCCTGCGCAAGCTCATAGCCATAAGTAGGGACACCGTTCTCCAGTTCAAAGATTTCATAGGTATTTTTATCAATTTCATCTTTTGGAGTAGCTGTCAGCCCAATCAGCGGAGCGTCAAAATAATTAAAAATATCCCTGTATTTATTGTAAATGGAACGATGTGCTTCATCACAGATCACCAGATCAAAATGTCCGCAGGTAAACAATTTTCCCTCTTTGTCCTGAATCGTATCTATACAGTTTATCATGGTCTGATAAGTAGAAAAAACACAATGAGCTGCATAGTTATCTTTCTCTTCGCACAAATTTGTAACAGATAAATCCGGCAGCAAATTGACAAAGCTTCGCTTAGCCTGTGTTACCAGTGAATTACGATCTGCCAGGAAAAGAATATTTTTTACCCATCCCTGTTCTGACAATACCTTGCAAAGTGCAATAACTGTACGTGTCTTTCCCGAACCTGTAGCCATAACAAGGAGAGCTTTTCTGCGATTTCTGGTGTCAAAACTGTCACAGACAGCCTTAATCGCAGCCTCCTGATAATATCGTCCTGCTATATTTTTGTCTATGGAAATCTGTCCCAGACCTGAGCGCATCTGTCTGAGATTAAACAATTTTTCCAGATCCCGTTTGGAATAAATTGCTGCAATTTTTCTCTCCGGATACTGGTTATCACAGATACGAACATCAAAACCATTGGTAAGAAATATCACCGGTCTTCTGCCTTGTTTCTGCTCAATCAGATCAGCATAAAGCTTCGCCTGCTGCCTGCCCTTTGCCACATCTGCACAGGTTCTCTTGGCTTCTATCACAGCCAGGAACTTACCATCATCACCAAGGAGAACATAATCTGCATATCCGACCTGTGACTTATTTGGCATACCCGGAATCCTGTATTCATTTATCCAGTTCTGTCCCTCAGTCCATCCTGCATCCTGCAGCATAGAATCAATGTAGATCTTTCGGGTTTCATATTCTGAAATATCCAGTGGTTTAGTCACGTATGTCTGCTGCTGTTCTTCACGACGGGCGGTCAGTTCTTCCCTCAGGGCAGCATTTTCCTTTAACAATTGTTCCAGTTTCAGATCCGTTTCTGACTGACCAGCCTGATCGCCGACCGGCTGACTAACTGACTGATCCGCTGTATGAGCAGAATTTTCCTGCAGTAATGTAGAATCATAATTGCTGACAGTGTAATGATCTGCGTAACAATAAGCAACAAAATCCAGAAAAATATATAGATTTTGCAGACACAATTCTGCCCGTTCCTTCTTTACTTTCTGACCGGTATGGGCTGCAAAATTACCTGTTTTGCGTATAAATTCCATACGTTTCAAAAGATCTGCATCAATAATATCCCTGAATTCATCTGTACTCATCAGACTAACCAGTCTGTCATCCCATGGCATGACAAGGGCACTGTCCACAGAATACATCCATTTAACAGCAAATTCCATTGCCCGTCTGCAGTTAAGCACAGATGCTGCATAATCAAACTGAAAAATCCTTTCCGCAGAGATCGCTACATCTGCAAAATCTTTAAACTTTGGTTCATTTTTCAGGAAATCAAAATTAGTCATACTGACACCTCCCGAATCTTATGTGTTTTCACCCATTGTTTTTATAACATCTTATTTTCTCTGTAACTTTCAAAAATATAAGATGGATTTTCGTAGTAGACACTACTGTTATAATCATCTATTTTTTCGCTGATAAAAGAATTATAAACCTTGATCAGTGCATCAACTATCTCAATTTTCTCGCTGGCAGCTACCTGTTTTATCAAGCGTTTATATACTTTTCCAATATCCCAATGAGAAGGAATTGAATATTTACATTCCTTTACATTATCGAACGTCCCTGTTGGTATGTGCGCCTCTGCAATAAAATCTTCACTAACCTGATCAATATTATCACAATGATACACATCTGCCAGATCATAGATTTTCTCCAGACGTTTTCTGCCTAATTGATTTACTACATCTGCACGAATATTCTTCGTTTTCCGCGAAATATAATCAATCAGACTGCAAGTGTAAAACAGGTCATTATCTTTCTTATCTTCCCGTCCGAGTCCTACCATTAAAGCACCTCACAATCCCTGTATTCCAGACATTTTAATGCATCTTTCGTACAAAATGTAATTTGATGAGTTGGATATTTGAATTTTGCAAGAACCCAGAACTGTTCTCTTGTAATAGTTCCATCAATATAATCAGAAACAAAATTGTAAATCTGATCATCTGCCATAGCACCAATTACAATATCATAATTGTGATCTTTCCCACTTCTGCAATCCACAATAAAATCCAACCATTCTTCAGACATTTCTGTAAATTCCTTAATATTAAGGTTATTGTTCATCCGTACATCATAGATAGAAATAACCTTTGTTTCATACCGTTTAGCCCATCGCTGTGCCTGCTCTTTAATAATCGTACAGTAAAAACCATAACCAAAATCTTTGGTGTTGCGACCTTTCCGAATTTCCGGCTTTTTTACAGGCTGATAGCCACCATGATACACTGTCATTTTTGCCATATAATCACCCCTCTCTTCAGTCTAACGGATATTCATCTCCTAGCCCATAAAATATTTACACTGCTGATAATATTCCTCAGCTTCTTTCTGCATTAATGAGACAAGCTTGCGTACTTTCTGCTCTTCTCTATATTGTTTCAGCCCATCAATATATTGACTTCGATTCTCATCCAATACAATGAAAGGAAGAATATCCGGGTTCTTTAGACTTTCCCGAAACATGATCATCCTTCCGGTTCTTCCATTTCCATCCTGGAAAGGATGAATTGCCTCATATCTGGCATGAAATCCTGCAAGGGTTCTCATATTTTTATTCTGTTCTCTATACCACTTTAGTAATTGGTTCATTTCCATTTCAACATCCTGTGGCAACGTTGTTCGATACATCCCTACCATATTTGGACGTTTTTTATAATCACCAATTGCATATCCATTCGCTCTGTCCTCGAATACTCCGGTCTTTAATTCATAATGCAGATGTTTGATTAGTTCCGGTGTCAACTCTTCATCAAGAGTATCAAGCATGTAATTGAACATAAGAAAATGGCCGTTCATTTCTTCAACATCTTTGGCTCTGTAATAGTCATCACTTTGCGGTAATGTTCCACTGTCAAAAAGAGAGGCTGTCTGTTCCGGAGTAAGTGTGCTTCCTTCAATTTTATTGGAATTATATGCCATGGCACGCTGTGTGTAAGCATATACACCAGATCTGTCAAAACGTTTCCGTTCAATTATAAATCTCTCAACCAACCATTTTTTGTAATCCTGCACAAACTTCCCTCCTATCCGAAATGTTCCTGCATTAACGAATCAAATAGCATCTGGGTTTTATCCAGTGCTTTTTGAATTGCAACTTTAGATTTGTTGACTTGTTTAACGAAGTCGGCAAACTCGTTTTGGAGTTTAATCGGTGGTAATGGTAATCTTAATCGCCCCAATCGTTCTTTAGAAATATTAGACATTGATTTTGCCGAACCACTAGCTGCACTTTCTACCTGACGCCTATACAAGTCATGATTAATTAACTTCCACATATAAATTTTGTTACATTTCGAATTTGTATTAAGTCTAAAAATCAAATCTGGCATCATAAGTTTATTAGGTGTTATTTCCACATAAGCTGCCATTCCTACAAGTTCAGGCGTGTTCTTTCTTGTAAATAGCAAATCACCATTATGAACTTCTGCACTTTTTACAAAATCATTTGAATCAATAATTGCCTTATTTTCTTCCGGCTTATATACCCCGTACGTTGCAGCACTTAACTTAAGTATTCCGGGGTGTTCTCCCTCTCTTGCATTACTATCACATACGAAACTTTTTCCATTTTCAATACTAGTTAAGCATTCATCAAAAGTAACCATATCCCATCCCAGAGGGTTATGGATAGGATTTCCAAACATCTCGACAAATCGGGCGTTCACCAGCTCATCTAACTTCAAAATCTCATTATTACTTAAGCTTAATAGTTGTTTTGCTTTTTTCAAAATATTAACTATCTTCTTTTGTGCATCAACAGAGGGTAATTCAATCAAAGCATCTGTAAGGTTTCCCAATTTTATATATTTAATCACTCCACCAATAGCTTGTCTTCTAAGCTCTTTAATATAGCCTTCCATAAAATAGTAAAGATATGGCATATATAATTGTCCACCGCTATTATCCTCAATAATGTACGTACGTTGATAAGCATCAAATTTTCCGTTATAATACTTGACATTCAAATCACCATTGCCAGCTACCAGAACACATTCACAATCATATGAATAATTAGATATCTTTAATGGTTCTCTTGAACAAGTAAAAAAAGGATATTGTCCATCTTCTGACGAGGCATTTGCATCAAGTTTACCAGTCTTTATTTTAGTTAAATCTCCCAGTTTTACTTTCACCTAATCTTATCTCCCTATAAATGTCATTTTAATCCCAACAACTCTTCCAAAGCCTGCATTTCTTCGCCAATTTTCATCTCAATTTCATGCAGTTCTGTCATAATTTCCTGTGTTGATGGGTATTCTACTGGTACATATTCGATTTCTTTGTATTTGTTAATACTCAGATCATAGCCATTTTCTGCAATTTCTTCTTTGGGTACAAAGAAACTCTGATCTGTGCGTTTACGGTCAGTCTCTTTATCCAGGTTTCTGAAACGCTCTATGATATCCGGAATGTCGTTTTCCTTCGTTTCTGTTCTCTTATCATCAAGGCTAAAACCATCCGCTTTCATATCATAAAACCAGACTTTATCAGTTCCACCATGTCCGGTTTTGGTAAAAATCAAAATAGCTGTAGATACTCCTGCATATGGTTTAAACACGCCGGAGGGCATGGAAATCACTGCTTCCAGACGGTTCTCTTCTACCAGGGCCTTTCTTATGGCTTTATGGGCAGTTGAAGAACCAAACAGCACTCCGTCCGGTACAATACATGCACATCTCCCACCAATTTTCAGCATACGGATAAACAGTGCAAGAAACAGTAATTCTGTCTTCTTTGTTTTACATACTTTCAATAAATCTGCACTTACAATATCGTAATCCAGACTTCCCTTAAATGGCGGATTAGCCAGAATCAGACTGTATTTTTCCTTATCTGTATTCTGATCCGACAGACTGTCTCTGTACTCAATATATGGATTCTCCACACCATGGGTCATCATGTTCATTGCACCGATTCGAAGCATGGTTCTGTCCATATCATAACCATGGAACATGTGATTCATATAATGTTCCTTATTCTGTCTGTCAAAAAGAACCTCCTGCTTTTTTTTATCTCGCAGGTATTCGCTTGCGGCAACCAAAAAACCAGACGTACCGCACGCCGGATCACAGATGATTTCATCTGCCTTAGGATCCATCATTTCCACCATCATTCGAATAATGTGCCTCGGTGTACGAAACTGACCATTTACACCTGCCGTAGCAAGTTTAGAAAGCAGGTATTCATATACATCGCCCCGGGTGTCTGCTGACTTAATCTGTTCCATCTGCTCATAAATGGCATCCATAGTCGTCACAATCTTATCCAGCATCAAAGGGGTCGGTACTTTAAAAATGGCATCTCCCATGTATTTGGAATAGGCACTTTCCTTATCTCCATGGAGATTTTTTATAAAAGGAAATACCCACTCCTGCATAGTGCTGTACATTTTTGCAGCAGGAAAATCATGAAAAGTACTCCATTTCAGCTGGCTTCCATCAATTTTCCGGTCTCCGATCTGTATTTCTCCGGCAAATATACTCTTATGTGGCAGACCAAGCATTGCCGCCTCTTTTGCATGGACATTGTCTGCATCATCCAGATCGCGGATAAACATCAGATATGTCATCTGTTCAATCACATCCAGTGGATTAGTCAGTCCTCCTGTCCAGAATATTTCCCATAAATTATCAATTTTACTTTTTAATTCTCCGGTAACCATATCATTCGTTCTCCCTGTTCCAAACGTAGGAAGTATATCTTCCCCCGCCTATTTTTATTATCTGATTGTTCTTTAGTAATTCGTTCAGCGTTCGCTGTATGGTTGTCTGACTGATTTCCGGACATTGAGCTGCAATTTCCGCTTTTGTAATCCTGCCATAGGAGTTTCTGATAATATCTCCAATACGATCAGATTTTGAAATTGTTTTGTCCGTAAGAATCTCCACCCTGTCCGCAAACTCCCGGTAAGCAGCAACTATAACCCCTAACATATATTTCACAAAAGGAGCATAATCATTTCTGCCTTCATGCCATTCCCATGAGCTTTCCTGTAAAGCTTCATAATAATTCTCTTTTGTATCTGATATCAGTCTTTCAACACTAATATACTGACCAACATAATATTCCGACTTATACAAAATCAATAAAGTCAGGAGACGGCTCATTCTTCCGTTTCCATCATCAAATGGATGAATACAAAGAAAATCCAGTATAAACATTGGAAGTAACAGCAATATATCCATAAACTGCTTATTGACAGCATCCTTAAATGCATTGCATAAATCATTGACTGTTTCTGCTGTTTCCCATACCGGAACCGGCTGAAATCTCACTCTTTTCGTTCCATCCGGAAGTTCTTCTGCGATCACATTATCCACAGACTTAAAATTCCCACCGTATCCATTTCCGCTAAATTTATACAAATATCTGTGTAGTTGCAGAATCATATTTGAACTGACAGGAATATATTCATGATTTTCATGAATTGTTGCCAGAACATCCCTGTATCCGGCGATTTCTTTTTCACTCCTTGTCTTTGGCAATGTTTTCTCACGGACAATTTTCTTCAGCCGATCATCCGTTGTTGTAATTCCCTCAATTCTGTTAGACGCTTCCGTACTTTGTATTCTGGCAATCTCTAGCAGTTCTGACAGTAATTCCTTTTGTATATTATCTGCGGAATACCGGCCTCTGTATTCATGGATCTTAGTAATATATGATACAATATCAGGAGTAAGCAATTTGCTGTATTCTTTCTCAAAATCAAAACTTCTCATCTATTATCCTCTCAGCGTGTAATATCATTGTCTTGCTCCCATTTTATCATCAATTTAGTCATAACGCAATTTAATTTAGTCATTTGTATGTAAAATGACTAAATTAAATATATATGGTGTAATTAAGATTTATCTATCGCATTCCTCATAAATGACCACCTTGTTCAGATTATTGCCCTATTATCCTGTTCAAAAATCCTTCGTCCGGATGCTCCGATATTTCAAAAAATACATCTATTTTTCCAGGTTCTGCGGAACGGTCTTCAAAGGCCGGGAAAATAAAGCCGCATTTCGGAGTTCCGGCATTGTAATCTTTATCTACCGGGGCCACCACGCAGATTAGGAAACTGTATATTTCTTCTGATTCCCACTGTTCGCTGTGGTCTGAGCCTTTCTTTGGGATATCATATATTCCATGATAAATATAAATTCCAAACTCCTGTCCCTGCAGACGGTTTATTTTATCCGAAGAATCTTTTGTATCGCAGATTCCCTCTGCAAGCTGTTCACAGAGAGTCTGAACCAGAAGATCATCTTTTAATCCGTATTGTGATAATGCCATCAGCAGTTTGTGGATGCTGTCATATGCCATATCCCCTTCAGGGAATTTATAACATTTTAACTGTTCATTTGTTTTGGAAAAAGGAATGGTTTTCGCAAGATCCAGATTTACCTGCTGATCATGTTTGCTCATATTTTTGAAGCTTACATTGAAGGTATTATCTATGTATCCCTCGTCATCTATATATGCTCCTGCTGCACGCACAAAGCAGTTTCTGGATAATGTCATCCTGCGGGTTAATTCCAGCATATCATTTCGGTTGATCTTTGTATCTTTTTTATTCATCAAAATGGTTCCATCCTCCAAAAATACCTTTATCGCTATGTCCTGTCTTATGTCCATTTTCATTATAGTGATTCATATTTCCAAAACAATCAGGGCGGCTTTCACCTATTTTGTTTCCATCAGCATCATAATTTTCCATACTTCCAAGCCAGCCTGGACGACTTTCACCAGTCTTATTCCCATTGGCATCATAATTCTCCATGCTGCCAAGCCATCCTGGACGGCTTTCTCCTATAAAGTTTCCGTCCGCGTCATAATGCTTCATAGTTCCAAATAATCCGGGACGACTATAACCTTTTTTACTCATATATATGTACCTCATTTCTATCAGAAATAAATTTTCAGCAAAGTCCGAAAAACAGGGATTGCATTAACAGATGCTGATTTAGTTAAGATATGGCAGATTAATCTTTATCTAATTCATCAATAATCCTCTTGTTCATAGAATCATAAGAATTCCAGTTTTCTTTTCTGGTGTTTATTTTTATCTGTTCACAGACGTATTTCAGAATCCAGAAAATATCATCAACGCTTTTTCCTGTGCGTTCTTTGATCCATTCAGGAGTAACAGATACTATGTTATGCGCTGCTACATTTCTCACATTCTGCTCTATATTTACCAGTTCCTGTATTCTCTGCACCATTAACGTATCTGTACATTTCTTCTGGATAATTTCCAGTAGATGAGCAGAATATACCGGCCCATATCTGAATGGATAAAATTTTTGATTTAAAATATCCAGTATTTCACCGACAAGTCTGTTTTTGTCCCAGATTCTTTGATTATTTCGCTTATAATATCTGGTAATGTCAATATCACATGACTGTTCCAATACTATTTCAAGCAAATCTACACCTAACGGAGTAATCGCCCTGATAAAATCAGCATATTCTCCCCGTTTTACCTTTAAATCCAGAGCCAGCATATATTCAAACAGGACTTTCTTTTCATTTTCTCCGCGTACTGCAGTAATAATCCCATTATTTTCCGGCAAAACCCTGTTCATCCTTGTCCAGTCCAGAAGCGAACGGGCATCTGCAGTTTCCAGCCACTGATATGCAACAGGACTTAAATCTTCTTTTATTTCTTTTCCCACAGCTAAAGCAGCATGATAATCATAGGCAAGTAAATGCTTCTTTATCATATCAATTTTCAAAAGACGCATTAAATTCAGACATTTTACTTCCTGGCATCTGTTTTCTGCGGTTTCTTCATTGTCCATATTTAATTCCCAGTTGGCATCAACATCATACTCGTCCCGTTCTTCATGTTCTAAATTACTTTTCTTTTGTGGCGTTGAGACCTGAATTGGTAAAAATCTGTACTCAGACAGCGTTGCCATAACCAGCAATGCGCTCTTCATTGCAGGAGTTCCGGAAGCCATATTTACCAGCAGAATATCTTCCGAGTCCTTTTGTTCTTCTATTTCTGCAATAATCCGATGAAACTCATTATAAAATATATCATACTGCTGAACATCTATCATATCTGAGTTCTCAATAATGTGAATCTCAAATTTGTGATGCAGAAACTCTCCAAGCAGCTCCAGGGTTTTTACATAACGGTTGTCCTTTTTATGATTCTCCATCATTTCCTTAGACAGATAAAGATATACAACATCCGGCTGATAATATCTGCATATGTGTATCATAGAGCCATCATATAAATATTTAATAGGATCTGTATTTCCAATTGGTGAAAATAAATATTTCCTTGCCATTTTTCTCCTCCGTTTTATCTATACATTTTTTAGTTAGATCAGAACAATCTCTTCATCAAATTCTGGCACTTCACCCCATGAAGTTACCTTGCCTTTTCCTGTTATTTTATATATTCGGACATTGTCCTCTGTTTTGTCAATATATCTCGGAATTTCTTCTATCAGTTTGTTATATCTCTGTGTTGTCAGCATTGCCTCAAAAGCTGACTTCTGAACACGTTTTCCATAACCGGACAAAAGTTTGGCAAGTTTTACCCTCTTACGATTATCTACAATATCGTAAATAATCAAAACAAATTCCTTATCTGATTCCAATTCATCAGATATCTGGAAATAATAATCTTCATCATCGTATGATAATTGGCTCATAAAGGCTTGCGTCTCCCTCCTCAATTGCTTTCGCCAGATGTTCCATCTGAAGAAAAATACCACGACGAAAGCTTACCGCGTAGTCTACATATTTTAAATATCTGACTTCTGTCTGAAATTTCCTCTCCAATTTATTTAAATACAGCTTTAAGCCATCCTTTGTTATATAGCATCCCGGTTCATCCATATTAAAATAGAAGTGATCTTTCAGGATTTCACGTCCATTAATCATACTCATCGCCGTAGCATCCACGATAATTGCCCGCCATTCTTCTATCATATCGCTGGCAAGAGTAGGATGCTTTTCCGCATCCCTGTGTATAAAACCAAAATATGGATTTAAGCCTTTCATTTCTATCTTGCAATAGACCTCATTCATCAATATTGAATATCCAAGGCTTATCATAGAATTAAATTCATCTCTTGGCGGACGGCGGTTTCTTCCCTGAAAAGTAAAATTTTCATCTATGCAGGCTGACAATCCTTTGAAATAATACTTTGCAGCCTGCCCTTCAAAACCAATCATCTCTTCTATTCTATCACAGGTCAATACTTTGTTTCTGCAGATAGCTAACATTTTTTGTTCTTCTTCCAGATTTAAACCTTTACTTTTCTCATACCTGTGCAGCACTACGCTTTGATTTTTAATTTTTGCACTTAAAATTTTCATAGCAAGTTCCACAGCAAAACCTGTGTCATAGAGTGCACATTGTTTTCTCTGACGTTCTACATTGACGTGACCTGTTGAGATTAATCTGCCAAAATATTTACCTCCTTTGGAAAAGTAACTTACAGGAATTCCTCTCTGCATACATTCTTCTGCACACTGTGTCGTCATCTGAGATTGCCCCATAATTGTAATTCCATCCAGAGATTCTATAGGAAGCATTCGTTTCGAACCATCTTTTTGTTTTACGGTACAGCAGTTACCTTCTATTCCTATTGTTGCACCACTGTCATTTACATATAAAAGACTCATGATATCACCTCTGTTTCTCTAGTGACAATTCACTTTATTGCCAAATGTAACTGTTTCTAAATTTGGATACGAATTTCGTCCCCTATCGGGGAGCTACGTTTCACAATAATGTTTGATGAATTCGACAAGACATTCGGTGGAGTGTTTCCGTCCCCTATCGGGGAGCTACATTTCTCAATTGCGACAAGAACGGGAAGAAAATTTGGGAAAATGACATGTTTCCGTCCCCTATCGGGGAGCTACATTTCTCAATATTATTACTGAACGTAATAAACGTGACTGGAAAAAAGTTTCCGTCCCCTATCGGGGAGCTACATTTCTCAATAGGAGGTGGACGGCATGGCGGATAAGCCAATTGGCAAGTTTCCGTCCCCTATCGGGGAGCTACATTTCTCAATAGCGAATAAAGTAGTAGTTCGGTTATATGAAAAAGTTTCCGTCCCCTATCGGGGAGCTACATTTCTCAATCAGTATGAAGACGTATCAAAACTTGACGGTGAGACAGTTTCCGTCCCCTATCGGGGAGCTACATTTCTCAATATTGATATAGGGTTGTTATTCCCTGTCGCATTTGTTTCCGTCCCCTATCGGGGAGCTACATTTCTCAATAGTTTATATAAAGATAACAGAATTACTTCATCAGAGTTTCCGTCCCCTATCGGGGAGCTACATTTCTCAATGTGGAGGAAATCACTATGAAAAATTATAAAACCCAGTTTCCGTCCCCTATCGGGGAGCTACATTTCTCAATTGGGTAACTGACTATTCAGAAAAACGTGTATTAAGTTTCCGTCCCCTATCGGGGAGCTACATTTCTCAATAGGCAACCATCCATAGATGATTCCTGCTCTGACGTTTCCGTCCCCTATCGGGGAGCTACATTTCTCAATGAAAAATATCCAACTTGTAAATTTAGCATTCGCACGTTTCCGTCCCCTATCGGGGAGCTACATTTCTCAATTTAACCCAGATACACCTTGCAAGAAAGAAACACGTGTTTCCGTCCCCTATCGGGGAGCTACATTTCTCAATCGAGCAGAGGAAGCAGGAAAGAATCAATCAGCAGTGTTTCCGTCCCCTATCGGGGAGCTACATTTCTCAATCAGAAAAAATCTTTACTGATGGATCCGAAATCACGTTTCCGTCCCCTATCGGGGAGCTACATTTCTCAATACCATCCCCGCAACCCCATGTCCTGTCTGGGACGAATAGGGGGATTGCGGGGGAAAAGTAATTTTATTGAAATGCAGCCGTTTTGGAAAGTAAAAAATTCTCACAAATCCAGTATTTAAGCCATGCGCGGCAAAATACAGAATTTCGCGCATTTAAGAACAAAATGCTCAAATAATATTTAATTCACATTCCCCCATCATATATTCTTTTCCCTGATATCTTGTGCATTTTAAAATATGAGGGGATACTCCTATACGAGTATCTTTATAATGTTGATGGGTTTTAGGCACATTTGTTCTGTCAAAAATATTTTTTACAGTTTCAATGCCCTCTTTTTCTCCGAATAATGGGTAAATCACTGTCTTGGAAACAAAGCCGCTTCCGCCGCCCAGAAATACTGTATTCGGTTTTCTCCTGTCACTTCGTGAAAATTTCTTCTGGAAATTCTGATAATACTGTTCATAAAATAACTGTACTGCTTCCAAAATATCTTTCTTTTTTATATTACAAAGTGTTTCATCAATTGTCAATGTACTTTTAATGACTGTTCCCGGTTTTATGCACTCTCGCAGAAGATTCAATGTTTTGTATGTACCATCTGTGTGCTGCTCCCATTTCTGACACAAAATAATATCTTCTCTGGACAAGGGTTCGCTGTCTCCAACGATAATACCTGACATAATATCGAAATCAACCGTTTCTTTCCCTAAAGACCTCACTGAATTGAATGCATTTTTCTCAATTTTTACAATATTATTATTTAAGATTCTTCTGTTAATCCTGTTAACTTCCAAATCACTCCTGAGCTGTCTGGTATCAATTCTATATTTCTCCCGATTTTGTAAAATATCTCTACTCAGAAGAATTGTTCGTAGCATTCCCTTCAGAGAACTTCCGGGTACATAAGGATTTCCATATGGGTCTGTAATGCAGGTCATTACCTGAAGCTTTCCTTTTTCTTCTGATCTGTCACCCACATTCTCTACATATTTCATACAGTTTTTTAAATCATTTTGAGATACATGGTTTCTGAAACACCAATGTTTCAAGTCTTCTCTTGTATCATCAATCATGAAACGTTCAAAATCATTCTGAAGATGAAGTTTTTTAGCCAACATATAGAACTTTGAGCCATCTATTACCCCTATGGTATTTCTATTCAGAAACATATATTCTTTTTTCTGTATTTCGTTTCCATCACCTACGAATACCGGTCCATTGACTTTCAGATGTATCTTATATGTTTTTAATTTTCGTTCCATATTATACCCCCATGAAGAAAGCTTTTGCATATCGAAATACCGGATGTTTTCCACCGTTTCTTTCTTCAATGATTCTTCCTCTGAATGTATGCGCAAAACATGAACCAGATGAAAAAACATAGAGATCTCTTTTTCGCATTTGCTGCAATGCATATTCTGATGAATCTACAAATCCTGATCTTTTTATTAAAAGATATGAGGAATCTTTTATAACCTGTTCCAATTCTTCATCTTCAGGAAGCGCAGTGGAAAGCAAAATGTTTTTTTCTGATTTTTTCTTTAAATATCCCATCATATCTTCCGGAACTTTACAGACCTTGTATATAAATCTTCCCAGTCCGGAACTTTTCTTTCCACCTATACCAGTATATTGCAGACTTTCAAACAGTTCGTCTAACAATTCCCTGTCACTTTCATTCTCATATCCTGCCAGCACATACAAACCTGTTCCTGTATTAAAGTTCCATGTATTAACCCGAAAAGGTTCCGGCTCCTCCATCCCATGGATTCCTACTGAAACTTTCATATCATAAAGTCCCAGATATTTCATATCCTCCATATGTTCTTCCGGAAAAGTTCCGTTCACAAAATCTGCGAGCGTACTTACTGGGATGTATTTCAAATTTTTGAATTTCTTTTTCTGACGGGAATCTCCCTGTTTGCTTTCATCCTCCGTCTGAACAGCAATCATTGGCTTCGGAATATAGTAATTTTTTCCTATGTATGGGAATGCATCAGAGAATATGATTTTTCCATCTGACACCTGTTTCAGAAATCTATCCTGTTTTTTCATTTTCAGTGCTTCCTGAAACAAAGCTGAAAACAGAGTATCTGCATGAAAAGTGATTTCTGAACTATCTAGATTTCCCCTGCCAAAATGGACTCCATTTATAAACTCCAAACAGTATAATGTATAATTCAAAGTATCCTTCCTTTCACCGACTACTCTTTCACAGCCTCATTCAGAATCGAATTGCATTTTTCCAGCAATGTATTATCAACATGGCCGACAACTGCATCTGTATAAATATCCTGAAATTGGATTTTTCCATATCCTCTGGATCCATTTCCTCCAAGATAATCGTACTGCAATAATTTCATTGCTTCTGCGAGAGTTTCCATATCCTCCAAAAATTCCTGTTCTTCTTCTAATTCATATATCAAATCCAGTTTAAAAACAGAACCTCTGACGGCTCGTTCAATCTGTCTGGGATTTGCTACAGCAGTAGCTCTGGAAATAGAATTTTCAAATTTTACTTCTATCATACTTTGAAGTCCGGCATCTCGTAATTCTTCTTCGTTTTTTAAAACCATATCAGAAAACAGTAATCGGCTTCTTTTTATATTTTCCTTTTTTGAAGAGCCAAACAGTCGTGTAATACGTTCATGATCTTCATTTGGCTCCACTACACGCTCATTGAATTCTTTTGCCAGAAGACTTCTCATTTTCCCCTTCAGAGAACTTCCGGGAATCATCGGCAGATTTGTTCTGGCATCCCTTATGATTGGCGAATCCACAGCTCCAATTGCAGCAAATGCACCACTTCCACCAATATGCATTCCGGTTTTTACTAAAATATTTCCTGAAATTCTGATTTTTCCATACATAAATCTTTCCTCCTACTGTTCTTTGCCGCCATAATATTTGTGAAATGCAATCAAAGCTTCCATATATTTGCTGAACAACAGATAATTCTTTTTACTCTGTCTGATTTCTTTAAGAATCTCCAGAATTTCTGCCTGTTTTACAAATGCTTTTACTTTTGGCTCCCGACCACATTCATATATAAAACGAATTCTGAGATACTCAATTCTTCCACAAATTTCATCATCCAATTTTTCTGATGTATATGTAAGAACCTGATTATAAATATCTGCAGTCATTGCCAGAAGATTCCGTATTTTAGATGTAGTTACAATATTTACTTTTCCTCTGCATTTTTGCTTTGACTCCTCAACCAGACTCTTAATCGCCTCTTCAGCTTTATCTACATAGTTATTCTCATTAATTCTCATCCCTGTGTTCCCCCTTTTTGCGATGAATGTATGCGTAAAGATTAATTGCTGTTTTCAATTGTCTGCAATCCTGATCCGACTGAATCCACCTGTACATTTTCTGAGACAACTGTCTGTATTTTTCTTTTTTCGGTCCTTCCTCTGTCGGCTCCAACCTGGAAAGAAGATACATCATTCTTGCAAAATTGATCTTCTCCTCATGTCCTCTTACCAACTCCATCATACGGTATAAGAAGGACACTCCTCTGGTTTCGTCAATACCTTCAAAAAAATCACATAATGCACTGTATTTTTCCTGAACAACTCCTTCTTCCAGTTCTTTCCATGAATAGGTTCCATCGCTGATCTCTTTTTCTTCATCCCCGTCATCCACCAGATGAATCTCTCCATCCTGAAGTAATGTCACTGCATTTTTTTCCGGCATTCTCTTTGACTCTGATTCCATCATACCGGTTTCTTCTGCAATGGCAGCAATCGGATAAGAAAAATCATAAATACCGATGCCTGCTGAAATGCTTAATGTCCCCTGAGTATATTGTTCAAATTTTCTTCTCAGATCTACAGACAATTCAATAATATCATTCCATGCACCTACAATAAATACATCATCTCCTCCGGAATATACAATTGTCGCCAGTCTTTTCTTTCCACCATTTTTTCCTTCCAGTGAATATTCTCCATTTTCCAGGATGAATCGAATATAATACTTGAAGAATAAGGATAACTGCCTAGATAAAGTAGCTGTTCTGGATAATGTCATATATCGGTCTCCATTTTTTGCATTACGGAATCCTGACACAATAGCCTGCCCAAGATTATCCACATCTGCTCTCAATACCCCGATTCTGCTGATGCCTTCAGCTTCCCGGGCAAATTCTTCAAAAGTACTTCCTGTTGAATAATCTCCTACCCACAGTTTCGTAGCAATATGTTTTCCTATATAAAGCTTATTTTTAGAATAGGATCGTACAAAATAATCGTCATTTTCCATTCGCCTGCACAGTTTTTTTTCATCGTCTGCAACCAGACAATATCCTCCCGGCAGTGGCATGGCATCTTCTCTTTCATCTGGATTTTCCAGTACAACGGAGAAGAAATCTGCATACAATACATTTTTTGAAAGCTTCTCTATTTTTCTGCACAGAGGGCAAACTCCCTCTTCATCTACATGTCCGATTTTTTTGCAAACCTTACATTCTCTGGAATAATCCTGCTCTTTTCGATTATTTAACCGAATTATTTCTCTCGCCGTATATCTGTGCTGTTTTTGCAACGACAGCATTTTACTCATTTTCCTGAATAACTCTGTATAACTACCCTCCGGAACGTTTCTGAATGCATTCCCTGTACATTGCACATATCCAAAAGCAACAAAAAGATCTGTCTGAAACTGTTTCAATAACCATTCCTTCAATTCTTCCTGAAATTTTTGAATCTGTATAACAGTTTCCGTTGTATTTGCAAGAAGCAGATAACAATGTCCGCCTCCGGAGTATAAAAGATTTGCCCTTGACAGTTGCAGTCTGTCTAAAAGAAGATCTATGATATGCTCCATCATAATTTCCAGGTAAAAAGACCTTGCACGCAAAGTTTTCAATGCATTTTTAGAGCTTATTGTATATATGAAACTCTGTATTCCTGAAATATCCATAGAACATAAGAGAAATGCGTTCCTATCATAAAAATCCTTCTTATCAAATAATTCCGTCTTATAACTCAAATGATTTTCGTTTAAATAATCATATATGCAGCTAGAAATTGCCGCAGTCAATTTTACATGATCAAACAGGGAAATATCACTTAATTCTTCATTTGAAGTGGAGGATGGCACATAAGAAAGATTTGCTTCCATAACGGCCAGTAAGGAGTTCAGATATTCTTCACTCCAATTCATACCTCTGAAATTATCTAACATTCTCTGACAGATTTTCATATAGAATTCTCTGGAAAATGGCTTTTTCTCAGAAGCAGGATAATTAATCTTCCCCTGATCATCCATATCACCTGGCTGATAATAAAAACTTTGGTTATTTCCATTCAATACATTAAACACGCTCTGAAGCGGGACTGACAGATCAAAACCCTTTTCTTCAGTGTCTTCCTTTTTTCTCCTGTCTGCAAAGGCAGCTATATTATCTGCCAGATAAACGATGTACGCCAGATTATCCTCTTTCAGACGTGCACTTTTGATTTCTGAAAAGTGATGGTATCTTACACAGTCAAGAATCTCTTTATCCTCTATTTTTCCCTCTTCTTTAAGAAAATCATATCCTGATACACTATGATTTCTTCTGTCACTACCTTCCCGGTAAACTACTTTTCCTATGTCATGAAGCAGACTTCCTGTAATCAACTTAATTTTCTGGTCAATCATCTTCATTCCTCCTGACGTATTTCATTGCTCCCATTCCCATGCCTGTCTTAATTCCCACTCCGGCAAATTCTCCGAATTTAAATAACATTCTCAGATATCTTGCCATTGTTTCTGGTCCTCTAATATGAATACAGATACTTCCTGTAAAACCTGTGATCTGAACTTTCTCCAATGGAAATGGTACTGTCTGCAAACGGTACCGCACGATTTCACTCTGTTCAACAAGTGCCTCCAGTGTTTCCTCATCAAACATATCAAAAGCTTCTGAAACAGCACTGTATTTTCTCATAAGACTGGCATATATTAAGCCCAAATCCGGATATATTACATATTTTCCGTCACTTTTAAAAGCTGTGGGTGTCTGAAACTTTATCTCCAAATATTTCGGACATTTCTTCTCGTAAAACTCTGTGATAAGTTCATTATCATTTTTCAAGTGCATCCTTTTATTACATACAGAAATTGATAATCCCTTTTTTCTCAAAAAAATATCTGTACATTCAGACAACGGCATAATTATATTTTCATATGCTTCTTCATTCAAAGTCTTTATTGTCCAGATGGTGCTGTTATTTTCCCTCGTGATACATTGACTATAAGGATTTAACTGGTTTCCATGTAGTCTGGCTGCATATTCTGGAGAAATATTTTCCATAATAACTCCCTGTAAATTTGATGACTGCCTGTAATTTATTTCTTTTGTTTCCAGTTCCATTTGTAATTCTGCATACATTGAAGCACCTCTACAGTAAGTATTTTTTGTGTATTTTGTACTTTTTTTATATATTTTATGTCAAATCATTGTACATTATATCACTTTTCATATATAACGTCAATTTGTTTTACCATGAAGTTTACTATGAAGCTTACTATGTAGCCAGACAAAAACAGCCGGATAATCAGATAAACTATCTTAATTATCCGGCTATTTTTCCTGCTTCTTTTCTTACATTTACGTCTGCTTTTGTATAAAGTTTTGTCTCTGTATCATCATCCTCGCATTCCGGAGTTTTGAAATCAAATCTCCTGATCATAAATGCAAAGATCACATAATTAAAACTTTCTGACAAATGATTATTCCACGTTTCACTACAAAATACATCAAAAAGCTCCTGGAGCTTCAGATTTTTCTAAAGTTCCAGGAGCCATTTTACGTTTGGACACTCTCATGCTCGCGCATGAATCTATATTTTATGCTGTCATGGGACACACCACTTCATCCTCAAAAGGGGCAAATCCCGCAGCGTCTCAACAGAAATCAATCTCATATCCTCAGAATTTGGAATAGAACTAAATAAAATTTATTTTTTATTGAAGTGTGAAAAATCGCATAAACTCAAGGTTTCTCACTATGCTATAAAACAAAAAAGACCCTGAAGAACTGTATTTCTACAATTCTCCAAGGTCAAATTTTACGTTTGGACACTTTAGGGCTGGTTGGCTATTTTACCTCTTTAGAGGATATTTCGCTTTGCCCCATAACATAGAGATGACCTTGTGCCTATATTATAGATAAAATCATTCTAAAAGGCAAGTTTTTCATCATCTCTATACAAATAATTATGCTCTAGCTTTTTTCCGCATTGCTAAAAGTGCATCTCTTCCGGTTAATTTCGGTTTATCTATATTATTCTTGATTTTGGGCTTCTCAATATCATTAAAATCCAAAGTTGGCAAACTCTGTTCTTTTGCCATTTTAATGTTATGTTGCCGTTCTTTCTGTCCATCAACCGCAAGTTTACCAAGCCGCTGTATATGATCCACTGGAAAAGACATCCCGGAAACTGCTATCAATGTACATTTTCCACCCCATCCCTCTGAAACATTTAGTGGCTTTCCTACTTCTGCAACAATAGTATCAATCTCAACATCATTTTTATCCTGATGAATAACTCCAACATTATTACATACTTTATCTTTCTGCAGTGGCGCAAAGATATTATCCGTAAGCAACTTTTCAATCCCATCTTTGCAGTAGGAAATAATCATTGCCCCAGGATCTGCCAGCATTTCAAGTCGCTCGCTTTCGTCAAAGTTATTCGGTTCACCCCAGGAATCATCTGTAATAAATGCATCCAATAAAGAGGCAAACGTTTTATTGATCCATTTGAGATCTTTTCCCTCACAATTATTGTTATCCAAAAAGAATGTTGCACCAATACCCTCTAATGACATAAGCTCTTGTACCGCTTGATATGCATTCTTATGTTTATTGATAGCTTCATTCTCTTTCGGAAGCACCAGAACTGTTACGATGATTTTGTCATCCTCATATACATCTTTAAGATATTGTGCCACAACTGCGGATAATCCAGAACCAGTAGAACCACCAACAGCATAAACAAGAATAACTATCTTCTGTTCAATTTTTTCTAGTGCTTCTGTAAATTCTGCATTATCGCACAAACACTCCATAGCCTTTTCTCGGTGTCCGCCAAATCCATCGTAGCCCTCTAATTTGTATATATTTTTCATATTTCCAAGGACTTTCAAATCTTGTTCACTGCCATTTGCAAACATAGTAGAATATCCCATGTCTGCAAACAGCTTTGTGATCTTACAGCCACAGTTTCCCAGTCCAATAATCATTGTGTTTTTCTTAATTTTCATATCCTATAAATCTCCTTTAAGTGCGTTTTTACCTTTTTCGGCAATGTAGTAAGAATCCGCATGATTATACACGATTCCCTTTTTCACATATTCACTCTTCATAAGTTTTTGTAAGTGCAGATAAACCGTTTTCCGACTTTTACGTGCATTTACAGAATCCAAATATTCCATAATTTCCGCAATTGTAATTCCGTCTGTCGGCTTGTCCAGTATTATCACAGTTTCTTCATCAACAACCTTAAAGGCTGTAAGAATCTGAAAGTCTGTCCTATCAATTTCAAACATATATACCTCATTTCTCATTAACCTGCTCGCAGCTATCAATGAATATTTTACCAGTCAGAAACCGATTTGAACGCCGTTTCCTTATCCTGGTAAACATTCCCCCGTCTTTAAATTTTTTCACTCACTCTTCATAAAATTCCAGCGAAACATTGATTTTTTGTTTTTCCATAGCAATCCTCTTTCTTTTGGTTGCCTCCTGAAGATTGCAGGTATATAATATAGAAGCAATCTTCAAGAGATTGTGCAACGGCTCCCATCATTTAGTTTCTCAGGCTATATTATGATGGGGGCTGTCTTTGTACTGATCGCGATTTACTCTGTGCGCAAAGTATATATCACAGGTTGCCGGTGCATTGTAAATTGTCGTAATCATGTAGTTTTTCATGGAAGAAATTTCGCCAGTGAAGTCCTGGAATACTAACTTGATGTATTCCAGATGCTTATAGCGTACCTTTCTAAATCGTTCTTTTACCGTTTCCGCTGATAATTCTAACTGATTGATTTTCAAAGTCACATTGTCTGGCAGATTTAAGACCTCTACCATAATCAATACAATGTTCTCAATAAAATCATCGTGCATTTGCGGCTCATATCCGATCTGTTCCATCACATCTTTTTCTGTGATATGGATATGATTTGATAAACTATTATTTAGTTGAGCATTATTCCTTAAAATATTATTTATATGTACCCCATCTGCAATATTATCTTTTTCCGAGATGCTCCCTTTACCGTTGTTTAGAAATGGGACAACGGGTAAATCCGGTGTTCCATTTTGGGGTATCGGCTTTTTATCCAGAAGCTCATACTCGTAATAAAACTGCTTCTTTTCATCTTGTAGTCTATACTGTACAAGATAACCACTTGTTTTAAGCTCGTTCCATGCCGAATCAAACGCTTTACGTCCTTCAGCACAGCGTGACATTAAAAAGCCCTTATATAGAGTGAAATTTTCCAGTGTCACATATGATTGAATCAAGGAATATAATCCTTTTGCCTTGAGTGATATGCTATTATCACGCAGGATCTCATTTGACACCATAGAAAAATTCACTCTTTTCTTGCGAAATTTTCCTCCGCTTACTCCATCCACCCTTTCACCTCCTGTTTATGTACAATCTAATTATTCGTCTTTTAAGACTTAATATTAGATTCAACACTATAATAATACGACTTTATATAAATGTCAATGAAAAGAATCTATTTTTTCGACTTTTTACAATATGAATTTGACTTTTCAATCTATGTTGATTATAATAGCGTTAAGGAAAAAGGGGGGAGCTAGGATGTTTCAATATTACAAACTGTTCGATTATATGAGGAAAAATGATATCCGCCAGAAAGATTTATTAGATAAGAAGATTATCAGCAACGGCACATTGCAGAAATTACGAAACAACGAAAATGTCAATACTTCAGTTCTTGCAGCTCTGTGCGATTATTTGAAATGTGATATCACAGACATTATGGAGTATGTACAACCAAACGAACAAGAACAATAAAAAAGGATAGTGCGACTAAGCTCTATCCTCTTTTTTACCCCTGTATGCTATTTTACAATTACTCCAGTCTTACGGAAAATGTTGCTGTTCCAACATATGATCCGGCTCTTGCTCCTGGACTCATTTGAGCGTTCATTGTAACCGAAGATGTAGTTTCTCCGTTCTTGAAAGTTCCAACGAGTCCTTGTTTGCCCTTTTCATCACTGCATCTCAATTCTAGGCTACAAGTGTCACCTCGTTCATTTGTCATCTTTACAGAACTATTTTCGACATACACATTTACTGACTGGTTATCGAGAATGTTAATAGAATCTGCTGTGAATACATATCCAGCTTCGACAATATTGTTAATTCTCAGCGGAATTTTAACAAGATAAGTCGAATTTTGAAAATAAGATAGCTCCGTGTCAGCCGTTCCTCCTTCGAACTCAGACATATATGAAAAGTTATCATCTGTCATTGCAGCATTTACAGTAACAGGTGTTATCACCATGCACGCCGCCATCATTAAAGAAAGATATCTCTTTTTCATGTTTGCTTATCCTCCATATGTAATTTAAACTCTACTTTCACTGCATTGCACTTTGTTCCATCGGCAAGAAAACATTCTACCATCAATGCACCGTCATATGTTCCGGATGTCAGAGTTTTTGAAAAGTCAATCTCATAATATCCTTTTCCTGGCTCTAAATATCCATTATTGCTCCAAAGCATCTGATTATCCGCATACAATGTCATTCGCATTAAGCAAGAATTTTCCACTGGGTTATAGAAGTTTACTTTTTGCTTTTCCTGGTTGGTATAACATACAAGGGAATCAAAACCCGGAACAATAACCTCTTCATTTCCCCCTGCTTGTGGTAATTCTTGATTCCCATTCCACTCTTCTGCATCCTGATCTGGTGTCAGAAAAGATAACGGATTCGGAATGTTCCCATCACCACACATTATAGGAAATATAAAAATGCAAATTAGCAAAAGTAGGACTATGGTCATGTATTTCAATTTATCTTTCAAATTTTGATGCACCTCCTGAAGTGCATCTTACCGCTTTAAGTCCGTTTAGTCATTGCAACATGGGTGTGTATTGCATTTTTTCCACCGCCAGACAGTCGAATTGTCAGCCACATAATAATTGCATTTTCCATCCAATACATCCTCTATCACCTTTTTGCTATATTGTTTCTCCGGAATGATACAGTCTGGAATTTCCGTATGTAGTTTTTGACAATTATCACACCGGAAACGCCGCAATCTAAATATGTATTTTTCTCCTGACTCATCCAGAACAATTCGCTGCTTTGAGTCTCGCACCCTCATTTTGTCACCACAGTCCGGGCAACACACTTTTCCAAAAGACTTGATTCTATAATAGTTTTTTTATATAAAGTTCGTAGCTGTTTACTATTATCATTTTCTTCCCTCAAAAAAGAACCGGCATAAGCACCAGTTCTTTTATTTCTTTCTATTACTTCTTTTTATTCATTTCCTTTTTACGTTGAAAAATTTTCTGTTCTATGGATGTAGTTAATATAGAACAGAAAATATCTATTTAGAAAATAATATTGACTGCAATTCAGGGCTGGTTGATGTCACAATCACATTATAACATTATAATAGGAAGAAAGTCTCAGAAATCTGTTTTTTCTGTTCGAGGAGAAAAATTGGCGTGAGTGATTTAGATAGACCTCGATAGCGATCCGGATGCCCTCAATATCGCCCGAAAATGTAAACTATCCCCCGGTCACTGCCTCACACCAGGGCAGCTATTCTCTCAGTCAGATAAAAAAGGGATTCAAAAACAAAATAGAACAGATCTTTCCGTCGACTTACTCCAAAATGAAAAGCCGGGATCAGTTCCCCCACCAGCCAAAACAGAAAGAACTTTTAACATTATGTCCCATTCATCGCAGCAAGTCAGTATCACGTCATAACCAGTATTGCGACAAAAAAATCCCTCTTACATAGATTTCTATTGATGATCTATCTAAGAGGGATCTCTATTGTTTTGATATCTGGTGGTTTATTTCAAAAATCTGTGTTTGCTCAATGCTGTTTCAATGTCCTTTGATGATACACCGATGTACCGCTGTGTAACCGCCGGAGAGCTATGCTGCAACAACTGCTGCACAAGAATAATGTTGTAATCGTTATTCTGATAAACCTGTGTAGCAAAAAATTTTCTAAAACTATGAGTGCTTATACTATCCAGCTCCAACCAATCTGTGACTATCTTCAATTGCTTTTGTACTGCCCTTTCCGTAATTGGAAAAATTATCTCATTATCTTTTATACCATTTTCCAAGCAGTAGATTTTTATGTACTGGAAAATTTCAAACGGGACAGTGAAATTTCTGTTTTTCTTCGTTTTTTGCTCGATTATGTTCAATCTGTATCTGCTGCCTTCTTTTACGATATCTGACAACTTCAATTTTAAAATATCAGATATTCTGATTCCCAGGTTTGCTTCGATTATGAGAGCTGTTGCAATTCGATCATTTGGTCTACATCCTGCGAACCCTGTTCTCATAGTATCAATGATCTGGTTGTACTCTTCCACGGTCAACGCTCTTGTTCTTTTGTTTGCCATACTATCACACCTCTTTCGCTTATGCTTCAATTAAATTAGTTCGTATTTGTTGCTATGAAAAGTTCGTATAATTTCAATCACAAGGTAAATCCCTTGTAAACACTGGTTTTTACTGTTCGTAATAGTATAATTATACGAACTCTTTACCTAAAAACAAAAGGGGCTGCATCTCGCCCCTTATATCCGCCTTATGCCGTAACACAAAATACTGTATTGGCTTCCTTTACTACATCAGAGCCGTATTTAATTCTGATATCTGCCATTGTAGTTTTTCCATGTGATCTGGTAACTTCTTCTGGATTGTGCCAGTACCACATTTTCTTTTTTGAAGCCCAATGAAAACCGTTACTTTTTAATTCTTCTTTACAAGTGTAGGTATTTCCAGAAACCCAGATCCAGGAGCCGCACACCTCAATTTCAATATTAAGATGAATGATTATGTTAATGATATCTCGAATCATTTCATCTTCTTGTTGATTGTATTTCTTCCTATTATATGTATCGGATTTTTCCAAGATTTTGAACTTGATTTCATATTCCACATTGATAATTTTAATGTCGTCGGCAGATCCGCCGTTATCTGGATGATTTATCTTTACTAATCTCTTATATTCTTTTCTCAATTCTTCTAACGTGGTTATGTCTTTAAAATATGTCATTGTATTTCCCTCCGCATTTGTCTTTTGATTTCTTATCTTGATATTTAATATATCACTATATTTCAGTGATGTCCATTGACGTATTCAATAAATATCACTGTTTATTCAGTGATTTATTTGGTCACTATTTTTCAGTGATTTTTGTTGACATCACTATATTTCAGTGATATACTGTAATCAGTTCAAAGGAACAGAGCAAAGCGAAAGTAGACGGGAGTACCGCAAGGGAAAGCAAGAATACCACATAACACCGGGAAACAGGATAAGAGAGATTGAGATGCACTAAGTAGAACGCTAGATGTTTAAAGCCTGCCGGGGCTACTGCTCTATTAAAGAATTAGGAGACTAAACATGAAAGAAGCGGAAAGAGTTTTAAACAGTAAAGGTTATTTCATCACAAATCAATTCAATGGATTTTATGGAACAAATACTAATGAATATGAGCTTTACAAAGGTGATGAATGTGTCATGGATCATTTATCAGAATCCCAGATTATTGCATTAGCTTCCATATTATAAGGAAAGAGAGGACAAACATATGTGTAGAACAATGAACGAACTTGAAAAGGTTGTAGCAGATTACAGAAGCCTGAAAGCATTAAAAGAAGATCTTGAAGAACAGCTCAAAGATATTGAGCGTGAAATCATCGGATATATGGATAGCAACGAAAAACTCTCAGAAACCGGCAAAGACTTCACTATTAAATTATCCACTTGCGAACGCCGGACAGTCGATACAAAGAGACTTGAAGCAGATCTCGGATCATTAGCAGAGTATCAGAAAATCAGCCAGTATAGAAGATTATGCGTTAGATAAGTGGTCACAGCCACTATAAACAGGGCTTTAAGCTGTGAGCGTTCCCACTCTTACTGGGTGGGAGATAGTCAAAAAAGGAGGACTAGAGCATGAATGATACTCTTTTAACTTATGAACAATGGTGTGCCAGATTTAAAAAACACGCCAAGAGATACATTAAGAAAAAAGTTATGCAGATTTTACAGTATCTTTTTGCTACTGTACTGTTGACACTGCCTTTTTGGATGTTTTTTGATTGGTTGCTTAGAGGATATTGAAAGGATTTAAGTTTATGAACATAAATAAATTTGAAATTGATTATTCCAAATTTTCAGATTTTAATATTGATTTTTCTAAAGTCTATGTTAAATCAAAAAGGATTTGTAGTAATAACCGTAATAAATATTACCAAAACTGGTATTTATTTACAAATGGTGAAACTTATTTAGCACTCACCGTTGATGGAGAAATCACTACCACTGTAGATTGTCGAAAAGCATATGTAAATCGTGACATTATTGCACTAGAAAATTTTTATAACAAATGTTCTTTCAAAGAAAACTTTTATGTAAGCACATATAGAATCGCTGACGATGAAAGGATTCGTGCAAAGAATGCCGATTTGGCTAAAAAGGAATGGATTAGGGAAACAACGAGCATAGATGAGCAATATGATAATTATGTTGCTTCACACTCTGCAACCAATAAACGGATTAACTTTTCAAAGACAATACGAGCAGAAGTGCTAAAAAAATCTAATGGACGTTGTGCTATTTGCGGGAAACCACTCTCTTTGAATCCTGCTGCAAAAGACAATTATGCAACTATAGATCATATTGTACCATTGAGCAAAGGCGGAAAAAATGAACTAAAGAATTTTCAGGCTACATGCAGAAAATGTAACGAAATTAAAACCAACATCATGCCAGAAATCTTTAAGCATAATTGCACTATGGTATTATTGGACAATGTTTTAAATGATGATATTTACCAGAATGAACTTTTTAAAATTTTGATAAAGAAGAAAATTACTACCATAATATCATATATAAAAATGGCGGTTTTCTAAAAAACATTAACAAATACAATCAGGGCTAAGTGGTTTTAGGGCGGTTCGATTCCGTCCAGTCCTTTATAAAAATGACAAGGGAGGATTACACATGAAATTTCTTTATTATGATGAAAACGAACACGGCGAAATCGTGGACGCTATTGCAAATATAAACATTGCAGATGTCTTAAAAGTTGCACATAGCGGAAAAGTTGAAAATGCTTTTTTTGAAACCGGCATCCGGATCAACACACTGCTTCCACTGACCGCTGAAAATCACAACAAAATAACAATCTGGATCAATGTATTGGATGAAACTGTATCAATTACAAGACATAGTTTTGATCCAGTTTTGGATATCTGGTGTGATGAAGATATGGAAAAATTAGAAATATCCCATTCAGAAATTGAAGCACTTTTGAAATTTGAGGATGAATATTTCAGAGCAAATTTTTCCTTGAAATAATATCTTTGCTGTCCTATCGGCATTACGGGGTTCAATTATTTCATTCATGTGCTTTAGGGAATTGGACTCTCCCCTGAAGCACAAAATCAGGTTGTCAAGTTGGTTGATTCATGCAGTTCGATTCTGCGCAACCTGTTTCTTGCAAGAAATAAATCCTCTACGAAACTATATTATATTGATTCCCGATTACCGGGAGAAAGGAGAAACATGGCAAAGAAAATAACAAAAGCTATGAGAGCAGATTTTAAACGTTGCGAAGAACTTGCCTATAAAATCATGGATGAATGCGGCGTTAAAATTCCATTTCTCACATGGGCTTCTATGACTTACGATGAATTATTGAATCTTGAAAAAGAACTGAAAAAACGGTAAGTAAACCGATTTGCTGTCCTATCGGCTATACGGGGAAATATACAGAACACTTATTCTAGTCCCGGGTGCTGCAACACCCATCCCACCCATTCTTCCGTTATGTAGCGACTTAACGTGAGTAAAACATTGGACTCTCTAATTATACAATGGATGGGAGGGGCAAAAATAGGTGTTCTGTATTCTCAGACTGTCAAGTTGGTTGATCTCAAGTGGTTCGATTCCACGCAGTCTGCTCCTTGCAAGGAAAAATCCTCTATCAAAACTATATTGTATTGATTTCTGAATACAGAAAGAAGGGAGAATATGTCAGGAACGCTTACACAGCAAAAAACCAAAATGATTACCCAATCAAGGATTATCGAAGAATATGGATGGACTAAAAGTTTAATCAATAAATTTCTTCCAGAACCCACATTAAAAAAGAATCCATATTATAGATCTGCCGCACCAATGAAAGTCTGGAATGAAGAAATTGTTAAAAAGGTTATGAAAACTTCTGATTTTCAGGAAGCGATGGAAAAAGCATCCAAGCGAAAAAATGCAGCAGATAAAGCAGTTGCGACAAAACGAAATAATATGTTTAATCACACTGAACAATTCATTAACTCAATTAAAATAACAGTTTTGCCGGAAAATGAATTAAAAAGGCGGACACTATATGCAAAGCAATGTTGGTATAACCTTCATTCATATGGGGATTATTGTTATGAAAAAAATGCCCATTCAGCCGATGATGAAACCGTCAACCGTTGGATTGTGAATTACATACGACATAATTTGGTAGCATATGATCATTTTCTCACCGAAATCAAAGGAAAAGTCGGATCTATTGACGCTTACCCAGAAGTCAAAATTGCTATACTTCAAAAAATAGCCATCGCATATCCACAATATAAAGAAGAATGTGACGAACAAATAGATTCCACCATAATGACAATCAAAGCAGAAATGGAATTTAACAATTTCGAAGCATCCTGCAAGATCTAAGTCGTTGTGCCTCAAGTTTGTCGTAAAAATGAAAAACTATTAAATTGAAAACATACTGTCCTATCTGGTTACGGGGAGAAAGAGTTTTTATGTATAATAAAATTAATAATGTGTTTGTTTGTATCTTAATTGTATTAAGTTTAATAGCCTCCGTTTGCTCATACATTAACCCTAGTCGTACGAGCGTCAAAGAATTGGCTTTTAATTGTGCGTTGCTTTCTATAGTATTTGCAGTACAGGAAACATTCGATCAGCTTAATTTAAAACACACAAAAAATATAAAAGAGGTATAAAACTATGAGTATTGAAGCATTACGAAGAAAAGCAAGAAAACAGGGATTATTCATTCGGAAAAGCCCGAATCACATTACCGGCGGCTACATGATCGTAGATGAAAACAATATCATTCAAGCTGGCGAACTCTGTGGATTATCCCGTGAAGAAGTTGAAAGATATCTTGAAGAATAATATTAAAGGGTGGCAAAACTGCTGCCCTTTTAGTTTTAAGAAGATAAAAGAAATAAATAATTTTTGCACTCATATTGATTTTTTGTGATATGCATTATATAATTTTACTATAGTTCAGTGATAAAGGAGTTTTACATGATAAATTACGATCAATTAGTTGCAAAAATGAAAGAGAATGGAATTACCGGATTTACAATAAAAAAAGGGCAATCAAAAGAGGGATTTATGTCTCAATGCACCTATACTAGAATGAAGTTAAATCAAGGATATATTGGTCTTGAGATTATTGAAAAGGTATTAAATGAACTGAATATTACTGAAATTAGGCTTGTAAAAAATAATGAAAATAACTTCGAAATTATTATTCCCGATAATCCCCCATCGGATGAAAAGAATAATGCAAACTAATATATATACTTTATTAATCCAATTCTATGAATCGGTTTCACTAAAACTGCACTAAACCATATAGTTGTCAGAATTATCCCACATTAAAGAGTAAGCCACAACGGTTTGCTCTTTTTATATTAGCGAAAGATAAAAGTAATAATGTATCTCGTATGACAACAGGCACAACCAGCTTGGAAAAATGCAAGAATCCGCACCTGAATTATTAATTCCAGTTCTGGATTCCATAATTTCAAAGCAGATCCGATTTATTATACTCTCATCTTTATAGATTTCTTTACTGCTGCCACACCGTATACGCCTTTAATGCCAGATTAAAGCCTTTTGGGGTTATGTACAGTAATTTCTCCACCCGCTTGCATTTCGCTCATTATATGGCTTTTAGCGCCCTTACAGCATGGCTTGCCATGCGGCAGCAGTTAGCCACAGAAAAGCATAAAAAATAGGAATGCGCCATTTTATAACACATTCCTATAAATTTTTATTTCATTTCACTTGAGGTATATAACTGTAAATGTTATACTTGTTCTATAATCGAAAAGAAGCCGGATGCAAGTTTCGTTTTATGCCCTCCAGTCTTACGAAAGGAGGGTGATGCCCCATGAGCACAATGGAAGTACTTACTTTATTGTTAGTAATATTTGCGGCATTGACCTACATAGATCAGCATAATAAGAAATAAGCATCCCTACCGTCCAAAGTAAGATGCTTATTTCTATTTGACATTTAATTACCGAGGGCAACCGGAACTTTGTCTCCGGTCATCTTCTGATTAGATTATACAACGGGACTCTTGTTTTTTCAAGAGTCCTTTTTTATTGCCTGGCATTCTGCCACCCACCTATATTTTATAAGCAAACTTTTGTTCGGATTGCCTGAAAATATAGTTAGAATTTTAACAATATTGATAGATTTTTCAGAATTTATCATCAAAATTGTTCGATAATTTTCTATTATAGAGAGATTGATTTATTGATATACTCTTATGTATTTTCCCTAAATATGCTTCTTTACCTTCTCAACCAATAGACGCAATAAATCCTTTGTTGATAACGAATCATATATACTGTTTAAATACAGTATATCATCATTTTCTATAGCATCCCAATACCGCTGTTGTCTCATACTTTCAGATGCTTCAGCTACTTGTTTTGACAATTTTCTTGTTTCTTTTTTATTTCTAATTAATATTTCTTGATTAGTATCCACAGTAAGACACTCCATTATTTCAACAACCCTTTCATTATCTATTGTAATTTCAACGGTATCAATATATATTTTTCTCATAGCCCCTCCTAATTCTGATCGGCACTATTCGATAACACTGTTGTAAGCATATCATAATACTGGTTAAAAACTAAATCCCTTTCATATGATTTGTATAAAAGCATTGCATACGGATACAAAATATTTTTAGCAAATGAGTACATTTCTTTTTTATTTTTCCCAAAAATCTTAGGTTTTGATACATCCACCTGCAACAGTAATTCAATTTCATTACGATCAGTTTTAATCGGTATTCCAATATATTGGCATATCTCATCTTCTCGCTTTGCGCTACCTTCTAACTTGTGGAAATTATCTGAAATATCTTCTTTTGTTGGAAGGCAACATATTTCACCATTCAAATCATTAAATACTCTAATGAAAAAAATAGAACTAGAATCTAGCTTAAATTCATTTTTATAAGAAGATGGCATTCGATCATCATTATTAGCATAAGCCACCATTTTAATTTTGTCATTTTCTTTTTTCATCAAAGTAACTTCACATAATATATCACTTCCAAATTCTTTAACCATCATTTTTTGTATGCTTTCACATATAGAAAATGAAAAGCTCTGAAAGTCAGCAATCTTATCCAACAAATTCTTGCTTATAGGTTTTTTCTCTATTAAGTGCTGATTAACAGATTTGTTGAGTCTGAATATACTTGTGGCAAATTTACTATTGATAACGCCATGCTCACAATAGCAATCAAAAACTATGTTAAGTTGTCTTTGTTGCTTATCTTTTATCCGCTTAAAAATTGCAGCCATTATATTGAATACGATTATAATGGCAAACATTATAATTGTAAATAGCCACCAATTAAAATCATTCGTATATTTCGTACAGTGAACGGATATTACGCATGGTAAAATAATATTTATAGCCGCATTAATAATATCACTTTCAAAAAACTTCTTTATAACTATTAAAATAATTTTTTTCCAGCTTAAATTTGGCATAACTGTTTTCTTCCCCAATCATTAATACTGTAAATTACAGTATACACCAATATTCGACAAAATGCCACTTGTTTCTAGTCCATCATTGTCCACATATTATTTTCTTTTGTTTTCAAATTATTATGTTGCATCTCGGAAGTGGCAAAAAACAGAGTATCAAAAGTATCTATGTTTTACTTTCGATTTTCAGCTTCCTTGCATTTCCTTGCTCTATAAATATATAGCTCCTGTCCTAATACATCATCCAGGGTGACAATTTTTCCGGCACACCAATCTTCAAATTTGCGTGCCATTGTTTTGCTGAAGAAGAAATGCGGCTTTCTGGTATATGTCACATCCTCATATTTGCCGGTTCTGGGATTATGTATAGTATTGCTAAATGTGTCGCCGGGAATAAACTTGCCCCATGACTGAATCATAATTTCTTTTCCGGCAGCTAAACATTTTAAAATAGTTTTATAATAGCAACGCAAAATCTGATCTGCACATTCCATGTTGCAGTATTTGCGGGGCATAAATCCCGCATTTTTCAATTCTTGCGAAAAAATTTTTGTAAATTCATGTTTTGTAATCGTTTCCATCTTCTATCCTCCTGGTGGGGATATCCCACCTCTAACTAGACGCCACTGAAAAAGTGGTCGTAAAATCATATATCTGATATAATTAAGGTATCATAATTGTCGGAGGTTGAAATGTTATCATCCCAACTTAAACTTAGCCTTAGTTATTATTCAGATTTATATGACATGATTGTTCCAAAAGATCATATTCTAAGAAAAATCAGGGAATTGGTCGATTTTTCTTTTATATATGATGAATTAAAAAATAAATATTGCCTTGATAATGGACGTAATGCAAAAAAACCTATATTGCTATTTAAATATCTGCTTTTAAAATATCTTTATAACCTTTCTGATAATGGTGTTGTTGAAAGATCACGATATGATATGTCTTTTAAATATTTTCTGGAATTAACGCCAGAAGAAGAGGTTATCCATCCTAGTCTTTTAACCAAATTCAGAAAGCAGCGTTTAAAAGATGAAAATATACTTGATCTGCTCATAAATAAAAGTGTAGAACTTGCCATAAATCAAGGTGTTTTAAAAAGCAATACTATAATTGTTGACTCAACTCATACAGAAGCCCGTTATCATAAAACTACTCAGAGAGAAATGTTGAAAAAAGCCTCTACTTCTTTAAAAGCAGCTTTCAAAGATTCTGATAAAGACATTTATCTGCCAGATGAACCTGAAAAACGAGCTTCTTTAGATGAGTATAATGAATACTGTCATGAATTATTAAACACAGTTCAGGAAAGTCCGTATTCAGAACTGCCAACGATTAAAGAAGAATCTTCTATGTTATCCGAAATTTTGGATAATCAGATTGATTGTTATGATCAATCCATTGACCCGGATGCCCGGATTGGCCATAAAACGGTCAATTCTTCTTTTTACGGATACAAAACTCATTTGGCCATGACAGATGAACGGATTATCACAGCAGCAACAATCACATCCGGCGAAGCATTTGATGGTCAGGAACTTCCAGTACTGGTTCAAAAAAGTAAAGCAGCAGGTGCAACCGTTAATGAAGTAATAGCAGATACCGCATATTCCACACTGGAAAATTTAAAAGACGCACAAAGCAATGACTATAAATTAATTTCAAAGCTTAACCCGAGCATCATAAAAGGGACTCGTTCAGAGGACGGCTTTATCTTTAATAAAGATGCGGATACCATGCAGTGCCCAGCGGGGCATTTGGCTATAAAATATCGAATTGACAAACGTAGTAATCAGAAAAAGAATACACGTATCAAATATTTTTTCGATATTAATAAATGCCATGTCTGTCCTTATCGTAATGGCTGCTATAAAGAAAATGCAAAAACCAAAACGTATAGTATCACTATTAAATCGGATTATCACAAAAATCAAGAAGCGTTTCAAAAAACACAATATTTCAAGGAACGTTTCAAAACCCGCTATATGATAGAGGCAAAAAATAGTGAATTAAAAAATATACACGGATATAGTCGTTGTGATGCTGCTGGACTATCAAACATGCAACTTCAAGGAGCAGTATCAATATTTGCAGTCAATTTAAAACGAATTTTAAAACTAAAGGAAGAAGTCTGCCCAAATGAGGAAGAATAGGAAAATTCATCTCTCAAAAGGGTAGATTTTGCATCCCTCAAAACACTATTTTAGCAATATTTTATTATCAAGGAACATTTTTGCACATATTTGACGCCCTGTGATACTAAACTTACCACTTTTTCAGTGGCGTCCTAACTAAAGTGGTGTGCCATTGTAGAATCAAGAATATTTTGAAATTCTGCTTCTGATCGTTTCCAAAAGCCAGATTTACCAAGTGTATGATATGATCCGCTTTCTGCCGCTTCGAAAATTTCAGGCGTTGTAAAATAACTGGCAAATCCTCTTGAAGTAAATGCCGAGTTGGGAACTTCATATGATGTTCCCTCATCTAAATATACTTCAAAAGAGAGAAAATCCCCAGATCCGTGCAGTGCAGTAGTCTGGGGCGAATTTCCAAGTGCTCCGGTACGTTCATATATAGTCGGATTTCCCTGGCTATAATATCCCTGAGTTTCCTCTTTCGTTTTCTTGAGCATTTTTATTTGAGCTTCTTTCATAGCGGCTTTTGCTTCCTGTTGTATAGCTCTTTTTAAAGCTGCCATACTACTAAATGTTGCCATTTGTCTCATCTCCAACGAACATGGAAGTAAATACATCTTCGTCACTCTGACCTTGCAAAAACGGATTTTCGACACGGAATTTCTCCATTTCCGCCCGGTACATTTCAGAATATTTATTTTTAAGTTTTAACATTGCGGATAGGTGACCGATAAAATAAACTTGTACGTATTTCACAATTCCATCAACGTCCTGATACCCTGGAGGACACTGGCATACTGGTTTATAATCTTCTAACATCTTTATCATAACACCAACCGGCTTTTCACCCTCTTTACTGCTGCTATCTTCTTGAAGCGGCTGTAAATTAGCTGATCTCATTGTACTGAGATACGCGTTCATAAGCTTTACATAAATATCAACATCGGCTTCTTTAATAGCAGTGTTCATTTGCAATTTAATGATACAAAGTTCTCTAACGAGAGCTTCTTTCACCTTATCAATAACCACCCTTGCACGCCAGTCATCATACATATCATTCAGAATGGCATATTCTTCAGGAGAAAATCCATATCCCCAAACCGATACAGCTTTTCTTACATTTTGGGAGTCATCGTGTTTTTGCACATCTTCTACTGTATCAATTGTTTCTGGAGTGTTCTCAACAATAGTATCACTGTAAGTTTTCCCACTGTATTGAAAAAGCTGCATCTTTTTAATATATGCAGCCATAATATTTTCTGTATTTTTCTCCAATACTTTTTCAAACGCTGCAACATCATAGTATATATCAAAGATTTGACACATACGTTCCATTGCTTTATATGAATTTCCAAACTGCTGCACGTATCGGCTATAAAGCTTTTCCGTGCATTCTTTGCAAATCCTGAAGAATCCTCTATTTCCGGCATATATCGGGGAATCTGAATAAAAAAAGTTTCCTGACTGTTGCTCATACTCTTTGCCACAACAAGAACACAATGGATTATCTTTCAACTTTTTTCGCGTTTCTATCCTTATATCTTCCATGATATCACCTCAATAATAATCTTGCCAGTTTATGTCTGAATTTGTTTCCCCAAGTTGCTCTTATAACCTCTTCTCGCATTATTTTCATCTCTGCAATCAAATTTTCATATTTTTGACGTAAGCCCTGAGTTTCTTTGAGAAGTTGTTTCCACTGCTGTGCATCCTTTATGATCTCTTTGGATGTTCTTTCGTTTAAAGTTTCTTGAACTACTTCAATAAATCTCTCATCATCTTTCAATTTTTCAATAATATCTTTATAATTTTCCATTATATTTTATCTCTCCTTGAATTGTTTTCAATTTAATTAAGGGCATATATCCAAGATATACACCCTTAATTTTTTAAAAGCTATGTCGATATTTTTTTAAGCTGCTGCCACCGCCAAAACGTTCAGTTGTCATATCGCAGATCATTTTTTCGAACTTCTTATCATGCTGCATTTCGCGCATAAAATCACTATAATTTTGCACATTAGGGAAGGTCATTTGTGCTTCTACTTTTATGTTGGTTGTACCGCTGCCCTCTCTCACACCACCTGAAAGCGAATGATTTGATACATCAATAGTTCCATTGATAAATCCAGATGGATCATTCATCATATCCCAGAGATTCTTTGTAGCATCAGCATCAAGAACCATGTCGCCACGTTCAAACGGTGTAACAATAGCACCATCCCTTTTGCGGATAAGAGACTCTGTTCCAAGTTCCTGAGTCCAACCATATTGGTCACTTGGAATACTCTTTGATCCAGAAGCATATCCTTTAAGCTGACTAAGTTTTACCCAGCCAAGTTGAGTGCCATCAGCAGCATCAATACAATAAGGATATTTAGAACCTTTGTTGATACGTGTAATTTTAACCTTTTTGCCAAGATAATAACTGCCAGTTGCACCAGTACCATCAGAAGCGGCATGATATACACCAGAAGTATAAGTAACCTTGTCGCCCACTTCAGCTTTTCCATTGCCTGCATTTGTTCCATTGGTCTTGTTTGGCTTTTTCTTTGGCTTTTTCTTTGGTTCATCGGGATCAACCAATACAGCGTCCTTAATAGAATCCTTATCACTAACTTTTGGCGGATCTGGTGTAGGATTTCCTTCTGCAACATTATTTTTATTAGGTTTTTGCTTTACTTCTTCGAGTTCGCCAACAACAGGATCTGCAGTTTCTTCTTGCACTTTTTGAACTAATTTCCCAGCCATAGAATCAATGGCGTTAATCATTTCTTGCTGTCTCTTGTAAATGTCATCAATTGCAGAACTAACTCCAGTCATAGTGGAAGAGAAGTTACTATCATATGCGGCGATTACGCCATTCACGTCATTTGTAGCATTCCATACATTCTGCATTTCAGTAGACAGATCATAACCAACACTTGCGGCTTCTGTTCTCAGTGTATCTGAAATTTGAGATGCATTACTGTTTATTTCTGAGATCATATCGGAAAGCAAACCATCAATATTATCCAGTCGCTTATTAAGAATTTCTTCATACTCATTTTTAAGATTATCAAGTAATTCCTTCTGATCCGAAATAAATTTCTCATACTGTGTATCTTCTAAGTCCTCTTGTGCATCTTTAAGACTATTTTTTAACTCTTGCAGTTTAGCTTTGTTTTCTTCTGAGTTATCGCCCTGTAATGAAGCAAGCTGTTTCTGGAGAGATGCGATCTCCTCTGTTTTTTCACGAATTTTCTTCTGATAATCATAGAGGTCTTTCTGTGCCTGGATTGCGTCAAGATACTTGTCAATCAAGTCTTGAAGAGAATCTAACTCATTTTCGATACCATCTTTAATCAGATCCTTCATGGCATCTTTTTCATTTTCAGCAGAAAGAATAGATTTTTGCTGTGCATCTACCAGCTCATTTTTACGGTCAATGAGTTTCTGGTTATACGGATCTTTTGCAAGTTCCTCGCTGATTCTCAGCATTTCTTCCTTATACTTATCAGCTTGTGCCATGTAGGTATTATAATTAACACCATGTAATCCAAGAGTGGCAAGTCCCTGTTCAGTCATCTTACCATCATCATCGAACATATCTTTGTGACTCATAAGGTCAATCATGAAATCTGACTCACTGGTGATTCTGCTGATAGAATCCTGTAATTGGTCAAACTGTTCCCATTTGAGGTCACGAATAGAAGCTTGCAGTTCAAAAACTTTATTTTCAGCTTCGGCAAGGCTATTTGCCACTTGGTCAACAGAATCTTTCATTTCGTAATATTCTTGAGTACCTTTTGTAATGTCCCCATTCTGTACGGCAGCTTCAAAATTACGTTTCATTGCCTTATATTTCTCAGAGAGATTATCGACAATAGATTGTTCCTGTTGAATCTGTGCTTCATAGAATTTTGTACTCAGGTTGTACCCTTGTGTCTGCATTCTATCCATATATGTTTCAATCATGGAACTTCTGTTTTCCCATTGAGACATAAATGAATCATAGTAAGCGGCAATATTATCAAGTTTCTTTTTGGCATTCTCTACGATTGATTGTGCGTATTCGGCTTCAGCATTAGCCGCTTCTTTCGTTGCGTCAGTCAATGCATTTTCCTGAATTTTGAGTTTCTTACTTAAATCGGCAGCAGTATCAACCTTTTTATTGTAGGCTTCAATCTTTTTCAGCACTTTCGGATCAGTGATACCGGATGTACTTACTTTCTTTCCGGCTTCGAGTGCAGCTTTCTGCGCCTTAGTCAGTTTGGAAGTAACTGATTTATCGGAAAGTAATTTATTCTGTGTGGACTTCTTACTGGAATTAGCAGTATCATAATCCTTTTTAGCCTTGGTATAATTATCATTAACCTCTTTTAAGGCTTTCTGACGCTGTTCATTCTGTTTCTTTAAATTCCTGGTTTCCTGAGTAAGAAGCATATTCTGGTAAACATAGGACTTATTACTCTTGGTTGTCGCAAGAATCTGTTGCTCTTTTGTAGTGCCAGAATAAACCTTATTCTTTGACTCTTCGGCATCATTCAGCTTTTTAAGTGCTGCATCGTCTGCCTTTTTTGCCGCATCGTACTGTTTCTGAGCTGCATTCTTTTCTTTTGCATCAGTATTGTATTCCTTGGCTTTTGCTTTTAAAGCACTTGTCATACCAGAGGTACTAACAGTTTTCCCAGCTTTCACCTTAGAAGAAATCGTATTTCCTTGTTTCAGAGACGCATTATAGGATTTTGCATATTTCAGCGCGTCCCCTTTCAGCCCTTTTGTACTGATAGCTTTTCCATCTCGAATTGCGCGGGAAATAGTATTATATGTCGCCTTGTCTGTAGAAGATTTGGCAGCAGTTTTCAATTTCTTTGCAAGAGAAGAGGTCTGCTTTTTATTCGCATTTATAAGAGCTGTTCCGGATTTTTCGACATCCGTTTTCGCCGTTTTCAGAGTCTTACTTGCTGTCGAACGAGTTTTCTTTGTTTTGTTTCTGGCTGCTGTGGCGTTGTCCACTTTCTTCTGAGCAGTCGCTAGTTTAGGATTATCAGCATTAATCTGATCCTGTAATTTTGCAATTGTAGAACCACCAAGGGAAATAGCACTGGAAACATTGTTTAAAGACTCATATTTTGATTTCAGCTTATCAATAGATTTCTCGGCTTTTTCAATCGGCATATTCGCCAGTGTCTCATATAATTCAAGTAACTTATTATTCAGCTCTTGGATTGTATTTTTACAGTCAATGGCGGATTCATAGTAACTCTGGAAGTCCTTGATATCCTCTGACAGCTTTTTTCCGGAATCCGTAGAAGTATCAATGTCCTCAATTTTAAGCCCACCATTTTTTACTAACTTTTTATATTCTTCGCTAAGTCCAACAGAATTAGCTTTATTCATATAAGTATCATATGCTTCTTGATTTGCAGTAAGCTGCTTATCAATAATCTTCATCTGTTTCTTTAACACAGCAGTTTTAAAGGCAGAAGATACGTAGTCAGTAATTTGGTTTGCTGCATATTCAAAAGTATTTGCAAGTCTGTCTAACTTGATTTTTACGAAATCAATTGTACTCTTAGATTCTTTTGCTGATTTTGTGTTAGAATCTGTAGCGGATGTGTTTGCATTTACCGAGTTAGTGTTAGCCCTGTATGCGGCGGTGCTGCCACCACTTGAAGAACCACCAGAAGATGAACCACTTGAACCTTTATATGTCGTGTGATGGCTTGCAATATTGGCTTGTTGTACAGAAATACCACCTGTTACCATTGCAGATCCATAAGCTTTTGACAAACCACGACTATTTACAAATCCACGATCTAATAATGCTTGTGACTGTAAGTGATTAAATACAATACTTCCAGCGGGAATATAGGCAAATTCCGCACCATTATCACCTACGGTATGCCATATACCACTTCCAGGATCAACAACGATTTCTCTTCCAAGTTCTCCAACTAATGTGAGTCCACCTGTCTTTGTTCCCCAGTTTCCTTGTGCATTAGCCCGACCAACCAAATGAGGAAGATGTGCCGTTCCATTCGCATGAGCTGTACCGTTTGCACCGCCCGCACCTTTTGATGACGGTGCATTCGCATTTACCCAGTTAACCGTTCCAGTCGCAGTAAATGTAGTTTTAACCTGGCTTGTTTCGTTTGTCCAAATTACCTGACCGTTGGACGTGTGCATTTGAGCAGCCCAGGAATCGACTTTTCCGGTGTTGTTATCCCAGTCAACTTTTCCCTGGGATTTCTTTTCTTCGGCAGCATAAGCGTCTACTAATGAAGAATCAACACCGGCTTTTACCATCATTTTTGGAGTCAATGCTTCGATTGATGCGGTAATTGTAGCTTCTGATTCTCCATTGATACCAAGTGTGGCTTTAATTTCCGGACTTAATCCATCAATCTCGCTTGCAAGACTATCAACTTGTGCTTGTGCTTCGGAAGTGTCCGCATTTACATCCAAAGAACTCTGTAGCTCGACATTGTTTTGCGCTTCTTTGAATTGTTGTAACAGAGAAATCGCATTACCAAGTTCTCCGTCCACTTGTGAAGCGTCCACACTCATTACAGCCGGGGCTTCTAACATTTGCTTCTGGGTTACACAATACTGAATAACAGTATTTGCGTCATCTACCTGAGAAGAGTCCAAGTCAACAGTACCCTTATAATTCTGCATTTGCTGAATAGTATTATCAAGTGTACTGATTTTATCTTCTGTGCTATCTATATCGGAAACATCAATCTGAATATCTAAATCTTTGTTTCCATCTATGCTTTCAATGTTCTTTTTGGCTTCTCCTGCTGCAACACCAAGATCACCAAGGGTTTTGATTGATTCATTAGCCCAGTCGAAATGAGCGTCAAATTCTTCCATTTCCCCGAACATTGCCTGTACCATTGGAAGTGAGAGATTTAATCCTTCTGCGAAATCTTCCATAGTACGTTGTCCGGCAACTTTGTAATCGTTGGTTGCTTCGTCGAGTTCCATAAGTCCGGCTTTAGTAGCTTTTGCACAAAACTCTGCAACATCCAATCCCGTTCTGTTTCCATCGGAATCATGGTTGAAATAATGCTCAATGCTATCTATATAAGAGGAAACGGCTTCTGCGTCTTTGCTATCAATAGAATCCGGTATGATAAATTCGACTGCTGCCTTGTATGAATTAGTTCCGATTCTTCCGTAATCTTCGGAATCAGATTTCTGAGTTACGTTTTCGATATGGCTTAATGCGCCCATAGCGTCGTCAAACATATCACCAGATTCAGAACCATTCTGTTTGTCAAGCCAGTTCTGATATGCGCCAGTAGCTTCTCTTAATGACGCTGATAATAAATCAAGTTGATTACACTGATTTACAATACCATCATTCTCAGACAGCAACGCATCTATGCTATCTTGGATTGCCTGTGCATTTTCGCTCTTTGCATCAGATAATCCTCTCAGTTCATCTTGAAGTTGTTCAATCTGAGCAATATTTTCCATATACTGAGATTGCTTTTCAAGCTTCTGATTTTCGTTTGTCTGAATTGCTTCTTCAGCTTTCGCCTTTTGAAGTTCTTGCACTTTTTCCGCATTTAAGCGTAAAACACCATTGTTATACTCCAATGCAGATGTATAGTCTTTTAATTCATCTGAATTAAAATCATCTATAGAAATAGATTTACCGGCTGACTGCGATGTAAGAATTGATGTTGCTTTCTGGATGCTCGCCAACGCGGTGCTTGTACTATCAATTTGAGTTGTTAAGTCTGCAACTGTTTGAGCGGTATTGTCAACAGAACTTCCTGTGCTCTCAGAAATTGCACCAAGGTCTACCAACCAAGAAATCAACTGATCTGTTGAAACTCCGGCTCTTTCAGCGGCATCAGATAGTCCATTTACCGCATCTTCTCCGTCTTGTATGCCGTCAGTTTCAAGGGCATATTTGAAGTCAGTATCAGTTAAATTAAGGTCTTTCAGTTCGTCAATGAATCCCTGAATTCTAGTATTTCCTTTATCAGAGAGTGCATTTTTGAAATTATTTGCAGAAATAGTGGCTTGGTCTAATTGACTTTTGGCTTCTCCAAACACATCTCCGTATTTGACTCCCATATCCGTATTAAGGAGCAACTCTGAAACAGATCCATTTACATCGTCGAACGCGGTTTTTGCTTTTTCTATTTCTGCATAATCGCCACTTGCTAAAGCTGTATTATAATCGTCAATGGCTTTTGTATAATCACGTAACCATTCCGAAGCAGTCTTTAAATTTGCATCGGAATCCATATATTCATAATCATCAGAAACAAGATCCGCCTTTTTCGCCGCTTCATATATATCTTGGTATTTATCAATAACTTTGTCTGCTTTCTTTAATCCATCAGAAGCATAATCTGACATTAGATCAGCCGTTCCAGTTTTATAAGTGTCCTCGATTTCTTCCATTTCGGTCATAAAATCATTCATGACTTCTTTCTCTGTAGCGGCATCGCCAACAAAGCGAACATCTACTGTAATTCCGTTATCATTTAACTCGCTCACCAATACGTCATCGCCGTATTTATCTTGGAGTTTCTTAATAGATGTTTTTATAGCTTCTGATTCATCTGTGCCATTGTCATAAAAGCTACCAAGATAGGCTTTCCTATCATCTTTTTCCATCTCTTTTTCGGCTTTTTTGATAGCTTTTTTATTTTCATTTTTATACGATTCAGCTTCTTTCTGCGAAACCTTATCTAATAACTCAATCTGCTCTGTTAGTGAACCATTGATAAGGTCAATTCCCGCAACCTGTTTCCCGTAAGAGTCCGTAAGAGATTCCTGTATGGAAAGCAGTTCACTTTTTGTGCTGGCTGCTTCCTGTTCAGATAATGTACCAGAATCCAGAGCAGTTCTAAGCTCTGTAATTTTATCAATCTGTCCTTGCAGACTCTCTTGACCGCTTTTCCATTCATCACCTGCTTGTTTTGCAGACTGAATCATCTCTTCTACAGATTTTCGGTACGCGGATATTGCCGCTACTGCCCCACCAACGGCAAAAGATGCAATTCCTACCGGTGATGTAAATGCAGTTAGTAACTTACTCCAATTACTTGCAATCAAACTAAAAACTTGTGATCCACCAGCTACTCCCAGTGCTGCAATTGCTCCCTGCAGAAGTCCAAGATTATCTACCACACTTGCGATAGATGTAGCAAAATCCAACATTCCTTCAAGTGCTTCTTCTGGAAGCGCATCAGAATAAAGTTTTGTCATTGTGGCAGACAACTTTTCGAGTTTACCATTGATGGAATCAGCACGTTTATCATTTATCTCCATTGCCGTTCCATTGGAGTCAAGAGCATCCTGCTCTAACTGTAAGGCTTTGTTGTAAGAATCCATAGCAGCTATGAAAATATTTTTCTGTCTTACTCCCGCCGCCTGCTCTGAAACATAAGATTTCTGGGAATGATTTAATGTTCCCCATACTTTATTAAGATCATCGAGTGTATCGCTTATATCTCGTAAATCACCATCTGCCCTACGAACTGAAACACCAACGCTTTTAAGTGCAGCCTCTGCATCTGACATCTCAGCATCTGTAGTAAGTCCGTCCTTGCTACGGGATATTCTTGAGAAGATTGTCTTAAAAGCATTACCAATCTGAGAACCTGATACTCTGGTCTTTTCTGCTGTTGTTGATACCAGTGCTGCATATTTTTCAAATGACATTCCTGCTTCATTTACAACTGAACCAGAAGTTGCAATTGACTTAGAAATAGTGTCACAACCTTGAGAGAAATCCAATGCAATCTCAGAACTAAGCTTTTCAACTGTATCCGCAACATGCATCGCTTGATCTTCTGCCATACCAAACTGATTCATAATACCCTGAATGGCATCTGCGGCTGTACTTGCGTTCATACCAGAAGCCGCTGATAATAGTACAGTTGGTTGCGCTTTTGCAAGCATAGAAGCTGCACTTTCATTTTCATTTGCATATATGGTAACTGCATCTGTCACATTTTTGGTATATGTGCTTAACTCTCTCGCCATGCTTAGTGACTGTTGCTTTAACGAATTAAGCGAAGCATCCGTCATACTGCTCATGGTCATATTAACCAATGTCATAGCCTGATTCAAGTCTGTGACAGCTTTTACGGCACTTTCAGCCTGAGTCTTGATGGCATTAATCGCATCATATTTAAGTTTTGCTCCTGCAATCTCTTTGAAGCTTGCGGAAAGCCCACTTGCGCTTCTTTGCGCTTGCTGCATACTATTATTCAGATTATCAACGCCATTTCCGTTGACATTCGCCTGGACATTTACTTTTCTCTCTTTTGTAAGGGCGTTAAGCTGCGCTTCTGCCTTAGAAGTATCAATATTCGCGATAATTTTTGCATTAAATTCGCTCATGCTTTACATCCCCCGTTCTATCAGCTTATAAGCTGTAAATTGTGTTTTCCTTAAAATCATTTCAACCTCTTTTATATCTACCTCTAATTATGCGAAACTCCAAGTCTACTGGTTTTCCGCCATAATTTATCAGGCAATCGTAATATTTATAGTCATCTTCTATCGCATCTGGCTCTTGTCTGAGTACATCAGCCAACGCATAAGGATCAATCCCCATACTGAATGCTGCAGAAACAAAGTCCATATTTTCATATAATCCACGGTGACATACACCAATTTCGCGCACTGCATCTACTGTTTTATGTATTGTTTTGGGTAAATAGGTTAAATTTGTGGCAAAATCAGTTCCATATTCCCTTTCCTTATGATTAACTTTTCGCTTATGATGCACTTCGATAATTTCATTTTCGCGAATCCAAACCGGTACATTTACAAAAGCAGTTGCAACTAAATTATGAATCATGAACATCTTCGGCATTCTGCTACCGCTCAATGTGCTATATGTCACAACCGTTTCATAACCATTCACAAAGTACGTTCTAATTAATACTGCTATTCCGTTTCTTCTTTTACTCGCTAGCCTTGCATAGTTGGAAATGAACCAACCCGGTTGTGCTTTTATGGGAACAAATCTTTCATCTGGTGAAATAAGTCCGCCAATAGTTGTTACATCCTTTTTAGTAAATTTTTTATAGTTTTTCTGCATATTTTCTCCAAAATAAAGGCGGTATCACAATGACACCGCCACAAAATTCCTATTTTATTCTTTTTATTTCCAAAGTATTTCTTTATAACGCTTTAAAATCATGTTCTTTTTCCAGCCAGTAATCTCATCCATGATATCTTCATTTGTCAAATAATTCACAAAAGTTACTGCCTCGTTTTTTGTTACAATATACTCTTCAAGTTTCTCTTTAAAAGTCTGTTTGTCATTTTCTGCAATTAACATTTCGATGGCATCTTTTGTAAGTTGCGCTGGATACTCCGTTGCGTCCGGCAAATCAAAAAGATCTTTATGCATTTCAAAATCGCAAATTCTGATCGTTGCATTTTTGCCTTTCCCGTCTATACCCACAAACAGAATATTATTCGCACGGATCTGTGCCTCAATTTCTGCGTAATCAAATTTTTTAGAACTTTCAAAAGGATTTAAAAGAATACCCTTTAAAGAGTTCTCATCTTTTAATGTTTCTGGATAAAAAGACACTTCCAGTGCGGACAAATTCTGGATTTCAATTTTTTTGCGGGTTTTATTACTCTCCATCTGATCACATTGCAGTTTAAATAACATTTCTTCAAGTTCAATTTTAGTCGCCATTATTATTCACCTCGTTCTTTATTTTTGCCGCATTCAGCATTTATACAGTTAGCAGTATGTTCAGCACTCCCCTGATAAGCCAGTTCTTCCAATGTAAGTCCACCGTCACGCTCAATATCTTTAATTCCTGTTGTATCAATTTTTATTTCCATGTTCATTTCTCCTATTCAAAAATATTTTCAAAATATTCATCCGAATTGTCACATTTAGACTCATATTCCAGATTCCATGCAATCAAATTGTCATATTCTGTTTTAGACATTTTTTCGTTTGCTTGTACTGCAAAACCAAATTCATCTGCAGAATCTTTCATTTTATCTGATGCAAATACATCAAAGTCATCTACAGCCACCCTCTTCTGATTAAGTTCAATCAATATTGCCGATGGATCTGAAGGTTTTATGGACAGAATACAATATCCACTATAATCATAAATCATAGGAACACGACCTTGTTCTTTCCAACCACCATCATAAATTATTTCGCCATCATTGTCTTTTGTGCCAACAAATTCGACACTGCCGCGAAGTTTCTTTCCATTTGCGAGCTGATCTTCAATCCATTTTACGAATTTCGGATATCTTCCTTCATTGATATATCCAGTAGCACATAAGCATCTATGTATTTCACCATCTATTTCAATATCTTCGATACTCCAATCTTCAAATGAACCCACTTGGACAGAATCTTCAAATACTGGCATGTTTTTTATATGTCCAGTCAGTCCATGTCCATAAGGTACATCTTTATCGTCATCAAGAAACTCAGCGCACAGTGGCATACCTTTTACACTATCCGCATTATCGCGGGTGTACTGCTCCAAGTAAGTTATACCGTTTCTGTTCCAGTGAGTTCTATCTGGATAAATTTCATGCAATGCAAATTTTACTTTTCTTCGACCATTTGGATTGGTGGCTTGCGAAATTTCTAAGATTCTTTCTTGAATTTCCATTTTATTTATCACCTTTGTGTTTATTTATTTCAATAAAAAAGAACACCAAGTAAGTGTCCCATTTAAAGAATAACTATTTTTATTTAAACTATATCTTTAGGTGTGTTTTTATCTAACATACCCTTGACAGATACAAAGTCATTTTTAAATTCTTCTGTCTCTGCAAAAATGAAGATAGATGCATCTGGGTTTTCCTTTTTTGGCTTAATGTCATATATAGGATGTCCCATTTTCAACAATCTTCTTGCAATTCCAGGAACAAAAACAGACTTGTATTTAATAGTAGTTGTTCCTACCATCTACACATAATCTTCCTTTCTCATTCTGTACTTGGTTTAGGGTTGGAATTAGAACCAGAAGATTTTGATTGTATTGTATTTTCATTCGTTGGATTATCTACCGGAGTTCTTCCACCTTTATCTCCGGATTCATTATCTTTTCCACTCATAGTATATGATGTAGCATGAACAGGATATTTGTTTTCCATATCTGTTTCAAGTTCATAATCAAGCAATGAAACATATGCATCAGCGTCAAACCCTGTTGCACTAATCCATGCCAACAAAGAACCTTTACCATTTGAGTATAAGTCTTTCATATATTGTACTTGCTTATCTCTGTTAGAAAATGTAGTAGGGAGAATATAGCAATCTACAACACATGACGGATCTTTAATAACATTCGCATTTATACATTTATTGAGTTCAGACATAAAGTTTTCAATCCATGTATAAACATGACTGGCAACCAACTCAAGATTGAGTGATGCCGTTGCATAATTTCCTTTTGTATTACCATCAAGACTGGCAGAACTTATACCTAAATCTGCCGGAACATTATTTTTTATAGATGCTTCATTTTTTTCATCAAAAATTCCAATGTCAACTTCCATTTTGTCAAGTTTTGTCCCGCTGGCAAGAGAAAAGAATGATATACCAGATTGACTCTTACGATTAATTACAGCATCTTTTACCTTTTCATGTTGATCTCTTTGTTGATCTTTTGATAAAGACGATGTTCCTTTTTCTTTTCCTTCCGGAAATGTCATATATACAATTTGATTATTTATATTATCCAACACAGTACGTTTGGTGTTTATAAAATACTCAGCATATAATATGTCATCAAATGCTGTTACTGCCATAGGAACTCCCCACGGCTGATTAATTGCAGCATTTACTTTGGTAATAATTGTCTTTGTATCATCCAACACAAGCCAAGGGGTATTAATATTATGATTATCATATTTCTGCCAGCCATCACGAATTTCTTTTGGCATAGCTTGTAACCTGGCTTTTCTTTCTTTTTCTGTAAATTGTTGGAAATACCTCAGATCAAAAACACAACGATATCGGTTACTTATCCTACCACAAATCCTACACCAATCTACCGGAAGTGTAATAATGGAAACATCTAATCCTAATTCGTTAATCTCCACAATATTTGCAATATCATAATCAGATAAGAATTTAGCATTATTGACTGGGCGTTTCCCAGTTTCAAAATAGAAGAATGCAGTACCGTCATTCGCATCCTTCATCAAATTATCTCTTATATGCTGCTTATAATTTATTTTGTCCAACACAGACAACATTTTAAGACGGTTACTTTCAAAATTTCTAGGGCGTTGTTGTTTATTTCTTCGACTTTTGCATACGATTACTTTATCAAGTGTATGCATAGAACATATATAGTTTACAGCAGCTTTAACACTTCCATTGGTGTTGTACGCCCACCATGCTAAATTTCTTAATTCCTTATTATAGTATTGCGGATTTTTCGCATATTCACGAATTTCCCTAATACTGTTAGGAGATGAATCAAGATAATCACCCAACACAGAATATACATATGGAAGAGTAGTATTATACGCAAAAGCATTAGATTCTACATTATTGTTTGCAGCTAGGATCATTTTGACAGCACCACATTTTCTTTTTCAATATTTTCTTGTAGTTTTCGTGATAACCGACCAAGTGAACAATTTAATGAATCAACAACTTCATGCATCTGATTAATAATCCACTTTCTTTCCTGCCTTACTTCTCTTAATTCATCGTTTATACTAAGTTGCGACTCATTCATGTTAATGCGCTTTTCTAACTCATTCATAGTCACTACCATGCTATTTGCCAGTCCCGTTACATCTATTTCACTGACAGTACACTTTTCTTTACCAATCATATTATTGCCATTATAATCTACAACTTTTGTCAGTTTTTCTTTGTTCTTATTTTCAATAGCGTCCATTAATAAATGAAAAAAATTAGAATAGCGTACTCCTGCAACTTTTATCGTCATATAGCTTTTTTCATTTTTTCCATAACTTCTGTATCTCTCATAAATATAACGAATAACTTCATCAATCGGTTTATCCACATTTATTCCTATTATTACCAGAAACTCTTTTGTTTCTTTATCTGTTTCAATCTTTTTTATAAGATAATTCATTGATGTTTCAACATATTTCGGATTCATTCTTGCAAAATCAACAATCTCATCTATAATTTCTTTTTTCCAATTTTTTCCATATTCATTTTTGTCTTTCATAATATTTTTTCCTTAAATCATTTTTTACTTTTCTGTTTCTCCAGTTCTTGACAACTGGGTGTCCAATCTTCCACTATTTCACCTAATTTCTGCAAAATGCCTTTAATTTCTGCAATTTCTAACAGATTACAGGATTTATGATATTGTGTTCGCAATATCGGAACAATTCGTTGGACTTCTCTTTTGGTTAATTCAATCTTCATACTCATCAATTTCCTCTTTTTCTATATCTTGCGTTATTAATATATAATTGATTACTGCTGAAACATCTTTCACATAATCTCCATTTAGAAAAGCCTTTACATGACGCATATTCCTTTCAGTAAGATCACGTTTTCCAGACATCCACTCAGACAGTGTACTTCTTGGCATTCCTATAAGATAAGCCATATCCGCTATAGACCACCTGTTTACTTCAAGATATGTTTTTGTAATATCACGTAAGTTTAATACCATTTCTTTTTTCACTATTTTTCTCCCTATATACATATTTGTCAGATTTTTCGTTTGAAATCGTCGCAAAAAATTTAAAAATGGAAAAACTATATTTTAGTAAAAACTGTTTTTTCCATTTTATTTTTTAAACTTTTGGGTTAATGCCTAGTCAACGCCACGCGCCAAAAGTTTCTCAATATTTAGTTTTCTATTAAAGCCGAGTGCCTGCTCCTAACACTCATGCTTGGACATATAAATATTATATCCAGGCATCAATATTAGTAGTTGGAGGGGGTAACATTTTGTTACCCCATATGTCGAAAAACTTAAGTAAAAAGATACATATGTCTTGCCACGATATCTCGAAGAAATACATATATATCTTATATATGTCTTATAAACCTTTTCTTTTCTCAGGGCATTCCCTTTCCTTTCCCTTTTCCATAAAAGGTGGCACATATAAGTCAATCGCTGAAACCCCGATAGTAAAGGCATTTCAGCGATTTGACGATTTGTTATTTCGTTTCAACACATTTTCGTTTGTTCTGCATCCAAGCTATTTTTTTAGCTTTGTTCGCTTTTTCCTGGCATGATTTACAAAAAAACATTTTTGAAGTGTTCCCTCTGACTGGAACATCAAAGAAAGTTCCACATTCGTAGCATCGTCTTACAGTTGGGGTCTTCTGCTTTTTTGTTTTTATGCGATGTTCTTCACAGTATTTGTATTTATTTCTGTATTGCTGGCGAAATAATGCGCCGCATTCTTTACATTCTCCGATATCTGCACCAGATAATCTTTCGTAATGCAATTCCAAATGGTGATAATCCGTTATGTAATCCAGCACTTCGCTATCTTCGTCATCATCAACAATAGTAACCTTATCTATAAGCTTAGATCCGTTTTGGGAAAAAATCTCTTTAAACTCAATAAATCCATAATCTTGTAATTTTCTCAAAGCCGCAAAGTAGCGTTTATATCGCATTGAGCCGTACCCCCTTGAAATCCCCATTTCGAGGCAACAAATAGATTTGTTTATCTGTTCTCGGCTAAAATATTCTTGCGAATAATTCTTTTTTCTTTTTACCAGTTTTCTATGAACCATATAATACTTTGCATCAACTAACTTTATAAATAATAATTTTCTAGCGTCATCATCTTCTATACTACATATTGTTTTCCATTCGTTTACTGTAATTGGCGTTGGGTCTGCAAAATTCATTCGATACTTTACACTTGCTTTAACCGCGTAATCTATCTCTATGCAATAGTCATAATAATTAAAATATGGAATTGCTTTTTCGCAAAAAGCAATCATTTTTTTCTCTATATCTTTTGAATCTGCCAGCACATCCCAGTAATCTCTTTCTTCAAGGTCAAATCCATAATAGTCTACAATATCAAATCGTAAATATTTCGCCAATAACAGTAACTCTTTATATGTGCCACCTTGCGGGAAATGCCCCGTTTCATATATTTCTGCTGCTGCAGAATATTCATCAAAATTTTTTGTTATATAATCCAATTTATTTCCTCTTTCTCTTAATTTTTTTAATATAAAAATCATCCCAACCAGAAAGCAAAGATTAAATTTACAATATTTATGGATTTACTTAAATACTGTTTACTATCAAAATATCCTTTATCTTCTTTCTTGTTCGTTGGTTGGAGAGTGCCAGCCGATACACTGATAAGAAGCCTAAGCTTACCGGCACGATATCACTACACTCATAACAATATTTTAAATGACGTTTTTAATCTCTGAATGCCAATAGTTACTGTAATAATTTTTTATTATGCTATGAACATTTGTGAGTAGCAGACAACACGTTAGTGTTGGCTTTATTCTTGCCACTATCGTGGCGCTGTAGACTTCGTTCTTACGAAGCCTACATTATTATCAACATTTAGTCTCCAGTTCTTTATATGGGACGTATTATAAAGAAAAGAAGAAATTTCACTATGAAAACCTCTGTAATAGCGTACAGTACGGGATTTCAGAGCTTTTTAAGTGTCTCAAAAAATACGGATTTGATTTTTACCTGAAACACCTCTCAAATACGATATTTAACGTACTTTCAGAGCTTTTTCACATAAAAAATGACTGTCTCAAAAAATACGAATTATCATTATTGTTTAACAAAGAGTCCAAGGATTTTTACTTGTTCGTAGTTACTTCCGGCGTAAATAATATGTGGATTAACAAACATTTTAGTAACACCCTTATTTTTCACGAACGATAATAAGTACTCTTTGTGACCATCAACATCCAAAGTAATGGAATCATAAATCTTAACCAATTTATAAGAATTATTTTTATCATATCCAATGCAGTCACAAAGTTCCATTAATGTTAAAAGTTCAACATCTTCAATATTTGTTTCCAGAGGATTTTTACAGAGAACATTATATTCAAAGTTGATATACGGCATAATTTGATATATATATCCCAAATATCTATGATTTGTTGACTTAGTTGCACTATACAAATCTCTGATGTAACGAATATAAAATTTCTGAAATAACTTTTGTTTATCGTTGATTTTACCGCGGATAATGTCGTCGCAAATTAACATTAATCCTTTATCACTTTCCTTGATATACACGTCCTTGATTTCATTCCAAAATCTATTTGCGGTCGCCCTTGATACATGTAATACTTCCTGTAAATCACTTTTCTTCATGTGACAGTTTTTGCGGATCATAAAATTATTATTGTAGTCGACATATGTCAACAAGTAAATCAAACGTCCCACTGTCTCAGCCGAGATATTACCAAGCTCATGCTCATGATATATGAAGTAAAAGTAACCTAACTCACTATTTTTACATTTTCGCGTTTCATAATTGTTTTGCCGAGAGCTATACTGCCTACGTGCTTCCATTTGTTTAGGTGTAATAACTTTGGAACCCACCGGCATTTCTCCAACAATCTCACCTGAAACCTTATCTACAATCACTAATGATTCTTCAGTCACATTTGCTTGCATTCATTTCTTCCTTCCTTTTTGCATAAAAAAAGCAACCAATTAAAAAGACAATAAAGTTGTGTTTTTGTCCTTTTTTTAATTGATTGCTGTTAGTTTCTAAATTATGTCTTAACCAGACACCTAGATACATTTTCTCTATTTAATTATTATATATAATATCATACTTTTCCTAATTTGTCAAGTATTTTGTGCATTTTGCTAAAATTATGTGGTGTTTAAGAATAATAAAATTGTGCAATATAGACACAACTTATAATATATTTCCCTAATTAAATAAACCATTAAACATGTCCATTAACTTCAGATAGTGATTAGCACAATAATATTCTGTCTGACCAGTAACTCCCTCAATCTGATACGTTCCCTCTCTGGTGCATCCAGAAGCTTGACAAGTGTGTGTCGTAGTTTTAGGCACATATTTATATGTTGATGTACTAGGTGTTGGAGTCGGTGTAGGGCTTGGTATTGGAGTCGGTGTTATTCCTCTTAAACTGTCCACAAGTTCTTGATCTATCGTTGAAGTTGCTTCCATGTTATTATCCTCTTTATATTGAATGACAGCATTGCAGGTATTTTTTCCCACTATCCCGTCTGGTGTACCGCATTGATATCCTTTAGCATTGAGTAACTCTTGTATCTCTTTTATTGTTTCCTTATCAGTAATTTCTTCTTTTTCTGTCTCATTCTTTTTAAGCTTATTCCAAGGATTTTTGCCAGTACCCGAAAAGCCTCCAGTTTGAGAACTTGATACTTGCTTATGTTGAGATCTTTCTATCGCATCAAGGCTAATACCACCCGTCACCGCATATGCAGACGTGTTAATAACATTTATCGCCACTGCTACTGTTATAATTGCAATTGTTTTCTTATTCATAACATTTTCTCCATTTACCTTTAATATTTACATCCGATCAAGCATTACTTTTAACTTCGTCATTTTTCATTTTGGTTGCCATGAATGCCCGCATTTTGCACAACGATTTACGGTCTTATTCGCACCAATAAACCCTGTCCAGAACGAAAAGCCTCTCTGTCCTGTTGTTATTTGCGTTGATCCGCAACGAGGGCATCTAATTTTACTTGCCTCTTTTGCTACAGCAATTTTGGTACTTTTGTCATCCGAAGATACTACAGACACAATTGCTCCATCTTCTTCAAACGCATTCTTGATTGCAGTTGCGGCTTCCAGTGATATTTTATCAATGACCACACAAGGAACATTTTCCGCCATTTCTTTTGCTTCTTTCAGTCCTAATCCTGTGACTTCTCTTACGTCCCTAATCGCTTTCACCTTGTTCACCCCAGCATTTTCCAAAATTACAGCATATTCATTAGTTGTACGCTTTGCTTTACCTAAACCTGCAATTGGATAGCCACAATTTGGACAAGCTTCTGCTTTATCACTAATTTCTTTTCCACATTCTGGACATCTAATTAATGCCATGTTCTACCTCCTTTAAGTACACTATATTGATACTTTTATCATACTACGGAACACCATTATTGTACATACTTTTGATAAACTAATTTAGTACAAAGGTGGTGAAATTGTGGATTTTGGAAGTAAACTAAAAGAACTACGAGCACAAAATGGTCTTACTCAGAAACAATTAGCTGACCAGCTCGGCATAACCAAATCTGTAGTATCTTTTTATGAACGCCAAGAACGGACTCCCTCTCCGGAGGTTTTACGAAAAATGGCAGCAATTTTTAGAGTTAGTACTGATTTTCTGTTAGATATTGATAGTACCAAACGTCTTGATGTGTCTGATTTAGATGAAGATGATATTCAGCTTGTGTCATTATTAGTTGATACCTTAAGAAAGAAGAATACCAGAAAATAAATTCGGCTATGGAAATACTCCATAGCCTTTTCTGTACCCTATATTCCTCTTACTATTGCTACGATTGAATCAACTTCGTTCTGATCTGCATACTTATTAAGATATGGAATAATCTCCTCAAAACGCTCTTTCTTTACTCCTGTGAGCTTCCTAAGATGTTTCCAGTAAAATACATCTTCTTTATTATTTTCAAGCCACTCATAAGCCCAGACTAATTTTCTAGCCCACGATTCGGGGTATGATTCTGTATATTTATCTAACACGGCTCTGCTTTTGGGCATATTTTCAAGCCTATGCTCCTTTATCCCTAATATTTTACATATATTTTTTCCCGTTACTTTTTCAGGCTTTCCCAGATTGTCAGCAGCTCCGCTGTAAATATCTGCTGCCACACTTTCTATAGCGACAGACATTTTTTCATCATACTCTTCCCATTCCGGCGTAATGTTTGCTTTGACATAATGGCTTTTCGCTTCCTGCCTTATTTCTTCCTCAGATAATTGCGAATTAGTTAATTCTTCCGGCTTCATCCCCAAAAAGAAAGCAATCTGACAAGCAATGGAAAAATCATATCCACGTCCAGTTAGTAAGGTTTTTTGGATTCTACTCATAGTTGCAATCTCATTCAGTTCAATTTTTTTATAAAAATGTGTCATGTCATCAACGAACTTTGTCATGTATCGGCTATTCCCCGTTGGCTTCATATATTCAGTGTCTTTCATTCCATGATATAAAATAGCACTAATTGGAATATCTCTCACAAAATCTACAGGAGAGTCAAAAACATGTTCTGCGTACTCTGCAAATGCTATCTGTAAAGGATCGTCTACAGAAAGACTTTCTTCTATGCCTGGTATAACTTCTTCAGCGGTAACGAAACTATACAAGCTCATGCTTTTGGCAGGAACACCAGAGTCCCGAAGCCTACATTTATGTTTCGGACAAATCCTCATATTCCGTATTTGATGCTTTCGATGCCAGTATGTTTCGGCGTATTTCTGTCTGTCCTCACGGGAACATATCGGGCAATACTTCAAATACTGCTCCTTCTCGCACCTGGGAAGAACGGCAAATAAATGGTGCATATCACAGTTCTCATAGCATAATTTGTATAAAGCATTCTTCCTCTGCTCCAACGGAATAAATCTGGCATACTGAGGGTACATGGTATGTTTTAATACTAACTCCCTCAAAGGATATGTATTATCAATACACTCTCTTGCTTCGGTGTTCAGATTTCCAATAAATTCTTTAATCGGTGTATCGAATCTTTTACAATACAAAAATTGCAATAATTGAGAATTTATATAGCCTGAACGAACGGCAAAACGCCCAAACCAACTATACACCAGTTCATCCAGGTAAATTTCTGGAAAGTACATTTTCATAATGCTATTTCCTCCACTGTGAAATGTTCCCGAAATATTTCTACAATATCAAGGTTTTCTGCTTTTGATTTTTGCACCAAATCGGCTATACTATAGTCTTCTTCTGATGATATTACCGCCTTTTCTATGGTTTTCTTTTTCCTTTTGGCTGTTGTGTTCTTTACGGTGGCAGCAGGTTTGATAAAATCATGTAAAAGCTGCATTCTTTTCTCATATGCCTGATTCAGCATTGAAATATCAAGCGTTTCATGCCCTGTTAAAATTGCAATCTCCTGTGCATCGTGAACTAATGAGACAACAACAGATGTCACACCGCCGGAATGCTCGAATAGCCACTCAATTATTTGTGCTGTTATCTCCGCTTTCTTTTGCACATATTGATATTTAAACAATAATTTGCAAAATCCGTTAAAAAATTCATCATTATTCAGTGCATCATATTGTAATCCTAAAGAACGCCGTGCCAATTGAAACGCTGATTCAAAAAGTGATAATGTTTCTGGCGTTCCGATCATTCCAATAGATATACCTGAGCTATTGATTAACTGAGTAAGCATTGCTACAAGTCCTTTTCCACTCTTTGACGTTACACAATTTTGCACCTCATCAATTATCAATAATCCAATATGTTGCAATGCAACCTGTGATACAATACCAATCAACACATCTGTTGTTGCCCTTGCTTTCAATGCATTTCCATAATAAGTAGTTTCCAGTAATTCATCTGACTTTCGTAGTATTTCCAATAATAACGACTTTACCGATGCGTCCCACGGGCATTGAACTATTAACGCCGGAATAATTCTTGTTGATGGATTATGAAGTTCTATCATTTTATCTTGTGTGATTATTGATATAGCACGATTTATAGCTGAACTTTTGCCAATTCCAGAACAGCCAACAATCGAAAAAGAATCTGAGCCTCCAATTATCCCTCTGTTTTCCCTTCTCATTATTGCATTATGGTTCTGATATGACTGCTGTATTGCTGTATTTGTTCCCTTTTTCTGTAATGACCTTAATAGTGCAAGATATAACTTTGAGTAAATCTCAATACTCATTTCACTCGGTAAATAAATTTCATACAACGTGGAAAGCTCTATGAGCCGTTCTGTTTGGCTTTTTCCCCGTATTTCTTCACTATACGCCGGGATATCTGCCAGTTTTTCATATAACTCCTGTCCCGATAACATTTCCGGCATCTGCCTGATTAAATCCATATTATTCATGTATCATACCCACCTTCATACAATCCACATGAGCTCTTATCTTCTCTCGTTCATAGTTTTGCGGAATTACTTCTAAATCTCCATTGCTACAACCTACATTCGCCATAATCGCTTCAATATGACTGGCAAGATTTATTTTTGCCTGAATATTGCTTGCTTCCACTGATTTCACAATCTTTTTCTTTTCCGTTTGCATGATCTCAATTTCTGAAAAACTCTTGTTTTTATATCGAATTTCAATTAACACAAATTCTATAAAATTCCCCTTATCTACCAGCCAAACAAATGAAGAATCATCTGGATTATATGCCACTATTACACTCCCACCGGACAGATATTTTTCCGCAAAATCCTTGTTTTTATATCTAACATTGTTCACTATTAATCCGAATCTAGTAAATTTTCCTATAGTCCGGGGCAATAATGTAAGCATAAGCTGCCGTTTATCAATCTTTACAAGATTTGTTCCATCTAAATTCTTGCCATATGTGAAAATATCATTAGCATATGGGGAAACTTTGTTTTTCAACATATCATCCGTATATGGGAAATTTTCAATTATCCGTTGCGAATTGTAATATATTATGCATCGAATCAGAACCTTTTCAAATTGTTCCAATGTGAGACAAGCATCTTTTCTGTAGTCATGCGCTCCCCTCTCCTGAAAATCCGGTTCAATCAATCCTTTCCCTTTTAGATATGGGCGAAAAAGATCCTGTATTATGCTAAAGAACTTCTCAACATTTCCCTTTAATTCCGGACGATACACTGGAAGATTCACGACTTTTATTCCAAGCTCTGCAATTTGTTCAAAGCAATTACTCATGTACTCTGTTCCTTGATCTGTCACAAGAACGCCTGGACACAATGAAAAATCCCACTCATGCGGACTTATATTTATTCCATGTTTCCGGCACAACTCCTGTTTATCGGTAACTGCATTAAGCATTAACTGCCGCAAGCTGTACATGCCGCCCTCCCATGTCAACGCATAGCCACAACACAAAGAACTGTAAGCATCAATGCAAGCTGTCAGTATAGGTCTGCCAATAATCTCACCGGACTGATTTATCAAGTAAATATCGCAGATGGTAGCATCCAACATTCCCACTCCTGGTGCTTTTGCATATTCTTGTATTCCATCACCAAGCAACGGGCGATTATTACGCTGATAATTGGTCAAGCCGTTTCGTGAAATGAAATAGGTTTGCTGTTTTTTTCTTTTACGGTAAAAGTATCTGAATTGATGAAACGTGGGATATTCTGCCACAAGTTCCCCGTTTCCGTCACAATACTTTTCTTTGAGCATAAGTGTGTATGCGGTCTTTAAGCTATGTTTCTGGTAAGAGAAGTAATACTTGTTTAAACTCCACCGCATATTCTTTTCGTCTTTTGATAAGCATGTATCACTTTCTTTATCTTTTGGAGATAGTATTGCAATGTCTTGGAATGCGAGATATAAGCAGAGGTATTTTCGCACTGTTTGTTTGCTGATTTTTTCGCTGGCTGCAATCACTGAAATCATTTCACATTTCTTTTGTTCATCTGGCAGCAGTCGCAGAATCGGCGCAATCATTGTATATCGCTCATATGCCTTTTTACGGTTCTCTGGACACAGAGAGTCAATCTCTTGCACTTCAACATTTGTAACAGCGTACAACGTTTCTTGCGAACACTGCTCCCATCCATTCAAAGAAACAATTTCCTTCCATTGTGGCATTGTTCGCCGGATGCAATCAATTACAAGTGCCGTATCGTCTCTTTCTTCCAATACCCGAATAACAGAGTCATTTTTGAGATACAATTTATTCTTCTGCATTGATCACCAGCCCCCAATCTGCCACACCACGTTTTGTCCAGTATTCTCTTGACGCATTTAACAATTTTGCATTCATTGGTTTTGTAAGTCTGTTTCGTTGTAAGCATTCTCGCACCATTAAATCACCACCGGTTTTTGTACATACAAAATCACTTGTGTACTCTCCCTCTGCCAGTCCTTCCAGTAAAACATTACAGCGGATTTCTTGAATGTCCGATGATTCCTCTAGTGTATCTGCATATTTACTTTGCAGCGGATCATATGTCCGACACACTTCTTTGCTTTTACTCAATGACTTCTTTTCGCATCGCCCTTTGTACCCTTTTTTTCGCATAAGCGCACCTCCTGTATTTTGTTGCGATTTTCCACTCTTAAAACAATATTTTCCCAAAAGTAATTTTCTGAAAATGGGTATTTTGCCAAAAAAAGATTTTTCATTTTCCCAAAAGCATTTCTGGGACTCCCATTTTTGCTTTATTTTGGGAAAGAATTTGGGAATGCAGTAAAATCAAGGGTTTTCGGCATCCTGGATTTAGTAAAATCCCCAAAAACATTTCCCAAAACTGCATTTTGAAAAATTACTATGTCATGGGACACACCACTTCATCCTCAAAAGGGGCAAATCCCGCAGCGTCTCAACAGAAATCAATCTCATATCCTCAGAATTTGGAATAGAACTAAATAAAATTTATTTTTTATTGAAGTGTGAAAAATCGCATAAACTCAAGGTTTCTCACTATGCTATAAAACAAAAAAGACCCTGAAGAACTGTATTTCTACAATTCTCCAAGGTCAAATTTTACGTTTGGACACTTTAGGGCTGGTTGGCTATTTTACCTCTTTAGAGGATATTTCGCTTTGCCCCATAACAGTTAATTATTTCGCCTTTGTTTCTGCGATAGCTGCCTGTGCTGCTGCAAGACGAGCGATCGGTACACGAAATGGTGAGCAGGATACATAGTTAAGACCGATCTTGTGGCAGAATTCTACAGAAGACGGATCTCCACCATGCTCGCCGCAGATACCTACGTGAAGGTTCGGGTTAACCGGTTTGCCGAGTTCGATAGCCATCTTCATCAGCTTGCCAACGCCAACCTGATCCAGTTTTGCAAATGGATCGTTCTCGAAGATCTTAGCGTCATAGTATGCGTTGAGGAATTTACCTGCATCATCACGGGAGAAGCCGTATGTCATCTGAGTAAGGTCGTTTGTACCGAAGCAGAAGAAGTCTGCCTCTTTAGCGATCTCGTCAGCTGTAAGAGCTGCTCTCGGGATCTCGATCATTGTACCAACTTCATACTGAAGGTCAGAACCAGCGGCTTTGATCTCAGCATCAGCTGTCTCAACTACGAATTTCTTAACATATTTAAGCTCTTTTACATCGCCAACAAGTGGGATCATGATTTCCGGTTTGATTGTCCAGTCCGGATGAGCTTTCTTAACTTCGATTGCTGCGCGGATAACTGCTGTTGTCTGCATCTTAGCGATTTCAGGATATGTTACAGCAAGACGGCATCCACGATGTCCCATCATCGGGTTGAACTCATGAAGAGAAGCGATGATAGTCTTGATCTGCTCTACAGTTTTGCCCTGAGCATCTGCAAGTTTCTTGATGTCAGCTTCATCTGTAGGAACGAACTCATGAAGAGGCGGATCCAGGAAACGGATAGTAACAGGGTTACCTTCCAGAGCTTCAAAGAGACCTTTGAAGTCATCCTGCTGATATGGAAGAACTTTTTCAAGTGCTTTCTCTCTCTCTTCTGCTGTTTCGGAGCAGATCATTTCACGGAATGCATCGATACGTCCCTCACCGAAGAACATATGCTCTGTACGGCAAAGACCGATACCTTCTGCACCAAGCTCTACAGCTTTCTTAGCATCTGCAGGAGTATCTGCGTTTGTACGAACTTTCATTGTTCTGTACTTGTCAGCCCATGCCATGATGCGTCCGAACTCACCAGCGATAGTAGCGTCTACTGTCGGGATGATTCCGTCGTAGATGTTACCTGTTGTACCATCGATGGAGATGAAGTCTCCTTCGTGGAATTCTTTACCAGCAAGTGTGAATTTCTTGTTTTCTTCGTCCATAGCGATATCACCGCATCCGGATACACAGCACTCACCCATACCACGGGCAACAACTGCTGCGTGAGATGTCATACCACCACGAACTGTCAGGATACCCTGAGCAGATTTCATACCTGTGATGTCTTCAGGAGATGTCTCAAGACGTACAAGTACGACTTTCTCTCCTCTTTCAGCCCATTCAACAGCGTCATCAGCTGTGAATACGATCTTACCGCAAGCAGCTCCAGGAGAAGCGCCAAGGCCTTTACCCATTGGTGTAGCAGCCTTAAGAGCAGCAGCATCAAACTGTGGGTGAAGAAGAGTATCAAGGTTACGTGGGTCGATCATAGCTACAGCTTCTTCTTCTGTTCTCATTCCCTCGTCAACAAGGTCGCATGCGATCTTCAGAGCAGCCTGAGCGGTTCCTTCCGAAAAATATGCGGAAAGCGGCGCAGACAGCTGCGCTGGGAAAACCATTTCTGGTGGATGTCGGTGTATTCGGCAAAAACCGGTATTTCGTCTATGTGGCGGCGTTCGGAGCATTTACGGAGGTATCCTATTCGACCCCGCAGGAGACGAAAAATATTTTGGGGCATCAGGCATATATGCTGGAAGCCATCAAACGCCTGACAGGGCTTAAATCCTACCGGATGCGCCTTACGTGGGAACATCTGGGGGAGCAGAGAGAATTGGAAGAGGAATTTATTCTGGGAATGGTGACCAATACGACCTCGATCGGAGGTTTTAAAGGACTGGTTGGTATGGACGTGGCGCTGGATGACGGGGAGTTTGAGGTGCTTCTGGTCCGGAAACCGCGCACGCCGCTTGACATTGCAAGTATTGCTGCTTATCTGATTCAGAGAGAGGGCGAAAATGAATGCGTATTCAAGTTCCGCACCTCGAAACTGACGGTACAGTCGGAGGAGCTGGTGGACTGGTCGCTGGACGGTGAGTTTGGCGGAAGCCAGACAGAGGTCGTGATTGAAAATAAACCAAGAGAGATTGCGATCAGGGTGCCTGAAGTTACTGTTCGCGGGTAGGCACTTTTGGAACCGAAAGTGCCGTAAGAGAACGTGGTGGCAGCAGGAATTTGCCGTATTTAAATGCGAAGCCACGGCAAATTCC
>OGXL01000071.1_pt1 | contig 66598 bp, 55 predicted proteins | sample 1576311 | NCBI WGS metagenome assembly OGXL01 (sample SAMEA3541564, study PRJEB24748) | human gut metagenome | biome: human gut; feature: human-associated habitat; material: faeces | place: China | collected 2012 | reverse complement strand
GGGATTCCCGGGGTTCCTACTGACAGGAGTACGTTTGCCAGAAGGATTATGATCATCATGGAAATTCTTACGTTAATTCCGCATGCATTGGCGAAGAACATGATCATGAATGACATCAGGATGGATACGGCATCCATGTTTACAGTAGCGCCAAGAGGAATGGCAATACTTGTGATCTTGTTGGATACGCCCATTTCGTCTTCCATACGCTGTTTACTGATCGGAATGGTCGCTGAACTGGAACAGGTTCCGAATGCGTTCAGAGCGGCAGGAAGCATTGCTTTGAAGAATTTTACAGGGCTTTCTTTGCCGATGAATTTCACGGAGCCGCCGTAAATGACCAGGGCAAATCCGAAGAATGCCACATACAGGATGATCAGCTGAGTTGCCAGTGAAATGATGGTTTCTGTACCGTTGGCTTCTACAACAGGAACGATAGTACAGAATACACCGATAGGTGTGAAGTACATAACTGTGCTGATGACTTTCAGACAGACTTCGTTACAGGAATCGATGACTTTCAGAAGTGCAGTACCCTTTTCGCCGATAGCGATAAGTGTGAAGCCTACGATGACTGCGAATACAAGTACCTGAAGCATATTTCCGTTTGCGAAAGCTGCAACCGGATTGGATGGGATCAGGTTTTTGATGGTGTCCAGAATGCTGGTCATCTCAGTTGCCTGGATGTCGGAAGTTGCCATCTCGAATTTAACACCCTCACCGAGATGGATCAGCCGCGGGATGATCAGTCCTGCCAGGCTGGCAAGTGCTGTGGTGCACAGGAAAAAGATCATGGCACCGGCTGTGATCTTGCCGGTTGTGCGGGCATTACCGATGCTAGAGATACCCATGATAATGGAACAGAAGACCAGTGGAAAGATCATCATGTTCAGGGCATTCATGTAAATGCTTCCGATAAGGCTTGTGATGGCAAGTACCGGTTCGAAACGGTTTGCCAGAAACAGTCCGGTAATGATACCAAGGATCAGACCGGTAAAGATTGCTGCAGTAATATGTTTTTTATACCACGAATAGAATTTTTTCATTTGTTCCCTCCTCGTTTTCGTTTCCTGATATGGAAAATAGCACGACACTACTTTAACACAATAGTGTGTGAATTACAATGCAGTTCTGACATAATATAGCTATGACAATTTTGTAAAAATAAAAAAACTCCAAAAGCAGATAATGGCCTTGGAGGTTTTTTATTCATATTCAAACATACTTTAGTCTTTGCAGAGTTTTTCGATTACACAGTGATGTTTTTTTTCAGACTTTTCATAGGTGATGCCAACCAGAAGCAGATTCCCGTGATATTCTTTCAATGCATCTACATAATGCTTTTCTTTTATCTGGCTGATCGCTCCTGATACATTTTTGTCCCATTTCAGTTCCATGACTATTGCAGGCTTATCCAGATGCAGCTTTCTTGGAATAAAACACACATCTGCGAAGCCCTTTCCTGTGGGAAGTTCTCTGATGATCGTATAGTATTCCCGTGCAAAATAAAACGCCAGATTGATGGTACAGCTTAATGCATTTTCGTTATTATACTGAAGAATGGAAATTTCTCTGTGAGCTTTGTCAATGCCTTCTGCAACAGCATCTTCATTCATATTCCAGAGATTTTCCAGCAGCTGTCTGGAGGCTTCAACAGATGCGGTCACTTCCGTCCAGTCCATTGTGCTGATTGCATTGATGTATTCCTGTGATACTTCTTTGTTGGGGATTGTAATGGTTTTGTCCGGCCAGTGATAACTTAAATATCCTAAATGGATCAGTAATGTGAGGACATCATCTTTTCCCCGAAAGCTTGTCATATCGTTTGAGAAGGTTCCGGTGTTTATCTGGATTCTTTCTCCTGCAAGCATTTGTATGATGGCATCCTTCAGTCCGTCAAAATTTAATCTGATGTATGCCTTTAATGCTTCATAGGTTTCTGTCTGATTCCAGTAATTGTCAAAAACCCCGCTTAACATGGCATCTACAACAGATTTGGGACTGTATATGGAATAGTAAACTTTGTTCTGACCATTCACTGCTACCAGTTCATATCCGTCATACCAGGCCTGGGTTTCTTCGAAATTCTGATTATATTTCTGACAGAGCTTTTTTACCTCTGCTTCGGTAAATCCGAAATATTCTGCCATTTCTCTTGGGTTTGTCATGGAGTATTCGGTAAACATATTCAGGGCGGAATGGGAACCATATTTTTTTATGGGAAGGATTCCGGTCATGTATGCAAGTGCAACATAGTCTTTATCCTTTAACCATGCCCGCAGAAAATCCAGATATTTTTTCTGGGCTTCTTTATTCTGTTTATACTCGCGAAAAAGGCAGTCCCATTCGTCGATTAGAATGATAAAAGGGCATTTTGTATAAGAGAAGACATCCTTCATTACCTGTATCAGATTTTGTTTATCCCGGAAACGCACGCCAGGAAATGTTTCCTGAAAATCGGAAATCAGATAATTTCTGATCATTCCCAACATTTCTTCTATTGTGTCAGACATACTCAGAAATTCCTGCATATTAAGTTTGATCACATCATACTGGTTTAGATTTTCTTTGTATGTTTTATCTTTGCTGATGGCAAGATTATGAAATAATTCTTCCGTATTTTCATTTCGGTCATAATATGCGGACAGCATGTTTGCTGCCATAGATTTGCCAAATCTTCTGGGACGGCTTACGCAGATATACTTCTGTTCTGTGAAAAGCACTTCATTGGTCCGGCATATTAATTCACTTTTATCTACATATATTTTGGAACGAAGGCTTCCCCGAAATGAAAGATTCCCGGGGTTTAAATAACTTCCCATATCCGCATCCTCCTTATGGCATTTGTTAATAATATTTTAGCTTATATCTGTTGTAAATACAATTATAAGTTCTGGCACTGGCAGTCTTTTACGTTACTGTTTATTTCGTTTTCAGTAGTGCAGTCACAATTCATTTCAGATTGCCTGTGGCAATGGAAGTTTGGCTTGTATGTCTCGGGATAGTGGTGTGTGAACAGCATTTGCATGTTTTTATTCTGCAGGGTATTTTGTTGAGAATGGATTAAAATACAGAGTATGTGTTATTGTCAGGTGCGGGTGAAGAGGGTATAATAGTTGTAATTATTTAACCAAATCAAGGAAGACCCTGCTTCAATTGTAAAGAGCAATAAGTAGTGGGTGGGGATTTACTTGTATCAGAAGGAGCGTTTATATGAAACCAACTATTTTATTAATAAATTTTCAGGATCAGCAGAAGCTTCGCAAGTTAAAGATGGCGTTACTGCCTTTTAAGATACGTTTAAAAACTGTAGAAACTCAGGACTATAGTCAGCCAATCGGATATCTGGCAGGAGTGAAAGAGGTTTCTCAGGTACAGATTCCATCAGCGCTGATACCTCAGGAGCAGATGGAGAGGGAAATGCTGATTCTTGCAGGAATCACCGGGAATCTGTTTGACCAGGTGCTCTATACTTTACGCAAAGCAGGAACACCTGTGGATTACAAGGCGGTTCTGACGGAGCATAATCAGAACTGGAACTGTATGCAGCTTTATAAAGAACTGGAGAAAGAACATAATATGTATCATCCGTTTTAAATGAATGAAACAGAAAGCCCAAACGCTGTGTATCCTGCGGTGTCTACGTGACTAAGCGTCCTACCAGAAGCGAGAAGAAATATTGCTGCCTTACTTCATAAAAATTACTCCATAATGTTCCTGTAATACATCTGATTACCACATAATTGTAAATGGTATGTATAACAATAAAACGCATAGAATATATATAAATATGTTACATGTAATATATCAATCTAATTTCTAAACCGTTATACTAAATGTATGCTGAAATTGTATAAAAATGAATACAAAGAGAAAAAATCAAAGGAGAAAAAAATGAAAGCAGTAATCGCAATTGATTCTCTAAAAGGAAGTCTGAGTTCCATGGAAGCCGGATATGCTGCTGCTGACGGAATCCGCAGAGTTCATGGTCAGGATGCAGAAATTATAGTAAGACCACTGGCTGATGGCGGGGAAGGCACAGTGGAAGCACTGGTGAGTGGTATGAATGGTATCATACAGAATGTGATGGTTACAGGTCCGCTGGGAACGCCGGTGAATTGTGAATATGGAATCATTGAAAGCAGTCATACCGCTGTGATTGAAATGTCAGGTGCGGCAGGTATCACACTTGTTCCTGATGAAAAACGAAATCCACTTTACACTACAACTTATGGTGTGGGAGAAGTGATTAAAGATGCTATTTCCAAAGGCTGCCGCCGGTTTATTGTAGGAATTGGAGGAAGTGCTACCAATGATGGTGGAATTGGAATGCTTCAGGCATTGGGATATGGCTTTCTTGATAAAGAAGGAAAACAGGTTCCTTTTGGTGCCAGAGGACTGGAGGTACTGGAGGAGATTACCGATACATATGTACTGCCTGAACTGGCAGAATGTGAATTTCGTGTTGCCTGTGATGTAACAAATATTCTCTGTGGAGAGGAAGGATGCAGTGCAGTATTCGGACCGCAGAAAGGGGCAACTCCCTCTATGATTATGCAGATGGATAAATGGCTGGAAAAATATGCCGCACTTGCAGAGAAAAAATGCACAAAGATCAATGCCAACCAGGCAGGTACGGGTGCAGCAGGAGGCCTGGGATTTGCATTTTTGAGTTTTACCAATGCAGTTCTGGAGTCTGGGATTAAGATTGTGCTGGAAGAAACTTCTCTGGAAAAATATATGGAAAATGCTGACATTGTGATTACAGGAGAAGGCAGACTGGATGGTCAGACTGCTATGGGAAAAGCACCTGTAGGTGTGGCGCGTCTGGCAAAGAAACATAACATTCCGGTGGCTGCTTTTGCAGGAAGTGTTACAAAAGAGGCCATTGCCTGCAATCAGAACGGAATTGATGCATTTTTCCCGATTTTAAGAGGAGTGACTACTCTGGAAGATGCTATGAAACCGGAAAATGCAAAGGCTAACATGGCGGATACGGTAGAACAGGTATTTCGTTTGCTGAACATAAGGAGGAAATAAAGAATGGATTATAGTTTTACAACCATAGGTGCTCTGATTGGAATGGCAGTTGCGATTATTCTGATCATAAAAAAAGTTCAGCCCGCTTATAGCCTGATTTTGGGTGCTCTTATTGGCGGAGTAATCGGAAGTGGAAATCTGATATTGACTGTCGATACTATGGTAAGTGGAGCTCAAAGTATGATTTCTTCTGTACTGAGAATTATGACTTCCGGTATTCTGGCGGGAACTCTTATTAAAACCGGAGCTGCGGAAAAAATTGCAGAAGTAATTGTACAGAAATTGGGAGAGAAACGAGCCCTTATTGCTGTTGCAGCTGCAACAATGGTAATATGTGCAGTAGGTGTTTTTGTGGATATTTCAGTTATTACAGTAGCACCTATTGCACTGGCGATTGGAAAAAAAGCAGGATATAATAAAGCTTCTCTTCTTTTGGCAATGATTGGTGGAGGAAAAGCAGGAAATATTATTTCTCCAAACCCAAATACAATTGCTGTTTCTGAAGCGTTCCAGGTTGATCTTACATCTCTGATGATAAAAAATATTATTCCGGCAGTTTGTGCATTAATTGTAACTGTAATTATTGCAACAATACTGTCTAAAAAAGCAGGAACGATGGTTAGTGATCAGGATTTGGAAAAACATGCAGACAATAAAAAACTTCCAACTTTTATTCAGGCATTTGCAGGTCCGCTGACAGTTATTATACTATTGGCACTGCGTCCGATATTTTCTATTGTAATTGATCCATTGATCGCCCTTCCACTTGGCGGTCTGGTGTGTGCAATTGCATGTGGAAGCCTGGTACAATTCCGTGAGTTTGCTGAATTTGGTCTTAGTAAGGTGGCGGGAGTATCTATTCTTCTTATTGGAACAGGAACTATTGCAGGAATCATTAAAGCATCTGCTTTACAGTATGATGTGATTTCTCTATTGGAAATGATGAAGATGCCGGCATTTATTCTTGCGCCGATTGCAGGTATTCTGATGGCAGGAGCTACTGCATCTACTACAGCCGGTGCGACCATTGCGTCTCAGACTTTTGCACAAACACTGTTAAATGCAGGAATTCCGGCTATTTCCGCAGGAGCTATGATTCATGCCGGTTCAACAGTAATCGATTCTCTGCCGCATGGTTCTTTTTTCCACGCGACAGGTGGTTCTGTAGGAATGAATATTAAGGAAAGAATGAAACTGATTCCGTTTGAGGCATGTATTGGTCTTACGAGTACAATTGTGGCGGTAATTGTGTATCTGATATAAAGATATCAAATCCTGATACTACAGTTTCCCAGCCAGGTACAGAAGAACGGCATCTTTAAATCTACGTGGATTCAGCCCGGTTTTTCTGTAGATATGATTGAGTTTGTATTGAAGTGTGTTTTTGTGTAAAAAAAGTTTTTCACAGGTATTATGCAGAGACATATCCTGATCAAAATAGGTGGTTATAATTTTGAGTTCTTCTCCGGTAAGATTTGTAATAGTCCGGGAGAGGAACTCTTCTTTTTCTTGTTTCCCTGATCCGGAGAGAAGGAGTTCCAGCGTGAGATTATCATACATTACGAAATTTTTGTCAGGATTAGTTATGCTTTTTAAAGCTGTCACAGCGGAAGAATAAGATTCTGCCAGCTGATAGATGGAAGTGCTCTTTCCAACTGCAATTTTCAGAAGCTTCTGCTGTTCTGCGGCAAACTGCTTTAGTATAAAGGATTTTCTGTCAAAAAGTTCATAATCTGCAACTGCCAGATACTCATCTGGATAATGAAAGGCATATAAATTCAGAGGAAAAATGGAAAACATCTGAGTTACTTTCTGTTCCAGAAGTGAAAAATTAGCCATATTATATCTTGCATTTATCTGTAGCAATATGAGTCGTTTGGAAGTTCGAACATCTACAGAAAACTCTGTCAGGAGACTCTGGATATATTCCATATGGAGATTCTGATTACGAATCAGAGAATCAATGATATACTGACGTTTATCATTTTGATTACGGCTGATCATATTCAGCTCCTGTTCGCGGATTAGAAGATTGGTGATGCGTTCTGCCAGATGGGCATACTTTCTCACGGTATCTGGTTCACCGGTAATACCGATCACAGCCAGTAAAGACTGGTTATGGTAAACTGGCATATTAATTCCTTTCTGACTGCCGTAGAAGCTATTGTCAGAAGATACTTCGATAGTATTTCCTGTGGCTGCAGCTTTCTGCCCGATTTCGTGGAAAGTTCCAACTCTTTCCGGATTAGTGCTGGCAAAAATAATCCCGGACTGATCAATAAAATTAACATCCTGGCCGCATACGTCTTTTACAGTATTGACAATCTGTGTAGCAAGGGAGTGATCTATTTTTATCTGCATGATAATTTCTCCATTATATGAATTCTTCAGGGAATTGTGCTATCTATTGATATTGTATCCTATATGTGTTTAGGATACAATTGTTAGTTTTTATCATTGCCGGTTTCTTACAGACTGATAAAAACAAAAAACTTGAGGCACATAGTAAATTGTAATTTTATGTTTCCCTTTTGTAGAAATTGCAATGTTGAGAAACCTGAGAAGATATAGTAAAATTATTGCAGTAACTATTTATGCCACTGGTAGTGTCACAAATAGGAAAATAATTATATGGGTAAAATGAAATCAATTTAGGATAATTGTCTCATATGAATTATTTATGAGGATTGCTATAGAAAAAAATTAATGGTATATAAGGGAGAAACCATATGACATTAACACAGATGAATTATATCATCACAATTTCCGAAACCGGTTCATTGAATAAAGCTGCGGAGGCGTTGTATATTTCCCAGCCGTCTCTGACCAATGCAGTGAAGGAGCTTGAGAAGGAGCTTGGAATCATTATATTCAACCGCAGCGGCCGTGGTGTGACACTGACCAATGACGGGACAGAATTTCTGATGTATGCCCGTCAGATATACGGACAGTATGAAAGTGTGGTTGAGAAATACAGTGAGGGTGGTTCCTATAAGAAGAAATTCGGCGTTTCCACCCAGCATTATTCTTTTGCAGTGAAAGCATTCGTGGATATGGTGCAGAAGTTTGATGTGTCGGAATATGAATTTGCCATCAGGGAGACAAAGACTGCAGATGTGATCAGTGACGTCAGCACCATGAAAAGCGAGGTGGGAGTACTTTATCTCAGTGATTTCAACAGAAAGGCACTGTTAAAGCTTCTCCACTCTGCGAATCTGGAGTTTCATCATTTGATTGACTGTCAGGCATATGTATATTTGTGGAAAAATCATCCACTGGCAAATGAGAAATCCATCAGCTACAGCCAGCTGGCAAAATACCCCTGCTTGTCCTTCGAACAGGGAGATAAGAGCAGTTTTTATCTGTCAGAGGAGATTCTGTCTACCAATGAATATTCCAGAACAGTCAAGGCTTCAGACCGTGCGACAATGCTGAATCTGATGGTAGGGCTCAATGGCTATACCCTGTGTTCCGGAATTATCTGTGAGGAGTTGAATGGCAGTGACTATCTGGCAATTCCTTTCGAAGGGGACGAGCAGAACCAGAACAGTGATATGGAGATCGGCTATATTATCAGAAAGAATTCAATCCTCAGCAAGGTGGGGAATCTGTATGTCTCGTCATTGAAAAAATATCTGGAGCAGAATACTGTTTCTGTGGAGTAAAGGATGCAAAACAAATAAATGATATTTATCTGAGAGAAATGATATTTACCCGAGATACGTGATATCATATCCTGCAAATTTCGATTAATATAAGAGAAAATTGATAAAAATGTTATATTCAGAGTATCAGTCAGGAGGATATTATTAATGAAGAAACTTCTCTACGGAGCAGCATATTACGATGAATATATGCCATATGACCGCCTGCAGCAGGATGTGGCAATGATGAAAAAGGCAGGAATCAATACAGTAAGGATCGCAGAATCCACATGGAGCACCTGTGAACCACAGGAAGGTGTTTTTGATTTCTCACATGTGGAACGTGTTATGGACGCAATGGAGGAAGCCGGGATCAATGTGATCATCGGAACTCCTACATATGCAATCCCTACATGGATGGTGAAATCTCACCCGGATGTTATGGCAGAAACCGTAAAGGGCAGAGGAATCTACGGAGCCCGTCAGATTATGGATATCACTCATCCGGTGTATCGTTTCTATGCAGAGCGTGTGATCCGTAAATTAATGGAGTGTACCGCACACAGAAAATGCGTTATTGGTTTTCAGGTAGACAATGAAACCAAATACTACGGAACAGCCGGAAAGAATGTGCAGGAGAAATTTGTGAAATATCTCCGCAGGAAATTTAATAATGATCTGGATGCCATGAATCATGAATTTGGTCTGGATTACTGGAGTAACCGTATCAATGCATGGGAAGATTTCCCTGATGTGAGAGGAACGATCAATGGAAGCCTCGGAGCTGAATTTGAAAAGTTCCAGAGAATGCTGGTGGACGAATTCTTAAGCTGGCAGGCAGATATCGTAAATGAATACCGCAGAGAAGATCAGTTTATCACTCATAATTTTGACTTTGAATGGCGGGGATATTCCTATGGAGTACAGCCTGATGTAAACCATTACCATGCAGCGAAGGCACTGACGATTGCAGGCACAGATATTTATCATCCGACACAGGATGATCTGACAGGGGCAGAGATTGCATTTGGCGGTGATATGACACGTTCTTTAAAGAGAGATAACTATCTTGTTCTGGAAACAGAAGCTCAGGGTTATCCGGGATGGACTCCGTATAAGGGACAGCTCAGACTTCAGGGTTATAGTCACCTTGCAAGTGGTTCTAACAGCGTAATGTACTGGCATTGGCATTCTATTCATAATTCTTTTGAGACATACTGGAAGGGACTTCTCAGTCATGACATGCAGGAGAATGCACCGTATCGCGAAGCATGTATTATGGGCAAGGAATTCTCAGAAATTGGAAGTCATCTGGTGAATCTGAAGAAGAAAAATGATGTCGCTATCCTTGTAAGTAATGAGGCATTAACGGCTCTCAAGTGGTTCGGAATCGAAGCAACTGCGGCAGGAAATAATGGCATTGGATACAATGATGTTGTTCGCTGGATTTATGATGCACTGTATCAGATGAATATTGAGTGTGACTTCGTATGGCCGGAATCTGATAATCTGGAACAGTATAAAGCAATCTTTGTCCCGGCACTCTATGCAGCACCAGATGAACTTCTGGAAAGACTGAAACAGTATGTGGCAGATGGTGGTACGTTGGTGGCAACATTTAAGACTGCATTTGCGAATGAGAATATTAAGGTAAGTCATGAAATGCAGCCGCATATTTTAAGTAACTGCTTCGGAATCAACTATCAGCAGTTTACCTTCCCGAAGAATGTCGGACTGACTGGAAGTATTATCCGAGAAAGTGGTGCAGATGAAGCAGATAAGAAAAATGAAACAAAAGAAATTATTGAGACTGAAGAAAATACAGATGTGCCTGCAACAGCTAAAGTATTCATGGAATTATTAATGCCACAGGAAGCTGAAGTTCTGGCATCTTATAACCATTATAATTGGAAAGAATATGCAGCAATCACTAAGAATCATTATGAAAAAGGAACTGCCATCTACATTGGTTGCATGACAGATGACAACACTTTAAAAGCAGTGCTCACAGAAGCACTTAGGAGCGCTGAGGTAGAGCTTACGGAATACAGATGGCCGGTGATCGTAAGAAAAGGAAACAACGATCTGGGAAAATGTGTCAGATATATCCTGAACTATTCCGCAGAAGAACAGAAAGTTTCTTATTATGGCAAAAATGGTACAGAGTTGTTATCAGGAGAATCTGTACAGGATGGAGAAAGCATCACGGTTTCACCATGGAATGTAAAAATTGTTGAAGAAGCATAAAATATAGGTAATGTAAAACACAGGGAGATTTTTCTTATAGATATTCCTGTGTTTTATATTGCCTTTAAATATTGATATTATATTGTGCAAAAACTATAAAAGACAAAAAACTAACAAATGAATGACAAAATAACAAACAAAAAGGACATAATTCTTTCTTTAAATAAATGTAAAAATTGATAAAATATTCTTATGGAAAACACAGAGATATATACAAATATCACAATCAGGGAGGAAAGAAATAAGATGAAAAAATTTACAGTGTGTTTACTGATCGGTGCAATGGCTGCAAGTATGCTTACCGGCTGTGGAAGCAATGGTGGAAGTTCTGATTCTTCAGACTCAAAAGCAGACAGCAGTTCAGAAACAATGACTATTATGATGAACGGTTCTGATTCAGATGCATATATGGAAGGATACCGTAAGATCATTGATGGATTTAATGAGTCCAACGAGTATGGAGTAAAGGTAGAAATTCAGAACGTAACCAACTCTGACTATAAGACAAAACTGACAACAATGATGGCTTCTGACTCTGAAACAGATATTATCTTTACATGGGAACTTGGATATCTTGAAAACTTTGTAAATGGTGATAAGATTGTCAGCCTTCAGAAATATCTGGATGAAGACGAGGACTGGAAAAATAGTTTCAATGGAGGTATTTTAGAGCCTTTAACATATGATGGTGAAGTATATGCAATCCCAACTCAGCAGAGTACAGCTATCATGTATTATAACAAAGCAATTTTTGATAAATATGGTCTTGAAGTTCCGACTACATATGATGAGTATGTGCAGGTATGCGACACATTAAAAGAAAATGGAGTTACACCTGTTGCATTAGCTTCTACAGCGGATGATGCATGGCTTGTATCTCAGTATATCCAGCAGCTGAGTGATGGAATTAAAGGCGAGGATTTCTTCAACTCTATAAAAGACGGCACAGGAAAATGGAACGATGAAGGTATGGTTGAAGCTGGTAAACTGTTCCAGGAAGAAGTTAATAAAGGATATTTCGAAGATGGATTTACCGGAGTATCAAGAGAAGAGGCACAGTTACAATTTGCAAATGGACAGACAGCAATGTACTTCAACGGATGTTGGGAAATCTCCAATCTGGATAAGAAAGAGAATGCTGCAGAAGCAGAAAATATTAGTTGCTTCTTAATGCCGGCAGTAAATGAAGAATATGCAGGTGTAGAAGTTGGCTCTGTTGACACTTCTTATGCGATTACTAAGAACTGCAAGAATGTAGATGCTGCAGTAGCGCTGTTAAAATATATGACAAACGAAGAATCAACTTCTTCATTACTTTATGATTATGGACGTTTCCCAAGTACAAACATTGATATCGACGATTCAAAATTAACACCGCTGTGTGCAGATTTCGTAAATCTTCTGGGAGATGCAAAGGCACAGACGCCATGGTTTGACCGTGTAGATACTGATCTTGGAAATGAATTTAACAATACAGCAATTGGAATTGCAAACGGTGATGATGTGCAGGAAGCATTTGATACCCTGCAGTCTTATGCAGAAAGCAAGAGTAAATAAACAGATTGTTAAATAAATTGGCGGAACCTGAGATTTTACATTGGGTTCCGCTTGTTAAAAGGGAGAGTTGTCTATGAATAAAGTAATGGGTAATAAGAAAACCATAGCACTTTTTGTATTGCCTGCATTTATTATTTATGCAATCTTTGCATTAGCTCCTATTTTTTATAATGTGTATCTTTCATTATTTGATACAGACCTGATGTCAAAGATGAATTTTGTAGGAATCAAAAATTATCTGAGTCTTTCCAGTGATAAAACATTTAAACATGCATTTGGAAATAATATTCTGATGGTTGTTGGATCTTTGGTGGCGCATATGCCATTAGCAATGTTCTTTGGTAATGCAATCTTCAAAAAAATCAAAGGTGCATCATTTTTCCAGACTGTATTTTTCCTTCCATGTGTAATCTGTGGCGTAGCAGTTGGTCTTACATGGACATTCATTTACAATGGTAACTATGGTCTTTTGAATGGATTCTTAAAGGCAATCGGACTTGGCGGTCTGCAGCAGATGTGGCTGGCTAACAAAGAGACAGCAATGCTTTGTATCATTATTGTTATCATGTGGCAGTATGTTGGTTATCATATGGTAATTCAGCTGGCTGCAATGAGAAATATTGATTCTTCTTTCTATGAGGCTGCTGAGATTGATGGTGCTACGGGCTGGCAGCAGTTTAAGTACATCACATTTCCGCTTATCAAACCAATCCTGAAAATTGACGCGGTTCTGATTATTACAGGTTCTCTGAAATATTACGATCTGGTTGCTGTTATGACTTCAGGTGGACCAAACCATGCAACAGAGGTTATGTCTACATATATGTATTATCAGTCATTTAATATTCTGAATTATGGATACGCCAGTGCAATCGGTGTTGTCTTAATGTTACTGTGTATATTATCTGTAGGAATTTCCAACAGAGTATTCAAGACAGACGAAACAGTGTAGGAGGTGTTGGAAAATGAAGAGAAGTGCCTCAGAAAATATATGGCTCGTTATTAAATATGTATTGCTGATCGGGTTTACGATTCTTTGTGTCTACCCTCTTGTATGGCTGTTTTTGGCATCATTTAAAACGAATGCTGAATTGTATACGAATACATGGGGATTACCGGAACAGTGGTCAATGACAAACTATGTAAATGCAGTTGTAAAAGGTGGTGTATTCAGATACTTTGGAAACTCAGTTATTATTGCTGTTTCTGCGGTTCTGGTTACTGTAATCCTTGCAACAATGGCATCTTATGCAATTGCCAGAATGCATTGGAAGCTTGCAAACCTTACACATAGTATTTTCCTTTTAGGAATGATGATTCCTATTTATGCTCTGGTAATTCCTCTGTTCTCTATTTTTAAGGGGATGGGGCTTCTGGATACACATCTTGCTGTTATTATTCCGCAGATTGCTGTAGGATTTCCGATGGCCATTTTCATTATCTGCGGATTTATGAGAAGTATTCCGACAGAACTTGAAGAGGCAGCAATTATTGACGGATGTACGGTATTTCAGTGTTTCTTTAAGATTATCCTGCCAATAGCAAAATCTTCAGTTGTAACAGTTGCAGTCGTTCAGTTTATCAATGTGTGGAATGATCTTCTGTTGCCGAGAATTTTCCTCACGGACAGTTCAAAAATGACGCTGCCGGTAGGACTTACCAACTTCCAGGCGATGTATTCTACAGACTATGTAGGTATGATCGCGGCAGTTATTATTACAATTATTCCTAGCATTGTAGTTTATATTTTATTACATAAGCAAATTATGGAAGGTATGGTTGCAGGTGCTGTAAAAGGATGATATGATTCAGAAAAAAGAAATCACTGCTTCTTATATGGGGCAGTGATTCTTTGAATCAGGAAAAGGTGGTAATGTTATGAATTTGTTGATTGCAGATGATGAGGCTGTAATTCGCAGGGGACTGCTGAGTCTTGACTGGAAATCAATAGGAATTACAGATGTGTATTCGGTTGCAAATGGAGTAGAAGCGAAAGAACTTTTGTTGAGCACATCGATAGATCTGGTTATTTTTGATATCAGAATGCCCGGTTTCAGTGGACTGGAACTGGCGCAAATGGTGAAAGAACGGTCTATGGATGTGGCCGTTGTACTTTTGTCTGGATTTTCAGAATTTGAATATGCAAGATCGGCAATGCGATATGGTGTATATGAATATCTGCTTAAACCGGTTTCTCCAAATGAACTGATGGAAACAATGCATAACGTTATGCACCGTCTGGAACAGAAAAGATTTGAACAGAAGTTATTAAGCCAGAAGGATGAATTTGGGGAAAAGCATGATGCGGTATCGCAGGTAAACAGTCTTTTTGTACAGTCATCCGGTGCAATCAAATCGATTCTGACTGATATCGCGCAGAATTATGAGCAGAATATTTCTTTGGCAGATCTGGCTGAGAAGTATCATTTTTCAGAGAGTTATATTTCACGTAAGATTAAGAAAGAAACAGGCTATACTTTTGTGGATATTCTAAACGGGATTCGTCTGATGTGTGCTGCGAGTCTTCTTAAAACAGGTGAAAAGATAAGCGATGTGTGTGAAAAAACAGGATTTAATGACCAGCATTATTTTTCACAATTGTTTAAGAAAACATTTGGATGTACGCCGTCAAATTATAGAAATGAAAATGGTGAAAATTTCCCGGGACTTTATGAAATACTGAATAGTAAATCAGGAAATGGAAAGTGATATGAGAAGGCGCGATAAATTAAAACAAACTGGTGTTTTAAAAACAAATGGAAGTTTGATGAATAAGATTTTTAAAGTCTATATGCTGTTAATGTTTGTCTCATGTGTTGTTCTGCTGGTTGTTTTCGGAATTCGTTTTTCCAGTGTTTATAACTCACAGGCAAAATCACATATGAACGATGTTACTGTAGCAGCAGAAACAGGATTGGAAGAAAGAATCAGCCAGATTGATCAGCTCTCTGTGTCGATTCTGATCAATAACAGTGTGCAAAAGAACTTAAAAGAAATCAATTATCAGACACTGGTGAATCCGGAAAATACATCCTTTCAAACTGAAAAAGCAGCGATTTCCAGTGAAATCCGAGGAAGTGTTTTTAATGTCTCGGGAATTGTTTCGGCCAGGATTTTTTCTCTGGATAATGTGGAAATTGTAATAGGAACCTCTGGTAAAAGAATCAAAGCAGATGATATTACAAAAGAAAAAATCTATGACCAAAATGGAGGGACACTGTGGGCAGACGATGAAGAAAATGGAATGATTGGGTTATATCGTGCCATTCTAAGTGTTGATGATTTTAAACCTATCGGATATATGATTATTGAGTGTAAAAATTCATATTTCAGTGAAAAACTTCAATCTGTTCCCAGCACGTATAAAAATCGTTTTTACCTTTTGAATAATGATATGGACATTATCGTATCCAGTGAGAAAAATATGTGTGGAAATTCTTTTCCACTGGAAACGAGAGACTTTAAGAATGTAAAAATTGTCAAGGATCCCAGTACAGGAGAGAATAGCTATTTTACATATCAGTATGTGAATAATGGATGGCTTCTGGTTTCCACTATCAATGTGGGACAGTTGTGGAAGAATATAGGAATTGCACTGGTGAGTGTACTTATTACGTTTGGAATCGTGCTTTTGGTTTCTCTGATAATAATGAGATATGCTGCCAGAGTTATGGTAAAACCGACAAAGAAACTGGTAGATAGTATGACTGCATATCAGGAAGGAAACTTTGATTCCCGATTCAAGGTGGAAAGTCAGGATGAGATCAGCCAGATTGGTATGGTTTATAACCAGATGGCGGATAAGGTACAGAATCTGATAGAGAAGAATTATACGCTGGAAATTGCAAACAGAGAGGCTGAGATTGAATTTCTGAAAATGCAGATCAACCCTCATTTTCTGTATAACTGCCTGGATACGATAAGCTGGCTTGGTTTTTCAAATGGAAACAGTGAAATAACGGATCTGGCAGTTGCTCTGGGAAAATTTCTCCGGGCAAGTATCAAAAGGGAAGACTATTATACGGTAAAACAGGAAATGGAGGTTGTAGATAACTATTTATTTATCCAGAAATACAGGTTTGGAGACAAAATAGAGATCAGACATAATATTCCTGATGAAGTGCTGAATTTCTATATACCAAGCTTTATCATTCAGCCGGTTATAGAAAACAGTATTGTACATGGTCTGGAAGAACAGATTGAAAAAGGAATCCTGTGGATCAACATTCAGCTATGTAATAACAAATATCTTCAGTTTAATCTGACGGATAATGGAAAAGGCATGGATGAAGAGCAGTTAAAACAGGTCATTCAGAATTATAGTGATAAAAACAAAAAAAGCAGTATTGGATTGAGTAATGTATATCGAAGGTTGAATTTGCTATATGGAGAAGCATGTGAATTTCATGTGACAAGTGTAGCGGGAGAAGGAACAGAGGTGACTTTCAGGATTCCTGTAATGCAGGTACCTGGCAATCATACTCTGAATGAAACATAAATGTTTAGTGGAGGACATGACAATGAATGCAAAACAGAACTACAAATGGAACGAACTGACAATGGGAACCTGTTATTATCCGGAACACTGGGATAAGAAACTCTGGGCAGATGATCTTGACAGAATGAAGAAGACCGGAATTTCTGTGATCCGTATTGCAGAGTTTGCATGGAGCAAAGTAGAGCCGGAGGAAGGTGTTTTTACCTATGATTTCTTTGATGAATTTCTGGACCTATGCAGTGAAAAGCAGATGAAAGTTATCTTCGGAACACCTACAGCAACTCCTCCTGCATGGCTGACAGAGAAATATCCGGAAGTCTTAAATGCACGGAAAGATGGTGTGCTTCTCAGACATGGAGGAAGAAGACATTATAATTATAACTCACCGGTTTATCAGAGACTTTGTGCAAGGGTTGTGGAGAGAGAAGCTGCTCATTATGCGAAACATCCGGCAATCGTGGGATGGCAGATTGATAATGAAATCAACTGTGAAGTGGATGAGTTTTATTCAGAGGCAGATTCTGTTGCGTTTCGTGAATTTCTCAGAAAACAGTATGGAACTCTGGAGAAATTAAATGAAGCATGGGGAACTACCTTCTGGAATCAGACTTATACAGCATGGGATCAGATTTATGTTCTGCGCCCGGTTTTAACTCGGGGAATTAATCCTCATCAGCATCTGGATTATATCAGATTTATTTCAGAGAGTGCCCGTCATTTCTGTAAAATGCAGGCAGAGATTATCAAAAAATATGTAAAACCGGGAGACTATATCACAACAAATGGTAAATTCTGGAATCTCGACAATCATAAAATGGAGAAAGAGTCTCTTGATGTTTATTGTTATGATTCTTATCCGGATTTTGCATTTGGTCTGGATCGTGATCCGCTGCACAGTGATGATCTGAATGATCGTAAATGGTCTCATAATCTCGCAGAGATACGTTCTATTTGCCCTCATTTTGGAATTATGGAACAGCAGTCCGGTGGAAATGGCTGGACAACCAGAATGGAAGCACCGTCTCCGCGTCCGGGACAGTTAACTCTCTGGGCAATGCAGAGTGTAGCTCATGGTGCTGATTATATTTCTTTCTTCCGCTGGAGAACCTGTACATTTGGTACAGAAATCTACTGGCATGGAATTTTGGATTATGATAATCGCGAGAATCGTAAATACAGAGAGGTTCAGGATTTCTATAAGAAGTTAAAAGCAATTGACGGTGTATGCAATTCAGAATATAAAGCAGCATTTGCAATCGTTAAGGATTATGATAATGAATGGGATACTTCTGTAGATGTATGGCATAACAGAGTAGCAGGAGCAAGCGAACAGGGAATCTTTAAAGCTGCTCAGCTGACACATACACCATATGACATTGTATATCTGCAGGAGGACAGTGAACTTACAGATCTGACGAAATATCCGGTACTGTTTTATGCACATCCGGTTCTGATCAGTGAAGAACGCGTGAAACTTTTGAAAGAATATATTGAGCAGGGCGGAACATTGGTTATCGGATGCCGTTCAGGTTATAAAGATATGAATGGTAAATGTGTGATGCTTCCACAGCCGGGGCTGCTGGCAGAACTTACCGGTACAGATGTACGTGATTTTACATTTACAAGTCCTGCAGAAGACGAGGTATTTGCAGAGTTTAGCGATAAGAAAATACCAATGCCAGTATTTAATGATATCATTACACCGCTGGAAGGCACAAAAACACTGGCCGTCTATGGAAACAGTTATTATGAAGGAAATTCTGCGCTTACCTGCCATGCAGTTGGCAAAGGACAGGTACTCCATCTGGGTGCAACTTTCAATAAGGAAAATACTGAAGCATTGTTTGATTATCTGAAGATTAAAGAGCCATTTAAAGAATATATTGAAGCTCCGGAAACAGCGGAAGTGATTATGCGTGAGAAGGATGGAGAGAAATACATTTTTGTATTAAACTACCAGGCTGAAAAGATTGAATATACACTTCAGAAACCAATGATCGCACTTTATGATAAAACAGAAGCAACAGGAAGATGTACACTTCCTGCATTTGGAACTGCTGTGTATAAAGTAATAAAATAAAAAGTATTTCGAGAGTTACCGAAAGAATATAAAGACGGGGACTGACTAAAAACTGCTATAGAAACAAGAATGATATATTTGGTTTGTTATTCAAAGAAACATATATCAGGAAATGTTTGATATAGCAGTTTTTATTTGTCTGTGTATATGACAGGAAGGATAATCTTGGTAATTTTTATCAGGCAGTTTTTTTGATAGATTATTCCTCAAGTAATTTCACATAACGTGCCTGATGCTGAACGGCCGGAAGAAATTTATTTAATTCCTTTCGTATGTTGTATTATTCTTTTTTGGTGTTTTGTTTCCTGTACTTCTGCGGGCTGCAGCCCTTTACTCTGGAGAATACCTTGGCATAGTAGTTGGAGTCTGTGAAGCCGGATTTCTGGGCGACTTCCATGATGCTGTCATCGGAGCTGAGGAGAAATTCAAGGCTCCGTTCCACCCGGTATTCCTGCAGAAATGTAAACAGGGATACGTTCATGTATCTCTTGAATAACCGGCTGCATTCGCTCTCGCAGAGGTGGATTTCCTCTGCGATATCTTTCATCTGGATTTTGTTCATGTAATTGTGTTCCAGATAATCCATGATTTCACGCATACGGTTGCGTTCCAGTTTGCTGTGTTCCGTATAGGGGAGGTTCTCCGGAAGATTCTGCAGCATACAGCGCCACAGCTTCTGCAGCGTTCCGGTGATATCCAGTTCGTAAAATTCTTTTTTCTCTTCATACAGAGTTATGATTTCTCTTACATATTCAGAAAAAACTTCATGCCAGGGCTGCGAATAGTCAATGTAGACTGCAGGAAGGGAGAAATTGTGTAAAAATGGCTCCACATATTTCCTGCGCAGGATACTTCCGTAGGAACCATAGATAATCTTTGGCAGAAAAGTGATGGAAACATATTTGCCGTCTTTCATATCTTCCATGAAGCCTGCGTGGAGTACATTGGCATTTCCCAGAAGGATATCTCCTGCTTTCATGTGGTAAGTACACTGGTTTACTTTATAGAGAATCTGTCCATCCAGGACAAGGGTGATTTCTATCTCAGGATGCCAGTGCCAGAGAAAGGAGCCGGATTTGTAGCCGGAAAGTTTCTCGTAGCTTACCAGCAGCGGAAATTCATCACTGCCATGTTTCTTCAGTTCTTTCTGTGAGCCGTCGGTTATGATCTCTGCCATTATATATGCGTCCTCCATTGAGAATATATGATGATCTTTAATTATCCTATCTTATAGCAATTCCGGAAAATATTGCAGACAACCTGCTGCATCAGAGAAAGACCGTTATGCGAAATTGCTGTTGATGACCTATATAATATATTGTACACTTATATAGATATAAACGCAAGATTTTACTATTTTCCCCTGAGATTATCAAGGAATTTTATGACACAGCAGGGTATACTTTAATTCAAGAGTGTAGCTGATAAGGCTGCTCCCAAACTTTCATACACATATTCCCGTCTGCCGCTGATTTTCACACCTGCACTGCCACTGTAAACCGTGAAAATTGTCAGTACATAGTACTCATAAAACTATGTATCAGCGGTCAGACCGGAAAAATGAACGGAGGATTTTTACAATGAATATTCCAAATAAAAATGAATTGACACGTATTTACGGCGAAGCAGAGAAATCAGCAGCACGTTTTCAGGCTGTAGCTGATCATTTCGCAGAAATTTACCATCATGATATAGCAGAATTTTTTACAGCACCGGGAAGAACAGAGATCATCGGAAACCATACAGATCATAATGGCGGCCGTGTGATTGCAGGCAGCATTGATATGGATACCATCGGTGCAGCTTACCCGAACAACAGCAGTGTTATCCGTATCACCAGTGAAGGATATGACAAGGAAGTTGTCGTAGACATCAATGATCTTGCCAGCGTACCGAAGGCTCAGGGAACCGTATCTCTGGTAGCAGGTATGGTGGAAGCTATTCAGAAATTCGGTTTTAAAGTAGCTGGTTTTGATGCTTATGTGACTACAAATGTAATCCGCGCAGCAGGTGTAAGCTCTTCTGCATCTTTCGAAATGCTGGTATGTTCCATCATTAATTATTTCTTTAATGATGGTGCAATGACATACATCAACTATGCAAAAGCAGGACAGTATGCTGAGAATGTTTACTGGCTGAAGGCTTCCGGATTAATGGATCAGCTTGCATGTGCAGTTGGCGGACCGATCCTTCTGGACTTCTCAGACAGAGAGAATCCAAAATATGAGAAAGTAAACTTCTCTTTCCATGATTATGATCATCATCTTGTAATCGTTAATACAGGAAAAGGTCATGCTGATTTAAGTGAAGAATACTCTGAGATCCCTATGGAAATGAAAGAAGCAGCCAAGGCAGCAGGAGCAGAGCTTCTCTGTGAGACAACTCTTGACAAAGTGCTTGCAAATATGGATAAGATCGATAATGACAGAGCAATCTTAAGAGCGATTCATTTCTTCAAAGAGAACGAACGTGTAGAGAGAGCTGCAAAAGCAGTTGAAGAGAAAGATGGTGAGACTGTACTGAAGCTACTCAGTGAATCAGGAAAATCTTCCTGGGAATTACTTCAGAACTGCTATCCGATCAAAGCATATACAGAGCAGAAGATTTCTGTTGCGCTTGCTCTTACAGATCTCTTCCTTGAGAAACTGGGCAAAGGTATCTGCCGTATCCATGGAGGCGGATTTGCCGGTGTTATCATGTGCGTAGTGCCGGAAGAAGAAACAGAGAACTATGTTTCCTATATTTCTGAATTTGCCGGAAAAGAGAACGTATATCCAATGAATATCCGTGCAGTAGGTGCAGTACATATTGAAAAGTAAATATGCCGCAAAAGGTGTTACTGAACATAAAATTATGAGCAGCCAGCGAAGCGGATTGTGAATATCTGTTTGACAAATATTGAGTTAGATGTTATCAGGAAAAACAGGCAGCAGTAAGGTGGATTGGATTGACATACACTTTACTGCTGTTTTTTTGATGGAAGTTTCCTGTTTTGCTTTTCAATGCAAAATTACTGTATTATAATTGTGATAATGTATAATTATGATAAGGATATATGGTGATTTTTTGTAGATAATGCAATTTGTATCTGTTTATCAGAATGTGAAATTTACAGGAATTGCTACAGAATTATCAGGTATCTAACCGAATAAACTGCGGAGCAGTTATTCGATGTAGAGCCGCATAACAAAGCGGATGATTTTTATCCGCTTGACATGAGGGGGAAGGAATAATGAAAAAAAGGTGGACAATGCGGAGGGCACTGCTTGTTCTGTGCATTGCAAGTGTAGTGTTCGCACTTCTTCTGCAGACATTTCTGTTTCATCAGTCTCTGCGCAGACAGATTCGTGCAGAGAGCATTTCAGATCATGAGATTTCTCTGAATAAAATGCAGACAGATCTGTCTAATTTTATCCACACAATACGAGGGGAAATGCTTACGATCTACAGTGAGCAGGATCTTATCGCAGCTATGCGTGAAGCTGCGGAAAAAGATACAGACATGAAGGATTATTACTGGAGAAGCTGGTATTTTGCAAGGAAACGTTTTACAAAGGAGGATCAGCTTCTTGCCATGTATCTTTATGATACAAAGGATCATCTGATCAGCAGCTACCGCTACAATTCAGTTACATATCCCAAAGATATTTACAAGGCAGAGTATGATGATAATTCAGAACGGGTTTATGATTATGTGCATGGAAAACGTACAGATCTGATGATTTCCGGATATCACAATTCTGCTGCAAAGAAAGATATTGTGCGGTTTGTGCTGAAACTGCATAATTATGATGCAGACAGGAATGCCCTGGGGTATCTGGTCTGTGATATTAACAGTGCGGCACTTACTTCTATTATGGCTAAATATGTAGATGTAGAGCAGGTATGTCTGTGGCTGCAGCCATTAAATGACCGGGTGATCGCAATGACCGGGGAGGCTTCAGAGAGTCAGTGCAGAATCCAGAAACAGCTTGCAAAGGTTGTACAAAGTCATTATAAATCCGGTGAACTGGAACAGGAGTATGATGGGAATTATCTGATCCAGGTGTCTCAGGAGAATTATAATCTGGAGGCATTTGTGCTTGTCTCACAGTCTCTTCTCACTGCAACGCAGAAGACACTGATCCGAACACTTCTTATTATAATGGGAGCCATGATCCTTGCGATTATGGTGATCGTATTGTTTGTGTCTCAGTGGATGACAAAGCCTGTAGAAGAAATGAGCAGCACTATCACGCGGATCAAGGACGGAGAAACCCAGCTTCGGGTGCAGCCCGTAGGATGGTCCCAGGAGCTGACTACGCTGGGTACGGAATTTAATGAAATGCTTGACCGTATGCAGGTCATGGCGCAGGAAGAACTGCAGCATAAAATGCTGGTAGAGCGTACGGAATACAAAATGCTGCAGGCGCAGATCAATCCCCATTTCCTCTATAATACACTGGATACCATGAGCGGGATTGCCAATGCTCAGAACTGTCCGATGGTAAGCGGTATGTGTCATTCACTGTCTGCAATTTTCCGCTACAGCCTGAATATGACAGATGAGCTTTCCACTGTGCAGAATGAGATGGCGCATGTGAGAAATTATCTCTATGTTATGGATGTGAGAAATGGCTCAACGATAGCTTACGATTATCAGATTGACAGCGATACACTGGCAGATCAGATGCCGCGTATCTGCATCCAGCCGGTTGTGGAGAATGCACTTACACATGGTCTCAGAAACGTCCGCCGTAAGGACAAAAAGCTTCTGATCCGTTCAGAACATGTGAATGAGAATCTGGTGATCACAGTTCAGGATAATGGTGCGGGAATGGATGCGGAATCTATGAACCGTCTGCTGGATCAGAATGATATGAAACGTGTGGAATCCGGCATTTCCATTGGAATCCTGAATGTTAATGCGCGTCTGAAGAGGCTTTTCGGAGAGAAATACGGACTGCATATTGAAAGTACAGCAGGCGAGGGGACAACTGTGACGATCACAGTCCCGGCTGTTTCTACGGAGAATTCCGGTGGTATGGAAAATGTGTAAAAATGAGCAAGGAGAGAGACAATGAAAAATATGAAATATAAGGTTCTTGCTGCAGATGATGAATTCTGGAGCAGGGAAAATATCCGGAACCTGATACCATGGGAGGAGTATTCCCTGGAATTTCTGGAGCCTGCATGTGACGGGGAAGAGGTTATGGAGAGGATTGCCGAAGAAAAACCGGATATTATTCTCACAGATATTAATATGCCATTTCTGAGCGGTCTGGAATTACTGCAGCGTTTGCAGAATGAATACCCTGAAATCATTACCATTGCCATCAGTGGCTATGATGACTTTGATAAGGTAAAGGGTGTATTTGTTTCCGGCGGTCTGGATTATCTTCTGAAGCCTGTGGGAAAAGAAGAGATGGTAAAGGTGCTTACCAAGGCACTGGGAATTCTGGAAGAGCGGGAGAATACAAAAAAGCAGGATGAGACCAGCAAACTCCAGAAACATAAGCTGTCGTCATTTCTGGAAGACAGTGAATACTCGGCACTGCTTTCCGGAAAACTGTACGGGCAGTCAGCATCCCAGACTCATGTATCCAGCACGAATACATTTTCGGAAGTAGCCACACTGATGGTTAAATTTTACAATATTACAGAGATTGCGGAGCAGTTTGAACATGATAATCTGCAGATGTCCTGGAATATCAAGTCCAGATTGAGAGAATTGACCGGTCTGGAGGAGAATGCGATTATTTTTAACAACAGCAATAAGATGAGTGAATTTCTTATTGTAAAGACTGCTGATGCAAAGGAATTCAGAGCACTGGCGGAAAATATTCTGAAGGAGTTTCCGCTGGAAGAATACGGCCCTGTTTCTGTTGTGCTCCATGAGCAGACAAGTTCACTGGATGATATCGGTACAGTTTACAGAGAACTGATCTCAACACTGATTACCCGTCCGTTTAACAGGGAACACAGTATCCTTTCCTGTTCGGAAGAGAAAACCGGAGAGCTGCCAAGAAACAGCGAAACGCAGATGGTCGGGAAATCAGCACCTGCACATATGGAGACGGAATTGTATCATCTGTTGACAACGGGACAGAAGGCAGAGGCAGAGAAGCTGATCTTTAAGACCTGTAATTTCAGACAGTGTGATGATGGAAACTGGACTTACCTGGATGTGAAACAGTATGCGGGCAGGATTACAGGAATCCTTTACCGTTATGTTCAGGAGAAATGTCCGGAGCTTACCGCACAGGCAGAGGAAGCCATGGATAATATTGATTATTATATGAAATGTCTCAATGCGCCGTCTCTGCTCGCCTCCCTGAAAATCCTGCTGGACAGCTTATGGGAGAGCGGAGAAGATAAAAGCTCTGATGCAGGTTCTATTATGCAGCAGGTAGAGCAGATCCATAAATATATTGAGCGTTCCTATCATGAGAATATTACACTCACTGCTCTGGCAGAACAGTATCATATGGATGCAAGCTATCTCTCCAGGATTTTCAGTCAGAAATACGGTGAGACGATTATTGCATTTCTTACCAGAATCCGGATGGAGAAAGCGGCAGAGCTTATGAAAGATCAGGACAAGAAGTTGGAGACGATTTCGTTTCTGGTGGGATATGATGATTATAACTACTTCAGCAGGGTGTTCCGAAAGAAGATGGGATGCAGCCCGAGGGAGTATCGGAATAAGTTTGCACAATTATAATATGGAAGAAACTCAGATAGAATTGAGTGGACAGTAACGAAAGCGGAAGTCCTCTGTATGGCGGTTCTTATCGAATCGAATGGATACAGAGGACTTTTTTGAAAGATATACAACTGATCAATAGAGAAAACATACAAGTTACTGGCATTTTGCCCAACTTGTTCATATTTTGTCCAAGTTTTATATATAAACTGGTCAAAAATGTGCAACAAAATTTTCCAAATATGTCCTAACTGACCAAAGACAAAGTATGGTTTAATATAATCACAGAGGAACGGAAAGCCCGGAAAAACTTCCGTTCAAAAAAATAAGAAACTAAGATTTTTCAAGGAGGGTTTTACAACATGAAAAAAAGAATGAGAAAAGCAGTCGCTATCGCAGCAACAGCAGCAATGGTTGGTTCTTTACCGGCAGGTGCAGTTACAGCACAGGCAGCCGATGACGACATCACAATCGGCGTATCAATCTGGAGCTCCACAGACGTACTTGGAAGCCAGAGTAAAAAAATCATTGACAAAGCAGCAGATGCTCTTGGTGTTAATGTAATGTATGTTGACCAGGGCCACGTATCTGAGCAGGTTACAGCTTCTGTTGAACAGCTTTGCGCAGCAGGATGTAACGGTATCGTAATCTGTAACTCTGCAGACTCCGAAATGACATCTGCCATCCAGACATGTGATGCAAATCAGGTTTACCTTACACAGTTCTATCGTATCATCTCCGAAGAGAACAGCCCTGAAGTATATCAGACAGCATGCAACTCACAGTATTATCTTGGTGCAGTTCATGAAGACGAAGTAACAAACGGATATACACTGGTTAACCTGCTTCTTGAGAATGGTGACAGAAACATCGGCCTTGAGGCATGGACAGTTGGTGATGCTACATTCCAGCAGAGATGGACAGGTTACAAACAGGCAGTTGACGAATGGAACGAAGCTAATCCTGATGATCAGGCAACAATCACAGAGCCTGTATATGCTAACACATCTTCTGAAGAAGGTGCAGCAGCAGCTCTTTCCCTTTACAATTCCAACCCTGATATGGACGCTCTGATCGTTGCAGGTGGTGGCGGTGACCCGCTTGTTGGTTCCATCGGTGCTCTGGCAAACGAAGGACTTACAGGAAAGATCGACGTTGTTTCCACAGACTTCCTTGATGACCTTGGCGAGCAGCTTGAATCAGGCGGAATGTTTGCTGAATCAGGCGGACACTTCTGCGACCCGTTATATGCATTCCTTATCACATATAACGCAATCAAAGGCAACTATGTAAAAGATGAAGGATCCTTCGGATACGAAATCCAGTTCCCATACCTGTATGTATCTTCTTCCGAAGACTATGAAAACTACAAGAAATACTTTGTAGATGACGATCCATACACAGATGAAGAGCTTGTGGAATTAGCAGGATACAGCTTTGATGATCTGAACAAAGCAGCTACATCACTTTCTATTGAGGATGTTATTTCCCGTCACAGCAACTAATATGATGAACTTATGCTCCACTGCCTTTTCTCCAAAGGGCAGTGGAGAAACTTTTAAGAGGTAATTGTCAGTGCCCGCTCGAAGCAAAAGGCCAAACCCTGATGAAGCGTCTGACCTCCTGCTTTTGGCGGGCGAAGAAATGGATAAGGAGAATGGTTATGAAAAAACTCAAACAAAGCCAGTATTATGGAATCGGCCTTCTGGTTCTTATGCTTGTAGTTTTCTGGGCAGTATTTAAAGTACTTGCACCGACTACTTTCGGATCCCCGGCGAAACTGGCCACTTATATGAAATCAGCATTAATTTATGCAGTTGGCGGATGCGGCCTCTACTTTATCTGCGTAATGGGACCTTTCGATATGAGCGTTGGTGCCAATATCGTACTTTCATCCATTATCGCCTGCAATGCAAGTGAAAAATTCGGTTATGCCGGTCTTATCATTGCACCGCTGATCTGTGGTACGATCATTGGTCTCATCAATGGTATTGTTTATATTAAATTACATATCTCTTCCCTGATCGTTACATGTGCGCTGTCCCTGATCTATGAGGCCTTCAGTGTATACGCCACAAACGGAAAGAACGTAATACTTTCAGCAGACTACAGAGCATTTGGTGATTATCCAGTCAACCTGATCCTGGCACTGATCGCATATCTGCTTTGCGCATTCATTTTGAAATATACAAAAATCGGTACTTATACTTACGCCATCGGAAGTAACGAAGTTGTAGCCAAGAACATGGGTGTAAATGTTCCGAAATATAAGATTGTAGCATTTACTCTTGCAGGATTTTTCTTCGGACTTCAGGCAATCCTGACAATCAGTTTTGGTACTTCCATGACATCAGCTTCCAACCTTTCCTCTATGAGCCGTAACTTTACTCCTCTGATGGGAACATTCTTTGGACTGGCATTTAAGAAATATGGCCATCCGGTTATCGCTATTGTAATCGGTGAAATGATCATTCAGCTTATGTTCAACGGTTTCGTTGCACTGGGAGCTCCGACTACGATCCAGAACGTAGTAACAGGTGTTGCTCTGCTGGTTATCGTTGCACTGACAACTAAACCGGTTAAAGGTCTTGTAGTAAAATAAGGAGAACGATTATGGGTGAAATATTATTAAGAGCAGAAAATATTGATAAACATTTTGGCATCACACACGCCCTGGACAACGTTTCCTTTACCTTTAATAAAGGTGAGATCCACGCACTGATCGGTGAAAACGGTTCCGGTAAATCTACATTAACATCCTGCCTGACAGGTATTTATCAGAAAGATTCCGGCAAGTTTATCCTTGAAGGAAAAGAGATCACCGCAACCAACCAGGTTGAAGCCAACCATCAGGGTGTAGCCATTATCGTACAGGAGATCGGAACACTTTCCGGACTGACTGTAGCAGAGAATATTTTCCTTGGAAACGAGGATCAGTTTACTAAATGTGGTATAAAAAATACCGCAGCAATGAACAAGAAAGCCCAGGAATATCTGGACAGCTATGGATTCAACTATATTGATGCAACTAAGGTGATCGATGATTACAACTTCGAGGATCGTAAGCTGGTAGAGATCGTAAAATCTACCTACTTTAATCCGAAGGTTCTGGTTGTAGACGAGACAACAACAGCACTTGGACAGAAAGGCCGTGAAGAGCTTTTCAAGGTAATGCACAAGGTTCGTGACACAGGAAACTGCGTAATCTTTATTTCCCATGACCTTGAGGAGGTTATCGAGCAGTCTGATAATATCAGCGTACTTCGAGATGGTGTGAAGATTGGTTCTATTACAAAAGAGGAAGCTACACCTGACAGACTGAAAGCCTTAATGGTAGGTCGTGAGATTGGTGACAGCTACTATCGTACAGACTACGGTGAAAAAGTATCTGACGAAGTTGTTCTTTCTGCAAAGAACGTGACAGTAAAAGGGCAGATCGAGAACCTGAACCTTGATCTTCACAAAGGTGAGATCCTTGGTATCGGAGGACTTTCCGAATGCGGTATGCATGAGGTTGGAAAGGCACTCTTCGGAGCTTCCTATTTCCGCCAGGGAAGTGTAACTCTGGGAGACGGCACACCGATCAATTCCATTCCGGATGCCATCAAACACAGTATTGCCTATGCTTCCAAAGACAGAGACAATGAATCTCTGGTCATCAATGATACAATTGGCGATAACATCTGTCTTCCATCTCTGGAGGATCTGAAGACTCATGGATTCCTTCGTGCAAAGACAATGAATGAATTTGCCAATAAATTTGCAAAACAGATGAGTACAAAAATGACAGGCGTTGACCAGTTTGTATCCGCTCTTTCCGGCGGTAACAAACAGAAAGTCGTTCTTGCACGCTGGGTTGGTAAGGACTCCGACCTGATCATCCTTGACTCCCCTACACGTGGTATTGATGTCAAAGTTAAAGCTGATATCTACGCCATGATGGACGATATGAGAAAAAGAGGAAAATCCATTATTATGATCTCTGAGGAAATCATGGAGCTTCTGGGTATGGCAGACCGTATCCTGATCATGAAGGACGGTAAGATCAATGGTGAATTCCTTCGCTCTCCGGATCTGAAAGACACAGATCTGATTGACAATATGATTTAAGGGGGTAAAAAAATGAGTACAACAAAAAAATCAACTGAGCAAGTACCATTTCTGGAACGTCCCATTGTGCGTACGATCCTTCCTATCGCAGGATTCGTGATCATCTGTGTATTATTTGCAATCCTCACAGACGGCAGACTGTTTCAGCCGAAAAATATATCACTGCTTCTGAGCCAGTCATACATGCTGCTGATCTCATCCATCGGCGTGTTCATGGTAATGACAATGGGTGGTCTGGATTTCTCCCAGGGCTCCATGCTTGGTGTTGCTTCCATCGTAGTCTGCTACCTTTCCCATTACAACATGGTTCTGGCAGCGCTGGGTGGTGTGGTAACAGGCGGACTGATCGGACTGATCAATGGTTACTTCAATGTTAAGAGAAAAATTACAAGCTTCATTGTTACAATCTGTACCATGTATCTGTTCCGTGGAGTTTGTGCATATGCAACAACTAACTCACCTGTTTACGCAGTAAGTGATATTTCCAAATACAACACACTGCCATTTATGCTTACTTTCACAGTGATCATCTTCGTAGTGGCATATCTTGTATTTACTTACACAGGTCTGGGCTCCAGACTGAAAGCAATCGGTGCAGGTGAAACAGCAGCAAGATTCGCAGGTATCCGTGTAGAGACTACAAAGATCCTTGTATTCGTGGCAGCAGGATGTATCACAGGACTTGCAGCATTTGTAAATGCTATCAAAGTAGGTTCCGTTACATCAACAGCAGGTAACCAGCTGGAAACACAGATAATGATCGCCCTGGTACTTGGCGGAATGCCTGTAAACGGCGGTGCTAAAGTAAGATTCTATAACATCATCCTTGGTGTTATGACATACAAAGTACTTTCCAGTGGTCTGGTAATGCTTATGATGCCGACACAGTTACAGCAGCTGATCCTTGGTATCATCTTCCTGATCGAGGTAGCGATCTTTAGTGACAGGAAGACTGGTATGATTGTTAAATAAAGTTTTTGTTCATAGCCCAGGCTATAGCAGATGGATATTTACGATATTCAATTGTTACAGATGCATATGACCTATGAACCTCAGCCATGTATCTGACATATTCTCATTACTATACTTACATAAAATCCCGGCTTCTGCAGAGAAAATCTGCGGGAGGCGGGTTTTTTGTCGAAAACTTTTTCTTGTTGAATTTGGGCGTTTGCGTTATAATAAGCCCAGAGAGTTCTTTTGCTTCGGAAAGGACAGGGATAGTATTCCGGATGAATTATTGCAGTTCCTGGACTATGTAAAAAATACAGGACGTACAGAAACTATTTTCACTACAGATTCATTTGTCAGACATTTACAGGATACGATTGATGCAATTAAGCAGAACCGTAGTATGGAGGAGAGATATATGCTGTTAGAAGAAATGATGCGTAATGAGAAGCGGGAAGGAATACAAGAAGGAATACAACAATGTCTTGTCGATTTTCTGAAAGCAAAATTTTCTGTTTCAGATATAATGATTGAAAAAATCGAGTCAGAAACAGACATCTGTAAACTTCAGGCGTGGTTTCAGCTTTCTCTGAAAGTGTCTTCTGTAGAAGAGTTTGAGAAGAATATGTAAATTTCTGACTTTGTATATCTTTGCTTTGATTCTAGTGAAAAATTCTTTTGGCAAAACTATCTGCTTTATTCTATCCTCAATTTTTATCTTATCTTTGTAAATATCTATAAGTTCTATGCCCATATCGGGCAATTTACCAGTGACCTATTGTTATGTAAAAAGAAACAGAAGAACTCTTTTCAGATTATTTAACTTGTTATAATCATTTCAGGAAAATTAAAAGAAGCAAAATCTGCATTGCAGAAATCTACTTCTTTTGGAACTCAATGACGATATCATTAATCAGATCAAGCTGATTTGGGGACAAAGATTTCAAAGACTCCGTTAATTCACTAAGTGTATGCGGAGACTGGGATTTGTCATCAAAAAATTCCTGAGGTGTAATCTGAAGATAATCGCAGATATAGAAAAAACATTGCATGGAAGGAAAAGCTTTCCTGTTCTCGATTCGGTTTATATAACTACAATTCTGCCCAATAGCCAGACTCATTTCCCTTGCGGAAACCTGTTTAGCTTCTCTAATCTGTGACAGGCGTTCTGCGAAATTTTCTTCATTTATCATACTCTATCTCCTTTTTTTCGACATTATATGATATATGTTGACTTATAATAGAATATTAAAAACATCTGATAAAATGAAATAAGATATATGATAACCTGATTTGAATCAAGTGGAAAATTTGTAATTCCATAAATTGTAGGATATAATTTAAAAAACTGCTCATTTATACAGAATTAGAAATATATTTGGAAAAAATGAGCAGTAAAATTATAAGTTTGATAAGATATTTAAAACTCTATTACTTAAAAATAGAAATTATAAATATCTTATGTAATATATGCAATTCATAAAGAGATTCTGTAGAAAAAGGAAAATTGTATGATCTGTAAAACTAAAATTAATAAACAAGATATAAAGTGTATTGATGATATAAATGAATTTTATGAATGCGAAAATTATTGTATAAGTAAAGGTGAAAAAGAGAAGATAAAAAAATTTTATCGTAAAGTGATTGGAATAAAATCTGAAGCGGTAATAGAAGAACTGGCAGAAAATTCAAGAATTTATAAGTTAAGTGCTAAGACATTACTTGTCCGTGAGAATGAAAAAGTAAAGCAGATTTCCTTTTTATATAAAACAGGTGATGTTGTTAAAGCATATTATAAAAATCAAAAAGGAAAAATCAAATTCATTGCTTTGCCCATTTGTCAGGAGAACCGTTAGTAGGAATCCTGAATTTGGATAGAAATATGACTTCGTTTCTGACAGTAGAAACAGTGACTGACTGCGAAATTGTGAGCACATCAGCAGAAGTTATACACAAACTGGCACAGGAAAATATCGAAGTAACGCTAATATGCAATCGTATGCAGGGAGTCTCCGCATTGTGGGAATATGAGTATAGAAAAATGATACTTACCTGTACTCCAACACAGAAATATGAATATTTTTTGGGAGTTTATCCAGAATTGATAGACAAAATAAATAAAAAAGATGTGGCATCCTATTTAAATATGACGCCGGAATGCTTCAGCAGAATGTTGAAGAAAAATAAATAAAAACATACATAAGGGGGAGCGTACATGATTTACAAATGCAAAATGTGCAAGGGAGATTTGCAGATTATTGATGAGGAGAATGGTCTTTGCGAGTGTGAATACTGTGGTAGCTGACAGACAGTTCCATTGGAAAATAATGAGAGAAAGGCAGAGTTGTACAACAGAGCTAATCAGTATCGAAAAAACAATCTTTTTGACAGAGCTGCGGATGTCTACAATAGCATGGTAAAAGAATTCCTTAATGAGGCAGAAGCATACTGGGGTCTGGTCTTATGTAGATATGGAATTGAATATGTAGAGGATCCGAAGACAAAAAAATGATTCCGACATGTCACCGTACTGTTCCAAAGTCAATTTTTGATGATTCAGATTATCAGCTGGCGTGCCAGAAAGCAGCATGAGGATGAAGCAGCAGAAATAGCCAGAATTCAGAAGAAAATCTTTCAGCTGGTACAGAAAGAGGAGCCTTTTGATATTTTTATCAGTTATAAAGAACTGGAAGAAGGAAGCAGCCAGCGTACAGTGTACAGTGTAATTGCTCAGGATATTTACTCAAGGCTTACTCAGGAAGGCTATAAAGTATTTTTTCAAGGATAACACTGGAAAACAGGCTGGGAGAAGATTATGAGCCTATCATTTATTCCGCACTCCGTAGCTCAAAGATTCTGCTTCTTATTGGAACAAGCCGCGAACACATGAATGCGCTATGGGTTCGGAACGAGTGGATGCGATATCTGGATATGATGGATGAAGAAGAAAATACGAAAACATTAATTCCGGTATATTCTAAGATGGATCCTTATGATATACCACAGGAAATCAGTGGACGTCATTTGCAGGCGCAGGATGCGGGGAAAATTGGATTTCAGCAGGATCTGCTTCATGGCATAAGCAAAATTATGAGCAGCCACAGAAAAAAAGTTGCTCCTGTTTCATCAGCATCCGGAATAGGAAATGCCAGTACAGGTGGCATGATTGAAAGAGGATATATTTGCCTGAAAGATAAAAATTTTAAAGAAGCAAATGAGATATTCAAGCAGGTATTAAATATTGATCCACATTCAGGTGGTGCATATCTTGGAAGGCTTATGATAAAAAGAGGTGTAACAGACATAGATGATCTGGAAAAAGAAACATATGCGTTATCTGATGAGGCTGATTATCGACATGCGCTGGAATATGGGGAACCTCAGATCAAGAAGAAGTTAAAAGCATTTAATCAGAAGATTATACTTGAAAATAAGGAGTATAATATATTAAAAATAAGCTCAGCAAAATGTTTTCATAGCGTTTGGTATCTGGGCAGAGAGAAAGGAAAGCATGTATTTATGATACATAAAATAAAAAAATTTTTATAACTTTTTTTGCTTTTTTATGGGTTACATTAATGGCATTGATGCTTTACTCGCCTCAAAATGATGGAGGAGCTGAAGTCAATGGAATTATCTCTTTTATCATATGGTGCTTGTGGATATATTTGCTAAAAAAAGGATATGCGATTGCGTCAAGTATATTGAGTACAATAGTGTCTGTAGGAATTAAAGTTTATAAGTTTGGTGTGGGTGACAATATATATATGATACAAGAAGCAACCGGAACAATATTAGCTGTGATAATCATGTGCTGGGTTTTCTTTAGAGTAGCTTTTGGTAGGACTGGAAATAATAGAAGTAGCGGTAGAGATTTAACCAGAGATTTCGGTTATTCTGAAACAAATGATTACGATTATGGATATAACACAGAAAAAGATACGCATAAATTAATCAGTGGTTCAGATGAATACTGGCAATATAAAGAAAACGCGGAATCTATTTATAGGGCATTTTGCGATGCGAGGACAATAGATGAACGAAGATACTTTAAAAAACAGGGTGAGAGATTAAAAGCGGTTTTGGAAGCAAAATATGGAGAAAATGATGATTGTGTAAGATCCATCGCAGATTCATTTTTGGATTTACGTATGTAAGATTTAATATGAAATCTAATGAGCAGATGTGTAAAACAGCACCATGTTTTAGGTGGGATAAACAACAGATTTTGGGTTGTTTGCTAAAATAATAAATAGTTGCGTGTTAATTCTCTAATATTTAGGAATGTTAGACGCGCAATTTTTATAAAATTTTTCGATTATACGATAATAATTTTACGTTTTTCTACAAGAATCATTGACGATAACGACAGGAGAAGAAATATATTACAAGAGCTATTGAGGATGACAGTAGGGAGAAATGAATATTAAATGTATTATATAATCCTAAAGATAAAAATATAACAACATGTAGTTATATGAATCCATATAATGAGTAACAACAGCGAATTTAAAACGTTTTTTGTGAAAATATGCACGATTATGACATAATACTAAAAGAATATAATAGGTGAGGTGTACACAATGATAAAAAACTGTGGAAAAATGAGATATATTTTGCTGACTATGTTGATGCTTTGTGTAGCAATTCTGGGTAGTGCTATGAATGTAAATGCGGCTATGAGTAAATCTGCGCAGCATAAGCTGTATAAAACGACTATGAAAAATTATGCGAATAAAGCAAAAGCTTCTTATAAAAGAAATAGTCCAAATGGCGGTTCGGATGCTGCGTCAAGAAAAGTGATGTATTTATTTGTGGATATTGATAAAAATGGAATCGATGAACTTGTTATGAGATATGGAATTCCCACTTATGACAGAAATACTGCAAAAGGATCAGGGTATGGTGAATCAACTTCTATTTATACAATTAAGAATGGAAAAGTTGTTACAGTATTGAATCATTCTAATGTAATTCCGGCACGACATGATAATTTTGTACATATTTTTAAAAATAGAAGCCGTATTGATATGGGATTTTCTCATGGATACGATGATCATACGTTTTGCGAATATTCCAATGGAAAATTGTATACAAATAGCAATACAATTTGGATGACTGCTACATCCAGCAGATGGAGCTATAATCAGAAAAGTATCAGTCGTTCCAGTTACCAGGCGAAATATAGATTTCTGACTAATAATGGAACAGGATATACTATGAAGATATATAAATAAAAAAATATAGAGGAAATTACGTTTCTGGATACATTCAGAAAAAAAACAGAAATACATAGGTTTTTGTCGAAAACTTTTCCTTGTTGGATTTATGCTTTGGAGTTATAATGAGTCCATAGAGTTCTTCTGCTTCAGAAAGGACAGGAGAATGTCAGCCAGAAAATTTAAAGATCTGACAATACGTGATGCTTTTATGTTTGCAGCAGTGATGTCTAATCCGGAAATCTGCCGCAAGGTGATCGAGCTTGCATTGGGAATTCCGATATCGGAGGTACACATCCAGACGGAGAAAACCATGGCATATCATTCGGAATATCATGGTGTGCGTCTGGATGTCTACGCTGCGGATGCAGACAGGACACGCTTTAATGTGGAAATGCAGGTTACATTACAGAAATTTCTTCCTAAAAGAAGCCGCTATTATCATGATCAGATTGATATGGATGCATTGTTGACAGGAGATTCCTATGAAACTCTGCCGGATACGTATGTTATATTTATCTGTGATTTTGATCCTTTTGGAGAGGGTCTGTATCGTTATTCAACGAGGACTTTCTGTGAAGAAACGAGGAAACCTGTAAATGATGGAATTGAAACAGTTTATCTAAATGTTCATGGAAAGAACAGAAATAGCATTCCAGATGAGTTACTGCGCTTCCTGGACTATGTGAAAGATACAGGGCGGACAGAAACTATTTCTACTACAGATCCATTTGTCAGACATTTACAGAATACGATTGATGCAATTAAGCAGAATCGTAGTATGGAGGAGAGATATATGCTGTTAGAAGAAATGATGCGAAATGAAAAACAGGAAGGACGTCAGGAAATGCTTGCTCAATGCCTTATAGATTCTCTGAAATCTAAATTTTCTATTTCTGATGTGTTAGCTGAAAAAATTATGTCAGAAACAAACATCTCTAGACTCCAGACATGGTTTCAACTTTCACTGAAAGTTTCTTCGGTGGAGGAATTTGAGAAGAATATGTAGAATTTGTGATTTTTTGTATCTTTGCATTGGATTTAGTACAAATTTCTTTTTAGCAAAGTCTCTATTTTACCTTATCTTTGAAAATATTTATAAGTTCTATACCCACGTCGGGTAATTTATCAGTAAGCCTATTGTTATGCAAAAAGAAGCAGGAGAACTCTTTTAATGGTCAAATAAAGCTGTAAGAAAACTACGCATATACTGTTTTGATTAATAAAAGCTGGCATATGATAGCTTGATTTGAATCAAGATATAAAATTGTGTTTTCATAAATTGTAGATTATACTTAGAAAAACAGTTTATTTATAGATGCCAGAGTTGAAATTGGAAAAAGAAATATTTGATTCAGAATATTGTTTAAAATTATTCAGAAGGAGAATCTATGAAAAGAGGAAAAGTTTTAAGTTTAATTCTTGCAGCAAGCATGATTTTTTCACAAATAGGACAATACAATATTTCAGGAGCAGAGTTTTCAGATGAAAATGAAACATTTTCTTCGGAATTAACAACACCTGAGGAAGATGAAGAAAATGTGTTTGATGAAGATTCATTTGAAAATGAAATAATATCAGATGAAGCAGAAAATGATTTTTCAGATATTGATGTGGAAGAATGGTCAGATGGTTCTGTGGAATCAGCTATGTCAGGAAACAGGGTAGAAGTACCAGATTATAATATATGGTTAGCCGAAACAATACGAAATGGATTAAACATAAATGGTACTGTTTATGGTAATTCGCTGTATCAGTTATGTAACAATATGCAGGAACCAATATATAAACAACTTGGAGCGTTGGTGCTGGATGATGTTCCAATGATGTCGATATCATCCATCTGGCATGATGTAATAAAATATGATTTTCAAAACAATCAAAAAGCAATTTATGAAGTGCTTATTATGGATTATCTGAAATATACCAATAAAGAGGATGCTTCCGAGTTTGACGTAGATCAAGTCAACAGAGCTAATTCATATTTGATTGATATTTTTGACGAACTTCAGGAAAAGTGTAAAGAAGAAGGCATTTCAAAAACACCAGAAGAATTGTTACAAATGTCAGAAGGACAAATTATAGAAAAACTTAAAGATTTAAAAAAGTTAAAAGATATAGCAGGCGTGATAGATCAGGTGAAAGATGCTTCTGAAACGGCGAAGGATCTTTTGGAATCAATAGCAGATTTTAATGCTATTAAAGATGCAAAGGAAGAGAAAATTCAGACTATAAAAAATGCAAGAAATGCCTGTGCAGGAATGGCTAATCCTAATTACGATTTTATTTCTGCCTGTGATGAAATAATCAGATGTCTGGATCAGGCTTCTTTTAGTGGAGAATACATTATTAATAATGTAAAATCTAATTTGATGGGGAAAATACTGGATAAGGCATGGGAAAGTTTATGTGATAAAAATCCTGTTTTAAATGCTATAAACTGGGGAAGCGGTGCGTTGGACATTTTGTTTAATACTTCGGATGCTGCTTCGAATAATCTTCAGCTGGCACTTTTATATACGATGGATTGTTATTTTAAAATGGGATTAAGTAATTTATCCACTTCTTATCTGGCAAATCCTGCAAGTGTTCAGGCACTGGAATTTAGTGGATGTTTTAAAGGATATGTAGAGTTTCAAATGTATGGAAACAGTGTTGCAAAGAAATGGATTGGAGATACATTAAAAGGTGGGGCTTTAAATAAAATATTTACAGCATTTTTCTATCGTAAAAATATTCAGACAGCAGAAGACTTAATTAAATTATGTGAAGCTCAAAATAAAACTCGAAAGCAGATTATAAATATCGTAGCAAAATATACGGAAATATATAGCGGCATTTATATGGATCAGGAATATAAGGATGCTATGCATATTACCACTAAACCAACAACAAATATTAAACCAGGCGATTATTCTGTTTCAGATGGAGGTATTTTACAAAACAATATAAAATTATCCAAAACAACAATGACACTTTACAGTGGAGATAAACAAATACTGAAAGTAACAGGTGTTTCCAATAATGCATCTATTAAGTGGAAGTCCAGTGATTCAAGGATTGCCACTGTAGCAAAAAATGGTGTTGTTACTGCGAAAAAGGCAGGAACATGTTCGGTTAGTGCAGTTGTAGACAAAAAAACATTAACATGCACTTTGACAGTAAAAAAATCGTATATTAAATTGTCAAATACATCATTAACGTTGAATATAGGAAAAAGTAAAACATTAAAGGCAACGGTAAACGGAAAAATATCCAAGGTCAGTTGGAAATCTAAAAATAAAAATATTGTGACAGTAAATTCATCTGGAAAAGTTATTGCAAAGAAAGCAGGAAAAACGGAAATTTACGCAAAGGCAAATGGAAAAACGGCTACTTGTACAGTTATTGTAAAACAGTCTGTGACAAGTGCTTACAAAAAATTAATTCAACAGTATGAGAAAAAATATGGAAAAGCGCAGCTTCATATTAGTCAGTATAAACATTACTGGACGGGACTTTGCTTTGCAAAATTGTTAGATTTTAATGGAGACGGAACCGAAGAACTTGTTCTTACATATCAGACAGAAAAAACAAATATTGATAATATGAAGTACCATGTTGAACTTTGGACATTTGATGGAAAGACAACAAAAAGAATAGTTTCGGGTATTTCCTGGTCAGGAAACAATTGCCCTTATTTTGGAGGATTTGAAATTATTAAGCAAAATTCGGGATATCTTCTTAATCTCACAGACAATGCAGGCTGGATAGATCGATATTATGGAACAAAAAGAGATGGATCTTTAGGTTTGGTGCATAGCTTTTTGTGGAAGGGAGATGCTATGAAGGGACAGTGGTATTATAATGGAAATGCAATATCTGTAGCAGAATACCAGAATTACTATTATAAATTTAACTCAAATAGCATAGGCTATGGATTCTGTAATTCAAAATGTGATGATGAAATAAGAGATGAGCTTTCCAAAACGAAGAAAACATTAAAAATGTAAAGATGTTATGTATGATAATATTGTAAAAAGGAGCAACAATAAATGGCTAAGAAAAAACGAAAATCAGCAATCAGAAAAACTATAATAACAACAATTCTGGCAATGGCAGTATTGATTTCATTTTCAATGCAGACATACGGAGCAACTGCACAAAACATAAAAATAAGTGGTAAGACATATGTATATGGCTTTAACATTAACGATTCTGGAAGATGGACAGGAAAGGCATACCGACAAATTAAAATATATCCACTTTCATCTTCAAAATTAAAAATAACATATCACTATTTATCTGGTAGTAAAAAAGATGAAACTTATACAGCAAATAAGGTAAAGGGATATGAATATGCGTATTCTCCAAAGGTAAATCATTTCGGAGCAGGGTATAAAGAAAGAATTTCTTATTATCCGAAAAAGGGAATGGTGGTGTATCATGGAAATGAAGATGGAAATTCTTATTATTTTGAGAAGCTGTCATCAAAGGAAAAAACAGCTGCAAAAAAATTGATTAAAAATCTGAAAAGAGGTTCATGGTGGGGGAAATCCTTTAAATATTCGATTGGCATTTATGATAATTATGTGTTGGTTGGAGATACGTATGGAAAGCTGAATGGAATATATGGTATAGGAACTGTAAAACAAACTTCCTATGGATATTTTATAGAGATTAAGGGATATAACAACTATCGCTGGTACAAATCTTCTCCGAATCAGCTTCAATGTTATTCTAAGGCAAGTGGTTCCAATGGCCGTAAGAATACAGAGGATTTCCGGCTGTTTGGCTGTTAAGTGATTTTTACAAATCAGATCAGTATTATGTATGAGGTGTAAAATTTTGTCGAAAACTTTTTGTTGCCGAATCTGATTTCAGGTGTTATGCTGAGCCCAAAAAGTTCTTATGTTTCGGAAAGGACAGGAGAATGTCAGCCAGGAAATTTAAAGATCTGACAATACGTGATGTTTTTATGTTTGCAGCAGTGATGTCTGATCCGGAAATCTGCCGCAGAGTGATTGAACTTGCGTTGGGAATTCTGATTTCAGAAGTACACATCCAGACGGAGAAAACCATGGCATATCATTCAGAATATCATGGTGTGCGCTTGGATGTCTACGTTGCTGATGCAGACAGGACACGCTTTAATGTAGAAATTCAGGCCACATTACAGAAGTTTCTTCCCAAAAGAAGCCGCTATTATCATGACCAGATAGATATGGATGCATTGCTGACTGGAGATTCTTATGAAACTCTGCCGGATACGTATGTTATATTTATCTGTGATTTTGATCCTTTTGGAGAGGGTCTGTATCGTTATTCAACGAGGACTTTCTGTGAAGAAACGAGGAAACCTGTAAATGATGGAATTGAAACAGTTTATCTAAATGTTCATGGAAAGAACAGAAATAGCATTCCAGATGAGTTACTGCGCTTCCTGGACTATGTGAAAGATACAGGGCGGACAGAAACTATTTCTACTACAGATCCATTTGTCAGACATTTACAGAATACGATTGATGCAATTAAGCAGAATCGTAGTATGGAGGAGAGATATATGCTGTTAGAAGAAATGATGCGAAATGAAAAACAGGAAGGAATACAGCAGGGTAGTCAACAAATGCTTATTCAATGTCTTGTCGATTTTCTTGAAGCTAAATTTTCGGTTTCAGATACAATGGTGAAAAAAATCGAGTCAGAAACAGATATCTGTAAACTCCAGGCATGGTTTCAACTTTCTCTGAAAGTGTCTTCTATAGAAGAGTTCGAGAAGAACATGTGAATTTCTGACTTTGCGTATCTTTACGTTGATTTCAGCATAAATTTTTTCTATAAAGGTATCTGATTTTATCTCATCCTCAATTTTTATTTTATCTTTGTAAAACTCTATAAATTCTATGCCCATATCGGGCAATCTATCAGGAACTTGTTATTATTAATGTAGAGGGAAACAGAGGGACTCTTTTGCTATATGTCAGGCAGATATTCACAATCTCTGCAGGGGAAGAAAGGTCGTAGAAAATCCGAGAATGTGCATGATGTAACTTTACGGTAAAATGGTTTCATGTTATCATTATTTCATGGAATTGCTATAAGAAAAAACGCGCAGAAAGTTGTTGTCTGACTGAGAGCGCGGTATAAGGAAGATACCCATTAACAGAGTAAATACGGAAAAAGAACGGGAGAGGATTTCGAATGATAGATGTACACAGTATAAGTACACACTGTACGAGGAGTGAATTTGTAGGAACCGCAGTTCTGGATACAATCGGGCTTGTGATTTCAGGGATTGATGATACTTTGCTGGAGACTATGAACGTAGGAATGAAGTATCACTGTCTGGGACTGTTCAGTTCCCGTACAGGTGCTGCAGGACAGATCACTGCTATCGATGATGCGGTGAAAGCAACCAACACAGAGGTTCTTTCCATAGAATTGCCGAGGGATACCAAGGGATGGGGTGGCCATGGAAATTATATTGTTCTTGGGGGAACTGATGTCTCGGATGTGCGTCATGCCATATCTATGGCTTTGGAACTTACGAATAAATATGCAGGTGAACTCTATATCAGCGAGAGCGGACATCTGGAATTTGCCTATTCAGCCAGTGCAGGACAGGCACTGAATAAAGCTTTCGGAGTACCGGTTGGAGAAGCCTTTGGGTTTATGGCGGGTTCTCCGGCTGCAATAGGGCTTGTGATGGCAGATACTGCGATGAAATCAGCTCCTCTTTCTATTGCGAAATATATGACGCCGGATAAGGGAACCAGCCATTCCAATGAAGTGATTCTGGCAGTTTCCGGAGATGCCAGTGCTGCCAAGACAGCGGTATTAAATGCCAGACAGACAGGTCTGGAGTTGCTGATCGGAATGGGCAGTTATCCGGAGATACCGGGGATTCCATATTTGTAGAGAGAAACTCTGTTCCCTGATTCACACTGCAGGTACTGAAAAAATCCTTGACTTTTTTTATAACAGTCCGTATAATAACCAACGGTAAATTTAAGAAAAAGATATTTGGTATTATTGGAAACGGTACATCCTCCAGGATGGTTATGAACAACACAAATCTCTAATTGGTGTTATTTATACTATCTAAGGAGGATTTTTTTATGCCAAAAAACAAGTTTCAGGAAGTAATTTTTACGATTATCATGGTGTTTGTAATGGTTTATGCCATGATCTGTTATAACATTGTGCTGAATACAGGGACAATGACAAATGAGACATTTCTGTTAGCTTTTCATGAATTAACATTTATGGGACCGATTGCATTTATTCTTGATTTCTTTATCATTGGAGCACTTGCAAAGAAAGTTGCATTTGGTATTGTGGATATGAGAAGAGATAATCCGTTCCACCTTGTACTTGCAATTTCAGCAGTATCTGTTGCATTTATGTGCCCATGTATGAGCTTTGCAGCAACTGTGTTGATCAAACATGCACCGGCAAGTCAGATCATTCCCACATGGCTCCAGACAACAGCAATGAACTTTCCGATGGCATTCTTCTGGCAGATTTTTTATGCCGGACCATTCGTAAGATTTATTTTCGGAAAGCTTTTCCCGGAGAAAGAAAAGGCAGCAGCTTCTGCCGAATAAAAAATATGTAATTTTGACTGCAGCATTCTGTATTTCAGGATGCTGCTTTTTTTGTGTTCTTATCTACACAACATAAATTGTACTTATTTTAATACACTATTGACAAATTCTGTCATTTCTTGTAATATCATATAAAACATATCGAATAACTATGAAAAGTAGAGAATGCAAAAAACTACTGGTACTTTAAAGGAGATGAAACATGATCAGAAAATTATTTGCCTTTGGTCTTGCAGTTGTACTGGCACTGATGCCGGTACAGGCTTTTGGAAAAACGGTGTCTGTCACCAATGTTTCCTATGATCCTACCAGAGAGATGTTTGAACAGTATAATAAAATATTTGAAGACCACTGGAAGGAGAAGACCGGGGATGATGTGGAAGTGATACAGTCCCATGGCGGTTCAGGGAAACAGGCACTGGAGGTAGCCAATGGTCTGGATGCAGATGTGGTAACCCTGGCACTGGAATATGATATTGAGTCTATTGAAAACGCAGGGCTGATCAAGGCAGGATGGAAAGATAAATTTGACAATGACAGTTCTCCTTATACATCCACTATCGTATTTCTGGTGAAGAAAGGAAATCCCAGGGATATCAAAGACTGGGACGATCTGACGAAAAAAGGAGTGGGAGTAGTAACACCAAATCCGAAAACCTCCGGCGGTGCCAGATGGAACTACATGGCAGCGTGGGCTTACGCAGATAAAAAGTATGGTGGCGATGAAGCGCAGATGAAGGAATTTATCAAGAAACTTTACCGGAATGTGGTGGTTCTTGACTCAGGCGCAAGAGGTGCAACGACTTCTTTCGTGGAGAACGGACAAGGAGATGTGCTGGTTGCGTGGGAAAATGAAGCTTATCTATCCATGCGGGATTATCCGGATGAGTATGAGATTGTTACTCCAAGCGTAAGTATTCTGGCACAGCCTTCTGTGGCTGTGGTAGATGAAGTGGTGGATTACAGAGATACAAGAGATGTGGCAACTGAGTATTTGAATTATCTGTATTCCGACGAAGCACAGGAGATCGCAGCAGAGAATTATTTCCGCCCCACTAATGAGAAAGTCCTGAAGAAGCACAGTGATACGTTTGATCTGAATATAAATCTGGCAAATATCAGTGATTATGGCGGATGGGATAAAGTGCAGGAGAAACATTTCACAGATGGCGGAATTTTCGATCAGATTTATGAGAGATAAAGGAAGACAAGATGAAGCAAGAGCATAAGCACAGACAGAATATATGAGACAGAAGAGGCGGTAATTGATTATGAAAAAAAGAAATAAACCGGTGATTCCAGGGTTTGGGCTCTCCATGGGAATTACCATTTCCATATTGAGTCTGGTAGTTCTGATCCCCCTGGCAAGTCTGGTGATCTACACAGCGAAGCTGAGTTTTAAAGATTTTATCGAAACCATCACAAGAGCCAGAGTGCTGGCATCCTTTTATACCAGTTTTGTATGTGCTTTTGCAGCAGCAGTAATAAATGGAATTATGGGAACTATTCTTGCGTGGGTGCTTGTGAAATATGATTTTCCGGGCAAGAGACTTATGGATGGGGTGATTGAACTTCCCTTTGCTCTTCCCACAGCGGTAGCAGGTATTGCACTGACATCCCTGACCTCAGATTCGGGAATTGTCGGCAGCTTTTTTGCAGGATTCGGTATCAGGATCGCATACACAAGAATAGGTATTACAGTGGCTATGATATTTGTAGGAATACCGTTCGTTGTGCGAAGTGTACAGCCGGTTCTGGAAAAGATGGATAATTCTTACAGCGAGGCAGCAGGAGTGTTGGGAGCAAAGAAAACAACTATCTTCTGGAAGGTCATTTTTCCGGAACTGAAGCCCGCAATCTTTGCAGGGACCGGACTTGCGTTCGGAAGATGTCTGGGTGAATATGGAAGTGTTGTATTTATCGCAGGAAATAAACCCTATTATACAGAAATCACACCGCTGGTTATTATGTCAGAGCTTCAGGAATTTGATTATTCAAGTGCAACGGCAATCGCACTTGTGATGTTGGCAGTTTCATTTTTTATTCTGTTCCTTAACAGTATGATACAGCAGAGAAATGCAAGAATTTTAAGAGGAGGAAATGTCTGATGGACAACAATGAAAAGACTTCGGAGAAAATTACAAAATGGCTGCTTGTCGGGATCAGTGTTCTGTTTCTGGCAGTCATGCTCCTTCTTCCTTTGATCACTGTGATTACAGAAGCATTGCGGAGCGGATGGAAGGTCTATGCAGCTGCAGTGACAGATGAGTACACCATCAAAGCACTTCTTCTTACAGTGAAGGCAACACTCTTTGCAGTTGTTTTTAACACTGTTTTTGGTGTTTTTGCAGCCTGGGCACTGACGAAGTTTCAGTTCAGGGGTAAAAAGCTTCTCACTACCCTGATCGATCTTCCGGTTACTATTTCCCCTGTTATTGCAGGTTTGATCTTTCTTCTGATTTTCGGACGACAGAGTCCTGTTTACTTTTTTCTCATGAAGTTAGGGATTAAAGTTGTATTCTCTGTACCGGGAATCATTATTGCAACTGTATTTGTAACCTTTCCTTTTATTTCCAGAGAACTGATTCCGGTTCTGGAAGCAGAAGGAAGCGATGAGGAGGAAGCGGCAGCCCTGATGGGAGCAGGTGGATGGACCATTTTCTGGAAGATCACATTCCCTCATATCAAATGGGCATTACTGTATGGAGTTGTGCTCTGTACGGCAAGAGCAATGGGAGAGTTTGGAGCGGTATCTGTACTTTCCGGACATTTAAGAGGAAAGACCAATACACTTCCTCTTCATGTAGAGATTTTGTTTAATGAGTTTCAGTATGTTCCGGCATTTGCCGTATCTTCACTGCTTGTGATCATGGCAGTTATCATTCTGGTAGTCAGAAGCCTGATTGAATATAAAGGAAAGAAGGAAGCCTGATATGTATGTAGAGTTAAAAAATATCAATAAGACATATGGTTCTTACCAGGCATCAAGGAATGTGAATTTCGGAATTGAGAAAGGTAAACTGATTGGTCTGTTGGGACCAAGCGGAAGCGGAAAAACAACTATTCTTCGAATGATCGCAGGTCTGGAAACCCCGGACAGCGGAGAGGTCATTATTGATGGAAAAGTGGTAAATGATGTTCCGGCCAGTCAGCGTGGGATTGGATTTGTATTTCAGAATTATGCGTTGTTTCGCTATATGACAGTTTATGACAACGTTGCATTTGGTTTGAAGGTTCAGAAGGCTGATAAGAAGAAAATTGATGCCAGAGTCAGAGAGCTGATCAAACTGGTGGGGCTGGAAGGACTGGAAAAAAGATATCCAAGCCAGTTATCCGGCGGTCAGAGGCAAAGGGTGGCATTTGCCAGAGCCCTTGCTCCAAATCCCCAGGTGCTGCTTCTGGATGAGCCTTTTGCAGCCATTGATGCAAAAATCCGTCAGGAACTGCGAAGCTGGTTAAAAGAGATGATCGGGAAGCTGGGAATTACCAGTATTTTCGTTACTCATGATCAGGATGAGGCCATTGAAGTAGCAGATGAGATTATTATCACTAATGCAGGACGGATCGAACAGAAAGGAACTCCCATAGGGGTTTACAGAAACCCTGAGACAGCTTTTACAGCGTCCTTCTTCGGACAGCCATCTGTGTTGAAAAATGCGGATGATTTCCATACCTTTGCTCAGGCAGAAGGAGCAGACAAGATCATTGTCCGCCCGGAATTTGTAAAAATCTCCAAACTGGATGAGGTGGAGAAGTTCAAAACTTCCGTATCCCGGGGAGTGGTTGAACGGGTTTCTTTCAGGGGAGATAATCTGGAACTTCAGGTGAGAGTCAACAATTCCGTAGTAACTGCCAGAAGAAGCCTGGAGAAAGCAGATATCCGGGAAGGTGAGACTGTGAATGTATTCCTTTACAGGATTTTTGCACTGAGAGGTGACAGTGTACAGCTGATCGAAAATGAGGCTGTAAGGGATGACTTTGTAATTATCTGACAACGGTGGCTGCGGCGACTGACGACAATGAAGAAATAAGAAATTCAGGCGCAAGATTGATCGGGAAATCAACTTGTTGGCACACTGGTATGGAGGAAAGGGTAAGAGAGAATGAGAACAGAGAGAATCAGGACAGATGTGCTGATCATCGGCGGCGGTACGGCAGGATGCTTTGCAGCCTATGTGATCGGCAAAAAAAGCGGCAGAAAAGTTCTGATCGCAGAGAAAGCGAATATTAAGCGAAGCGGATGTCTGGCGGCGGGCGTGAATGCATTGAACGCATATATTACAGAAGGCAGAGTGCCGCAGGATTATGTGGATTATGCCAAAAAGGATGCCCATGGAATCGTAAGAGAAGACCTTCTTCTTACCATGTCAAAGAGACTGAATCATGTGACAAAGGTGATGGAAGATCTGGGGCTGGTCATCCTGAAGGACGAAAACGGAAAATATGTTGCCAGAGGAAACCGAAACATCAAGATCAATGGCGAAAATATGAAGCCAATCCTTGCAAAGGCGGCAGCTGAACAGGAGAATGTTACGGTTCTCAATCATGTAAATATTACAGATTATAAAACAGAAAACAAAAAAGTCACAGGCGCAGTTGGATTTAGCGTTAATGAGGATATTTTCTATGACATTGATGCGAAAGCAGTTCTTTGTGCCACAGGTGGTGCAGCGGGACTTTACAGACCGAATAATCCGGGATTTTCCAGACATAAGATGTGGTATCCTCCGTTTAACACAGGTGCAGGATATGCAATGGGACTTCTTTCCGGTGCGGAGATGACAACCTTTGAGATGCGTTTCATTGCATTGAGATGTAAGGACACGATTGCTCCTACAGGAACTATTGCTCAGGGTGTTGGAGCCAGACAGGTCAATGCACATGGTGATATTTATGAAACAAAATATGGTCTGACAACTTCCCAGCGAGTTTACGGTACAGTCATGGAGAACAGAGAAGGAAACGGTCCATGTTATCTCAGAACGGAAGGTATTTCCAAAGAACAGGAGCAGGACCTTTACAAAGCTTACCTGAATATGGCACCGTCCCAGACTCTGAAATGGATGGAAGCCGGAAAAGGACCATCCGAAGAGAATGTAGAGATTGAGGGCACAGAGCCATATATTGTAGGCGGACATACAGCCAGCGGTTACTGGGTAGATAATAACAGAGCTACAACTATTGAAGGTTTATATGCAGCCGGAGACGTAGCAGGAGGATGTCCGCAGAAATATGTAACCGGCGCACTGGCAGAAGGTGAGATTGCAGCAGAGGCGATTTTGGAATATCTGAATGGCAAAGATGATGACCGGATCGCAGCGGAAAATAAGGAAGAGGCTTTAGAGCGTGGCGGAGAACAGGAGCTGTCTCAAACTGCAATAGCTAAGAAGGCAGAATACGAATCACATTTGAATGCTTCCCGTTCTTTGATGAATGCAGAGCAGCTTGAGGAAGCCATGCAGAAGATCATGGATCAGTACGCAGGAGGAATCGGTACAGACTACAGATACAGCGGGATGAGTCTTGCAAAGGCAGATGAAAAGATTGCAGCATTGTTGCCAGTAGTTGACACTCTGGCAGCAACAGATACTTATGAACTGATGCAGATTTATGAACTTCGCGAACGACTGATCGTGTGTCAGGCAGTGATCGCACATCTGGCAGCCAGAAAGGAAACCAGATGGCATAGTTTCGGAGAGAATACAGACTACCCGCAGCAGAGCGAAGAGTGGATGAAATATGTAAACTCCCGTATGGAAAACGGCGAGATTAAGATTTTATATCGTGATTTGATCACAAAGGAAAATACAGGTTTGAATACCGCAGAGAAAGGAGCAGGTGAGAGATGAGCATTCGGATTCAGAAAAGTAAATGTGCAGGATGCGGCAGATGTATCGAAGCCTGTCCCGGAAATCTGATCAAAAAGGATAAAGAGAACAAAGCCTTTATCCGTCAGGTAAGAGACTGCTGGGGATGTACTTCCTGTATCAAGGAATGCAGGCATGATGCCATCCGCTTCTTCCTTGGAGCCGATGTAGGAGGCAGAGGTGCAAGTATGGTTGTATCAGAGGAAACGGATATTTCCACATGGACAGTGGAGAAACCGGATGGCACTAAGATCACTATTCAGGTTAATAAGAAAGACGCTAATAAATATTAAACATAAGTATGTACTCTCAGAGTCTTTAGAGTGTGTTTGAAAAATGCTTTACGCAAGATGTGCGTCACAATTTGTGGGAGATTTTGTTCGGATGAGGGCGTCGTAGTGGACTACGACAACCGAATTCGGACAAAATATACCGCAAAGTGGGGCGTGCAGATTGCGGGAATGATTTTTCAGACACGCTCTAGTGTATTTGCTCAAGTACGAAAAGATTCCGAGTATAAACAAACAGAGGAGGATAATGCAATGAGTAACTTATCTCATCTTGATGCGCTTGAGGCAGAGGCGATTTATATTATGCGGGAAGTAGCAGCCGAGTGTGAAAAGCCGGTTATGCTCTATTCTATAGGAAAGGACAGCTCCGTTATGCTCCATCTGGCGATGAAGGCATTTTACCCGGAGAAACCTCCATTCCCGTTCCTTCACATTGATACTACATGGAAATTCCATGAGATGATCGAATTCCGCGACAGAATCGCAAAGGAAAACGGAATTGATATGCTGGTTTACACCAATGAAGAGGGGGTAAAGGCAGGAATCAACCCATTTGACAATGGTTCTGCATATACAGATATCATGAAAACACAGGCGTTAAAACAGGCTCTGACCAAATATGGATTTACAGCGGCATTTGGAGGCGGCCGTCGTGATGAGGAGAAATCCAGAGCAAAAGAAAGAATCTTCTCTTTCCGTAATTCAGCTCAGGCATGGGATCCGAAAAACCAGAGACCGGAGATGTGGAAGCTTTACAACACTAAGATCCAGAAGGGAGAGAGTATGCGAGTATTCCCAATTTCCAACTGGACAGAAAAGGATATCTGGCAGTACATTCAGCGTGAAAATATTGAAATTGTACCGTTATATTTTGCAAAAGAAAGACCGGTCATCTACAGAGATGGAAATATCATTATGGTGGATGATGACAGATTAAAACTCCGTCCGGGTGAAAAGATTGAAAATAAAAAAGTCAGATTCCGTACTCTTGGATGCTATCCGCTTACTGGTGGTATTGAATCTGAAGCAGATACTCTGGATGAGATTATTGATGAAACGTTAAGTGCTGTTTCTTCTGAACGTACTAGCAGGGTGATCGATCATGAGGCAGCAGGCAGCATGGAGAGAAGAAAGAGAGAGGGGTATTTCTAGAATGAAAGGATTATTGAAATTTATTACATGCGGAAGTGTGGATGATGGAAAATCCACTCTGATCGGACATATTCTTTATGATGCAAAGCTTCTCTATGCAGATCAGGAGAAGGCTCTGGAACTGGATTCCAAAGTAGGAAGCAGAGGAGGTGCCATTGATTATTCTCTTCTTCTGGACGGTCTGATGGCAGAGCGTGAGCAGGGAATCACCATTGATGTTGCATATCGTTATTTTACAACAGATAACAGAAGTTTCATTGTTGCAGATACACCCGGACATGAAGAATATACAAGAAACATGGCAGTGGGTGCGTCCTTCGCAGATCTGGCAGTCATCCTAGTGGATGCTTCACAGGGAGTACTGGTACAGACAAGACGTCATGCAAGAATATGCGCATTGATGGGAATCCGTTACTTTGTATTTGCAGTAAACAAAATGGATCTTATTGAATATGATGAAAAACGTTTCCGCGACATTGAGAATCAGATCGCAGCACTGATAGAAGAACTGAAACTTGCCAATGTAACTATTATTCCGGTATCTGCCACAGAAGGTGACAACGTTACAACTAAATCTGACAATATGCCATGGTACAAAGGTGAGGCGCTTCTTTCTCATCTGGAAACCGTAGATATTAAGGAAGATACAGAGAAGGGCTTCTATATGCCTGTACAGAGAGTCTGCAGACCAAATCATGAGTTTCGCGGATTCCAGGGACAGATTGAGAATGGTGCCATCAGGGCAGGCGATCTTGTAACTACTCTTCCCAGTAAAGAAGAAGCTCATGTAAAGAGTATTCTTGTTGGCGATAAAGAAGTTCAGGAAGCGGTACAGGGACAGCCTGTTACTATCCAGCTTGACAGAGAAGTGGATGTTTCCCGCGGATGTGTACTTACCATTGATTCCGGTGCAGTTCTTACAGATTCTGTGGAAGCAGATATCCTCTGGATGGATGACAATGCTCTTACAGACGGCAAGAACTTCTTTGTGAAAATCGGTACAAAGATGATCCCCGGTCTGGTTACAAAGATCAATTATTCTGTAGATGTTAACACAGGTGAGAAGAGAAGCGCATATACTTTAAAGAAAAATGAGATTGCTTCCTGTACTCTGGAATTCTCAGAGAAGATTGTTGTAGACGAATTTGACAGGCACAGAACACTGGGTGAGCTGATTCTGATAGATCGTGTCACAAATATGACCTCTGCCTGCGGTGTTGTGAGAAAAACCTTTGTTTCTCAGGATAGATCCCAGATCGGAAAAGTGGACGAGCAGGTTCGTGCAGGACTGAAAGGTCAGACACCGGTAGTAGTGGAATTCCCGATCGGTAAAGAAGGAATCACTCTTGATTTTGCAGAGCAGGTAGAAAAGGGACTGACTGTACTTGGAAGACATACCTATCTGTATCATCCGGCAGCGAGTGAAAACTATGCAGAAACTGTTCGCCATCTTAAGGCAGCAGGTCTGATCGTACTTCTTGTTCTTGATGAAAATACAGCAAAAGACGAGACATTAAAGACTCTGGATGGTTTCTATGCGAACTGGCAGATTGACGGAATCACTGTGAAAGATGCGATTGATTTCGTGAAAAAGAAATCTGCATTTACAGTGCAGAGTGTACATGATGGAAATTATATCTGATTATAACAGGGCTATAAATCGCCGCAGAGACAAAGAAAGTCTCTGCGGTATTTTGTTTTCTTGACAAGTGTCGTTACAGCGGATTATACTTATTTTCAAATATTCAGAATCCATAATAATACAGACAGGAAAGATAACAGAAATATGCAAACGAACAATGAGAGTAAACGAAACCCCAAAAAAGAGATGATGCTTGGAACTTTGTTTGTAATTGCTACGATCATCATCCTGGCGATACCAACGAAGAAAAGACAGAAATAAAGATGAGTGAATATCGATCAGAATGTAGAATGGGCAATTGTGAAGTGGCATTCAGATTACATATTATGCAGCAGAGTATGATATAATTCGTTTTGTATAATGGCGTCAGGATTAAGAGCATATGTAGAGCTGTGTAGCGAAGCGGATTGCGAATATCTGTTTGACTTTTGATGGGTGTACACGAGAACATTTTTTACAGTGAAAGTTATCTGTATTATATTACAGAGGGTACTGTACAGATAATCAGGAGGTATTTTATGCGTTTGGAAAAAGTACAGGAAGCGTTAAAAACAAAGAAAATTCATTATGAATATACAGAGGAAAACGGATGCGGAAGCATCGACTTTATGTTTCGCGGTCTGAGATTCCATATATGGGAATATGAAGATCGTGTCTGGGGAGCGGAGACAAACGTGTTCGAAGCAGGCAGAAGCCAGGATATTGAGGGAGATTACGAGGAAATTATTTCCGGAGAAATCCTCTCATGGCCGGATATGCTGCCTGGGATGTAAGTATTACTGCAGAAGGGAATGATATTTACGAAAAAATATAGAACCGGACAAATTGTATTAACTGCATGTATTGTAGCTGTCTGTATGTTTTCAAATGTCCATGGGACAGAAGCGGCAGGTCCGCCTGCACCGAAAACTCTGACAGTTACACCGACAGAAAAATCGAAATCAACAGAAAAGTTAAAGTCCACGTCAACATCAAAGTCCAAATCAACACCGAAATCCAAATCGGCACTAACACAAAAACCTGAAGCAACACCAATACCTGCATCTACTCCAACACCAGAGCAGGAAGCTGAGACAGATAAACAGAATCCGGCAGATCAGGGAACTTTAAGCAAGCCAGATCATCCGGATACTATCTCCGCAGATAAACTGGTATTTATCGGAGATTCCAGAACAGAGGGATTGAGGGATGCGGTAAATGATGACAGCATTTGGTCCTGTCTTTCTTCTATGGGATATGACTGGATGGTATCTACAGGAGTGCCTCAGGTAGAAGATCAGATTGAGGACAATACAGCGGTTATTATTCTGATGGGTGTTAATGACCTGTATCATGTTAATGACTACATCAGCTATATTAATTCCAAAGCTGCCGAATGGGGAAACAGGGGAGCGCAGACTTATTTTGTGTCTGTAGGTCCGGTGCAGAATGATCCCTATTGCAGTAATGCGGAGATTGAAAGCTTCAATGCGGCAATGCAGGCAAATCTGAGCGGGGTTACCTACATAGATGTATATTCCCATCTGGTATCTGAGGGATTTTCCACCGTAGACGGAACCCACTATCCGGACAGTGTGTCCGTAGATATTTATAATTATATCCTGGACCATCTGGAGGAACAGATGAGTGGAATCTGGGGATAACAACATATGAACAGCAACTTCGGGGGCGACAATTCAGCGAAAATTCTGATGTTGTGTTGAGCCTGGAAGCATTTGGTGATATGATATGCAGATAAGGAAACGGAAATGAGCGGAATTTCGTTTCTCTGTGAAGTGGCTGAAAGTTCAGCAGGAGGAAAAATGAGTGTGCTGATTGCAGCAGTGATGAAATTATAAATGGAAATTGTTCGGTGTCCCTGCATTGGATTGCCGTACAGTTATCCGAATCGAAAATCAGGAGGAAAAAATGAGAGGACTGTATTCATCCAAAACAGAAATCAGACACAAAATTTTTACGGAAATTGCGAGGATGGCATATGAAGGCCAGTCTCCGGAGATGCTGGAAGAGCTTCCCTACAAGATTGTACCCGGTGAAATTGCGACTTATCGTGACAGTATTTTTCTGGAAAGAGCGGTAGTTGGTGAGAGACTTCGCGTTGCAATGGGGATGTCACTGAGAAAGGTTACAGAGCATGCGCCAATCTCCAAAGGTGTGGAAGCCAGCGTTATTGAGGAAAAGTATTATGAACCGCCGCTTATCAATGTAATCAAGTTTGCCTGTAATTCCTGCCCTGAGAAAAGGGTAATGATCACAGAGGGCTGTCAGGGCTGTCTGGAGCATCCCTGTGTGGAGGTCTGTCCAAAGAAAGCAGTGCATATGGAAGGTGGCAGATCACATATTGATGAAGATGCCTGCATCAAATGCGGAAAATGTCTGGAAGCCTGTCCGTATAATGCAATCATCAAACAGGAACGTCCCTGTTCAAAGGCCTGTGGCATGAATGCCATTGGTTCTGACGAATACGGAAGAGCAGAGATTGACCAGGACAAATGTGTATCCTGCGGACAGTGTCTGGTGAGCTGTCCGTTCAGTGCTATTGTAGACAAAGGACAGATTTTCCAGACTGTTATGGCATTAAAAAGTGAAACACCGGTGTATGCAATCGTGGCGCCTGCCATTGCAGGCCAGTTCCCGGATATGGAGAATAATAAGATACGGGGTGCATTTCAGGCACTTGGCTTTACAGATGTAAGAGAGGTTGCAGTCGGTGCAGATCTGTGCACAGTGGAGGAGGCAAAGGACTTTTTGGAGGAAGTTCCTGAGAAACTTCCGTTTATGGCTACATCCTGCTGTCCGTCCTGGTCTATGATGGCTAAGAAATTATTCCCGGAACAGGCGAAATGTATCTCCATGGCACTGACACCTATGGTTCTTACTGCCAGGCTGATCAAGCAGAAGGAACCGGATTGTAAGATCGTTTTCGTAGGTCCCTGCGCAGCCAAGAAGCTGGAAGCCAGCCGTAAGAGTATCCGCAGCTATGTGGATTTTGTGCTGACCTTTGAGGAAGTGGCAGGAATGTTTGATGCCAAAGGCGTGGACTGGAAAGATATTCCGGAAGGAGAGCCACTGTTTCGTGCCAGTGCTGACGGAAGAGGTTTCGCAGTCAGCGGCGGTGTGGCAGAAGCGGTTGTCCATGCAGTGAAGCGTATTGATCCTGATCGGGAAGTAAAGGTAATGAATGCAGAAGGTCTGCAGAACTGTAAGAAGATGCTCCAGATGGCCAAGATTGGTAAATATAATGGATATCTGCTGGAAGGAATGGCATGTCCGGGCGGCTGTGTAGCAGGTGCCGGTACTATCCAGACAGTTAAAAAAGCAGCAGCGGCTCTCGAAAAAATGAAGAAAGAGGCTTCGTTTACAGATGCCTATGACTCCAAATACAGAGCAAGACTGGAAAGTCTGGAGAAATTTGATGTGGAGTGAGATTCTGACTGAATCAGTGAAATCCTATATGGATTGCAAGTGTTTGAATGCAATCAGTATATAGCAGACTAAAAATGAATAATCGTCAGAAGAACTGTCAGGCTGAGTGATAAGTTTAACTGAATAGGATAAGTCCCCTGCGGAGGTTGCGAAAAGCAATAAGCAGGGGACTTTTGTCATCTGTACAAGGTTGACTTAAGTCAAAACACCAGTTAATAATTGTTGATTTATATTTCTGTTTTTTCAATTTAAGTTAAGTCATCAGAGACAGATTTATTCTGTTTCCGTAACTTTGATTTTTTTCTGGAAATCTCTGGTATAGTGAATCTCATAATCAGAAGTTACGAAAAATGCTTGTACATCGTCCAGAGACTCGGCCAGTTTCATGCCATCCTCCAGACCAAGAGCAAAGCAGGTCGTGCTCAGCGCATCCCCATCCACAGACTGATCGGAAATAATGGTAACTGCAATCAGCCCGTTATCATAAGGATAGCCGGTTTTAGGATTGAGCAGGTGATGATACAAAGTGCCATCCTGTTCAAAGCATCTCTCATAAATTCCTGAGGAAACCACTGACTTATCCCTGATGTCCATAACAGCAATAGTTTCGCTTCGGTCTGCAAATGGTTTCTGGATTCCGATCTTAAAAGCAGAATTGTCTGTTTTTTCGCCAATACAGAGAACATTTCCGCCAAGATTGATGATCGCACTTTTTACATCCTGAGAAACCAGATAATCCTTCAGGCGGTCTGCGATATAACCCTTGGCAATGGCACCGAGTTCGATTGCAGTATCGTCTGTCTTTAATGTAATCTCATTTTTATCTGTATCAACAGAGATATTGTGATAATTACATTTGGGCAGTGCTGCCTGGATCAGACTGTCCTTGGGCACTTTTGGATTTTCAGCAGTAAAATCCCACAGAGAAGTCAGCGGTTCAATAGCAATATCAAATGCACCCTCAGATAATACAGAATAATCAAGTCCCTTAGAAACCAGCTCCGCCAGAGAAGCCGACACCTGATAAGTATCCTCTGTCCCCTTCACAGGTGTAAGTTCCCGATGGTTTAACTGATATAATTCACTGTCATCTGCGGTGCGGCTGAATATTTTCTCATACTTGTCACAAAGATTCATGCATTCTGTAAGCAGCTCTCTGTCCTGAGAATCATAGATAGTGACCGTAACTGCAGTATTCAGTTTGATCGCAGTGGCAGAGATGGGATCCTGAGAACCGGCATTCGTATTTTTGACATTTTCCGTTTTTGCCGAACATCCGGAAAAAACAGCCGGACATAATATAAGAGATGCTGCGAGCATTGAAAAAGTACAGCGTGTTATTAATTTTTTTGCAGATATATGATATAATATCATAAATGTAACCTCATAGTTATTTTATGGAATTGCTATAAGCAATAGTTCAGGGAAGAAATATCTTTTGATCCCAACACCATAGTATATCAGAAACAGCAAACTTTGCACAGGTACAAAGGCAACAGAAAAAATCCAAAAGGAGATACCGGATAGAAATGAAATATGCCGGAAACAAAGAGAGGAGTAAATAATGTCCGATGCAGTAAACTGCGAATATTGTGTAAACTACAGTTATGATGACGACTATGAATGCTACACCTGTGAAATAAATCTTGACGAAGATGAAATGGTGAAGTTCATCACCGGAAACTTCAATCAGTGTCCATACTTCAAGATGGGTGACGAATACCGCATTGTACGTAAGCAGATGTAGAATTTATAAAAAGTAACAAATATTCAACTAAGCGAGGAATTAAGATAATGGAAAACGTTTATATTATGAATCATCCGCTGATCCAGCATAAAATATCCATGCTGAGAAACAAAAACACAGGAACAAATGAATTTCGTAAATTAGTAGAAGAGATTGGAATCCTCATGGGATACGAAGCTCTCCGGGATCTTCCTGTAGAAAATGTAGAAGTAGAAACCCCTATTGAAACCTGCATGACACCAATGATCTCAGGAAAGAAGCTGGCGGTTATCCCTGTGCTCCGCGCAGGCCTTGGAATGGTAAACAGTATTCTCACACTTGTGCCATCTGCAAAAGTAGGCCATGTAGGACTCTATCGTGATCCTGTAACCCATGAACCACACGAATACTACTGCAAACTCCCGGAAGCAATTGATAAACGAATTTCAGTGATCGTAGATCCAATGCTCGCAACCGGTGGCTCCGCAGAAGCAGCCGTTGACTTTGTTAAAAAACAGGGCGGAAAAAACATTAAATTCATGTGCATCATCGCAGCCCCTGAAGGACTCAGACGTCTCCACGAAGCACATCCGGATGTTCAGATTTACTGTGGACATCTTGATCGTGAATTAAACGATCACGCCTACATCTGCCCAGGCCTTGGAGATGCCGGAGATCGTATATTCGGAACAATGTAAGAGTGGGCAGGAAAATAATACACAACCTTACGGACTGTTTTGTATGCATTAATTTAAGTGGCTTGCTATAGTTTATGATATACTGACAATTTTCCAACTACCAGCGTAAGCAGGATTCTCTTTTGGGGTGAATCTTGCAGGGAGTGTAGTAACTCTTAGGCCTGCGGAATCTGCGTTATGAAAAAAGAAGGCAACTGTCTGAGCCGCAGGCGAGTTTTGCCTTCTTTTTTCATGCACTTAGCAGATTTTGCAGGCCTTAGAGTTCCTGCTCCCGAAACTGAACCCCAAAAGAGAATCCTGCTTACGCGTCCCTTAATGAAAAAATCAACAAAAAACCGAAAAAACCTCTTGACAACCCAAATCTCATATGCTATCTTATACCAGAACGCTGCCGAAGACAGTAGGTGCCGCAAGGCATAAGTTGTAAACGCCTACCGAGGACTAAGTATTCTTTATATTTTTATGTAAGATTACGCAAGCCCTACTGCCAGACAGTAAGGCTTTTTATTTACTCATTTGCAGCGGTATACAAAATCTATAAGGAGGTGTACCATTTCATGGCAAAAGTAGAACTTAAACAACCAATCGTAGACGAAATTATCAACAACGTGAAAGATGCAGAATCTGTAGTACTTGTTAACTACAGCGGTCTTACAGTTGAACAGGATACTGCTTTACGTAAGGAATTAAGAGAAGCTGGTGTTGTATACAAAGTATACAAAAACACAATGATGCATCGTGCATTCGAAGGTACTCAGTGCGAAGAACTTATCCAGCACTTACATGGAACAAACGCTATAGCAATCTCTGCTACAGACGCAACTGCTCCTGCAAGAATCCTTGATAAATTCGCAAAGAAAGTACCGGCTTTAGAATTAGTTGCAGGTATCGTTGAAGGAAACTACAACGATCAGGCAGGTATTCAGGCACTGGCTGGAATCCCGTCCAGAGAAGAACTTCTTGGCAAACTGCTTGGAAGCATCCAGTCTCCGATTACAAACTTCGCTCGTGTGCTTAATCAGATCGCTGAGAAAAACGGCTCTGAAGCAGCAGCTGAATAATTTTTGATGCCAGAGGCATAAAACGAATCTAGTAACTATTCGAAAATTACCATCCACGAGGATGCTGAAGAGTTACCGAATTAAATAATATTATATGGAGGGAATTTAAAATGGCAAAATTAACAACAGAAGAATTTATTGCAGCAATCAAAGAATTATCTGTATTAGAATTAAACGACTTAGTAAAAGCTTGTGAAGAAGAGTTTGGTGTATCCGCAGCAGCAGGTGTTGTAGTAGCAGCAGCTGGAGCAGCAGAAGCAGCAGAAGAGAAAGATGAGTTCGATGTAGAACTTGCAGAAGTTGGACCAAACAAAGTTAAAGTTATCAAAGTTGTTCGTGAAGTAACTGGCTTAGGTCTTAAAGAAGCTAAAGAAATGGTTGACGGAGCTCCTAAGGTTGTTAAAGAAGGCGCATCCAAAGCAGAAGCTGAAGAAATCAAAACAAAACTTGAAGCTGAAGGCGCTAAGGTTAACCTTAAATAATTATCTTCCTATTATATATAGAAGATTTGCAAGCAGGAATGCCACTGGTATTCCTGCTTTTTTTACAGAGCCGGAGGATTACAGACTATGATGAAAAGAAAAACGGCAGTCATATTTGGTATCATCATTGCAGCCCAGCTTTGCCTGACTCCATATGCAGGTGTAAAAGTACAGGCGGCTGAACTGGAAGAAGGACAGATGTTTGAAGATTCATCAGAAGATTCAGAGACTTTTGGAGATGTGTCAATACCGGATACGCAGTCGGCAGAGAAAACTGAAGAGAATGAATTTGGGGATGACGACGGTTTCAGTGATGGAGACGTTGAAACTTTTTCGGCGGAGGATGCGGATCAGTCCTGCGAAAATATGCAGGAATTTGTGCTGAATGTGCAGGATGGAGAGGATATTACTGTAAAGTTAAATACACTGCTGGCACAGGCCAGGGACAGGGCAACGGATGAAAAGCAGTGCAAAGTTATCGTGCCGCCCGGAAATTATACACTTACGGGAACTTTGCATATGTACAGCAATATCTATCTATATGCAGAGGGTGCCACGATAACAAAGACTTCACCGCGAAAAGAAATCCTGCTCCGTCTTGGCGACACACAGAAATCTGCAGGCGGATACGAGGGATACCGTAATATAACTATCGATGGCGGAACCTGGGATTCAAACTATGAATGTGTGGAAGACAAGGGAGGACCTGGAGGGTTTGTAGGTTTTAGGATCGGTCATGCTACGAATGTTACAGTGAAGAATGTTACATTTCTCAATAACCTTAAATCGCATTTTCTGGAACTTGCAGGAGTGAAGAATGCGGAAATTACAGGATGTACGTTCAGGGGCTACTGGAAAGAGTTTACAGGCGGCGGACAGGAATGTATCCAGCTGGATGCCTGTATGCCGAGAATTTTCCCAGGATATCTTCCATATGACGGAAGTGTCTGTGAGAACATTGTGATAAAGGATAATACCTTTGAAGATGTATTTGCCGGCATTGGAAGCCACAGCATGATGTTTGATAAACCGTATAAAAATATCACGATCAGTAACAACCGGTTTAATAATCTGAAAAAGAGAGCAATATGGTGCCTGAATTATCAGGATACGGTTGTGACGGGAAATACCATGACAAATGTGGGCGGTGGTGTTTATGTGCGTTCTGTTTATACCAGAAATGCACATACTGTCAGCGGTCAGGAAGTATCTCCGGAGGAAAATCAGTACGCAGAGAATATTCTGATCGCTGATAATCAGATCACAGTTCTGGAACCAACCGTAATAGATGGCAAACAATGGAATGGATATGGAATCTGGATCACAGGCGAGGTATCTCTGGGCTCAGCAGGAGAAACTATTCCTTCTGAAGATGATGATCCTGAGAATACAGCAAATCCGACGACTAATGGAATTCCGGCGGGAAGATATATTATTCGCGGAGTTACAGCCAGAAATAATACGATCAGCGGAAATTGCGACGGAATTAAATTTTCCCTTGCAGAAGACTGTTCATGCAGGGGGAACACAGTCAGACTTTCTGATAGTCATACCTACAACAATATGGGGATCAGTGTTGCCAAGGGAAGCAATATCAGAGTTTCCTATAACAATCTTTCCGGCGGAAACGGATATGGGATTTATGCAGTCGGAACAGAGGCTTCACAGAAAATCTGCCGGATTTACGGAAATACAATCTCCGGATTTATGAAAGATGGGATTCTGGCTTCAGGGCTTGCAGCAGGAAGCCGTATTGAACACAACAGAGTCAGTACCAGTGCGGCAAATGGCATACTTGTAAAATGTATTGATAAGAGTGTGGTTGATGGCAATTACAGTTTTAAAAATAAGGCAAGAGGAATTCTTCTGCAGAGATGTGAGTCAGCAATGGTAGCGGATAATTTTGTTTCTGAAAATGCGATCAATGGAATTGAACTCAATATAAGAAGCAATCATTCTTCTGTGCAGGGAAATGTCTGTGGTTCCAATAAAAAATCAGGTCTGCGAATTGCCGGATCAAAGGGGATTTCGGCAGACGGAAATTCCTTCCGCAGCAACAGAGGATATGCGGCGGAATTTATCCGTTCTCATATCAGCAGTTATAAAGGCAATCGTTTTGAAGAAAATGGATATTCAAATCGTATCCACGTAAGAAACAGTAAAATCCCGAAGAAATAGCGTTACTGTTCGCTCCGTTCACAGTAACGAAATAGCGACTGTTGCAATTATTTGAAAAAATTAAAAAAATATCAAAAAAGTGATTGACAGGCGCAACTTGCTGTGCTATAGTGAAGAATGCTATATTATGGCAAGATGTGCCTTTATGTCTTTTGGCAAAAAGGGTCAAGTTATAATAAATTTAAAGAAAAAACAGGGGTGAAACGTCAATGGAAAAAAACAGAATTCGTTCTGTAAAAACTGGAAAAAGCATGCGTATGAGCTACCAGAGACAAGAAGAAGTCCTGGAAATGCCAAACCTGATCGAAGTCCAGAGGGATTCTTATAAATGGTTTCTTGATGAAGGACTTAGGGAAGTCTTTGATGATATTTCTCCGATCGCGGACTACAGCGGAAAGCTCAGCCTGGAATTCATCGACTTTACATTTGACGAGAAGGATGCGAAATATACTATCGAACAGTGTAAAGAACGTGACGCAACTTACGCCGCACCTTTGAAGGTTCGAGTGAGACTGATTAACAAAGAAACAGAGGAAATCAACGAACACGAGATTTTCATGGGAGATTTACCGATCATGACTGTTACAGGTACCTTTGTCATCAATGGTGCAGAACGAGTAATTGTCAGCCAGTTAGTACGTTCCCCTGGAATCTATTACGCAATAGCGCATGATAAACTTGGTAAGAGACTGTTCTCCAGTACTGTTATCCCGAACAGAGGTGCATGGCTGGAATATGAGACAGACTCTAATGATGTTTTCTATGTACGTGTTGACAGAACAAGAAAGGTTCCGATCACTGTTCTGATCCGAGCACTTGGTGTAGGAAGCAATGCAGAGATCATTGATCTCTTCGGTGAAGAGCCAAAGATCCTTGCAAGTTTTACAAAGGATACATCCACCAACTATCAGGAAGGTCTTCTTGAATTATACAAGAAAATCCGTCCGGGTGAGCCGCTTGCAGTTGAGAGTGCGGAGAGCCTTATCAATGCAATGTTCTTTGATCCGAGAAGATATGACCTTGCGAAAGTTGGACGTTATAAATTTAACAAGAAGCTCCACCTCAACAGAAGAATCGTTGGTCACAGACTGGCTGAGGATGTTGTTGATGCTTCTACAGGCGAAATCCTGGCAGAAGAAGGAACTGTTGTGACAAAAGAAATGGCAAATACCATCCAGAACAGCGCTGTTCCATATGTATGGATCCTTGGCGAGGAAGACCGCAGAATCAAGGTTCTTTCTAACTTAATGGTTGATATCCGCCACTATCTTCCGGAAATCGAAGATCCAAAGAGCATCGGTGTTACAGAAGCAGTATACTACCCTGTTCTCGAAAACATTCTGGAAGAAAATGATACATTAGAAGACAGGATTGCAGCAATCCACAGAGATATCCATGATCTGATTCCGAAGCATATCACAAAAGAAGACATCTTTGCTTCTATTAACTACAATATGCATCTGGAATATGGCCTTGGCAATGCCGATGATATCGACCACCTTGGCAACCGTCGTATACGTGCGGTAGGTGAGCTGCTTCAGAACCAGTACAGAATCGGTCTTTCCAGACTGGAACGTGTGGTTCGTGAGAGAATGACAACTCAGGATACAGAGAATATTTCTCCACAGTCCCTGATCAATATTAAACCTGTAACTGCAGCAGTGAAAGAGTTCTTCGGTTCTTCCCAGCTGTCACAGTTTATGGATCAGAACAACCCTCTTGGTGAGCTGACACACAAGAGACGTCTTTCCGCCCTGGGACCTGGCGGTCTGTCACGAGACAGAGCCGGATTCGAGGTTCGAGATGTCCATTACTCCCATTACGGAAGAATGTGCCCTGTCGAGACACCTGAAGGTCCTAACATCGGTCTGATCAACTCTCTTGCATCTTATGCAAGAATCAATCAGTACGGATTTATTGAGGCACCATACCGCAAGATCGACAAAGCAGATCCTAAGAATCCTCGTGTAACAGATGAGGTTGTATATATGACTGCTGATGAAGAGGATAATTACCATGTAGCACAGGCGAATGAGCCTCTGGACGAAGAAGGACATTTCATTCATAAGAATGTATCCGGTCGTTTCCGTGAAGAGACTCAGGAGTATGAGCGTCATATGTTTGATTACATGGACGTATCTCCTCGTATGGTATTCTCCGTCGCTACTGCCCTGATCCCGTTCCTGCAGAACGACGATGCCAACCGTGCGTTGATGGGATCAAACATGCAGCGTCAGGCTGTGCCGCTTCTGACAACAGAGGCTCCGGCAGTTGGTACTGGTATGGAAGTGAAGACAGCAGTTGACTCCGGTGTCTGCGTAGTTGCAAAGAAATCCGGTACTGTACTTCGTTCCACATCTACAGATATCAGCATTAAGAATGATGATGGTACAAAAGATGATTACCATCTGACTAAATATCTGAGAAGTAACCAGAGTAACTGTTATAACCAGAAACCAATCGTATTCCAGGGTGAGCACGTAGAGGCAGGACAGGTTATCGCAGATGGTCCTTCCACAGCAAACGGAGAACTTGCTCTTGGTAAGAACCCGCTGATCGGATTCATGACATGGGAAGGTTATAACTACGAGGATGCGGTACTCCTCAGTGAAAGACTTGTTATGGACGATGTTTATACATCTGTTCATATTGAAGAATATGAATGTGAAGCCCGTGATACCAAACTGGGACCGGAAGAAATCACACGTGATGTTCCTGGTGTGGGCGACGATGCACTGAAAGATCTGGATGAGCGTGGTATTATCCGTATCGGTGCTGAAGTACGTGCCGGCGATATCCTTGTTGGTAAAGTTACTCCTAAGGGAGAGACAGAGCTTACGGCAGAAGAGAGACTTCTTCGTGCGATCTTTGGTGAGAAAGCACGTGAAGTACGTGATACTTCTCTGAAAGTACCTCACGGTGAATACGGTATTATCGTAGATGCCAAGGTATTTACAAGAGAGAACGGCGATGAGATGTCACCTGGTGTTAACCAGTCCGTACGTATCTACATCGCACAGAAGAGAAAGATTTCCGTTGGTGATAAGATGGCCGGACGTCATGGTAACAAGGGTGTTGTTTCACGTGTACTTCCTGTTGAAGATATGCCATTCCTTCCGAACGGACGTCCTCTTGATATCGTGCTGAATCCTCTGGGTGTGCCTTCCCGAATGAATATCGGACAGGTCCTGGAGATTCACTTAAGCCTTGCTGCGAAAGCACTTGGATTCAACGTTGCAACTCCTATTTTCCAGGGTGCAAACGAGCATGATATCCAGGATACACTGGAACTTGCAAACGACTATGTAAACACAGAAGACTTTGAAGAGTTCCGCGAGAAATACAAAGACATTTTAGCACCGGATGTAATGCAGTATCTGGATGAGAACAAAGCCCACAGAGCACTGTGGAAGGGTGTTCCGATCTCCAGAGACGGTAAAGTGCGTCTGCGTGACGGCCGTACAGGAGAGTACTTCGACAGTCCTGTAACAATTGGTCACATGCACTATCTGAAGCTGCACCATCTGGTTGATGATAAGATCCATGCACGTTCTACAGGTCCTTACTCTCTGGTAACACAGCAGCCACTGGGTGGTAAAGCACAGTTCGGTGGACAGCGTTTCGGTGAGATGGAGGTTTGGGCACTGGAAGCATACGGTGCATCTTACACACTGCAGGAAATCCTGACAGTAAAATCCGATGATGTTGTTGGACGTGTTAAGACATACGAAGCAATCATCAAGGGTGACAATATTCCTGAGCCGGGTATTCCGGAATCCTTCAAGGTTCTCTTAAAAGAACTTCAGTCTCTTGGTCTGGATGTGAAGGTACTCAAGGATGACAATACAGAAGTACATCTTCTTGAATCTGTAGATTACGGTGACACAGACCTTCGTTCTGTCATCGAGGGAGATTCCAGAAGACATCACGACAGAGAAGAAGACTACGGCAAACATGGCTATACAAAGCAGGAGTTTGACGGAGAAGAACTCGTTGACATTGACGAGGATGAAGATGAGGATGACTTCATTGAGCTGGATGAGGCTCTTGAAGACAATGACGAAGAGTAAGAAAGGGGAAAGAATACATGGCAGAAACAACTAACGCCAATGAAACATATCAGCCAATGACTTTCGATGCCATCAAAATCGGACTGGCGTCCCCTGAGAAAATCAGAGAGTGGTCAAGAGGCGAGGTTTTAAAACCTGAGACCATCAACTACCGTACCTTAAAGCCGGAGAAAGACGGACTTTTCTGTGAAAGAATCTTTGGACCGAGCAAGGACTGGGAGTGCCACTGTGGAAAGTACAAAAAGATTCGCTATAAAGGCGTTGTCTGCGACAGATGTGGTGTAGAAGTTACCAAATCCTCTGTACGTAGAGAGCGTATGGGACATATCGAGCTGGCTGCTCCGGTATCCCACATCTGGTATTTCAAAGGAATTCCGTCCCGTATGGGA
>OGXL01000064.1_pt1 | contig 68633 bp, 73 predicted proteins | sample 1576311 | NCBI WGS metagenome assembly OGXL01 (sample SAMEA3541564, study PRJEB24748) | human gut metagenome | biome: human gut; feature: human-associated habitat; material: faeces | place: China | collected 2012 | reverse complement strand
AGTGGTTGACAGCCAGACAGCAAGCTGGAGCCAGTCCGAGGCAATGACCCTGACAGAGAACTGGCTGGTTAAATATCCTGACTTAAAGGGTGTTTATTCTGCAAACGACACCATGGCCCTTGGCGCTGTTGAAGCCCTTAAGAACAAGGGACTGAACGGAAAAGTCATGGTCAGCGGCTGTGACGGCATCGAGGCGGCCCTGAACGCTGTGAATGACGGCGACATGGTAATCACCAATGCCAACTCGCAGATGGCGTCTATGGTCACTTCCTTCACACCCATGCCGTCGTCCTCCAGAGTGACTGTATCTCCCACCTCCACGCCAAGGTCGCTTGCCGCCTTCTCGGTCAGGATCACCTGCTCCTTCTCCAGGGAGTAGGTCTCCGGCTTTGTCCGGCTGTGGAAATCCAGGAAATCGCCTACGTTTTCCAGATTTTCAGGCACTGTCAGATAGATTTCCATGGAAGTATCTCCCGCTGTCACTTCCAGGTTCTGCATGCGCACCATCAGCTCCCCGCTGACTGCTGACTCATCCCTGACAAGGGCCGCTATCTCCTCCTTGTCCTCCCGGGAAATCCCCGCGTCAAAGTACACCGCCGCATCGTAGGTCTGGATGCTGTTGTACTGCAGCTCCGGTATGACAAAGATACAGTCCTTCAGTCCGAAGCCCACCACCATCAGGGCCATACAGCCTCCGATGCCAAACACAGTCATGAAGAAACGCTTCTTGTACCGCACCAGATTCCGGATAGAAGATTTCCAGGAAAAATTCAGATGCTTCCATATGATCTTCACCCGCTCCAGAAGGATGCGCTGCCCCTGCTTCGGTGCAGGCGGCCGCATGAGCTGGGCCGGCACGGAGGCAAGCTCCCTGTAGCAGGAGAAAATGGTTGCCGCCAGGGTGCACAGCACGGCGATCAGCGTGGCCTGCACGGCATAGCTCAGGTGATAGGGCACTAGGATGTCCGGTATGTGCTGATACATGATCTTGTACGCATAGATGATGATCCAGGGGAACACCTTCTCACCGAACAGGACGCCCAGCACGCTCCCTCCCAGGGTGGCTGTCAGGGCGTAGGCTATGTATTTCCCGGCAATGGAGAGCTTGCTGTATCCAAGGGCCTTCAGCGTGCCGATCTGTATCCTCTGCTCCTCCACCATCCTGGTCATGGCAGTCAGGCTGATGAGAGCCGCCACCAGGAAGAAGACCGCCGGGAACACCTGCCCGATAGCCCGCATCCGGTCCGCATTGTCCCCGTACCCGTCATACTCGGTGAGGGCGCTGCTGCGGTCCTGGACATACCACTGAGGATTTTCAATCTTGTCGATTTCCGCCTGGGCCTCCGCAATATCATTTTGCGCCTCCTCCAGCTGCCTCTCGCCGTCGGCGATCTGCGCCTCCCCGTCAGCGATCTCCTGAGCCGCCTGGGCAGCTCCCTGCTCGTATTCCGACCAGCCGGCGGCAATCTCCTGCTCTCCCGCCGCCAGGTCCGCCTTTCCGCTGGCGAGCTGGCTTTCCTGACTGTTTATGAGAGCCCACGCCGCGTCGATCTGGGCCTGTCCGGCGTCAATCCGCTGTTTGGAGTTCTCCAGTGTCTGACGGGCGGCGGCCAGCTGCGCCTTGCCGTCCTCGATCTGCTGCCCGTAGGCGAGGAGCTCCTGCTCTCCGGCCAGGAGGGTCTGCTCCCGGGCGAGGAGTTCCTGCATTTTCCCCTGCAGCCCGGCCACTGCCTCCTCCGCACTCTCGTAGGAAAAATCCTCTCCCTGTTCTGCGAGGGCGGCAAGGGCCTCTTGTTCCATGTTCTCCGCGAAAGAAAGCCTTGTGTTCGCATCAGTCTGCCGATCTGCCAATTCCTTCTTGATCTGCTCCCAGCTCTGCAGATAGTCCGTCTCTTCCTGAGTCCTGTTCTCCGGTGGAATAGCAAGGATTTCATCATATTTTCCCTGCCCGGAATTCAATTCGTCTTCTATCCCTTTGAGCTCCTCCCTAAGAGAAGAAAGATGATCCGCCAGCGTCTCCATCTGGGAAATGGACGTTGTCAACAGCTCCTTCCCCGCCGCAATTTCCTGTTTTCCCTGCTCTATGAGGGGCATCTGCTGGGCATACTGGGCAAGGTACTGCACCTCCGACGCGTCCAGCTGCGCCTGCTGCTGTTCCAGCTGGGCCATACCGCTCTCATACTGCTCCCTGCCGCTGTCCAGCGCCGCCTGCTGGGTGCTCAGCTCCTCCTTGCCCGCGGCAAGCCGGGCCTCCCCATCGGCGATCTGCTGCCGGGCCGCGTCCAATTGGGCCTGGGCGTCCTCCAGGGCCTGCCTGGCATCAGTAAGCTCCCGGGCAGCCTGGCTCCGCCCCTCCTCGAGCTCACTCCGGGCGTCAGCCAGCGTCTGGCTCTCCTCGTCCACTGTGGCCTGGGCATCGGCAAGCTCCCCCTCCGCCTCGTCCACGATCTCCTGCCGCCGGGCCTGGCACCTCTCATCCTCGATCTTCTCCAGGGCGTCCACGGCCGCGTCTGTCAGAGAGGTATATCCGTCCGTGTAGGCGATCTCCTGCTCCGCGTCCGTCACCCGCACGCAGATTTCCGAATAGACATCCATACAGAAAGAGTCCGGATCCACAGCGATAAAGCCGCTGACCTCACCGTTTCCTATGGTGCTGCTTCCCCTCCCGAAAGAAATATAGAGAGGGCTGTTCCCTATGCCGACGACCTCAAAGACATCCGTTGTCAGGCTGTCCTCCAGCGGGTCCTCATCTCCTGAAGACAGAGTGATGGTATCCCCCACTCCGTACCCGGATGCCAAGGCGAACTCCTCATCCATGAGGCACTCCCCCTCTTTCTCCGGAAGGCGGCCCTCGCTCACCTGGACATCATTAAAGTGTTCCTGCATGGCCATGACATGAACCACCTGCTCCGTGTCGCCTGTATTGCAAAGGGCGTCCATGCTGTAGGTACCCTCCGCCAGCTCGATACCGTCCACATCCTCTATGGCCTCCACATCCTCCTCCGTCAGCCCCATGGTCCCCATGACCTTGATATCCATGAGATGCTCTTTGTCAAAATAGGCATCCCCGGAGATGCGCATGGAAGGCTCCGAGGCGCGGATGCCCGCATAGAAGGCAACTCCAAGCGCCACTATGAGAAAGATGGAGATAAATCGTCCCCAGGATTTTCTGATTTCCATAAAGAAATCCTTGCGCAACATGTTTTTCTTCATACAACCCCTACCATTCTATCGTCTCGACCGGCACCGGATGCGGGTTGGTCTCTATGCTCTCCGCCCTGCCGTTCTTGATTCTTATGATCCTGTCTGCCATCGGCGCGATGGCGGAATTGTGCGTGATCAGGATCACTGTCATCCCCCTCTGACGACAGGTATCCTGCAGGAGCTTCAGGATGGCTTTTCCCGTATTGTAATCCAGCGCACCCGTAGGCTCGTCGCACAGGAGAAGCTTGGGATTTTTCGCCAGCGCCCGGGCGATGGAAACCCTCTGCTGCTCTCCTCCCGAGAGCTGGGCCGGGAAGTTGTCCAGCCTCTCGCCCAATCCCACATGCTCCATGACCTCTCTCGCGTCCAGCGGGTCCCTGCAGATCTGGAGGGCAAGCTCCACATTCTCCAGGGCTGTCAGGTTGGGGATCAGATTGTAGAACTGGAAGACAAATCCTATATCGTCCCTGCGGTATGCAGTCAGCTCCTTCCCTTTGTACTTCGTGATATCCTGCCCGTCTATCCACACTTCCCCGCTGGTTGCTGTGTCCATCCCCCCCAGGATATTCAGGACCGTCGTCTTTCCTGCGCCGCTGGGCCCTACCACCACGGCAAACTCCCCTTTTCTGATGTCAAATGTGATGCCGTTCGCCGCCGCGATGTCGATCTCACCCATGTGATAGATTTTTTTTACATCCCTCAGGGACACGAACTCTGACATATATGTATCCTCCTAACACAGACCGGTATGTCTCTGCTTATATAGTGCTATTATAACACCTGGAGGGACGGATGTACTATCTGAAAAGGGAAGTTTATAAGAATTTTATCTTCTTCAGGCAGGTCCGCATCTGCCTGCTGTATGAGCGGAGCATGCGCCCTGCAGTCATACCTCTATTCCTCTGTCATGCAGCTCGCATGGCCTCCTCGATATAATCCTTCAGATACTCGTCGATTTCCTCCGCTGTGTGGAAGGCGCCTTCCACGTCCGGGTCATAGGCGTAGTCCCGGTAGATCTTTGTATGCTTTCCCGGGTGCTTCTTCAGCTCCAGAGAATGCTTTACAGAGCTCCAGTAACATTCCAGCCGGAAGTATGCCTCTCCTTTTGCATGCAGCTTCGCATAGTACTCGTCTATCTCCCCCGATGAATGGAAGGCATCTTCCACATCAGGATCATACGCATATTCCCGGTAAATCCTTGTGTTCCTTCCCGGGTATCTGCGCAGCATGTCCGAGCGGAACAGTTTGTCGCTGTCTGTGTACTGTTTCATATTCATCCATCCTTTCTTCATTTACTGTTTTCCAAGCATCTTCTCCAGTTTTCTGATCTGTGCAGAGACCTTTTTCTCCATTTGTTTCAGCTCTGCAAGCAGCTTTTCCGCCTCCTCATAGTCCGCCGGGGGCACAGGGCTTTCCCGGTAGCGGCAAAAAGACAGATCGTACCCGTTGGCCGCCAGCTCTTCCCTGTCTACCAAAAACGACTTGCCGGACCTGTCACGGTCTTCTTCCTGCTCCCGGCAGTGGAACTTCCTGATCACAGCCGGAATACCATTCTCGCCGGCGGGGGTCCTTCTCCCATCCAGGCTCATCCCTACAGCCTCCAGCTCGCAGAACCAGACAAAGTCCGTTCTGTCACCGGCGTCCCTGCACCTGGAAAAGACAAGCAGCGCGGTCCGGATCCCCGTGAAGGGCAAAAATACGCCGGCCGGGAGGCCTATCACAGCCTCCAGCCTGTTTTCCTCCACGATCTCCTTTCGCAGCGCCCTGTGGGACCGGGAGGAGCCTGACAGCACATCCGGGCTCACGAGACAGGCGCACCTTCCTCCCGGCCGCAGCATCCGAAGAAAAAGCTCCGGGAAAAGAAGTTCGGTCCTCTTTGACCTGAACCCCTTCTGGAGGTCCGGGGAAACCATATCGTAATCTGTCATACCACGAAAAGGCGGCACAGACAGGATCAGGCTGCAGCAGCTCCTGTCTGTATTCTGCTCTGAAAGGCTGTCCAGGCAGGAAAGAGAGACAGCCGCAGTGCCGCATCTGTTTAGATACGCGTTTCCAACGCGGGTCAGCACCGGGTCCATATCATAGCCCCTCAGAATGTGAGCCGGCCTTCTCCCCTCCTTTTCACATTGTTCCGCAGCCGCCAACAAAAGCTCCGGGATGCGGCAGGCGGGATCGCAGATGCTGTCTTCCGGCCCGGGCCGTGTCAGACCAGTCATCAGCTGAACGACAGGCGCAGGGACCCGGGCGCAAAGACCGCTTCCTGCACAGAGCTTCTCAAGCAGATATTCAAAGCTCTCTTTGGTGAGTCCTTCCAGCTCGTCCAGCAACCCCAAGATCCTGGCAAGCAGAGCGGGGCCGGCGATTTTGAAGACCGCCCCCCGCATACACGAGGGATCGCGGGACTCCAGAATGCCTTTCATAAACGGGAAGGCCCAGTCACGCACCGTCCGGTACTGTTCCTCCTCCGGAAACATCCGGAAAACACTCCACCGCAGATGAGCGCCGGGTACACGGCGCCCGCCCGCGCTTATCTCCTCCGGGAAGATGTCTCCGCACAAAGTCCCGTCAGCCTTTCTTTCCAGATCCCGGATCAGAAGCAGGCAGGCGATCTGGTCCAGCATCTCCATGCCTCTGCCCAGTCCGCTTCCCTCTAAAAGACGTATCAGGTCATCGAGTTCTTCCATCCTGGTCTTTTCGAGCATTTCTGTCACCTCTCTTCGTTCCATTTGTACGACGTATAGCGTCCGCCGCTGATCTTCAGGATCTCGTTTTGTTCCTGGAGCTCCTTGAGAGCTCTCTGGATCGTGATCTGACTGATATCCGGACATGCTTCCATCAGCTCGGACTTGGTGATGCTGCCGGGGTGATTCCTGACAGCCTCACGCACCCTCTCTTTTTTGGATACTCCACTGCAAAGAGGGGCTGTCCTCAGAGAGAACTCTCTGTATGTCTCCCGCAGCGCGCAGAGGAAGCCTGTCACCGCCCCCTGCAGGCTTCCGGGCGATTCCGCCAGCCCCAGAAGACCCTCTTCCAGGCATGTGTAGCTGATCACATTGTGTCCGGAACGATACAGCAGCAGCCGGGCGAGGAGGCAGAAAAGACGCCGGTTCCCTCTCCGAAAGGGGCGGGCGGCCAGAAAGTCAAAAAGGAATACGGAAGTCAGCAAAAGCGGCTCCGTCCCGCCCGCATTGAGCAAATCCCCATATATCCGGCAGTCCTCCTCTATATCCGACATCCTCCGGCTGTCCCGCGGCCCCTTTCCCTGTCTCGTGGCCAGCTTTTTCTGGAACTCTGTCAGCAGAGGAAGGCCCATCTGCAGATACCTGTAGTCATTGCGGATCATCTCAAGCGCATCCCTGTACCCCGCCGCCTCCTTCTCCCCTTCCGTCACAGGGATCGTCTTATTCTGAGCCAGCTTTTTCAGGCGCCCCCTGGATACCGCAGCCCCTGACAGCCTGCATGAGGCGTCTATGCTCCTGACCCTGGCATCTGCCTCCAGGTATACAAGGACATCCGCCCCCTCTTTTTCCAGGAACGATTGTCTGCCCCTGCACTCATAAATTTCGGTGAGCAGAAGCACGATGTCCTGGGTGAGCAGACTGCGGCACCTTTTTTCATAAGTATCCTTTTCCACCCTCTATCCCCCTTTCTATGTCCTGATTATATCATCAAATCTGCGGCACGGCATGCTCCCGCCCGTTTTTAATTTAATCATTTTATTAAATTTGATTAAATTAAAACCCTTAAAAAAACAGGGGGGGGCTGAAGGGGCGGGAGCCCCTAGCCAATCCCCCCGTTAAGCGCCCCCAGGACAAACACGGCGATGGTGAGAATACAGAATACATATTTGTAGAGAGGATAATACCATTTTCCGATGGGATGCTTCCTCCCCGTGGACACGGCGTCCTCCACCGCTTTCCTGCCCCATACCCAGGCGAACATGATTCCTGCAAGCCCGGCTCCCAGAGGGCAGATGTAGATGGACACAAAGTCCATCCACTGGGAGACGATCCCCTGGATACACAGGGAGACTGCCGCTCCCACCGCCGCAATGACAATGACAGCCTTTGCCCGTCCAAACTTCAGGTTGTCCTGGAGCGTGGCCACCGGCGCCTCATAGAGATTGACAAGGGAGGTAAGCCCGGCAAACAGGGCCGCCAGGAAAAAGATGAACATGACGATCTGCCCTCCGGGCATGGTGGAGAACAGGTGGGGCAGAGAGATGAACATCAGGCCCGGCCCGCTCTCGGAGAGCACAGCCCCCGTAGTGGCCATGGCGGGAATGATGACCAGGGCCGCCAGCATGGCCGCGCAGGTGTCGCAGATCGCCACCGTGATGGCGGAGCTCACCGTGTCCTCCTTGTCCGACAAGTAAGAGCCGTAAATGATGGTCCCGTTGCCCGCCAAAGACAGAGAGAAGAAGGACTGCCCCAGGGCAAACACATACAGCATGGGGTCCTTAAAGGCCTCCGGCCGGATAGTGAACATCCACCTGTAACCGTCCGCCGCCCCTGGCTGAAGAGCCACGTAGACTGCCAGACCGATAAAAAGCACATAAAAGACAGGGATCATAACCTTGTTGGCCTTCTCGATCCCGCTGCTGATCCCCGCCGCCATGATGACAAATGTGATCACCAGGACAATGATAAGCCACAGGTTATTTCCAAAGGAGCTGGCCATCTGCCCAAAGGACGCCGCAAAGCCGTCCACACTGTCGGATTTCAGCACAGATCCGGTGATGCTCCCGGTCATATATTTGACGATCCAGCTCACCACCACAGAGTAGCCAATGGCAAGCGCCAGTGCCCCCAGCATGGGAATGGCACCTATGGCACGTCCGATGTTTCGTTTGCTCTCCCCTCTGGAAGCGCAGGCAGTGCCGAAGGCCTCCACAGGGCCAGACCGCACGGCCCTTCCAAAGCTCATCTCCCCCACAACTCCTGAAAAGCCAAGCAGCACATCAAAGATCAGGTACACCAGCAGGAAAGAACCCCCGTAAGTCGCCATGCGGTATGGGAAAAGCCAGATATTTCCCATACCCACCGCTGAGCCTACGCAGGCAAGGATAAACCCGGTCTTTGAATTCCACCACTCTCGCTTCTGTGATCCATTTGTATTCTTCATCATTTTCTCCTTCTCATTTTCCCGGCATCCGCTGCCTTTTTTCTGCACAAAAGAAGGCCGCCGTACCGAGTGGACATGCCGCCGGCGCAGCGCCTTCCTTAAATCTCTCTGTCTCATGATTCAATTCCGGACAAGGTCAGTACCTGTCGTAGTACCCCAGATAATCCTCTGACACGATGGTCTCACTGGGCACCAACTCCAGTTCCAGCTCCTCATCCGTGTTGGAAAACACCGCCCCCTGAGGCAGCACCACATTCCTATATATGCTCTCCGTCTCGGAGCTGTCAGTGAGCCACGGGTACAGTGTCTGAAGTTCATTCCCCTCCTGATCGCAGATGGTGATCTCCGGGGCCCCATAGCCAGAGACTGCCGAAAGATCGTACACACCCGCCGGGAAATCCTCCCCCACTGTCAGCGTCTGCCCACCGCTGATGCGGACGCTCTCTGTCAGAGGATTGGGCAGCCCGCCCGTCGTCTGTTCGGCCTGGGCATTGTCCGCCGATAGCGTCAGATAGCCATCGCCCGATATAGATACCACCGCCCCTGTATAGAGACGGATGTCATCCACACTGGTGACCTCGTCATCCACAGACTCATAGAGATAAATCCCGTTCTCCGCATCGTCCACAGACAGGGAGATATAATTGTCCCCCTGGCCTTCCATCACATAAGTCCCCTCCGGTATATGTACACCGACCACGTAATCTCCCTGGGCAAACTGCTGGGAATAGCTCACCCCGTCGGCAGGGATCTCCCTGGTTACATAGGCATAGGGGTCATAATCATAGTCCTCATAACTCTCATAGTCTGTATAACTGTCATATTGACTCTCATCGATGTACTGGTCCACCAGCGGGAAAATGACCGACACCACGATCACCAGAATGATAATGACTGTAACGAGCTTACCCACCCTGGACCTTCTGTCCCGCTTTTCCCCCTCTATATAAGTATTGTAAGGCTGGGCCTTTTTCCGGCTCCTGCCGGATCTGGCCCTGCTGCCGGATGACTGTGCCAGCGCACTCCGTTCCTTCTCTTTCTGCTCCCTCTCCTGCCTGGAGCGGTCCTTGCGTCTGCTGTCATACTCGGGCTGATGCACATGAGTCAGGGGCTGCCCGTCACAGCTGCTCCGGTTGATCCGGTAATGTTTCTCTGATTTGTTGTTGTCCAGACCGCACTCTGTACATACGTTTCCGCTGTCCAGCTTCCCTCCGCACAGGCTGCACCGCTCTTTAAAAAACATAATCCCGCCCTCCTTGTCCCCTCTGTCTGACAGAACTCTATCTTAACAAGAAGTATACCATACTGCGGGCTGTTTTTGCACCCTTGCCCGGTTAAAATTTTCTTCCTACAAGGTCATCCAGGCTCACCTCGAAAACATCCGCCATCCTGCAGAGTATAAAGATATCCGGAGTCCTTTTGCTGTGCTCATACGAAGAAAGGGATGTCCTGTCCACCCCTATCTTTGCCGCCAGCTGACGCTGTGTCATATTCTTTTCAAGCCGGAGCAGGCGTATGCGGGCTCCGACTCTGCACTCCTCCGTCCTCATCCTTACATGTTTTCCTCCAGGTTTTCTTTCATGTCACGGATCATGCGCCGGATGATCTTCAGCTGGGCGCCGTCAAGCTGTTCCAGCTCCTGTGATATCTCGCCGAGGTAAACGCTCCCGGAATCCTCCAGGCTGTCACACAGAAGGTGGTCTGTCGTTGTCCCCAGCGCATTTGCCGCCTTCACCACAAAATCCAGGCTCGCTTTTGTACTGCCATTTTCCACATGGCTGATGTGGGGAATGGAATACTCTATTTCATAAGACAGGTCCTGCTGGGACATATCTCTCATCTTCCGTATTTCTTTCAGCCTCTTCCCAAGCATTTTATAATCCATGATCTCTACCTCCGGCGCTTGTACATCCATTTTATTAGAAAGCGTTTTCTTTTAACATGCACCATAGAGATACTTATATGTATATACTTTAAAATGAAGTTAAAAAAAATTTCTCCACTGACTTTCCGCTTTTACATCACCGGAATTGCCAATGGAGAAATTTTCTCCCTTATATTTTCGAGCTGCCCTCCTGCAGCTTGCCGCATATGCGCAGCAGAGCCTGTACGTCCTCTTCTCGCTTCTTATCTGACGCAGATCTTCTCCATCTTCTCTATCACATCCGCGCTGTCGAATTCATCTGCCATGACTACCAGGCTGTCCCCCGGAAAGAGCCTTGTGCTTCCCTTGGGGATCAGCTCCCTGTCCCCTCTTTTTACTGCCACGAGAAGACTGTCCCGGGGCCATTCCAGATCCCGCACCAGTTTCCCGGAAGCCGCTGATCCCTGGCCCACCACAAACTCCCGCAGGATCTTCTCTCCGCTCTCCTTCACCTGCTCCCCTCTTCTTTTCAGGAGTCCCGCGAGCAGGCTCTCGTATATGGGCTCTGATTTCAGCAGAGAGGCCACGATATAGGCACAGATAGAAACCACAGCCAGGGAAAAGAGCTGGCTCACTGTCCCCGTCATCTCAAAGATCAGGATGATCCCTGTCAGGGGGGCACGCACAATGGCTGTAAAATAGCCCGCCATAGCAAGAAGCACAAAGTTGTTCAGATAGATCATGTCAATGCCGAAAATCCAGTTCCCGGCCTGAGCAAAGATCCCGCCAATAAAGGCGCCGATGATGAGCAGCGGAAAGAAGATCCCTCCCGGAGCCCCCGATCCAAAGCTGACTGCCGAGAATAGGAAACGGCCGGTCACCAGAAACAGCATCGTGCCCGCAGCCATTCCTCCTGCTGTCAATTCTTCCACAAGGCTGTGCCCTGTCCCCAGGAGCTGAGGAGCTACAAGCCCCAGGACCCCCGCCAGCAAAAAGGGGATCAGGATCTTTCCCGCAGTGGACAGCCCCGGAATATGGTTGTACAGGGACTGGACTTTCAATGTGAACCAGTTGTAGAACACTCCGAGAAGTCCCAGCACACATCCCAGCAGGACGAGAAGCCCATAATACTCCGGAGGCAGTGTCTCTGTCAGTGTAAACTGAAAGACCGAGTCCGTCCCCAGCACGGCTGTACACAGAAAATCCGCCGTCAGGGACGCGGACATGACAGACAGCAGCACGGACACCGAAAAATTCTTGTGCACCTCCTCCAGGGAGAACATGACTCCCGCCAGGGGCGCGTGAAAGGCGGCTGCCAGCCCGGCGCTGGCCCCGCATGTCAAAAGATATCGCTCCTCCGTCTTTCCCCTGTCAAGATATCTGGAAGCGCCCTTTCCCACCATGGCTCCCAGCTGTATGGAAGGGCCTTCCCGCCCCAGGGCCAGCCCGCCCAGTATACAGAGAAAGCCTCCTACGAACTTGGCGGGGAGCACACGCCACCACGTCTGGTCGATCTTTCCGATCATCTCCCCCTCCAGCTGGGGAATACCGCTGCCGGATATGAGGGGCTCAAAGTCAACCAGCTTTGCCACCAGAAGAGCCAGCAGGACCAGCACTCCGAACCACAGAAGGATCCACAGGGGCTTTCCCGTTATAAAATCCAGGATCATTTGCAGCCATCGCCCGGCATTTTCCAGGAGCAGCCGGTAGAGCAGGACCACCAGGCCGGCAATGCCGCCCACAATGATACCCTCTCCGATCAGAATGACCTGAAAATGTTCCGCCCGCCGGATGGTCGCGGATATACCTTTTTTCTCTTCATCCATTGTCTCATTCCTCCGGGGATCATTTTATCATATCAGGGAGTACTTTGCATTGCACTCACCTCAATTCTCAAACGGCCGATATCTCCTGCCAGGCGGGAAACCCGTAGGCGCTCCTGGCACTTTTCACCGCAGTCGTTATGGCCTCGCTCATGGCTTCCGCCGCCAATGTACCTACCAGATCCTGGTCAGCTGACACTTTTGTGCCATCCGCAGCTGCCACTGACACTGCGTAGATACTATCCCCGTCTGCCGAAGTGTGGACCGGCCTGATGGACCGGGCATAACCATCGTGAGCCATCCCCGCAATCTTACAGAGAGCGGGCTTCTGAAAATCCGCATTTGTCAGGATAATGCCAATGGTAGTATTGCCTGTAAATTTATTATCCACTACCCGGATATCCGCGCACATCAGCTCTTCTGTCAAACGGAAAGAATGCCTGTCCTCTGCCAACAGCCCCGCCAGTTTCTCTCCGCTTCTCCAGTCGTAAATGTCGCCCAGAGCATTGACCGCCACTACTGCCCCCACCTGCAGATCCCCGATCTGCATAGCATAGCTGCCGATACCGGATTTCATGCAGTACTCCATACCTGCAAATTTCCCCACCGTAGCTCCACAGCCCGCACCATAATTCCCGTCTCTGTAGTTTCCTTCTTCCGCCATCAGACACGCCTCGTACCCCATGTTCCTGTCCGGTCTGGCTGACGGATTCCCTACTGTAAGATCAAAAAGATCCGATTGACAAACAAGCGGGACCTTCGTCACACCCACATCAAAGCCAATCCCTTTTTCCTCCAGATACTGCATGACTCCATCGGCAGCGCCCAGCCCAAAGGCACTCCCGCCTGCAAGGACCACCGCATGAATCGCCTGGGCGGCAGCCAACGGCTTCAGAAGTTCCGACTCCCTGGAAGCCGGGCCCCCGCCCCTTACATCCAGTCCAGCCGCCATTCCCTGTTCTGCAATAAATACCGTGCACCCGGTGCCCCCTTCTGGGTCCTGCGCCTGCCCGATCTTAATTCCGCTGATATCTTTTATACGAATCTTACGTTTCATCTCTTTCCTTCCTGTCCGCCCTACCTGTGCATAGAAAAGGACTCTTCATCATAATGTTTCAGGTTATCGTAGATTCCTCTGTCGTCTGCCTCCCGGATCAGCGCATCCCTGGACTTCTTTGCCATCATCTGGTCTTTGAAGGAGCTGGGTCCTCCCACGCAGCCACCCTCACAAGCCATACCCTCGACAAAATCCTCCGGCAGGCGCCCTACCTTCATAAGGAGCAGGGCCTTCTTGCACTCCGCAGATCCGTTTGCCTTACAGACTTTGATATCCACATCGCTGCCGGACTCTTTCAGGCTCTCCAGCACCGCTGCTGTGACACCGCCGGAATTTCCAAATCGCTTGCCAAACACAGAGGACTCCTGATAGGTATTCTCCGACGGTTCCAGCCGCACACCTTTCGCCCGCATCATGGCCCGTATCTCGCTGTATGTAAGCACATAGTCTGCATTTCCCTCGATCTTCTGGTCCACCACCTCTGATTTCTTGGCCAGACAGGGACCGATAAACACAGTCACGGCCTCCGGATCCTTCGCCTTGATCAGGCGGGACACGCCGCACATGGGAGACACGGTAGTGGAGATGGCATCGCTCAGCTCCGGATAATGTTTGCGCACCATGTTGACAAATCCGGGACAGCAGGATGTCACCTTCTTCTTGCCCTCCTCATAGGCTTCCCGCCACTCCTGCGCCTCGCTCTTGGCTGTCAGGTCTCCTCCCAGCCCCACTTCTGCAAATCCGGTAAAGCCCAACTCTTCCATGGCTTTCTTCCAGCTGGCCATCGTGATCTCCTGGCCGAACTGTCCCTCTGTGGCAGGGGCCAGCATGGCATAGACATGCTTCCCGGACCGGATGGCATCGATCACATCCACGATCCATGTCTTGGAGCCAATCGCCCCGAAGGGGCAGCTGTGGATACACTTTCCGCAGCGGATACACTTTTCCTCATCAATGACAGAGATGCCGTACTCGTCATAGGAGATGGCATCCACCGGACAGCTGAATTTGCACGGCCGCTTCAGATGGGCAATGGCATTGTAGGGGCAGGCCTCGGCGCACTTTCCACACTCCTTGCACTTGGAGGCATCGATGTGGGTGCGGTGGCGTCCCCTCTCGATGGCCCCGAATTTACAGGCATTCATACATGCCTTTCCCAGACAGTTCTGGCAGTTCTCCGTAACTGTGTAGCTGGAGATGGGGCAGTCCTCACAGGCGGAACTGATGACCTGGATCACATTTCCGTCATCCACCGGCCCCGGCGCCTTTCCCTCTGCCAGCCGCACTCTCTGCCGGATGATCTCCCTCTCCTTGTAAATGCAGCAGCGGAACTGCGCCGTCGGCCCGGGAATCAGGGTAAAGGGGATATCCTCCTTCCTCTCTTCCAGCTCCCCGGCAAATGCAAGCCTCGCCACTTCCTCCAGAACTGCATGTTTAATCTTGATCACATTAGCGTCTGCGTACTTCACTTTTTTCTCCTCCATAATTACTCATTCATTCTGCGTGTCAGATACCCGGATGCTGTATTTCTCTGCTTACAATCATATCATGTGAGAGCGCTTTTTTCCAGCAGCACCTCTACTCTCCCAGCACCGCATAGTCTTCAAACATGATGCGGAGGCGGTCTATCACTCTGGATGTATGGTAATGACCGCAGTACCATCTCTGATAATCCAGTTTTTCTTCAATCTTCTCCAGCCAGATCTCTGTGGACTTATCCACCATGGACTGATCGATAAAGGGAAGATATTTATCCACAGGCTCATATTTCAGGGGCAATGTGTGGCTCAGGACATAGTCCACCTTCCACTCTGCCCTGTCCAGCTGCTCTTCCACATATTTTTTGATGCCGGGGGATGGCTGTTCATTGTCATACCAGGCATATCCCTTCTTCTGCCGGTAAAATTTGTCCACACTGTAAGCACCCCCGATGGCAATAGCCTTTTTGCCGTCAAAATCATAGATCTCCCCGTCTTTGGCAAACAGAAGCGACGGGTAGGCATCTTCCACGTAAGCCACAGCGCCGCTCCAAAGCGTCTCCCTGTACGTCTTGATGGCAAAAGGCCTCTGCTCATGGTTTCCGTGTATACAGAAAAATGTGAGCGGCAGCTCTGCCAGGTGCTCCTTGATCGCCGCTGCCTTATTCCCGAGAAAATAGTTGATGCCGGCATCCCCCAGGATAATCAGGATATCCTCCCGCGTAGTCCGCCTCTCCCTGCAAAAATCGTCAATACGGTCAAACACCGCATGTGTATCCCCTGTCAGATAGATCATAACTTTATACCCCCTTTGTTAAAATAAGTTCCAAAAATGCCTCCCCGTACTGTTTGACTTTCTTCTCCCCCATTCCGTTCACATCCAGCAGCTCCTCCCGGGTCCGGGGCATCCTGACGCACAGATCCCGGAGCGTCTTGTCTGAGGCCACCATATAGGGCGGGATCTTTCTCTTTCCCGCCAGTCTCATGCGCAGCTTCCGCATCTCCTCAAAGAGCTCCTGCTGGCTCTCTGTCAGGTCTGCTGCCTGGGCCGGCCATCTTCCCGAAGCACCGGCCTTCCGGCTTTTGCCTTTTCCCTCTTCTGCCTTCTCTTCCTTTTTATAGGAAATGATAAAGGATTCTGCCCCCTCCTCAAGCAGCTCCTCCGAGCGCTCTGTCAATTTCAGGAGCATATATTTATCTTTCGTCTGCCTCAGATAGCCCCGCTCCACCATGGCGCGGATCACATCCTGCATCCGGGCTTTTCCAAGTTTACTCTGCTTCCCGTAGGACGGGCTCTTGTCCATGCCCCGGTCGCGTATCCTGGCCGTGTTCTCCCCAAGGAGCGTACCGGCGATCATGCTCTGCCCGAAGCGCTGTCCGCAGTCCCGCACACACCGGACCACATCAGCAGCTGCCTCCAACGCATCCATCTGCTCCATCTCAGCCAGACAGTTGCCGCAGCTGCCGCACCCGTCTTCCGCCTGCTCGCCAAAATAGCGGAGGATATAGCTGCGCAGGCATCCTGTGGTAGTGCAGTACCCCTCCATTTTCCGCAGACGCTCCATGTCCTGCTCCCGGATCATCCGCCTCTCTTCTTCTGTGTAATCCTGATCCACCTCCTTGCTCTCCAGAAGGAGCCTTCCGATCATAGTGTCCTGGGGAGAGTAAAAGAGGATACACTCCGCCGGCTCCCCGTCACGGCCGGCTCTTCCAGCCTCCTGATAATAGTGTTCCATACTCTGGGGCATATTATAATGCAGCACAAAACGGACATTGGACTTGTCGATCCCCATTCCAAAGGCATTGGTGGCAATGATCACCCTGCCCCTGTCATATATGAAATCCTCCTGACTCGCCTTCCGCGCCTCAGGACTCATGCCTGCATGGTACCTGCTCACGGAAAATCCGGCATTCTCCAGATAGAGGTACAGCTCGTCCACCCCTTTTCTGGTGGCGCAGTACACAATTCCGCTCTGGCTGCTGTGCTCTGCCAGGTACCGGCGGATGCGCTCTTTCTTGCTGCCTCCTTTTTGCACCTCAAAATAGAGGTTGGGTCTGTCAAATCCCGTCACGGTCTCGTAGGGGCGGACAAGTCCCAGAGAGGACAGGATATCCTCCCTGACTTTTTCCGTGGCTGTGGCCGTGAAGGCGGAGACCACCGGCCGCACAGGAAGCTGCCGGATAAAGGAGCTGATCCGCACATAGCTGGGGCGGAAATCCTGGCCCCACTGGGAAATGCAGTGTGCCTCGTCCACTGTAATCATAGACAGGTGAGCATGGCAGGCAAAATCCAGAAACCGGGGCGTCTCTAAGCGCTCCGGAGCCACATAGATCAGCTTGTACCTACCCGCCTTTGCCAGTTCCAGCGCCCTCGCTGTCTGGGACTCCGTGAGGGAACTGTTGATGTAGGCCGCATGCACCCCCGCCTCATTGAGGGCTTTAACCTGATCCATCATCAGAGAGATAAGGGGCGAGACAATCACTGCTGTCCCCGGCATAAGGAGGGCCGGGATCTGATAGCACAGTGATTTGCCCGCCCCTGTGGGCATAACAGCCAGCACGTCCCGGCCGGAGAGGATCTGGTCTATGATCTCCTCCTGTCCGGGGCGAAAGGTATCGTATCCAAAATATGTTTTCAGTATCTGCTTTTTCTGCTCTTCTTCCAATCAGTCTTCCTCACTTTTCTCCATTTCATCCGCGTAGATCTGCCAGGTCCTGTCGTCGAAGAGAGCCCACTCGACAAGCTCCAGCTTCCCCGGATGCTCCCTGGCAAACTCCCTGGCAGTGCGCACTGCGATCCCGGCCGCCTCCTCCACAGGGAAATGATACACGCCCGTTGATATGGAAGGGAAGGCGATCCTGCGCAACCCCTTTTCCACAGCCAGCTCTAAGCAGGACCGGTAGCAGGAGGACAGCAGCTCTCTCTCATTATACCTTCCTCCCCGCCACACTGGACCGGGCGTGTGGATCACGTATTGGCACGGGAGCCTGTAGGCCCCGGTAATCCTGGCTTCTCCGGTCCGGCAGCCGTGGAGGGTCCGGCACTCCTCAAGGAGCCCCGGGCCTGCTGCCCGGTGAATGGCGCCGTCCACTCCTCCGCCTCCTAAAAGACTTGTATTGGCCGCATTGACAATGGCATCCACATCTGTAAGTTTTGTAATATCGCCGCGCACAGCTTTAAACACCGTCCCGCTCATGGCGCATCCCTCCCGTGCTCTCTTTTTTTGCCATTATAACACAAATAAGACACACTGCCCACTTCCGGGCCAAAAGCCGGGCGGTGGGAAAAAATAAAAAAAAGGGAAACATGCAAAAAGCGAAATTTCTCTTGATATACCATGAGAAATTTCGCTTCTTTATTGACTATTACTGTCCATCCCCGTATCTTTTGACAACTTTTTTCTGAATGCGCAAAAGAGCCTCTGCATCCTGCGGTCCCAGAAACTCCAGCAGCCTGGCCACATCCCCCAGAGCTCTCTCCCTTTTATCCTCGATCTCTTCCCTGCCTGCAGCTGTGACAGCCACGATCACCTGTCTGTTATCCTGACAGTCCGCCGTGCGGGTAATCCACCCTTTGATTTCCATATGCTTTAGCAGGGCAGCGATCCGGGCCGTGCTGACTTTCATCTCCCTGCTAAGAGCCTTCGGGAAAGCTGTTCCTCCATGGTCTGTCAGATAATTCAGCACAAAAAACTCTCCTTTTGTCAGCCTGGCAAGCTCTTCATTGGCCGCCACATGGGACCATTCAGACCGTATTTTCAAAAGTTCTTCCGCCATCTCTTTATAATCCATGGTTCCTCCCATTTGCAAATGCTACTCGTGTTAGTAAAATCATATGCCCCGGCATCCGGTTTGTCAATCATTATTCCCCGGGACACTGGGCGTCACGTACCGCTGTTGAGGCAGGCTGTCCTAGACTGTGTAGACGCCCTGCGCCTTCAGCTGCCGGATACACTGTTTCCGCACAAACCAGAAGCACACTGCCTGCATGGCGATAGTGAAGATCCAGGATGCCGGGTAGGAGATAAACAGGAAATGCAGGGATCTGTGCTGCGGAAAGAATCCATAGATCCATACAATCCTTGTCCCTACCGTCCCGATGACAGACAGGATCATAGGCACGGCTGAGCGGCCCATTCCCCGCAGCGCCCCCGGGAAAAGATCCATGATACCGCACAGGAAATAGGGTACTGTGGTGATGGAGAGGATCTCCAGACCGCACTGGATCACCTCCGCCTCAGACGTATAGATCCTGAGGAGCTGAGATCCGAACACGTAGGCCCCCACTCCCAGCACAAGAGCCGCACCGGCTGACAGAATCATACAGTCTGCCAGCACCCGGTCCATGCGCTTCTGTTTTCCCACACTGTAGTTCTGGCTTGTAAAACTCATACAGGCCTGGGTTACCGCATTCACCGACACGTACAGAAATCCCAGGATGTTGTTGGCCGCCGTGTACCCGGCCATGGCCGTGGAGCCAAAGGAGTTGACCGAGGACTGGAGCATGGCGTTGGAAAAATTGATCACCGTGCTCTGGATGCCCGCAGGGATCCCCACCTGGAAGATCCGTTTCACATAGACGCTCTTAATGACAAGTTTTGAAAACCTGAGCTGATAGCTGCCCTCCGTCCGGTGAAGGCACCGGAGCACAAGAATGCAGGAGACCATCTGGGACGCCACCGTACCCACAGCCACACCGGCCACCCCCAGCGGGATCACGATGACAAGCAGCAGATCCAGCGCCACATTGGCCATGCCTGCCACACACAGGAACATCAGCGGCCTCTTCGTGTCCCCCACAGCCCGCAGGATGGCAGCGCCGTAATTGTAGAGCATGAAAAAGGGCATGCCCAGAAAATAGATCCGCATATACACAGCAGACTGCCCAATCACATCCCCGGGCGTGTCCATCAGCTCCAGGGCAAAGCGTGACAGCCCGAATCCCACAAACGCCATGACAATGCCGCTGATCAGCGCCAGTGCAATGGCTGTATGTACTGCCTCCGACATCTCTTTGTCCCGCCTGGCCGCATAGTACCGGGCTGCCAGGACGTTGGCTCCCAGGGAGATGCCGATGAAAAGGTTGGTAAAAATATTGATCAGCGCTGTCGTGGATCCCACTGCCGCCAGAGCCTGGCTTCCGCTGAATCTTCCCACCACGATAATGTCCACTGCGTTGAACATCAGCTGCAGGATACTGGTCAGCATCAGCGGGAGTGAGAAGGAGATCAGCTTGTCCATGATGGATCCGTTGCACATATCTATTTCATATTTATTCTTTTTCAAGGTACTTTCCCTCCGCTTCCTTTTCTGCACAGGCTATCTTACTGCGTTCTTCCTTTTTCGTCAATAGCTTCCATCACAGCCACTCACTGTATCTGCGGATATAGATTTTCTTGATCACTGTTGTCAGGATCATGTACGCCGCGATGATGCCCAGCAGCCACACAAAGTAAACGGCAGGCAGACCGGTCAGCCCAAGGGCCTCTCCTGCCGGGGTAAAAGGAAGCGCTGTGACAATCCCGATCCCGGCCAGGGACAGCAGCGTGACAGACATGGACGCCCGGCTCTGTATAAATGGAAGCTTTGCCGTGCGGATCATATGGATGACCAGCGTCTGGCTCCACATGGACTCCACAAACCATCCTGTCTGGAAAAGAGCAGCATACAGTGCCCGGGCGGCCGGATCCTGGAGCTGCGTGAACAGTTGCCCTCCTGTAAACATGGGGCAGATCACAAAGTACATCAGCACGAAAGCTGCGATATCAAACAGCGAGCTTACCGGCCCGATCCAGAGCATGAACCGGCTGATCCCGGATGCATCCCATTTTCGCGGTTTCTTCAGCCAGTCCCCGTCCACATGATCCCAGGAAATCGCCATGCAGGAAATATCATAGATAAGATTCAGCAGAATCAGATGGACAGACTCCATAGGAAGGAAAGGAAGGAATGCACTGGCTGCCAGTATGGAAAAAATATTCCCGAAATTGGAGGAGGCCGTCATCTTGATATATTTGATCATATTCGCATACGTCTTTCTTCCTTCTGCAACTCCCTGCTCCAGTACCATCAGATCCTTTTCCAAAAGAACCACCGAGGAGGACTCCTTCGCAATGTCCACTGCCGTATCCACGGAAATTCCTACATCCGCCGCCTTCATGGCCGCCGCATCATTGATCCCGTCCCCCATATAGCCCACACAGTGGCCTCTTTCCCGGAGCACTCTGACAACGCGGGCTTTCTGCGAGGGCGACAGCCTGGCGAACACTGTGATCTGCTCTGCCTTTTCCCCCAGCTGGACATCTGTAAGCTGTTCTGTCTCCTCCCCCAGAAGGACCCTTTCTGCATCCAGGCCTACCTGCCGGCAGATGGACCGGGTAACCATTTCATTGTCTCCGGTGAGAACTTTTATGCTGACTCCATACTCTTTCAGCGTCCTGACTGCCTCTTTTGTGTCCGGTTTCGGCGGATCCAGAAATGCCAGAAATCCAATCAGAACCATATCTTTCTCATCCTCCACACAGAACTCTCCTTCCGGGGCAGGATCCGTTTTCTGGGCAATGGCAATGACCCTCATGCCTGTTTCATTAAGTTTATTACATCTGGAGAGAACCATCTTTCTCACCTCGTCTGTCAGCGGATGGACCTTCCCTTCGCATTCAGCGTAGGCACAGCAGCCCAGCATCTCTTCCACCGCACCTTTGGTCACCATCTGCGTTTTCCCCTCTGTGTCCCTCACCACCACACTCATACGACGGCGCTGAAAATCAAAGGGGATCTCATCGGTCTTTGTATATCTGCGGATCAGTTCCTCCGCCCCCAGCTCTTTCTGCTTTTCGATCACAGCAATATCAATGAGGTTTTTCAGCCCTGTCTGGAAATAACTGTTCAGAAAGCCGTGCCGCAGCACCCTCTCATCTTCCTGACCGTCCACATTCAGGTGGCATTCCAGGACAACCCTGTCCATGGTCAACGTCCCTGTTTTGTCGGTGCAGAGGATATCTGCTGCCCCAAGGTTCTGTATTGAGTTCAGATTTTTGACAATGACTTTTTCTCTGCTCATAGCCAGGGATCCCTTAGCCAGAGATGTGGTAACGATCATGGGCAGCATCTCCGGGGTCAGTCCCACAGCAACAGAAATGGCAAAAAGCATCGCCTGCATCCAGTTTCCTTTGGTAAACCCGTTGACCAAAAGCACCACCGGCACCATGACAAGCATAAACCGTATCAGCACCCAGGATACATCATTTACTCCCTTTTCAAATGTGGTTTTTACCGGCTTTTCGTCCATCGCCTCTGCCATAGTTCCCAGCATGGTACTGTTCCCTGCGGCAATAACCACCGTCCGGGCACTGCCGCTGATCACATTGCTCCCCATGAATACCAGGTTCTCCATGTCTGTCAGAGACACGGCTCTTCCCTTTGCCTTGCCTGTCTTTTCCACCGGCTCACTTTCGCCTGTCAGGGCAGACTGGCTGACAAACAGATCTTTTGCGTCCAGGACTCTCAGATCCGCCGGGATCATGTCCCCTGCTGACAGATATACGATGTCCCCTGCCACAACATCTTCCATGGGGATTTCTCTTCTTACTCCTTCCCTCTCAACGCAGGCTGTCGTGTGGATCATTCCGGCCAGCCGGTCAGCCACATTTCCGCTTCTTGTCTCCTGCACAAAACGCAGCACGCCGGAGATCAGTACCATGGCTGTAATAATGCTCACGGTCATATAGCTGCGCTCTCCGGGCGCTGCAAACACAATGTCCGTGAACGCCGAAATGCAGGCCAGGATCAAAAGGACAATGGTAAAGGGGTTAATAAAGGCTACAAAGAGTCGTCCCGGAAGAGAATACTTCTTCCCGTATGTCAGTATGTTGGCGCCGTATTTTTCTCTGGATCTTTCCACTTCCTTTCTGCCAAGTCCGCCCCGGTCAGTTCCATACTTTCTGAATATTTCCTGTTCCGGGCAGAGAGCCGCCTGGTACATCTGCCCCCTGTTTGTTTCCTTTTCTTTTTTTGCAGAAACCTCTCCTGCCAGCATCATTTTTCTAAAGATTTTCTTCATGACTGTGTACCTCCCAACTCTGTAGATTCTGTTCAGCATTGCTGGTAAGGGTACAGCGGCATCCTGTCGGAAGATTTCTGCCAGACCGGTCCGTTCCCGGCCGCTTTCTGACAATAAAAATCCACCGCCTGTAAGATTTCTCTCACAAAGCGGTGGAAAGCGCACACAAATATATGCTACAGCCAGGCACACCCATGCCTCCGTAACTTCACCCATACATTCCGCCGTTTTGTGATTCCGCTGTACTTCCTACTGTGATACATAAATGTGCCACCTGCCTTTCTTTCTCTGCACTCTTTCTTTATTCTTCCTCTCCGGGAGAATAAAAAAACCTGTATGTCCGACAGACATACAGGGAAATATACCTTTGTATATTCGTCTGAGCTTTAACTCTGCAGGGCGGTGAAACTGTATTATGATACACCTTGCTTTCGATGTACCCTGTTCAAACCCTCTCATAGTGTCTCCACTATTTCGCGGCAACAGTCCATATCCCTTGCAGTAGCCTTACCTACCGAACAGCATTAAAATAACACAGATTTTCGGCTCTGTCAACCTCTTAAAACCTCTTGATCTTCCTGGTTGTAGTCTTCTCAAACTCCTTATCCCGCACCACCAGGCTGTAAATTTTCTTCTGAGGAGCCGCCGTCTTATTGTATCCGTCAATGACCTCCTGGAGGGCCGCACGCACGTCCTTAACCTTTTTCTTCTTCACATAGTCCTGGTCCGGATAAATTTCCGCCTCGATAACTCCACCCTTTTCCCGGACAAGCACTTCACCTACAAGCCGGCTGGCGCTCAGCGCGTTCTCCAGCTCCTCCGGGGACACATTCTCGCCATTCTTCGTGATGATCAGGTTTTTCTTGCGGCCTGTCAGGTAGACAAAGCCCTCCTCGTCCACATAGCCCAGGTCGCCGGTCTTCAGCCACCCGTCCTCCAGTGTCTCCGCCGTCTCTTCCGGCATCTTGTAGTAGCCCTGCATGACGCTGCTTCCCTTCACCCAGAGCTCTCCGTCCACTGTCTTCGCCTCGCAGTTGGGCACAAGCTGTCCCACGGAGTCGCTTCGGATATTCCACCTCTGGGAGATGCTGATTACCGGGGAGCACTCTGTCATACCGTAGCCCTGCTGGATCACAATATCATATTTTTTAAACATTTCGATATATTTCGGATCCAGGTAGGCGCCGCCGCTGCAGATAGTGTGGAACTGCTTTCCGAACACCTGATTCTTCACGATCTTCGCCGGCAAGAGGGAGGCCTCCTCCAGCTTCTTTGCCATGGTCTCGATCATCAGCGGCACCATCAGGATCATCTCCGGCTTAAAGAGCTTGATGTTTTTTGCCACCCGCATCAGAGAGTCGTTGATGCAGATCACCGCTCCCAGGGACACCCCTTTCAAAATATCCATGCTGAGACAGTAGGCGTGGTGGATGGGCAGCACGGTCATGATGACGATCCGCTCCGGAATCTTCATGTCCAGGCAGGTGGCATTCTCCGCCACATTTCTGTGGGTCAGCATGACTCCCTTGCTTTTGCCGGTTGTTCCGGAAGTAAACATGATGGTGCACAGCTGATCCGGCCCAGGCATGTAGTCAAAGCTGCCCTTATGCTCTCCCAGCAGTTTCCAGAAAGCATATGTACGCTCTCCATGTTCCTCCTGCTGCATGGAAACGATCACCCGAAGCTGTGGGCAGCGCTCGCCTGCCAGAGCCGCCACGTCTTTTCTGGCCTCATCGTAGACAAGGACGGTGGAGTCGGACCGAACGATCAGGTCACACACATCCTCTGCCGGGAGATTCGCATCCAGAGGCACAACCACGCTGCCGCTGTCCACTGTGCCAAAGTAGGTCACCAGCCACTCGTAGGAGGTCATCCCTATGACAGCGATATGGCTGCCCTGCTCTCCCAGATCCCGCAGCGCACAGGAAAAGCTCTCGCTGTCCTCTTTAAGCTGGGTGTAGGTTTTAGATGCCACTTCATTTTTACTTACTTTATAACGGATCGCGTCCTCCGGGCCGTACTTTTCTTCCGTACTAACCAGGATCCCGCGGACTGTACTGCAAAGCATATCTGGTCTTCCATCCTTTCCCCGCTCGGTGTTAATTTCCGGCGGTCAGTTTTTCCAGATAATCTACTGCTTCCTGGACCGTGCGGATATCCGCCGCCTCCGTCTGCTCCACTTCTACATCGAACTCATCCTCGATCTCGCCCAGCATGCTCATGAAGTCAAAGGATGTAAAGCCCAGATCTTCCATGAAGCGGGACTCGGGATGGATACTCTCCGGCTCCACCTCTACATAGTTACAAATGATATCAACTAACTTCTCAAACATGGTCTTTCTCCTTTTTCTATACTAATTTAATGATTTCTCCAATGGTCAGATCCGGGTTCTCCGCACCCTTGAACATGATCCTGCACAGATAGTAGTACAGGTACTCCAGCTCTTCCCTGGACACAGCCTTGACCTGGTGCTCAAAGTTAAAGTCCAGTCCGTTGTCCTCGGGCCGGTGCATGACGGTCAGGTACATACCCTGGGGGCAGATGCCGTTGGGATACCATTTTGTCTTGTACCGGATATCCCCAAGCTGGGTCAGTCCGTTTTCCTGCAGAGTCATGGGCTGATAGGTCAGGGAAATGGGCTCGTAGGTCAGCCCTGCGTGCGGCTGGGGATATAATTTTGAACGGTATGCAAAATAGGCAGTGGGATCATAGTTGGCGTGTCGGAATATTTCATTCTGCTTGTCACGGATGGCATACACTCCGTCAATGAACTTCATATCTTCCGGAAATACCGTGCGGATCGGGAAGGAGTGGATCCTTGTTCCGCCGGATTTTTTCTCTTTCAGGGTGGCACGCCTTGCAATGGCATTGTTGATAGACACATCCTCAAAACCGTTCATCTTCTGGAAGTAGGTGCGAAGACCCATGAGAAGAAGACAGGCCAGGGACACATGGTATTTCTCGCAGAAATCCATCAGCCGCCTGGTTGGCTCCTCCTCCAGATGAAAGATATCCAGGGCAGACTTTGTATCATCTGACGCATTGAACGCCGTGCGAAGGTTCGGATTTCCGAACATTTTTCTGGCAGCTTCCAGCTTGTCGGTCCCGTGGATCCCGTTGTAGATGGGCTCTCCTTTTTCGATCTCTTTCTGGAAAAAGTCAATGTCCCGCTGCCGGGCTTTGCTGCCCGCCTCGTAGGCCAGATCCTTCTGGAGCTGCTCAATGTAGGAGGCCATGTCCTTCGGGTAGGGAACGCCCTCATACTTCTCATGGCAGTAGAGCTCTATGACATCCTTCAGGAAAGCGATCAGCGACTGGGCGTCCACGATCATGTGGTGAGCCAGGAAATACACACCGCAAAAACCGTCCGGCATTCGGATCATGACGATCCGGATCAGAGGAGCATCCTGCATCTTAAAGGGCACGGTTGTCCACTTCTGCATCTGCGCTTCGGCCTCCTCCATGGTGCCGCCTGAGAAATCGACAAACTCGATTTTTTGCTCCTCTGGGTCTACCACGTACTGATACCAGTTCCCCTCTTTATCTTTTGCCAGGCGCACCCGCATGGCCTCGCTCCTTACGATGGCCTTATTGATGGATTTTGCCAGAAGATCCCAGTCCAGCTCCACCTCAATGGTCAGACTGGTCCCGATGTTCAGCACCGCGGCTGTGGGACAGAACGGCAGATAGTACAGGTGGAACTTCTGTGCTACAGTCAGAGGGTACACTTTGTGTCCTTTTCTCGTTCTCATCATTTCATTATTCCTCCAATAAATACATCCAGGGCCCTCTCATATCCTTCTGTGTCCTTGTAATAACTCTCGCCGTGGCCCGCGTCTTTCACAATCAGCTTCGTTTTCTGCGAAGCGCAGTTTTTATAGATCTCCTCACACATCCGGCATGGCACAAATGTGTCTTTCTCCCCGTGTATAAAAAGGAAGGGCACTTTCGCCTTTCTCACTTCCCTGGCGGCATTGCAGTCATCCAGTCCGTACCCCGCCTTCTTACGATTCAGCCTGTCCGCGATCTGGATCATAGGAAAGGCCGGGATATGGTACATGCTGTGGAGCACATGGGTAAATACTTCCTTGGCGGATGTGAACGCACAGTCTGACACAATCCCCTTCACCTGGGGCGGAAGATCCATCCCTCCCATCATGCAGACAGTGGCTCCCCCCATGGAATTGCCGTGGAGGAGGATCTGCGCGCCATCGCCGATCTTGCCTATCATCCACTGAACCCACTTCATGCCGTCTAAGCGGTCCATGGTCCCAAAACCGATATAGGTTCCCTCGCTCTCCCCGTGGGCACGCTCATCGATCAAAAGCATCCGGAAACCATGCTTCAGATAATACCAGGAGAGGCTTCCGTAGTCGCTTAACCCTTTGCTCGTATACCCGTGGAAGCAGATGACTGCCTTTGTCCCCTCTTCTCCGGGGAAATATGTACCGTGCAGCTTCAGTCCGTCCTCTGACGTGATCCACACATCTTCGTGGAGCTGCTCTGCCATCCATCCGCTGCGCTCGTGCATGAGAGGAAAATAACTCTCCCAGTCCACGCCGGACATCTTTATGGTCCGCTCCACCTTGGCGTTGTACCGCTTCATGGTTCTTCTGTAAAAGTAGGCTGTGCCGCCGGCCTCCGCTGCTGCTGCAACACCCAGAAGCACAGCTGCTCCTTTCAGTAATTTGCCCATTTTCTTCACCCGCTATTTCTTTTTGCTGTTGATAAGGTCTTTCAGTTTCAGTGCTTTGTCGATATTTCCCTCCACTTTCAGTTTCCCAAGCGTCACCGCCAGGATAGGGTCTGTCTTCCCGTCCGCAATCTTGAACAGGGTCTCTGCAGAGCAGGTAAACATGGCATCCCTGTCATAGTACTCGTAAGGCTCTACATGGAGCTGTCCATCTTTCACCTCTGCATAAAAAATCCCTTCTGCCTCACCTGTGATGTTAAACTGATATGCCAGATGTTCGTGGATATCGCTTACATCTGCATCCATCAGCATTCCTTTTACCTTTGAAAACATATCTGCGTAGGTCATAACATCCTCCTTCTCGACCACATTCTACATTTTTCGACCGATGGTCATATCCTTTTCTCTGTTAGATTAGCATCTTTTCGGCCACTGGTCAACTATCGTTACTCTCAAAATGCACCTGGAATTTTCCTCTTTTTTGTGCGCTTTTAAGACTGGCCCGCATCCTTCATCTGTGTTATATTATTTAGTAATGTACACTTTGCACGGACCTGACCGAAAATCAGACACACTCAGAAGAAAGGTGACACTTATGCCAGACCAGGGAAAATATGAGAGAATACTGGACGCCCTCCAGGAGCTCCTGAAAAACCAGAAAATGCAGTCCATCTCCGTCAGCGAGATCGCCCATACAGCCGGGATCGGCAAGGGAAGTATCTATTACTATTTTCCTTCCAAAGACGCCATCCTTGACGCTCTTGTGGAGCGGAATTACGAGAAACCGCTTCAGACAGCAAAGGATCTGGCCTATCAGACCGACATCCCGCCATTTACACGGATGGCCATGATCTTCCAGGCCTGCCGCAGCTCTTCCTCCGAGTTTCTCAAGTCCGCGGACAACGCTGCCTCTGATACACCGGAGAAAGTATTCCTGCGCCAGAAGTACGTCAATCATATCATCACTGAACTTAAACCTGTGCTGGCTGAGATTATCCGCCAGAGTGCAGAGGCGGGCGAGATCCATTTTGATGACCCTGACAGCCTGGCCGAGATTGTCCTGATCGTCCTGACAGTGAAACTGGACAACTCCCTCGTTCCCTCCTCAAGAGAGGAAATCGAGCAGACCATCAGCGCGCTTATCTCCCTGCTGGAGAAGGGCACGGAAAATCCTCCGGGATCGCTGAATTTCCTGAAAAGCCCGCTGGCGTAAGAGACCGCAGAGCGTGCAGATCCACAGAGCGCATAAAAAAACAAGGGTCACGAAAACCCTTGTTTTTATTATGTCTCTGATCTGCAATAATCCTCGATATCAGCCGGGGGCCAAGAAATTTTAATTTCAAAGATTCATTACACTCAATCGTCACTCCTGTTGATAAAAATTCATTTTGTCTGCCTGTTACTTCTGCAAAAAAAATAACTACCTGGCCGCCCTCCACATCAATCACTGTAATATTTTGACCTTGCTTGACATCCATTTTTATCCCCGAACATGCTGGTATCATATATTCTTTACTCAATATTTCCACCTCAACAACTTCCACTTTTCTGCTCTACAACTCAGGATTTGTTTACTTTATTTCTTTTTCAAATCTAAAGAAATAGTTGTTTTCTTTGGGAATGTTGCCTGCGGTTTCACTTATCTGATGTGGGTCTCTGTGCTTAGGATTAAAAAATTCTACAATCTTGAAACCACATCGTTTTACATAAAAGTGAATGTTTCGCTTATCGTAATAGGGGGTATGCGTCTCCCAAATTCTTGTTTCAGGATGTAATTTTTCAATCGCTTTCCATATCTTAAATCCGTTTCCAGTATTTTGTACGCCCGCTTTTACATACAATAAGTCAAGTGAATTATATCCGGTCTTATCATTTATAACGATGATTATTCCGCCGACTTTTTCCCCGTTAATTTCTGCAATGTAGGCTTCAGAGCCTTTCGTGTTAAAAGATTTTTCTATTTCTTCTGTAGGAAGAATTGTTTTTTCAAATTGTCCAAACTCTGATACATAAGAATTTTGAAAGGCTTCTTGTATTTCGCTTATGAATGTGTTCTTGTCTTCAACAGTAAGGATTGGTCTTAAATTTATTTCGTTCATACTTCCTTGTTCTCCTTAGATTTTATTGTCCGTTTCATCAAAGAAGTATGTCTTTATTCTCTGCCACCCCAATCAAATAGCTTCATAGTTACCACCCCAAATTCCAACTTTTCTTCCACATTTGTTATCCCATTCCTTCTTTTCGTATCTCTTTTTTACTGCCTCTGAAAGTTGGTCTTCTGTTATACAAAACCCTCTATTTTGTTGATTAACTATTTCGTTTAATTCCGCTAATGCAAGTCTATTTGCGTCTTGTATAAAACTGTCACCTTTATATTCTACTACTTTTAGTATCTTTACATGTATTTCATATCCTTTACTCAAAAAACTTTCTATATTTTTTTGTACATCTGTTTTTCTAACCCCTCGTAAATAATCGTATATATGACCACAAAACATTCTAGTAAAAATGTTATTCGATTTCCCAATATAAAAAGGAATTTCTTCGTTTTCTTTTTTAGCAAAAAAGCCGTATACTCCTCTAATGCAACTATTTAGCTTTATTCCATCTTCTACAAATATCTTATGTGACTTAGCATTTGAAATTCTTTTCAAAAACTCTTTTTCTTCTTTATCCGTCATATGCTTATCCTTTCGACAACCCCCAATTCGTTTCACTTCCGCTACCCAAAGTATAATTCCATCTTCCAGGATGTACAACAAAAAAATACCACAAACCCAATCTCATAGGTTTGTGGTATTCATCAAAAAATCGGAGTGACAGGATTTGAACCTGCGACCTCTACGTCCCGAACGTAGCGCTCTACCAAGCTGAGCCACACTCCGTTAATATTGACCGAAACTTCTTTTTACAGAAGTTCCGGTGCCCCTGCCAAGGAACTACGGATAGAGGACTCGAACCTCTACTAACAGAGTCAGAGTCTGCTGTGCTGCCATTACACCAATCCGCATTACTAAGCTTCTGTGTTCGTTTTGTTCAGCGAACAAATATTATTATAGCAGGCTTTTCCAAAAAAGCAAGCCTTTTTTTAACTTTTTTTATTTTTTTGTCAAAAGATTATCTATCTATTTTTCCACCCGCACTATTTTTGCAGTTTTCTCTATTGTGTATCACGTTTTTCGGAGGCACCTGCCATTGTTTTCCCAGATACACTCTGCTTTCATTTGCCTGTATTTCCGGCTTTTCCGGCATACAGGCAATATATTTGTCACGCAGTATATCTGTCAGGAATTGTGTGCATTCAGATTACAATTTATACAATTCCCCACCATAAAAGGTAATCGGGGACGTAATACTTTTAAAAAGTATTACGTCCCCGATTACTACATTTTCTTTATCCTCTCGATAGCTGCCACTGTGTTCTCGTAGCTGCCGAAAGCTGTCAGCCGGAAGTAGCCTTCTCCACTGGGGCCAAAGCCTGAGCCTGGTGTGCCAACAACGCCGGCCTTCTCCAGCAGGTGATCGAAGAACTGCCAGGATGTCATGCCGGCCGGTGTCTCCAGCCAGATGTACGGAGCGTTGACGCCGCCGGATACATTGTAGCCTGCGTCTTTCAGTCCCTGGTAGATGACTTTTGCATTGTTCATGTAGTAAGCCACCTGCTCTTTCAGCTGTGCTTTTCCTGCCTCAGAGTAGACAGCCTCGCCGGCCTTCTGCACGATATAGGGCGCGCCGTTGTATTTTGTGCCGTGGCGTCTTGCCCACAGAGAGTGAAGCATCACATCTCCGGACTTAATGTCTTTCGGTACAATGGTGGCTCCCAGGCGGACGCCTGTAAACCCTGCGTTTTTTGAGAAGCTGCGCAGCTCGATGGCGCAGGTTCTTGCACCCTCGCACTCATAGATGCTGTGAGGTACGCCGTCCTCGGAAATGTAGGCCTCGTAAGCTGCATCGTAAATGATGACAGCTCCCACTTTATTGGCGTAGTCCACCCACTCCTGGAGCTGAGCCTTTGTGATGGTTGAACCTGTGGGGTTGTTGGGGAAGCACAGGTAAATGATGTCCGGCGTCTCTTTTGGAAGCTCCGGCGCAAAATTGGTCTCCTTTGTACAGGGCATGTAGATCACATCGCTCCATGTCTCTGTAGCCGGATCATAGGTGCCTGTGCGGCCTGCCATGACGTTGGTGTCCACGTATACCGGATATACCGGGTCGCACACAGCGATCTTATTGTCCTTTGCAAAAATCTCCTGAATATTTCCGGAGTCACATTTTGCCCCGTCAGAAATAAAAATCTCGTCTGCCTTTATATCACAGCCTCTGTCCTGGTAATCATTTTTTGCCATGGCGCTTCTGAGAAACTCATAGCCAAGATCCGGGGCATAGCCGTGAAAGGTCTCTGCGTGAGCCATCTCATCCACTGCACCGTGAAGCGCGTCAATAATGGCCGGAGCCAGCGGCTGGGTCACATCACCGATGCCCAGACGGATAATGGATTTTTCCGGGTTGGCTTCCTGGTAGGCTGCCACTTTTTTTCCAATAGTGGAAAAAAGATAGCTGCCCGGCAGTTTCAGATAGTCTTCATTTACTTTAAACATCTCTTGTATTCTCCTTCTCTTTTAAATTCTATTACACCTCGCCGTCAAACACGTGGACAGCGGGCCCTGTCAGCAGAATTTCGTCGGTGTCCTCCCTCCACTCTGCCAGCAGTTCTCCCCCTTTTAATTTTACAGCAACCTGGCGGTCTGTCAAGTGATTTAATACCCCGGCCGCCAGAGCCGCGCAGGCCCCGGTGCCGCAAGAAAGGGTCTCCCCGCTTCCCCGCTCCCACACTCTCACTGTCAGTGTCCTTCTGTCCTCCACCTGTACGAACTCCACGTTCACCCTTTTCGGGAACCGCCCGTGGTACTCGATAGCAGGGCCAAGCCACTGCAGATCCAGCCCTTTCACACGCTCTGTAAAAATGACAGTGTGGGGATTGCCCATGGAAAGAGCCGTCATCCGGTATGAGGCTCCGTTGACTCTGACATCCTCGCTGATCATGTAAGTGTGCTCCGAGATAGCCGGCACCTGGTCCGCCTCCAGAACGGGCCGGCCCATATTCACTTCCACCGCAGTAATGGCTTCTCTCCCTCCAGTCTTCTGCCGGGCGTTTTCCGTTCCTGGCAAACCGTTCAGCAGGCGGAGGTGCCGGATACCGGCCCCGGTCTGGATATCCAGCTCTTTTTTGTCTGTCATCCCACGGTCATAGACGTATTTCCCCAGGCAGCGGATGCCGTTCCCGCACATCTCTCCCGGCGAGCCGTCCGCATTGTACATCTCCATGGCAAAATCTGCTTTCCCGGATGGGCAGATCAGTATGAGTCCGTCCGCCCCCACCCCGAAATGCCTGTCACTGAGCCGCCTGGCAAGGATCTCCGGCTCCCGCACGTTTTCTTCCAGGCAATTCACATAGATATAATCATTCCCTGTCCCCTGCATTTTCGTAAATTTCATAGGCGTTTTATTCTGCTCCTGCATTTGTCTTTCTTGTTTCATATATACGGCCAGCCCTTTCCGTTTTAGAAGCACTCACCCCATATAGCAGGAGTAGTCTCGGCAATACTGTAAAAAAACAGGCAGGAGCCCCCTGCCTTCTCCATACAGTTCTTTCAGAGAAAGCAGGGGAACTCCCGCCTTTGGGATCAAATTATATCTATACAGGGCAGGAACTTTTCCGCCTCCTGTCACACTTTTGCCGTCAATGTCTTGGCTGTCACGCCGGGTTGCATGCCCAGCTTCCCGGAAAGGGCACTGGTCACGTCCCCGGGGGCGTCCATCACCACACTGATGATCGACACATTTCTCTGCCTGTACGGGATGCCCATCCTGCCTACAATGTACTGTCTGTACTCATGGAGCAGGTCATTCACTGCAGCAGCAGCCTGCTCATCCCTCACAATGATGCTGACCACAACCACTTTATTTTCCATGGCGTCCTCCTTTGCCTTCTCCATTCTACATGGCCTCCACGATCTGCCGTGCAAATGCGTCCAGCTCAGTCTCCCTGCCGTTCTGAAGGGCTGACTTGATGGAAATCTTAGTGTCCAGAAGGGAGATGTTTTTCATTTCCTCCAGCTTTGCTGTCATCAGGCGTCCGGAAGCCGCTGCCCAGGTACCATTTTCCATGAGGGCCACTGTCCGGTTCTGTACGGAAAGCGCCTTCATATCCTCCAGAAGGTCTGCCATCGGAGGATAGATACCTCCGTTGTACGTGGAGCATGCCAGCACCACGTGGCTGCACCGGAAGATCTCAGAGATAAGCTCTGACACATGTGTCCGGGACACATCGTACATTTTTATATCTTTTACGCCCTTTTCAGTCAGGCGGGCAGCCAGTGCATCCGCCGCGTTTTCCGTATTTCCGTAGATAGAGCCATACACGATCACAACAGCCTGATCTTCTGGCTCATACCGGCTCCACTTGTCATACTTGTCAATGAACCATTCCAGATCCTTTCTCCACACCGGTCCGTGGAGAGGGCAGATCATCTGAATATCCAGAGCTGCCGCTTTCTTCAAAAGAGCCTGCACCTGAACACCATATTTACCCACAATATTTGCGTAATATCTTCTGGCATCCGGCAGCCATTCCCGCTCAAAGTCCACCTCGTCACTGAAAAGTTTTCCGTTCAGTGCGCCAAATGTACCGAAGGCGTCTGCCGCAAATAGGATCTTGTCCTTCTCATCATAGGTAACCATGACTTCCGGCCAGTGTACCATAGGAGCCATCACAAAATGAAGGGTGTGTGATCCAGTTGTTAATGTGTCTCCCTCTTTCACAGCCATCATACGCTCCCCGGCGTCAAAAACACTGACATCATAAAACTGACCGATCATCTGGAGAGCCTTGACACTGCCCACCACCTTGGCCTGTGGATATGTCCTCATAATATCAACAATGGTACCGCAGTGATCCGGCTCCATGTGCTGTACGATCAGGTAGTCGAGAGAACGTCCCTTCAAAGCGTACGCCACATTTTCAAGAAACTGCTGTGACATACCGCTGTCAACCGTATCCATCAGCACGGTCTTCTCATCCAGGATCACATAAGAATTGTAGGAGACTCCGCGGGGGATGGGGAACAGGTTCTCAAAGAGAGCCAGTCTTCTGTCATTGCAGCCTGCCCATACAACATCGTCCGTTACTTTTCTTGTAATCTGCATATACTAAACCTCCTGTTTATCTATCCGTTTTTTGCCTTCCTATTATAACATACTTATTCTTCCGTGTATGCTGAATTTTTTGCGGATTTTTCGCAACATGGCGGCAATTTATACAAAAGGACAGGTCTTATGAAACCTGTCCTCTGCCTTCCTTCTCGTTCCCAAAAGTCAGCTCCATCCTGGTACCTTTTCCAAGACTACTGTCCACATGGATCGTTGCATTGTGGAGAAGCGCTCCGTGTTTGACAATGGAAAGTCCAAGCCCGGTGCCGCCTGTTTCCTTGGAGTGGCTCTTATCCACTCTGTAAAAGCGCTCAAAGATCCGCTCCTGCTGATCCTCGGGTATGCCGATCCCGGTGTCCGTGACGATCACTTTCACGCCCTTCAGAGTCCTTCCCACCCAGACGTCTACCTTGCCGCCCAGCTTATTGTATTTGATGGCGTTCTCACAGATATTGTAGATCATCTCATTGAGAACCTGGCGGATTCCCACAACGCTGACAGGCTCCCCAGAGACCTCCACATGCACGCTGTGCTTCTCCGCCTTGTGGGCAAGCCTTGAACACACTTCCCGCGTAAGGGAATACAGATCCACCTCTTCTTTTTCCACTTCCACGCCGCCTTCATCCAACTTGGAAAGCCGTATGATATCTTCGATGAGCACAATAAGGCGGCTGGCCTCATTGTAGATCCTCTCAGAAAATCCACGCACGTCCTCGGGTTTTACAAGCCCGTTCATCATGATCTCCGCGTATCCGGAAATGGACGTGAGAGGCGTCTTCAGCTCATGGGAGACATTGGCTGAAAACTCTTTTCTCATATTTGCGATTGCTTCTTTTTCTTTGTTCTGCTTATCCATACTTTCTAACAACGGTGTCAGTTCCTCATAAACATCATTTTCCAGCGGATGTTCCAGATCCAGTTTGTTGATAGGTTCTATCAGTTTTGATACCTGCCACTTTGAAAGCAGCCAGGCAAAAAGGATCATCAGCGCCGCAATCCCCACCAGTACAGGAAGAATCTGCATAGCCGATCCGAGAGCACTGGCCATTGTCTTTGACACGCGCAGAACCGTTCCATCAGAAAGCTGTTTTGCATAGTAGAACATCTCCTGCTTTATTGTGTCAGACCTCCGGATATCCTGCCCTTCCCCGCTGCCAAATGCTTCCCTTACCTCAGGACGGTTTGCATGATTTTCCATTTCATCCTGCCCGTCTCCGGAGTCATAGAGAACTTTGCCGTCCCTGTCAATCCACGTCACCCTTGTACTTCTTCTCACTTCATCCATTTCATCCAGATAGCCCGTACCAGCTATCTCTATAGCTTTACAGATGTAATCCGCCTCCTGCTTCATCTCGTCTTCCATTGCGGCGACATTCTGCCGATAGACCACAAGAGTCAGAAGTGCAAATGTCACAAGCAGAGTCGTTGTAATGACCAGGGTCATGCTTCGCTGTATTTTCTGCCTCATAGTATCTCCTATTCACTCATACGGTAGCCGACTCCGCGGACAGTCTGGATCTGCTCTCCCGCATCTCCCAGCTTCTGTCTCAGAGTCCGGACATGGACATCCACCGTCCGTGTCTCCCCGTCAAAATCATACCCCCAGATATCTTCAAGGAGCTGGTCCCTTGTCAGAACAATATCCGGGTTTTTCATCATTCGCTTTAACAGCTCGAATTCTTTTAAAGTCAGCGTGACAACCCTGCCATCCGCCTGGACTTCATGTTTTTTCACATCCATGACAATATGCCCAAGTGCGATCTTGTCATCGATCTTTACGGAATTTTTGCTGCTTCTTCGCAGAACTGCCTTGATCCTTGAGATCAGCTCCATCATACCGAAAGGTTTCGTGACATAATCGTCAGCTCCCAGATCCAGTCCCATGACCTTGTCGTACTCCGTACCTTTTGCAGTCATCATGATCACAGGGATATCCTGCGTCTTCACCGATGCCTTAAGCTGTCTGAGAAGAGAAATACCATCCTCTCCGGGGAGCATGATATCAAGAAGAATAAGCTCTGGCGTCTCCAGCGCCAGAGCCTCAAGAAAACTGCTCCCATCCTCAAAGCCACGGGCCTTGAATCCTGTTGTCTCTAATGTATATATGACCAGTTCGCGGATGTTGTTGTCATCCTCTACACAAAAAATCATCAGTTTTCTCCCTTGTTACGCATTATGCCTCAACAGCCTGCGTTCCTTTGTGAACACCGGTGATGGAAAATTCCACCCACTCGGCGATATTGGTGGCATGATCGCCGATACGCTCCAGATACTTGGCGATCATGATCAGATCAACGCCCTGCTCTCCTCTGTTTCCCTCTGCGATCAGGTTGATGATACTTCTGCGAATATCGTCGAAAAGCCCGTCAATGTTATCGTCAGCTTCCATAACTTTTCTTGCAAGCTCAAGATCGCGCTCCACGTAGGCAGTCACGCTGTCATTTACCATCCTTGCCACACCTGCGGACATCTCCTCGATCTTCTTGACATCTCCCGCCTCGGACATGCCTGCGGATATAATGATCTCGGCAATGTCGGCTGTCTGGTCGCCGATACGCTCCATATCCGTGATCATCTTAAGAGCTGCGGAAATCTGGCGCAGATCCCTGGCCACCGGCTGCTGCTGAAGAAGAAGCTTCAGGCAGAGACGCTCAATATCCTTCTCCATCTGATCGATCTCCTCATCTGCGGCCATGACTTTCTTTGCCTGTTCCAGGTTTCCCTCCACAAGGGCCTTTGTCACCCGGTTGATGGCCAGTTCGCAGAGCTCTCCCATACGTGTCAGCTGTTCGTTGAGCAGCTCAAGCTGCATATCAAATTTATTACGCATATCCTAACCAAACCTCCCTGTGATATAATCTTCTGTTCTCTTGTCTGAGGGGATGGAGAACAGTTTCTCTGTATCATTGTACTCAATGACCTCACCCAGCAGGAAAAATGCTGTATTGTCAGACACACGCACGGCCTGCTGCATGTTGTGTGTGACCATGACAATAGTATAGTCCTTTTTCAGCTCCATCGCAAGGTCTTCGATCTTGGAGGTGGAGATGGGGTCCAGGGCGGATGTGGGCTCATCCATGAGGAGCACCTCAGGCTCCACAGCCAGGGCTCTGGCGATACACAGCCTCTGCTGCTGTCCGCCGGACATGCCAAGGGCGCTGGTCTTGAGACGGTCCTTGCACTCATCCCAGATTGCTGCGTTCCGCAGGGATTTCTCCACGATGTCATCCAGCTTTGACTTGGAGTGCACGCCGTGGGTCCTGGGACCGTAGGCGATGTTGTCGTAAATGCTCATGGGGAAGGGATTGGGCTTCTGGAACACCATTCCCACACGCTTTCTCAGCAGATTGACATCCATCCCTTTGAAGATGTTCTGTCCGTCCAGCTCGATGCCCCCTTCGATCCGGCAGCCCTCCACCAGGTCGTTCATGCGGTTGATAGATTTTAACAGGGTAGATTTCCCGCATCCGGAAGGTCCGATAAAAGCGGTAATCTTATTGGCTTCTATTTCAAGATTTACATTTTTCAGAGCCTTGAAGTCACTGTAGTACAAGTCAAGGTTCTTAATACTTATCTTCGACATTTCCTTTACCTTTCCTATGCTTTAGTCAGTTTTCTTGCGATCACGCTTGACAGCGCGTTGATGCCTACAACGAGGACGAGCAGGATGACTGCCGTCGCGTACGCCTGGTCCATGTAGAGACCTTCACTGGACAGATTGTACATGTGCACAGCCAGTGTACGTCCGGAACCGAACACGCTGGTGGGCACCTGTGCCACTGTACCGGCAGTGTAGATCAGAGCGGCTGTCTCGCCTACGATACGTCCGATGGCCAGGATGATACCTGCCAGGATACCGGGGATAGCAGACGGAAGCACGATGCGGAACACGGTCCGCAGCTTACCTGCCCCCAGCCCGAAGCTTCCCTCACGGTAGGAATCCGGAACTGCCTTTAACGCCTCCTCCGTGGTCCTCATGATAAGCGGAAGGATCATGATGGACAGGGTAAACGCACCGGCCAGGAGTGAGAAGCCCCACCCCAGCGTGTTTACGAAGAAGAGCATACCAAACAGGCCGTACACGATGGAGGGAATACCGGAAAGTGTTTCTGTTGTAAGACGTATGACCTCCACGAACTTGTTGCCCTTGCCGGCATATTCCACAAGGAAAATAGCGGAAAAGATACCAAAGGGGATGGCAATGATCAGGGAGAGCAGCGTCATGATCACTGTGTTGATGAGGGCCGGCACTACCGACGCGTTCTCAGAGGAATATTCCAGCGAGAACAGGGACGGGGTGATGTGGGGCAGCCCGTTTACAAGGATGTATACGATCAGGAAGATCAGCACCGCAAAGGTAATGACCGCCGCGAGCATAACAAGAAGGAATACCACGAAGGAGCCCGGATGCTTCAGATAGATATTGAACTTATCTTTTATTGTCATTTTATTACTCATGGTCCGCCCCCCTCTTAAGTAATGCCACGCTGAAGTTGATGATCAGGATGAACACAAAGAGCACAACGCCTGTAGCGATCAGCGCTTCTCTGTGCAGCCCTGTAGCATAGCCCATCTCCAGAACGATGTTTCCTGTCAGGGTACGGATACCCTGGAGGATACTGGCTGTCAGACGGGGCTGGTTGCCCACGATCATGATGACTGCCATGGTCTCGCCGATAGCCCGGCCGATGCCCAGGACAATGCCTGCGATCACACCTGATTTTGCCGCCGGGATGATGACCCGGAAGATACTTCTCTCCTTTGTCGCTCCCAGAGCGAGAGAGCCCTCATAGTAGTGGGCGGGCACCGCTCTCATGGCGCTCTCTGTTGTGCCGATGATGGTCGGGAGGATCATCATGCCGAGGATAAGGGAGGTAGTCAGGATGCTGTTTCCGTCTCCCGCACGGTCCACCAGTCCCAGGCTCTTTAATGTCCGTCCGAACTCGCGGATGAGCGGCACAACGACCACCAGGCCGAAGAAGCCGTACACAACGGACGGGATGCCTGCCAGCAGCTCCGTGGCAGCCTTCAGCGGTTTATAGATCTGCTTCGGACAGTACATAGCCATGAAGACAGAGGTGAGTATACCGATGGGCACACCGAAGATGATGGCCCCCGCTGTCACATAGAGACTTCCGATGATCATCGGGAAGATGCCGAACAGCTCATTGTTCGGGCGCCAGATATCACCCGTAATAAACTTCACAAATCCGATTTCACCAATTGCAGGGATACCATTTGCAAAAAGAAAGATACAAATGAGTGCTACCGCCAGCACCGAAGCGCAGGCGGCAACTAAGAACACTCCCTGCATGAATTTTTCAGTCCATGCTTTAGATTTCATTTTTTACTTTTTCCTCTTATCTTATAGTAGGATTACTCAGCGATCTCATCCCAGGAGAATACTTCGCCTGTGTAGATCTGTTTTACCTGGTCAGATGTCATCTCGTCTGTCGGATTGTTGTTGTTTACGATGACTGCAATACCGTCTGTAGCGATCACGGTCGGTGTAAGCTCAGCAGCCTCATCCTCCTTCAGCTCTCTGGATGCCATACCGATGTCGTAGCTTCCCTCGATAGTGGATGTCATACCTGTTGTGGAGTCAGATGTCTGGAGCTCGATGTTAGCGTTGGGGTTCACTTCTTTGTAAGCCTCTACCAGCTTCTCCATCAGAGGAGATACAGAAGAGGAACCACCTACTACACAGTCGCCTGCCGGCGCTGTTCCTGCATATGCCTCAACGTCTGCCACCGGGATGTAACCCTCGTCAGATACAACCTGCTGTCCCTCTGTGCTCATGATGAAGCTCATGAAGTCTGCGGCAACCTCGTTTGTGCTGTCAGGCTTTACTGCTACATTGAAAGGTCTGGATACCTTGTAGGATCCGTTCTCGATGTTCTCTGCTGTGGCCTCTGCTCCATCAATGGAAAGAGCCTTTACGCTGTCGTCCAGAGAGCCAAGAGAGATGTATCCGATCGCGTACTCATTCTCAGCAACTGTTGTCATCATAACGGAGGTGTTGTTTGTGATCTGAGCGTCTGCTGTTGTCATGTCAACATCCTCGCCGTCTACCTCCTCAACAACGCCGAACAGCTCTGTGAAGGCGCCTCTTGTACCGGACCCGTCCTCACGGGATACGATGGTGATATCGTTGGAGGCATCCCACTCACTTGCTGTGTCTGTGCTGCCGCTGTCTGAGGATGTGTCATCAGATGAGCTGCCGCATCCTGCGAGCATGCCTGTCATCATTCCTGCTACTGCCAATACTGCCATAAACTTTTTCATTTTCATGGTTTTGATCTCCTTTTGTTTTCCTGCGAAATTTTGTTATGTATTTTCTTGACAGTAGCTATCTTATAAGAGCAATGTTAAATCTGAAATCACCCGAATGTTAAATCTACGTAAAATCCTGAAGACTTGTAGAAATCTTACTGCCAAAAAAATACCCTTCCCACACAGGGCACACCTGGTGTCCCCATATGGAAAGGATATCCATTTTTCTGCAAATTACACATTTTCATCTGTTTTAGATGCCCGGCATCCCCGGCAGGTCAGAGTCTCTTCTCAAAGTTTCCATCCACTGCGCATCCCTCTGTAAATATCATGAAGGCATGGGGGTCGATACTGTGCACGATCTGCTTGATCTGCCCCATCTCATATTTGGATATCATGACAAACAGGATGTAGGAGGTCTTGTTTGTGTAGGCACCCTCCCCGTCCCAGTTGGTGACGCCCCGGCCGAGCTGTTCCATGATGGCCCGGGAAATGCCCGTCTTTTTTGTAAAGATCATAACGCTCATATTGATATTCTGGATGTGAACCCTGTCAATGGCCACAGACAGGATGGTCGTGTATATCAGCGAGTAGATAACGATCTCTATGTTGAACATGAAAAGACAGATCGCATACACAAAGATGTTCATCAGAATATTGATCCTGCCCACGCTGAAGCCGGGATATTTCTTTGTACAGCAGAGCCCGATGATATCCTGCCCGCCGCCGGAGCTCCTGCCCCGGAGCACAAGACCGGTTCCGGTGCCCGCCACGATACCGCCGATGATGCAGGACGTCAGGTAGTCGTCCACAAGAGGGGCGGCCGGTATGGGGACAATGGTGAGGAACACACTCTGTATGCCGACCGTGATCAGCGTCTTTACCGCAAAGCTCCTGCCCAGGACTCTGTAGCCCAGGTAAAAGAGCGGAATATTCATGATAAAGTAGATAAGGCCCGACAGGTCCACTCCCGCCGGCACCGGCACGTGCAGCCCCTGGACGATGAAGGTCCGGAGCAGCTGAGCAATACCCATAAACCCGCCATTGTAAAGCCCCAGCGGGGTGATCAGCACATTGACGCCAAAGGCGAACAGAAGGCTGCCTCCCACCGCGTAAATCCCCTGGGTGATCAGTTCTTTTTTTCTCGCATCCAGCTTACCATTCATTTCTCTTACCCCCGTATTGTTCTCATTCCTTTTTCGTTATTCGTTCCTTTTGTCTTCCTTTAGAGTAAAAGGGACTTAAGCCCTCTGCTTAAGTCCCTGACTGCTGTTCTTCCAGACACGCCTGTATCGCCTCGTTCAGCGACAGCATCTTCTCGTCCAGTGTGGAGACCATCTCCGCACATTCCCGGAGATCGCGGCTGATATATTCCGGCGCGTTTCCCTCGAATTTATAATAAATCTTGTGCTCAAGACTGGCCCAGAAATCCATCGCGATGGTCCGGATCTGGATCTCCACCTTCGTGTCCACCACGCTGTCCGAGAGGAAGATGGGGACGGACACCAGCATATGGTAGCTCTTGTACCCGCTGGGCTTTGGATTTTTGATGTAGTCCTTGATGGAGAGCACCTTCAGGTCGCTCTGATTGCCGATCATCTCAGCCAGCTTGTAGATGTCTGACGTAAATGAGCAGATCAGGCGGACCCCCGCGATGTCATTGACATACTTTACCATATTCTCAATGGATGTCTCGTATCCGTACCTTTTCAGCTTCTTGACAATGCTCTCCGCTGTCTTGATCCTGGTCTTGATATGTTCGATGGGATTGTATTGATGGACATGCTGGAATTCATCATTGAGGATCTCCAGCTTTGTCCCTACCTCCTTCAGCGCTGAAGAATAGAGGAACATGATCGTCTTCCAGCTGTCTACATCCTCATAAATCTTAAGTGGTGTTTCCATAGCTGCTATCTGTACTCCTTACTATGCCGCAGGCTGTATGTATATCCTTTTTATCTCCTGCAGCAGGCTGCTTACATAATAGTATATCACAATCCGGAAACAATGTCATAGACTTCACACTTATTTAAGAAAGTAGTTATATTCGCTCCATACAGGGAGACGGCTTAAAATTCTATCCCCTCCCTGGCGCTCCTCCCCTCATCGTAGGGGTGCTTCACCTTCCGCATCTCTGTGGCGTAATTGGCCATCTGCATCAGCTCGTCCGACACGTGATGTCCTGTCATGACAACCTCCAGCCCCCTGGGCTTGTGCTGCAGGAAGTGAATCAGCTTCTCCTCGCTCAGGAGCCCCAGGTCCGCCGCGCAGACTGCCTCGTCCAGGATCAGCACGTCAAAATTGATGCAGAATTTAGCGATCTCATCCAGTGCCTTTGTGTTGTAATGTCTGTATTCCGCCTTCTCTTCCCTGTTCATCTGGTTGTAGAACTTCACGTGGCGTTTTCCCGGCAGACAGGTCACATTGGGGATCTGCTCCAGGATCTTTCTCTCGTTTGAAGTATTATTTTTCATAAACTGGAAGACAAGGACCTTCAGCCCGCTGCCCGCTGCCCGGATCGCCTGGCCCATAGCCGCTGTCGTCTTCCCTTTTCCATCTCCGTAATAAATGTGTATCAGTCCGGTACCTTTCATTCCTATACCCCCTTGCTGCTTCATATGTATTCCCTTATCTTCTCTTCCAGGCACTCTGTAAGCTATTTTAAAATCTATCGTCCCTGAAGTCAAGACACGATCTCCACCTGGCACATGCCCATGGTCTGAAGAGCCGCCTCGTGGCTGGCAGGTGTGACCCCCGCACAGCAGGACCTTCTCACCTTCACCTGCAGCTCCGGCGCGGCCGCCTTGATGAGAAGGGCATTGGACACCACGCAGATGTCTGTGCAGAGCCCCACCAGCTCCACCTCGCCGTAGCCTCCCTCTGCCACATACTCCATCAGCTCCAGACTCCCAAAGGCGGGCTTGTCTATCACGCGCCCGACAAACCCGCTCAGCTCATCGACGATCTCCCAGCCTTCCGTTCCCCGGATACAGTGCTCCACCGGAAGATTCCTCCCCTCCTGGGTCTGCAGATAGTCCGCCGGGTGGGTATCCCGTGTAAAGAGAACCTCCCAGCCCTCCTCCCCGGCCTTGAGGATGCGCTCCTTCACCAGGGGAACAATGGCCTGCGCCTCCTGTGTCCCCAGACTCCCGTCTACAAAATCCCTCTGCATATCCACAACGATCAAAAGCTTTTTCATGTTTATCACACCTCTTTCCTATCTTTAATAGATACACTATCCCCGGGAAATTTGCAAGTGCCACAGCCGGATATTCCCGTTTTAGATTTTCTTCACATTTTTTAGAACTTAATAATCATATCTTCATTTTTTCTTTAGATGAGTGTCACAGATTGGACATATTTCCCCTATATACTAAAACCATCAAATAAATGAAGCTGACGGGGGTACACAGATATCGGTTCTTGGATTTCCGACAGCTTCGCCTAAAGACATTAAGTTATATTTAGATAGATTTACCTTTTTTCTCTTATTTCCTTTTTTCTGAGGCAGCCGGAAGCGGCTGCCTCTTCCTTTTGTCCCATCCCGGTGCTATAATGGTTAGACAAATACCTCAGAAAGGATGGCACACATGTTTCGTTTATGGGCAAAAGAATTTAAAGGGGGGCGGATGGTGAGAGATACGGTAGTCTGCGATGGCGGCGACGACACACGCACCCACAAGATCTTCCGGGCGCTGGATGAGATATGCTATGACTTCGACCTCAGCAAGCCCATCTGGCTGGACTCCACTGTCACTGAGTTCAAGAGACACAGCAAGACCCGGTTTTATCAGGATAATTTCGTGGACTCCATCGATTTTGACTATCTGGAGATCCAGGTAATAGAAGAAGACTGATCCCAAGAGGGACCAGTCTTCTTTTTAGTCTCACCCGTTCTGTATGGCCGCAAGAGGGCTCAGCCTCATGGCCCGCAGGGCGGGGATATATCCCGCGCCCATCCCCACCAGCATGGAAAATCCCACTGCCGCCAGGACCAGCCAGGGAGGAATGAAGGATATCCCTCCTCCCACACCCATGATGTTCTTTGTGGCTGTCAGGGCATTGATGACAGTGGACACCGCAAAGCTCAGCACGCAGCCCGCCGCGCCTCCCATCAGCCCGATGAAAGCCGCCTCCAGAAGAAACATCTGGCGGATATTTTTCAGGCTGCAGCCCAGCACCTTGATGACGCCGATCTCTTTTGTCCTCTCGTAGATGGACATCATCATGGTGTTAGCGATGCCGATAGCCGCCACCAGAAGAGAGACCGCGCCGATACCTCCCAGCACTGCCTGGATGATCGCAAGCTGGCTTTTCATGCTCTTCATGAACTCAGCGTTTGTCTCCGCGTTGTATCCCATCTGGCGGATGGCCGCCGCCACGCTGTCCGCCTGGTGGATATCGTCCACCCGCACGAGAGCCTGGCTGTAGCAGAACTCCCTGTAGGGCTTTCCGGACTTTGTGACCGGCTGTCCCGGCAGGGCACGGCCTGCAAATTCCTTTTTCAGCGCCTGCTTCAGCGTGTCCAGGTCACAGTACACACTGGAGAAATGTTCGCCGTAATCCTCCTGGCCGCCCGCTACCACTCCGCTTGCCTGCACCGCATATTTTCGAACAGACTTCCCGGTTCCCGTGGCAGCGCCGCTCTCCCCGGAGCTGCTCCCAGAGGCCGGCGATGCGGCTCCGGACGCATTCTCACCGGAGAAGCCGGCCGGGGACATACCACCTTCCCGGCTCTGGCTGTAGCCGCTCTCGTCCAGGACGAGGAACAGGGTGTCATGTGCCAGATCTATATCCGGCAGCCGTGCGTATTCGTCATAGGTCCCGCCGCCCCTGCTGTCCGCAAAGGAGGAGAGGACACCGTTTCCGTAGACAAGCTCCAGCTTCCCCCTGCCGCTCTCCGGCAGGCGCCCGCCGGGGGCCAGCTTTATGTTCCTGCTCTCCAGCCCCTCCGGCGTCATGCCGGTGAGCTGGACTGTCGCCTCATATCCGCCCTTCAGCAGAACAGCTGACACGGTATAGACCGGCTGCACGCTTTTTACATGCTCCATCCCCGCGAGCTGGGACACAAGCTGGTCTGTCACCTGCTTCCGCTCCTGTCCTTTCTTGCCGCCCGCGCTCCCCTCCGGGGAGCCCGACCCGGCTTCCTTCCCGGTGACAGTGATCGTGTTCAGTCCCCCTGTCTCCTCGATCTGCCGATACATCGCTTTCTGCATGCCCAGCCCGAGAGAGAACATGACCACAATAGAGGTGGTGCCGATGATGACTCCCAGCACTGTCAGGAAGGTCCGGAGCTTTCTCTTCAGCAGACTGCTGCTACTCATCCTCAGAAGGTCCATCCAGCTCATACAGCACCTCCTCTTCCGCTGCCCTCTTCTTTCTTTTCCATATCACTGCCGCCGTCGTTCCGGCTGCGGCTGCAAGGACCGCTGCCGCCACGGGCACGAAGGGGAAGGAGGGGGCCGGTTTCATATCCGCTTCATCCCACTCTGTGGTCTCCACGGCCTCCGCGACCTCCAGCTGCAGCTCCTTTTCCGCTTTCGATATCTTGCCCGCCTCGTCCTCATAGGTTACAGTCATCTTTACCTTCTCCGGGCCCTTTGTCTTCTTCTCGCCCTCCAGCATAGCGTCTATGGCAGCGCTTGCCCCCGGCTCCACACTGCCCACAAAGAGCTCCTCCTTCTTGATGCCCTTTCCTTCAAACAATGCCTTTACATTATAGAGCTTCACCCGCCCCATGTTGTAGAGGCTGCAGGATACGTTGGACTCCTCGCCGGGACTGATGACCGTTGGCGTCACCTCAAAATCACTGAACTCGAACCTCGCCTCCTGTCTGACCGGGATGGAAATGCTGGACTGGGCTTCAATCTGAGCTGCGTTCTGGTCCTCATATTTCATCGCAAGGTTTATGCTGTAGGGCTTCTGCACCAGGTCGGCCTTGGCGTTCAGCTGTATGGAAATATCCGCCGTTCCTCCTGCCCCGATCTGGTCCAGATAGAGGGAGCTGGCACCTGACGCAGGCAGGAAGGCCGGCGCCGTGGTCTGCTCATCCCGCCCTTCCGTGGGCGCTGCCAGCTCAAAGAGCAGATTGCTTACCCTGGAGGCTTTGGATGTATTTTTCAGATGGATCGTCAGCTTAAAGTCAGTCCCAGCTTTTACCTCTCCCGGGTCTGTGTCAAATCCGGTGACGATCACCCGGGGCACCGTGCCTGACGAAGCCTGCCCGCCGCCTGTCACGGGGCCGTTCTCAAAGCTCCCTGCCAGGGCCGCCATGGAGCCGCCCTCTGTCTGTACCTCTCTGGCCGCCGTCCAGCCCGCAGGGCCGTCCTGAGCGCCGCCGGCTCCCTGCCAGGACTCCCCGGCGCCTCCCTGAGGCTTTGAACCGTCAGGCTCCTTCCCGCTCTCGTTTGCAGTAACATTTACGTAGAAGGAGCTGCTGCCGCCGATGTCCTCCCCACCGGCCCCTGTGGCGGACACGTCGAAGACCACCCTGTACCGCCCCGGAGCGGCATCCCCTCTGGCTGTAAATCCGAAGGAGGCCTGCCAAGTCTCCCCCGGGGCCATGCTTTCTTTTCCCTCCTCATAGCTCTGGTAATCTGTCGCAAAGGGCCACTGTCCTTCCTCGCCCTCCAGCCTGGGCACTGCTTTTATGTTTTTCAGCTCATCCGGTCCGTTGTTCTTCACCTCCAGGACAAAGGTCTTTGTCTCTCCCTGCTCATACGCGGGAACCCTGTTCTCCGGAACAGATACCTGTATCCTGGCGGCCGCGGCCCTGGACTCTCCCTGGGGCATCAGCGCCATCCCAAACACAACTGCTGCCACAGCTCCCGCTGTGATCCTCTTAAACCATTTCTTCATCTTCTGTACTCTCCTTTTTCTTTACTTCAATACTCACTATCTTCCCGTCAATGACTTTGATGATCCGATCCGCCCAGGACGCAAGCTGGGGGTCGTGGGTAACCATTACGAGGGTGCAGCCCTGCTCCTTTACCACCTTCTGCATCAGGGCCATGATCTCCCTGGACGTGCGGGAGTCCAGGTTTCCCGTAGGCTCGTCCGCAAAGATGATCTCCGGATCTGACACGAGAGCCCGGGCCACGCCCACTCTCTGCTGCTGTCCCCCCGACATCTGATTGGGGAAATGCTTTCTGTATTTTCCAAGCTTGACCCTCTCCAGCATCAGGCGGGCCTTCGCTGTCCTCTCGCTTCTCTTCACACCCCGGAAGTTCAGGGGAAGCGCCACATTTTCCTCCGCGTCCATGGAAGCGATGAGCTGGTAGGCCTGGAAGATAAAGCCCACCCGGCGCCTGCGGAAGCTGACAAGCTGCTCCTCGTTCATCCGCTCCAGATGGTGTCCGCTGATGACCACCTCCCCTTTTGTGGGCTTTTCAAGACCCGCCAGCATATTCAGGAGCGTGGACTTCCCCGACCCGGATGTACCTACAATGGCACAGAACTCGCCCTTTTTGATCTCAAAATCCACGCCGTCCAGGGCCCGCACCGTCTCCTCGCCCAGGTAGTACAGCTTGTACAGGTTTTTTACTTGTATCACGCTCTGCACGTTCAACCCTCCTTTTATCTTTGTTCGTCCTCCCATATCCCGGTCAGAGATGAGTGCACGACAAAGTGAGGGTATCATATAAATCCTAAGGCTTTGCTGGCAATTTATTTAAGATTTTATGAAGATAAATGAATATCATTTTCAATCATTTCTTCATCTTCGGCTCAAACACGAGGGAGGCCAGGTATCCGAAGATGAGGGCGGCCGAGATGCCGGCGGCGCTGGCCTTGAAGCCTCCCAGGAAAATGCCGATAAATCCCTCCTCTTCTACCGCCTCCTTCACCCCGTTCCACAGAGTGTTCCCAAAGCCAAGCAGAGGGACAGAGGCGCCTCCCCCGGCGAACTCTGCGAAGGGCTGGTAGATCCCCAGGAATCCCAGCACCGCGCCGGTGCACACCAGAAGGACCATGACTCTCCCAGGCATGAGTTTTGTGCGGTCCAGCAGGATCTGAACGAGAGCGCAGATGGCGCCTCCCACCCAGAATGCATTGATATATTCCATCCTAATCTTCCTCCTTCCAGTCCGGGCAATGTTCCAGCACAATGCCATGGGCGATCCCCGGGACGCTGGCTCCCTCGTTGTAGCTGACCGTGGACATGAGGGCCCCGGTGGGGACAAACAGAACCCGCCTCCACTCCCCGGAAATGATCTTTGGCAGGATGTAGGAGGCCAGGGTCACGGCCGCACAGCCGCAGCCGCTCCCTCCCGCGTGGGTGTCCTGGGTCTGCTGGTCAAAGATCAGTTTCCCGCAGTCCAGGTGAAGACCGCTGATGTCGATCCCCCGCTCCCGCATGAGGTCCAGCAGGATGCTCTGTCCCACATATCCCAGGTCCCCGGTGATGATCCGGTCGTACTCCTGCGCCTCCCGGCCAAAGTCTTCCAGGTTGCAGGCGATCGTGTCCGCCGCCGCAGGAGCCATGCAGGCTCCCATATTCTGGGAGTCCTTGAGTCCAAAATCCACGATCTTCCCCACCGTCACACCGGCGATCCGCACAGGTCCGGGCCGGCTGCTCACAAGAAAGGCCGCACTTCCTGTTACGGTCCACTGGGCTGAGAGGGGGCGCTGGCTGGCATAGCTTAAGGGAAACCGGAATTCTTTCTCCGCCGTCCCAAAATGGCTGGATGTGACCGCCAGCATGTACTCCCCATACCCGGCCGCGGCGCTCATGGAGGCCAGGGCCAGCGCCTCCCCGGAGGTGGAGCAGGCGCCAAACAGGCCGAACATGGGAATCTGAAGCTCCTCCGCTCCCATGGATGTAGCGATCCCCTGGCGGAGAAGATCTCCCCCGTACAGATAGCGCACCTGGTCCGGTCCCACATGGGCCTTTCCCAGGGCCAGCACACAGGCCTCCTTCTGGATGCGGCTCTCCGCCTCCTCCCAGGTCTTCTCCCCGAAGAGATCATCCTCCCCGGCCATGTCAAACAGATCTCCCAGCGGGCCCTCGCTCTCCTTTTTCCCCACCACGGAAGCGCTGCTTATAATGCAGGGCGCCTCGGTGAACGCAAGGCTCTGCGCTCCCATTGTCTTCTGGATCATCGGATCACCCCCATTTCTTTCGCGATCCACCACAAAAGTCCCAGAAGGGAGCTGGTAAAGATCCCGTACAGGATCACCGGGCCGGCAATGGTGAAGATCTTGCAGCCGATCCCCATGACCTGCCCTTCTTTCTTGTATTCAATGGCAGGCGCTGCCACAGAATTGGCAAACCCTGTGATGGGGACAAGGGCCCCCGCGCCGCCCCACTTGGCGATCCTGCCGTACAGATTGACTCCTGTCAAAAGAACGCTCAAAAAGATCAGCAGGATACAGCACCAGCTGGCACTTGTATCTTTGTCAAGTCCCATCTTCTCCGCATAATTTAAAATAAATTCCCCCAGGGTGCAGATGGCGCCCCCTGTAAGGAATGCCTTAACCATATTCAAAGGCAGACCGTGGACAGGTGTCTTTGTTTTCACGTAGTCCCGGTATGCCTGTACATCTTTTTCTGTTTTATTTCCCATGTCAATCTCCTCCTGCCTGTCTTTTCCCGCCGCTTCTCCCGGCAGAAACTAACTCCCCCACTGGTTCCAGAAGAACACAAACGCCCCCAGGCCTTTCCCGATAGCCATGCCCAGGATCGCCCAGGAGACGCACTTTGCCAGATTGATCCTTCGGATAAAGACCGGGAATACATTCAGCACCTCCGCCAGAGCCATAGCCCAGCATCCTGTAAAGATCCCGGCAAGCAGTCCAAAAACTGCCAGCAGCGGTCCTCCTCCTGGCAGCGGGATCTGGTAGATGAAGACCAGGTTCCCCACTGCGCCGCCCAGGGCCGCCGCATCCTCGTAGAGAAGGACATGATCCCCTGTGTGAGTCCTGTCCGCAAAATCAGCCAGGATTCCCAGCTCAATAATGAAGGAAAACAGTCCTCCCGCCACAATGATCCCGGCGCTAAGTCCCAGAATTCCCAGAACGATCTGCTGTATCCACATCTATCTCTTTCCCCTTTCTGGAATACGTCTCGATCAGCGCGTTCTGTATCTCAGCCTCATAGGTCCGCATCTGCACCTCGATAGGCGTGGGGTCCTCAGAAAAACGCTTCTTCCCGAAATGATTGAAAAAGATCAGTATGCCTGCCACAAGTCCGATACTGTAACTCAGCTCCAGGATCGTAAATCCCTGCTCTTTTGTCCCCGTGACCAGCTCATAGACCTGGCTGAAAAGCCTTGTGACATCCACATCATTGTTAAAAGCCATAATGGAGAAGGCTGCCCCCGCAAATGTCAGGACAGCCACCCCCGCCGTCTTCACATAGTGCAGTAACTTTCCTCCTGACCGGGGCTCCCTGTAGGTGACAATCACATCCGGACTTCCCAGGCTGACCACTTCAGCCTTTGGGAATTCCCCGTGTATGGCCTCTACTGCCCTAAGGACTGAGAGGGCTCTTCGCATGATCTTCTTGTTCCCGGCCGGACTCTCCCCATCCCGGAACCGGAAAAGGCGTATAGTCTTAATCTTCGCCTTCTGAAGGGCACCGGCGCACTCTATCTGAAATACATCCCCCACGGTCACAGACGGTTTGTCTACCTCCACGTTGCCGTCTGCCTTTATATAGACTGTATCTGTCCTGTCCGCCATAGTTTCTCTCCATCTGTACCCGGTAGGGCGTCTTCCGCCTCCACCAAAGTTCCTTCTGTCACACTCGTATTTTTCTTCATCTCCTGGAAATACCAGACAGCCCCCAGGATCACGGCCAGAGCCACCACACAGAGAAGGCATACCCTTATCTTTTTCCTTGCTTTCTCCATATCCATTCCTCCTTTGCTGCCGTCTCTGGAAATAGTATGGATATGCCCCCGGAAAAATATACGTCAGGGTATGCCTTTTTCAGATTTTTTCTCGCATTCTTCCCAGTATTTTTTTCTCCATCCTGGAGACCTGCACCTGGGAGATCCCCATCATCTTTCCCACCTCCGACTGAGTTTTGTCTGCAAAATACCGCAGATAGATAATCCTTCTCTCCAGGGGTTCCAGCTGCTCCAGAAGCTGGGAGAGGAGCATGTGGTCCAGAAGCTTCTCTTCTCTTTCCTCCCTTTCTTCCAGTTTGTCCAGGAGCTGGATCTCACGCCCGTCTTTCTGATAGATTGTCTTGTGGAGGGACTCTACCTCCGCTCCCGCCTCCATGGCAAGCACCAGCTCCTCTGTCTCCACCCCGGCCTCCCGGGCCACCTCCTCTACCGTTGGCTCCTTCCCTGTGCGCTCCCTCAATTTTTCCCTGCAGAGACTGGCTTTGTAGGCGGTCTCTTTCAGGGACCGGCTCACCTTGATCATGCCGTCATCCCGCAGGAACCGCTTGATCTCCCCGGATATCATGGGCACTGCGTAGGTGGAAAACTTCACGTCATAGGACAGGTCAAACTTGTCGATGGCTTTCAGAAGGCCGATGCTGCCGATCTGGAACAGATCCTCCACCTCCGCTCCCCTCCCCCGGAAGCGTTTTACAATGCACCATATCAGTCCTGTATTTTCCTCCACAATCTGTGCTTTCGCCTCTTCATCCCCTTCGTGAGACTTCTGTATCAAAGCGATTGTGTGGTCCATAGCTCCCTTCCTCTGCCGATCTCCTTTCTCATTTTCACCGTGGTGCCTTTCCCAGGCTCCGACTCCACCTCCAGCTCATCCATAAAGGCCTCCATAAAGGAAAATCCCATGCCGGACCGCTCCATCTCCGGCTTTGTGGTAAAGAGGGGCTCCATGGCCTTCTTCACATCCGGGATCCCCACGCCCTTGTCAGACACTTCCAGAAACAGGCTCTTCCCCTGGATCCAGGCCCTGATATGTACTTTGTGGAGTGTGTTCTCATAGCCGTGTATGATGGCATTGGTGACCGCCTCCGACACGGCTGTCTTCACATCCGACACCTCCTCCACCGTGGGGTTCAGCTGGGTCATAAAGGCTGCCACCGTCACTCTGGCAAAAGCCTCGTTGGACGAGTGGCTGTCAAAATAAAGTTCCATTTCATTTGTCACATCCCCTATACGCTCCATCTTATTTATCCTCCTCATAGATCTGCATAATCTTCATAACACCGGACATGGTGAGGATCTTTCTCATCCTCTCATTTGTGTGGACCGCCCACACTTCGCCTCCCATCATATATACCTTTTTGTACCGTCCCATGATGACTCCTATGCCGGAGCTGTCCATAAAACCGGTGTCCGCAAAATCAAAGATAATATATCGGATGTGCTCTCTGTCGATGAGTCTGTCCGCCTCCCTCTTGATCTCTTCCGCATTGTGATGATCCACATCCTCCGGCAGAAAAATGGTGAGACAATTCTCCTGTACCTGATACTTCAATTGCAATTCCTCCATCCTTTTCTTTTTTCCGGCCCGTGGGAGGGCCTCTATCCTGCAGGAAGGCCCGGCCTTTCCTGTAGAAAAAAAGAGAAGGATATACTTTCTTCTGTATATCCTTCTCTTTTGTGTCTTTTTTATACGCTTGTCAGCCGGGCACCCCTACTCGGAAGCGTCCTCCCCGGAGCTGTCGCCGCCTCCGGATGTATCAATATTGGGGTACTCCGTCTGTACCCTCTCTGTCCATGTGTTGGCATTCTCCGTATCACCGGAGGCAGAGTAGGACTGGGCCAGAAGCCACATGGCCTGTCCATCGTCGTAGCCTGCGTTCATCTGCATAACTGTGTTCAGGTTTGCAATGGCGTCCGCATAGTTGGCCACCTCAAAGTTCTGCTGGGCTGTGTAGTAGAGCGTCTCGCAGTATCTGCCGTAAATGTCCTCTGTCATCGTGTCAAACTGCTCTCTTCCGACTGCCCCGAGAGAATCCGGATTGACTTTCAAAAGCTCCTCCACCATAGCAGCGTCGCTCATGTCCTCCGCCTGGTAGTGATCATACATGTTCAGGACGATCTCATAGCTGTCCTGGGTGGATGCCGCCGTCTGCTGGGCTGTCTCCGTGGCCTCGCTGTTGGCCCGGTACTGTTCCAGCTCCGTCTGCAGCGCACTGATCTGGGCCTCCTGCTCCGCAATCTGGCTGCTGAACTCTTTCACCTGCCGGTTGGTCCTCTCTGCTGTAGAACTGTTCACAGCAGGCATGATCAGGAACCACATGACAGCCACGCCCACCACCAGACCGATCACAATATTCACAATCGTCATGAGCCCCGCATTTTCCTTTACACCTGCGGAAGCCGGCTGGATAATCGTTTCATTGCCGATATTGTAGGTGACTGTCTGGGGTTTCTCTTTTTTGCCCTCTTTGTCCGCCTGGCGAAGCGCCCTGTTCCTGCGCAGCTCGTTCATCTCATGCATGTACCGCAGGGTAATGTCGTTGGTTGTGTCCAGCCTGTGAGCCTCCTTCAGGGTATGGCGCGCTTTTCCGTACTGCTGGGTGTGCAGGTACAGCAGAGATAAAAGCTGGTAAGCCTTCAGAAAAGTGGGGTGGTCCGCCACCACTTTTTTCAGCTGGATAATGGCCAGATCCTCTCCATCCTGATAGCAGTAGGAGAGACTCTGGTTAAATTTGCGGATCGCCTGGTTTACTTTCTCAAGCTCCGTCGGATTTTCCTGCAGTTTCTTTATATAGTAATTGGCGATGTTCTCATGGGCCTGGAAATTCTTGCTGAGGATCCACTCCACAAGTGCCTCCCCGACTTCTCCCCGTCCATAATAGACAAGTCCCAGAAGGTTTCTCGCCGCGATGTTTTCTCTGTTATACTGAAGGCTTTTCTTCAGGGATGTGACCGCTCCGGACATGTCCCTGATCCTGGCCCTCTTAAGTCCGTCATTGTACCAGTAGTTGGACTGGTACACCAGTTTCTGTGTATACTCCATATGATCCCCGTATTCTTTCTACTTACTGTTGTTTGTCTGCTCGATCATCTCCCGCAGAATATCACTCATATCTGTCAGATCTTCCTGGTATACTGCGTCCTCTATGTCTTCCACTTCCACGCTGGGCTGGAATTTCTTCAGTTCTTCTTCGTAGTTCAGCATAAATCTATACCTCCTCTATGTGCAGGCAGCATTCTCTTCAAATAGTCTCCGCAGCTCTCCGATCAGATAAAGAGAGCCAAGGCAGCAGATACAGCGGTCATGCCGCCTTGCCAGCGCCTCCTGAAGGGCCTCTGCGGGCTCCCGGCACACCAGCACCTGACTGTCCGTATATCTGCGGAAGATCTCTCCCAGCTCCCTCGCAGGAACCTTTCTGCTGTCTTTGATTTCTGTGACAATATAAAGTCCGGCCTTCACCCTGCCGCACAGGATGGAGACCATCTTTTCATACTCCTTGTCCGACACAGCGGAAAAAAGGATCACCGGCCCCCTCTCCCCGAGCGCATCCAGCGTGTCTGCAAAAGCTTCCACAGCCCCCGGATTGTGAGCTCCGTCCAGGAAGATCCCCGGCCGTATCTCCTCCATCCGGCCCTTCCAGACAACACGGGAGACCGCTTTTTTCCATCTTTCATAATCTACATACTCCTCCGGGAGCACCGTCTCCAGCGCCGCAAGAGCCAGGGACACATTCATCATCTGGTAAGTCCCGCATCCCCGAATCGTCCAGAGTTCATCTTTATCATACGCACTGCCCCTTGAAAATGCAATATGTTTCCTTGTAATTTCCCGGATTTCGAGCGCATTTTTCCCAAGCTTTCTACAATCTGCGTGGAGGGCCTTTGCCCGCGCTTCTATGACTGCCGCAGCCCCCGGATCTGTCCCGTCAAAGATGACAGGAACTCCCTTCTTGATGATCCCGGCCTTCTCAGCTGCGATCTGCTCCACCGTATCCCCCAGATACGCCGTGTGATCCAGACTGATGGAAGTGATCACCGCGACGGCCGGGTGCTCCACTGCGTTGGTGGCATCCAGCCTGCCTCCCAGCCCTGTCTCCAGGATGATATACTCCACATCTGCCTGGGCAAAAGCCAGCATGGCCATTCCAAAAAGAAACTCAAAATAAGAAGGATGGGAGACGCCGTCCGCTGCCATCCCATCCACTGTCTCTTTCACCTGCTCAAACACGGCGAGAAATTCTGCATCATCTATCTGTTCCCGGTCCACCACGATCCGCTCATTTATGGATATCAGATGGGGGGACGTAAAAAATCCTGTCCGTCTCCCCATCTCCAGGAGCACCGCCTGCATGTAGGCACAGACGGACCCCTTCCCATTGGTTCCCGCCACATGGATGATCTTTCTGTCCATCCCCGGGTTTCCCATTCTTTTCAGAAAGTCACGTATATAGGCCAGGGAATGCTTCTCTGTAAATTTCGGTATCTCTTCTATATAAGCAACAGCCTCTTGATAGGTCATTTCTACTCTTCCTCTTCTCCGTTTGCCACAACCCAGGATACACCCTCCTGGTCTGCGCTTCCTGTTCCCGGCACTTTATTCAGCGTGCCGTCCTGGTAAACATACTCACACGAAGTGCGGAAGATCGTATTGCTGGACCCCACCTGGCTGACAGTCACTACATCGCCGTTTTCCAGAGTGGTCTCCGGCAGCTCGATCCTTGTATTATTCAGGAAGGAACTCTTCTGCCGCTCGCCGTTCACGTAGACCCGGCTGTTCTTGGTAAAGTTCTCGCCATACAGACTGTAGCCTTCCTCCAGCTTTGGCACCAGATCCGTGATCTCCACATCCTTCACACCCATCTGCATATGTCCCTCGGTGATGGGCGGTTCGCCATCGTACACATACTGCTCTCCGTACATGATATCGTACTGCAGAAGCTCCAGGTCTGCCAGGTAATTCTTGGTCTGCCGGCGCTCCTGGTGATAGTTGAAGACTGCACCGGAGTGGATGTCCAGACGCTCCATCACGTCTGCCATGATCTGGTAGGAAGGAATGTTCCTGTCCTCCTTTGCAAGGCCGATGTTGTCCCAGATCACATAGTTTGTATTGTAGAGATAGCGGCTCTTTAAGTCCTCCGCCTCCAGCCCCATGGTGGGAAGGTGGTCTCCATAGAACACGACCACTGTGGGCTCTCCTCTCTCCTCAATAGCAGCCACCAGGTCGCCTGCGAACTTGTCCATCTCATAGACCTGATTCACATAGTATTCCCATTTATTCTTGAGAGCCTCATCCTCGATGCCCTCTACCGTGATCTTCGGATTCTCGATGACCTGCTCCTCCGGATAATCTCCGTGTCCCTGGACGCTGACGCCGAACACAAAGTCCTGCTGCTGCGTGGTGTCCATGGCCTCCAGGATATGGTCGATAAGTATCTCATCCTTGGACCAGCCGTTTTCTGTAGTCTGGAGAATGTTCATAAACTCTTTGCTCGTAAATGAGTCAAAGCCCATCATATTGTACACTCTGGCACGGCTGTAGAAATTCCCTCCGTTGTTGTGGAGGGCGTGGGTCCCGTATCCAAGGGCGCCAAACGCCGTGGCAGCACTCTCCGTGGGCTGAAACTTCACGATCGTCTTGTAGGGGTACTCTCCAGGGCCAAAGTAGCGCATGTTCATACCAGTGAGCACCTCAAATTCTGTGTTGGCTGTCCCCGCCCCCACAGAAGGCACTTTAAAATAGCCAGATGAGTACTGCTCCGCCATGGCGTGAAGGTTGGGAGTGGCATCCTCAGAAGTTGTGAAAAACTCTGCCTCCTCCACATCAAAGTAGGATTCCAGCTGTATAAAGATCACATTGGGCAGCTCTTCTTCTGAGCGGCCTGTCTCATTCTTTGTGATCTCCCCGTTACTGCTGATCTGGTCCATCGTCTCCTGGCTGTAGCCGTTGGGCTCGTCGATACCTGTATTAAAGAGACTGGCCATAAAGCAGTAGGGAAGTCCATAATCCTCGTAGGCGAATGCTATATTTCCAAAATAATTGGAGACAACCCGCTTGTCCAGAGCCACCTGGGAGATGAATGTGTAGGCGCCGAAGCACACTACAACGCCCACAAGCGCCAGAATGCGGTGCATCTTCCCCTCAAACTGGCCGCCCCGCCTCCACATGGACACGCTCCACACGATGACAGCAGCCAGGCCCACGATCACCAGCACCAGCTCCAGCGGATCAAAGTAGTTGTTGATCAGGGCCAGTCCCTCTCCAGCCGCCTTCAGATCCTGGGCGTTAAAGGGGGTCACACGGACCATCAGCATGTAGCCGTTGGCCACCCCCAGAACCAGCCAGAGCACGCTGATGACGATGCGGGCGAAAACCCGCCTCCGCACCAGGTACACCACCGTGAAGGTCATAAAGATCATAAATGCATTGTACAGGAACACCAGCGGCGATCCCACCATATAATCCCAGGCCTCAAAGGGTGAATGCCTGGAGATGGCCTCTATGGCAAAATTGATCAGACATGCCAGCAGGGCATGAAACACCAGTGAAAAGCGGTTCATAAAAGCGTAGACCGGCTTCATTTTCTGGGCAAACGGCCCGTTACGGCGGGCCTCCAGGATCCTCTCCCGGCGCTCCTTCCTTGCCCGGTGCCACGCCTTTATATCTTCTTTTTTCAAATGTCTGATTTTATAAAGGGCGCCCTTGATATCAGGCTTTTTCAAGTGAATTTTTTTCATTGTCATCCCTTTCCTTTTCCCTGTGGATCATCTGCTGACATTCTGACGGTTGTCGGTTCTCTTCTGTCTGCTCTTGCGGTACTGCCGCTCCTCTAAGCCATCTTCTCTTTCAATGAGGCAAGGCGGTCTTTTACCTGCGCCATCATCTGCTGGTATTTTTCCAGCTTCTCTCTCTCCTCCTGCACTTTGGCAGCGGGAGCCTTGCTGACAAATTTCTCATTGCCCAGCATGCCATTGGACCGCGCGATCTCTTTTGTGAGACGGGCCTCCTCTTTTGTGAGACGCTCGATCTCCTGGTCAAAGTCGATCATATCTTCAAGCGGCAGATAAGCGGCGGCATCCGGAACAACTACGGAGATAGCGTCCTCACCGATGCCTTCTTTATTCTGCTGCATGATAAAGTCTGACGCATTGGCGAGACGGAGCATGGCATCTCTCAGCTCCTCGAAGCCCGCAAGCAGCTCCTTGTCTTCGCTTACCACATAGATCTTGACTTTCCTGTTTGCCGGAACATTCATCTCCGCCCGGATATTTCTCACACCGCTGGCGATGAGTTTCAGGTGTTCCACCACATTTTCAGCCTGGGGGAACTCCCACTCTTTTTTCGCTTCCGGCCAGTCGGACATCATCAGCGACTCTTCCTCCGGGATCAGTTTGCTGTAGATCTCCTCTGTCACGAAAGGCATGAACGGATGGAGCAGCTTCAGCGCGTTTTTCAGCACTTCCCTTAAAGTCCAGAGAGCCACGTTCGCTGACTCCGGCTCTTCCTTGGCATTGTACATTCTCTGTTTTACAAACTCGATATACCAGTCACAGAACTCATCCCAGATAAAGTCATAGACTTTCTGCAGAGCGATACCCAGCTCAAACTTGTCCATGTTCTCTGTGACATCCCGGATCAGCCTGCTGCACCTGGAAAGGATCCACTTATCCGCCGGCAGAAGCTTCTCAAGCTCCGGCTCTGTAATCGTTTTATCCTCCATGTTCATGAGAATGAACCTGGAAGCATTCCACACTTTATTAGCAAAGTTACGGCTGGCCTCCACTCTCTCATTGTAGAAGCGCATGTCGTTTCCGGGGGCATTTCCTGTCACCAGGGTCATACGCAGGGCGTCCGCGCCGTACTGGTCAATGATCTCCAGCGGGTCAATGCCGTTTCCTAAGGACTTGCTCATCTTGCGTCCCTGGGAGTCTCTCACAAGGCCGTGGATGAACACGGTGTGGAAGGGGCTCTTTCCTGTATGGGCATACCCGGAAAATACCATGCGGATCACCCAGAAGAAAATGATATCGTATCCTGTCACAAGTACATCTGTGGGATAGAAGTAGTCCAGGTCCTCGCTCTTTTCCGGCCATCCCAGCGTGGAGAAGGGCCACAGGGCAGAACTGAACCAGGTGTCCAGCGTATCCTCATCCTGTGTAAGATGGGTGCAGCCGCACTTCGGGCATTTCTCCGGCATTCCCCTGGATACTACTACCTCGCCGCACTCGTCGCAGTAGTAGGCCGGGATCCGGTGTCCCCACCAGATCTGACGGGAAATACACCAGTCACGGATATTTTCAAGCCAGTGCAGGTAGATCTTGTCAAACCGCTCCGGCACAAATTTCAGATCGCCGTTCTTCACAGCCTCGATGGCAGGCTTTGCCAGCTCATCCATCTTCACGAACCACTGCTGCTTGATGAGAGGCTCCACTGTGGTGTGGCAGCGGTCGTGGGTTCCTACGTTGTGAGAGTGGGGCTCTACCTTTACAAGGTATCCCTGCTCTTCCAGATCCTTCACCATGGCTTTTCTCGCCTCATAGCGGTCCATGCCGGCGTACTTGCCGCCGTACTGCTCATTGATGGTGGCGTCGTCATTCATGATGTTGATCTCAGGCAGGTTATGCCGTTTTCCAACCTCAAAATCGTTGGGGTCGTGAGCCGGTGTGATCTTCACGGCACCGGTTCCGAATTCTTTGTCTACATAGTAGTCCGCCACAATGGGGATCTCCCGGTCTGTCAGCGGAAGCAGACATTTCTTTCCTACGATGTCTTTGTATCTCTCATCGTCCGGATGCACAGCGATGGCTGTATCTCCCAGCATGGTCTCCGGACGGGTAGTCGCGATCTCCAGATAGTCATCTGTCCCTACAATGGGGTACTTGATGTGCCAGAAATGTCCATCCTGCTCCTCGTGCTCCACTTCCGCGTCGGAGAGGGATGTCTTACATACCGGACACCAGTTGATGATCCTGGATCCTTTATAGATATAGCCTTTCTCATACAGGCTGATGAACACTTCCTCCACTGCCTTGGAACAGCCCTCGTCCATGGTGAACCGCTCTCTGTCCCAGTCACAGGAAACACCCAGCTTCTTGAGCTGTCCCTCGATGGTTCCCGCGTACTCTTCCTTCCACTGCCAGGTGCGCTCCAGGAATTTCTCCCGTCCCAGTTCCTTCTTGTCAATTCCTTCCTCTTTGAGCTGGTTTGTCACCTTCACCTCTGTGGAGATGGCAGCGTGGTCTGTTCCCGGGATCCACAGGGCATTGTATCCCTGCATCCTCTTATAGCGGATCAGGATATCCTGCAGTGTGTTGTCCAGGGCGTGGCCCATATGCAGCTTTCCTGTGATATTCGGGGGCGGCATGACAGTTGTAAAAGGTTTTCTGCTCCTGTCTACCTCAGCGTGGAAGTATTTGTTCTCACACCACTTGTCATACAGTTTCGGTTCAATCTCTTTTGGATTGTAGGTTTTCTCCAGATTCTGGCTCATGGTCTTCCTCCTCATAATCATTCTTCCTGCGGATACACAGTGTATGTAACTGACACAGCGAAGGGATCTGATGAATAAAAAATCACCCCTCACTGAAACGTAAAGGGCGAATAACTTGTCCGCGGTACCACCTTTATTTAATATGGAAGAAACGCCTCCATATATCTTCTCTTATTCTGTAACGTGAACGACTCCGGGATGACTTACCTGCTGTCTGCCATTCGGCCATCCGGCTCCAAAGCTACCTTCCGCAGTTCCTTCTCCAGGCCGCCTCTCAGCCCACGGACAGCCCTCTCTTTTGTGGAGCGGTAACACCTGCGTACTCCTCTTCTTCTCCGCCTTTTTCATAAACTATCCATAATGATAGCCAGACAGTGTGGTTTTGTCAAGGAATTCACTGAATTTTCATAAACTCTTAAGAACTGGGATGTGGGGACTACAGACAAAAAGCAGGTCCCCATTTAATAGTCAAACAGAATCATGTATTTACCCAGGGAGCCGTTGGGGTGCTATACCAGCCGCCAGATTTTGCAAAGGAGGCTGGTACTATGGTTACATACAGTGATCTTTTTACTTTTGTTATCATGCTGTGCGCTGTAATTACCCTTGTCATTACCTTTTACAGGCACAAAAAATAGTGCCCCTGTCCTGGTAAGATAAGGCACTATTTTAAGACTTTATTGTACCGGCGGCCAGGTGTGCACTGGCCAACGGCTCCCTTGTTAAGTACATTATACATTATGTCACAAAATATGTCAAATATTTTCGCTCAGTGGATGTTATTTTTTGACCCTTTTGTAACAGATAAAAATATCTTTGTCTAATAGTCTTTTTACCTCTTCTTGTTTCTTTTGAACTTCAGACTTAATAATTTCACTCATGGTACATTACTCCTCTGCGTATAAGTTAAAAATTTTGATATTCCATACATCTCATCTACATACTATTAACCCGTTTGCCCAAAATTTTCACGTTTTATCCACCACAGATGTGGATAACTTATTTCAGTCCGGGGGATAAGTAACCTGTTTTTTCACATGATTACCGGAAAATCTTCTGATAAATATGCAGATCCTCCTCCTTAAACACATCAATTATCACCCGCTCAAGCCTGGAGCCGGACAAATATCTGTCGATCGTCTCCACAGCGATCCGGGCTGCCAGCTTGCCTGGAAAATGAAATTCCCCCGTCGAGATGCAGCAGAAGGCCACCGATTTAAGCCCGCTCTTCTCCGCCAGCTTCAGGCAGCTCCTGTAGCAGGAGGCCAGCTCCTCCTTCTGCTTTTCCGTCACCTGCACGCCCACCACCGGGCCCACTGTGTGGATCACATATTTTGCGGGCAGATTGTAACCTTTTGTAATCTTTGCCTTTCCCACAGGCTCCTCGTAGCCCTGGGCTTCCATTAGCTGTGCGCACTCATTCCTGAGCTGAATGCCGGCCGCCGAGTGGATCGCATTGTCGATACAGCCGTGGCAGGGGACAAAACACCCCAGCATCTGAGAGTTGGCCGCATTGACTATGGCATCCACAGCCAGGGTGGTGATATCGCCCCGCCACAGCACGATCCGCCCGTCATTTTTGATAGCTGTACAGGGGTACTCCTGCCGGATCACAGGCAGGTCCTCCGCGCTCACAATGCCCTTTTCCTCCAGCTCCTCCCGAAGCAGCTCATCCTGCACCTGCAAAAAAGCGCTGTCCGCCTCCCCTGGCCAGCGCACATTCATCAGGCTGCGCAGAAGCCTCCGCTTCTCTGTATCATCTGCCGGCTCCTGTATGACAGCATAGCCGGGATTTTCTTTTTTCAGCTCCCGGATCAGCCAGGATGCTTTCTCCGAACGGTTCATTGTACTCCTCCAAAAATCACATAAAATCAAACAGCGAGAGCTGTATATCCCTGCTGGACGACACCTCTCTGTCTGTGATCGTCTCGTCTCCCTGCAGGTGTCCGATCAGAATGGGCGACTCCGGATCATGCTCACTCCTCCTGCTCTTTGCGCTGGCAAGGCTGGCTGTCGCGTAGCAGTAATGACACCCGTGGACGCAGGTGTCATACATGCCGATGTCCACGCTCTCACAGCAGCCGCACTCCTTCCTCTGTCCCCTGTCTTTCTTCAGGTCCAGTTTATATCCGATGATCTCACGCACCTTCTCCTTGTCGATGCAGGCTGCATGCTGAATGCCATACCGGCTCAGATCGATTTTCTCCGCACAGGTATAGAGTGGGAGACCATACTTTGCAGCTATCCTGGAAAGTCCCTCCGCCAGCATAAATTTCTCCTCATCCTCCAGCTCACGAAACGGACTGCCTCTGTATGCGTCCACAAAACTGAAGATACACCGGGTCGTATAGGGATGCAGCCACTGGCACATCATATCAAACTTTTCCAAATGATAGTCAATGGTATATTTCTCCGTGAGGAGGATGGGGTCAAAGCGAAAGTCCACCCGTTCTTTCCCCAGCCGCTGGCTAAGAAGGATAAAGGAGGCAATAGACTCCTCTGTGGCTGGGAGCCCCGGCTCGATATCCTGCTCGTAGTCCGTGACCGTCATCTGAAAATAATAGGAATAGTCCAGCCTGTCCATCATCTTCAGGTAGGGGAGCATGGGTTCCGGATTTTTTGTCCAGAACACAAAGCAGTCCACCACATCAGGCGTAAGGCGGATACGGCTCACTTTTTTTCTGTTGTAGGGGTTGGGGACCAGGACTTCCTCTGCCAGCAGCCGGTTCATAAACCACTCCGGATACAGGGCAGGAATGTCGGTCCTTCTGCTCGCACTGATGATCATAAGTCCTCCCTGGCACCTCGGGGCCCGATTTGTGCAGACTCATGCCGCCGTGAAATGCATGGTCTTTTGCCCCGCATTATACATCATAAATTATACCACATCCCGCTTTTGAATGACAGAAAAATCAGAGCACTCTCTGTAGCCTAAACTACAGACAATCCTTCCGCTTTCATGTATGATGGTCGTAAAGGACCCCAAGCCTCATCTGTCTTTGAGAACCGTTTTTTATACGGTCTCGCTGGAGCAGAAATCCGCCAGCAGATCCGGCCGCAGCACCTGGATCTGCTTCCGTCCTGTGGAGATGATCCCCTCCTGGCGGAGCCTGGAAAGGTGTCTGGAAAGGTTGACTCTGTTTACAGCGAGGACATCTGCAAGCTCCTCCTGGCTCAGATGGATCTGCCTGTCATCCGGTCCGCCTTTTTTATCTGAAAGAAGATAGAGAAGATTGCACAGTTTAAGGAACGCACTGTTGTACTCCTGATGCGCCGTCTCATAGAGAAGCAGATTTACGTAAGACGCGTACCAGTCTATAACAGTCTCCGCAAAAGAAAAGTTCTCTTGCATCATGCTTCGGAATTGCGCCCCAGTGAACTCCAGCGCTTCCACCTCTTCAAGAGCCTGGGTGACAATGGATCTTTCTATTTTAAACTGGTTGGCGTGATAGACCGGAAAGACTGTCCCCCTGCCGTGGAAAGACAAGATTTTCCTGCGCCCCTCCTCGTGGTGGATGCAGGTCATCGCGGTCCCGGACAAAATATAGTAAATAGGCGAAAACGGCTGTCCTGACGCCCACAGGCTGTCACCTTTCTCAAAGGACACTCTTCTGTGTGGAGCAGTTTTAAAAACTTTCTCAAATCCGTAAAAATCATCCGTAAAAATGTATGTAGGTGTCTGCATGACAATCCCCCTTTTCTGGACAGCATTTTGGGATGATTTCATAATAATACATACAGGCGCCTGCCTGCAAGGTCTCCCCTGTTTCTTCCAGGCGCCGCACCACAAATAAGGAGGTAATGATTTATGATGAAACAGGTAAAGATTACTGTTCTGAAAACAACTCTTGACAAGGAACTGGCTGAAGAATACGGAGTAGAAGGGCTGACCGCCTGTCCCATGATGAAGGAAGGGCAGGTCTTCTATGCGGACTACGCAAAGCCGGAATGCATGTGCGATGAGGCCTGGAAAGCTATCTACCAGTATGTCTTCGCCCTGGCTCACGGAGCAGGGGAGGATCTCTTCTACTACGGAGACTGGATCAAAAAACCAGGCGTCGCCATCGTCTCCTGCAACGACGGGCTGCGCCCTGTCATCTTTAAACTGGAGACCACGGAAGAAGAATCAAAGATCAGCTACACGCCGGTCAGATAAACAGCAAGAAAACAGATATGGACATCTCCGCCGGATAGTGATACACTGCTCCACAGAAAGAGCGAAAAAGACTGCTTATATCAGGAGGCGTATATGATAATCGAAAACAATCCAAAAGAACTGGCCGCAATGAAGGAATTTCATAAAGGGAACCGTTCGGAAGGCCTGAAACTCCAGGAAGAATTTGCCGCTCAGTTCAGAGAGGAATACAAAGATAAGGACCACTGCCCCTGCAAAAAAGCGTGCCGCTATCACGGCAACTGCAAAGAGTGCGTGGCCATACACCGGGCCCACCAGGAGCATGTCCCCAACTGCATGAGATCCATGCTGAACAAAAAGCTCCGTCTCCTGTCTGAGCTCACGGAACACACACTGGCCAGCGAGATCGAGCCGCCAAAGGAGGTCCTGAGGAAAGACCTATGATCTACAGAGCATATACCTCAGAGGACCTTGCCGCCGTCGTCCGCCTGTTCCAGGAGACAGTCCACACAGTCTGCGCCGCGGACTACACTCCCGTCCAACTGAACGCATGGGCTCCAAAAGAACTGGAGCTGAAAAAGTGGCAGGCCACACTTTCAGCCCACCACACCATTGTCGCGGAGGAAGACGGCGTCATAGCCGGATTTGGCGACATGGACGACACAGGCTACCTGGACCGCCTCTACGTACATAAAGATTTTCAGCGCCAGGGCATAGCCACTGCTATCTGCGACCGTCTGGAAGCTGCCCTCTCTCCGGAGCTTTCCCCCGTCCGGTTTACGACCCACGCTTCCATCACCGCAAAGCCTTTTTTTGAAAAAAGAGGATACCGCATTGTAAAAGAACAGACCGTGGAGCGCCGCGGTATCCAGCTGACGAACTACGCTATGGAGAAGCCGTGCCGGAAAGCTGAGTGATCAGCTCTTCCACTGTCTCAAGGCTCTCCTCCAAGTCCTCCGCGATCTCCTGTGCTGTCTTTCCCCTGGACAGCTTTTTCTTTATCTTCTCCCTCAGCACGGACTCTTTCCCGGCTTGATACCCTTCATCCTTCCCAGCCTGATATCCGTCCTCATAGGCTTCACTCTTCACGGCCTTCTCATACTTCTCTTTGTCAAATGTCTCAAGTATCACCTGCACCACCTCCGCTTTCTGCTGGATCAGGATGTCCCTCAGAATTTCGTCCCGGATGCAGCCGTCTATCGTCTGCATGATTGCTTCCTCCAGCGGCTTTCCGGCCTTCAGATTTCTCCGCACTCTGTCCACAAAAATGGCGTATTCATTCAGCTGTGGGATATTCTGAGTCATCCACATTTACCATATTTACTTTTTTCGTCATGCACATAAAGATGTCACACCTCCATTATAGACATAAAAACAACGGACTGCAACCTTTTCACCTGTCTGCAGACTTCATAAAAAGGAATTTCTGTAGCGGAAACCGCCCCGGACGAATGCCGGATGATCATAAATAAGAATGGCTGCCGGGCAGCCTCAGAGAAAAGATTTTCTCTGTAGATGGTTTACATTATACAAGAAACTGACAAGGGTATCAATAGGACATATTGTACAAATTTATGAAAACGAATTTAGGGAAATGATAGACACTGCAAAACAGAGATGATACACTATGAATAACAAAAGGAGGCGGTTCCAATGGCAGAAAACAAAGTATTTTCTTATCCTTTCGCAGACATCTATCCTCTGTATCTTCAGAAAGCACAGAAAAAAGGACGGGCCAAGGAAGAGGTAGACACTGTCATCTGCTGGCTCACAGGATACGATGAGCCAGGACTTGCACGGCAGCTTGACTCGGGGGCGGACTTAAAGGCATTTTTTGAGAACGCACCCCGGATCAACCCCGCCTCTTCTCTCATCAAGGGGGGTGTCTGCGGTATCCGTGTGGAGGAAATCCAGGATCCGCTCATGCAGAAGATCCGCTATATGGATAAACTCATTGACGAGCTGGCCAAAGGCAAGGCCCTGGAGAAAATCCTGCGCAGCTGATAAAAAAGCACGCCCTCTACATATCCGCCTTGGGCAGTTTCCGGTGCAACCGCAAAGTTGCGCCCGGGTTGATAGATGCAACTGCGCATACATGCTATGCTGTATCCATCAAAAGGAGGGATCCTATATGGAAATTTTATCTGCTTTATCTGTTGTTATTGCATTTTTTAATCTCATCTATGTCCTTGGGACCTTTGTGGGCGGCGTCTATCTCTTCATTTTGGTCGTGAAGGCCCTAAGGAAATACATCCGGTCCGGCAATGTCACCCCGGAGACGGCCAGGACAAGGAAATCCCTGGGCGAGGTGCTGAAGAAACACCGCACGGACAGTGGGATGACCCAGGAATTCGTGCCCCAGGCGCTGGGAATCAGCAGGCAGGCTGTCTCCAAATGGGAAAACGGCACCTCGGAGCCCACCACCAACCTCATCGCCCTGGCAAAGCTGTTTGGAATGGCGCCGGAGGACCTGCTGCAGGAGGTACAGAAATGAACCAGAGCATGGAAAAATATCTTGCTGTCAAAAAGAGATTTGAGGAACAGGAAGACAGAGAAAACGCTGTCAAAATGTCCAGGTACATGAGGGAACTGTTCCCCTTCTACGGTCTTCCCACCCCGAAGCGCAGAGCGCTGTACAGAGATTTTCTCAGACAGGAAAAGAAAGCCGGAAGGATCGACTGGACTTTTCTCGACCAGTGCCATGCAGATGGGCACCGGGAATTCCAGTATCTGGTGGGAGACTATCTGAGGACTATGCAGGACCTGCTCACTTATGAGGATATCCCTAAGATAAAGACCTACATCAAGGCAAAGCAGTGGTGGGACACCATTGACCTCTTTGACCAGGTCGTCGGCCGCATTGGCCTTCAGGACAGCCGGGAGTTTTTCATCAACAAGGCCATCGGCTGGAGCCTGCGGGATTACTCCAAGACTGATCCCGAGTGGGTGCGGGACTTTATCCGCACCTACGGGGAAAAGATGGACAAGCTGAGTGTCCGGGAGGGGTCAAAATACCTCTGATATACCTCTGAAATATAAAATGCAAGCCAGGGTTGGTGGCCTGCTCAGGGCATTTCCGCTATGATACAGGCATACCACAAAGGCCCGCCGCACATGGAAGCGGCCGGATCTGGCAGCATATCACACATATAAGGAGGCACCCCTATGAGCTTTGGAGAAAATCTTCGCACAGTAAGAAAAGAAAGAAATATTTCCCAGGAGGAGCTGGCTGCGCAGCTGCACGTCAGCAGGCAGGCCATCTCCCGCTGGGAGCAGGGAGTTTCCCAAAGTTAAAGATACCACATCAATCCCACGCGGACTTTTGCTCAACCGATACAGCCGGAGGGCTGGATAACAAGAAAAGGCGGTATG
>OGXL01000060.1_pt1 | contig 69147 bp, 40 predicted proteins | sample 1576311 | NCBI WGS metagenome assembly OGXL01 (sample SAMEA3541564, study PRJEB24748) | human gut metagenome | biome: human gut; feature: human-associated habitat; material: faeces | place: China | collected 2012 | reverse complement strand
ATCTCATGGCCAAAACTGCCGACACCATTGCCATCTATTCCCGCAAATCCCGCTATACCGGCAAGGGCGAAAGTATCGGAAATCAGATCGACCTCTGCCGCGAATATATCTGCACTCACTACGGCGATGCCGCTGCGGAACATGCCGTTGTCTTTGAGGACGAGGGCTTTTCCGGCGGCAACCTGAACCGCCCGGATTTCAAAAAGATGATGACTGCGGCCAAGGACCGGAAATTCAAGGCCATTGTGGTCTACCGTCTGGACCGCATCAGCCGCAACATCAGCGACTTTTCCAGCCTGATTGAAGAACTGGGACGGCTGGGCATCGACTTTGTGTTCATCCGTGAAAGTTTTGACACGTCCAGCCCCATGGGCCGCGCGATGATGTACATCGCATCGGTGTTCAGCCAACTGGAGCAGGAGACCATTGCAGAGCGTATCCGGGACAACATGCACAAGCTGGCAAAGACCGGGCGCTGGTTGGGCGGCACCACCCCCACGGGCTACGCCTCCGAGAGCATCAAGAGCATCACGGTGGACGGCAAGACCAAAAAGGCCTGCAAGCTCAAGCTGCTGCCGGATGAGGCAGAGATCATCTACAAAATTTTCGACCTCTACGAGCAGTATGATTCCCTGATCATGACCGAGACCGAATTGCTGCGGCAGGGCATCAAAACAAAAACGGGCGTTCTTTCACCCGGTTTTCCATCAAGTTTATTTTGCAGAATCCTGTCCACCTGATTGCAGACAAGGACGCTTATCAGCATTTTGTGGACAACGAAGCAGAGTTGTTCTCCCCGGAGTCCGGAAAAAAGGCAAGCCCTCCTTCATAAATTACAGTAACCGTTTATGATACTATGGGGAGGGGTCGGCATGTTTTTATCTCTTCTGCAATTTTTTACCACAAAGTTTCTGGTTTTGGCGCTTCATCTGGAAAGCGGCAGCTTTCCGCGGCCCCTCTCTGCCCGGGAGGAAACCGAAGCCTTTTCCGCACTGCGTGCCGGTGACCCTGCCGCACGGGAAAAACTGATCCGGCACAATCTGCGTCTGGTGGCACACATCGTAAAAAAATACTACGCCCTGCCCGGCGATCAGGACGACCTTATTTCCATCGGCACCATCGGCCTGATGAAAGCGGTGGATACTTTCGACTCTGCCCGTCGGGCACGCTTTTCCACCTACGCCAGCCGGTGCATTGAAAATGAGATCCGGATGCAGTTCCGCCGGAACCGCAAAACCGGCGGGACCGTCTCGCTGCAGGAAGCGCTGGAATCAGATGGTGACTCTGCGCTGACGCTGGCCGATGTGCTGCAGGACAGCTTCTGCATGGAGGACACCTGCGAAACGCAGGACGATATCCGCCGGATGCGGCAGCTGCTGGACGGCCTGCCCGCCAGGGAGCGACAGATCATTCTGCTGCGGTATGGTCTTTCCGGCCAGCCGCCGCTGACCCAGCTGGAAACTGCAAAACTGCTGGACATCAGCCGCAGCTATGTTTCCCGTCTGGAAACTCATGCGCTGGAACTTCTGCGCCAGCGGTGGGATGTTCCGGGCACAAAAACAGCGCAGAGGTGAACGGTGTGCTCACCCCTGCGCCATGCAGTCAGCTATCCAGAATTTTCAACTGCAGTTCGTCCAATTGTTCAAAAGTATACAGTCGATTCAGAGCTTCCACCAGCTCCTTTTTGGAAAGACGCGGCGGCAGGCCCAGCGCGTTCAGAAGCTTTGCCTTGCGCTCGGCGCTGCCCGGCCTGCCGGAAAGCCCCCACTCGTAGAGGTCGGTATAGGTGATCTGCCGTCCTTCCGGGCGGGCCGCTGCGGCACCCGCCTCAGCGCCAAGGGCATCCCGCAGCGCCTGCAGAACAATGGCATCGTCCACGCCCTCGACCCCCAGCAGGCCCTCCTTGCCGGGCTGCTCCTTGCGCTTTTCCTTGCCGTGGATCGCGGGCACGTAAGCCTGAACCACATTCTTTTCTCCCACCAGATTGGTGATGTAGGTGCGGATGCGGAAGCCTGCCGCGTCCGAATCCGTGAGCAGGATCAGGCCGTTTTTCTGCGCCAGCGCTTTGAACAGCTGCTGGCGCTTTTTGTCGCTGTAAATGCCAAAGCCATCCGTCAGCAGGATCATGGCATCGGTCAGATGGGAAAGCCGGGCCGCATCGTACTTGCCCTCCACAATGAGCACCCGGCCTGTATGGATCATTTCGTTTTCCTTCATCGTCCGCTCCCCGCCATTGCCAACCGGCACAGCGCTGTTTCCAGCAGGATCTGGTCATCGGTAGGCTGGCTTTTCAGGCTCTGGTCCAGTTCCAGCAGCACCTGCATACAGTTTTCGATCTGGCCCAGCGTGTAATGCGAGGCTGTTTCGGCCGACCGCTTGAGCCGGTAATCACTGCCCTTATAGCCAAAATCCTTGAATACCGTGCTGTAATTTTTCCGTTTTGCTGCCCCCAGCTTGACCCGGTACAGATCCACATAGCTGCCGATCATGGCCGCTGTAATGGCAATGGGCTCCTGCTGCAGGCGCAGCAAAGTCTGCAGCTTTTTGCAGGCACCCGTGGCGTTTTTGGCGGTGATCATGCGGATCATCTCGAACACGTCTGCTTCCAGACTGACCGTGCCCATTTCCGCCACCATCGCTGCCGTGACCGTCTGATACCCGGACAATGCACAGAGTTTGTCCACCTCATTTTCCAAAAGGAACGGATCCTCGCCGCAGCGCTCCAGCAGCGCCGCCGCTGCGCCGTCCGGCAGGGTGGTTTTCTGCTCCTTTGCGCGATCGATCATCATCATTTTCAGTTCAAAGGGCTTGGGCTTAGCCAATTCTTCGGTGTAGCCAAGCGCCTTGCACTGCGCGATCAGCTTCTGTGCGCGCTTGCCTGTTTTGAGCTTGCTGCGCTCTAGTTCAAACACGCTGCCCAGCACCACCACAGCATTTTCCAGACTGGAAAGGGTGCTGTTCAACTCTTCCAGATCCTTGTGCCGATGAGCCATCTGAACTTTGAGATGTTGTGCTTCCGCCACCACCTCCGCAACCTGCCATCATAGTTGCTCCGATTATTGCCGTTAGACCTAATGCCAATAGTTTTCTTGCTTTCATGTTTAAAACCTACCTTTCTTATTTTAAAGTTTTCCTTTATTTTTCGGAGTTTCCTACTCCGATTGATACTAAGTTATTTTTGCGACTTTGTCGCCATTGCTTTAAGTTTTTTGAACCAATTCATATTACCGATACTATCTCTGAAACTTGGAATTGCAACTGCAATTATCAATAGTAAACCTACGACTATCATAATAATCTGGCTTGATGCGTTGATTAGACCAAGACCATATCTTAGATAACCGATTACCATAATAGCAAGAGTTGCACCAAGTATTCTTCCTTTACCGCCCGAAGTTGATACTCCGCCAAGTACAGCCATTGCTATAATATCAAGTTCATATCCCTTTGCAACGTCAGGACGTACACTTGACATCTTTGATGCAAGGTAAATTGCTGCAATTGCTGATAATAAACCTGTCATTGTATAAACAATAATTTTAATCTTATCTGTTTTTACACCCGAGAATTTTGCAACCGTTGTTGAATTACCCATTGCGTAACATCTTCTGCCGAATTTTGTGTAGTGAAGAAGATAAGCAAAGAACAAAGCCTCAACTACTACAAATATTAATGCGTATGGAACCATTCCACCGATTTTACCGGCTGCAATTTGTGTAAACCAATTTGGGAATCCTCCCACCGAATTGGTTTCCAAAATAATCTGTGCTATTCCTCTGAATATTATCTGTGTTGCAAGCGTTACAATCATACTTGACAATTCAGGGAATTTTACAAGGATAATTCCGTTAATTAAACCGCATACAGTGCCTGTGACAAGTGCAAGACCGATTGCTCCAATCATCGGAACTCCTGCGTCAAACGCAACACCCATAATTGTTGCTGAAAGAGCCATAATTGACGCAACACTGATGTCGATTTCACCGAGCATTAATACGAATGCCATCGGAAATACTACTATTGCTTTATCCAAGAAGTCACGGGTTGCATTTAAAATTGATTTTGCATGTGCATAATACGGTGACGCGGATATATTAAATACATTTACCAATATAAGCATTAATACAAGCATCCACTCCCATTGAAAAAGAAATCTCTGCCAAGAAAATCCTCTTTGGGCTGATATTGTTCTTGTACCGTCACTGCTTACAGCCTGTTTTACATACTCTTTAGCCATCAGATATTCCTCCTTCTCAATGCTTTCATTTCAACGTTTCTTTGAATTAACGAGTTTGCTATAATTGAAAGAAGTATAATCAAACCGCGAATTGCCTCTTGCCAGAATGAAGATACGTGGATAAGCGGCATTGCGTTGTTAAGAATACCAAGTAATACAGCACCCAACAATACGCCTTGTACTCTGCCTGTACCGCCATTAATGCTTACACCGCCAAGTACGCAAGCTGCGATTACATTCATTTCATATCCGGTACAGGTTTCACCTTGAGCAACTCCGTATTTACAAACATAAAGTATACCGCCTAAGCCGGCTACCGCACCTAATATAGTATAAACCATAATTAATGTTCGATCTGTTTTGATACCCGAAACTCTTGCACTTTCTTCACTGTTTCCTACTGCATAAATCTTTCTGCCCGTACGGGTTTTATTTAGGAAGAATGCGGCAATTATATAAACAACTATTGCTACAACTATAAGATTATTTATACCAAGAAACTTTCCTGTCGCGATTGACAGAAACTTTGTACCCATTTCCTGTTGTTTTATCCAACTTCCGTTAGCAACTAAATATGTAAGTCCGCGATATATATTCATCATACCGAGTGTTGCGATAATAGGTAATATTTTCAGTTTAGCAACCAATGTACCGTTTATGAAACCACATACAATACCGACTGCTATCGATACTAAAATTATTGCCACTCCAGGAACTGCTTGATTATTTTTAAGAATCGTTCCACCGACCATTGCACCCAACGCCATTATCGAGCCGATTGAAAGGTCGATACCGCTTGTGATAATTACCATCATCATGCCTACCGCCGTAATTGCAAGAACTGCCGTTTCTGTGAACATATCGGAAATGTTTTCAAGTGTGAAGAAGTTTCCTCCACTTCTTATTTCAATAAATACAGAAAGTGCAATCATTACAATAATTAAGCTGATTTCACGAATATTCGATGAAAAGAATTTTTTTAACTTCATAATTAAATTACACCTCCTACATATTCATTGCGGCCTCAAGAATTTGTTCTTGAGTAACGCCTGTTGCATCTGCAAAAATCTTAGATACTCTGCCCTCTTTCATAACAAGGATTGTATCTGCCATACCCAATACTTCCGGCATTTCCGAAGAAATCATTATTACTCCGAAACCTTGTGCCGCCAATTCTGACATAATTTCATATATCTGTGCTTTTGCACCTACATCGACACCCTTTGTCGGTTCGTCAAGGATAACTACTTTCAAATCGGAATTTAAAACCTTTGCTACGATAACCTTTTGTTGATTACCACCTGACAAACTTGACGCCTTATCAAATACAGAAAGAGCCTTTGTTTTAACTTTTTCCAAAAGTTCTTTTGAACGTTCACGTTCTGCTTTTCTGTTTATAACAGTGAACTTAGTAAATTTTTCAAGTGTTGATAATGTTACGTTTTGTCCCAATCCCCAATCAAGAATCAGACCTTGTTTTTGTCTGTCCTCAGGCAAATATCCGATACCTGCTTTCATAGCGTCTGACGGATGTCTTATTGAAAGTGTTTTTCCTTCCAAAATGACCTTTCCTTTATCGGGTCTTTCAATACCCATAATACCTTGACATACTTCTGTTCGTCCTGCACCGACAAGTCCTGTCATAGCAAGGATTTCGCCCTTGTGAAGTGAAAAAGAAACATCTTTGTAGTACCCTGTCTTTGATAATCCCTCAACTCTGAAAATTTCTTCTCCTCTTTCAACTTCTTGCTTAGGATAAATTTGAGAAATTTCACGTCCGACCATTTTTGAAATCAATACTTCATTTGAAATTTCATCTACATTCCATGTACCTATGTACTGTGAGTCACGAAATACGGTTACTCTTGTAGCAAGTCTGTACATATCTTCAAAACGATGCGAGATAAATATTATTGAACAGCCTTCATCTCTAAGTTGTTCTGTAATTCTGTATAATTCCTCACATTCTCTTTTTGAAAGAGCCGCCGTAGGCTCGTCCATTATGATTATTTTTGCATTTGTAGAAATGGCTTTTGCAATTTCGACTATCTGTTGTTCCGCAACTGTCAGATTACCCATACTTGAATGTGGGTCAATGTCACTTCCCAATCTCTCCAAAAGTGCTTTTGCATCCTTGTGCATTTGTTTCCAATCAATTGTATGGAACTTTGTCATTTTCTCGTGCCCTATGAAAATGTTTTCCGTTACACTTAAATGTTGATATGCCGTACCGTGCTGATAAATAGCGGCAATACTTAATTTTTGTGCATCTTTAGGATTTTTTATTTCTACTTTTTCGCCGTTAATGAATATTTCACCTTCTTCAGCTTGATGTACTCCGGTGATAACTTTTATGAATGTTGATTTTCCTGCACCGTTTTCACCCATAAGAGCATGTATTTCACCTTGTTTTAACTGAAAGTGAACATTATCAAGAGCCTTTACTCCGGGGAATATTTTCGTTATTCCTTTTAGCTCAAGAATGTATTCAGACATCTCTCTCATTCCTTTCTTTGTTTATTTGTTGACTTTATTTTAACTAGAATCATTAATATCTTCAATGGAAAAAATCGAAAAGAAGATGTAAAATTTTAAAAAGTGTATTATTTTAAATTTTTCTATCGTGTTAGTTGTGCAGATAAGTGCACAAACCGCTTGGGGATACCTGAAATATTTAGGTTTGTTTAAAATGCTGTACCTTGCAATAATGGACGTCATGAAAAATAGATTAGTCGCCGTCGTGATTGGATATGAGCTTCATTCTCAGTTGGAGTTCTTCTTTGCTGATAGAATCCGCTATTGACGATTGCTGATTTTTTTGATAACGTAAAAGCGGACGAAATTTAATTCCGTCCGCTTAAATAAAATTTTCTATACCATTTTGTATTTACACAAAACTAAAAGAATACTTTTTTAGTTATTGTATATCTCTGCTATTGCTTTACCTGCCGCTATGCCAACTGTATTATATGCGATTTGGTGAAAATGATAATTGTCTTTCATATTTTCCTTAAATTCAAGGAATGAACCTACTGTATAAACATTATCATTCTCACTTGCAAGTTCTGCTTGTGCATCGTGTACTGTGACATATGCCTCATCATGTTTGCCGTCTGTATCATCGTCACCGTTATAGTGACCTGTTTGAACTATGAACATATCTGTAACGCCCACTGTTTTCATATACTCAAACACATTAAGCGTCTGTGACTTATATGACGCTGCCGACTGACTTCCCGAATAAATTTTATCCGCGTCTGCTTCGCCTTGACACCAAACCATAAAGATATGATTTACAGTATAACCGTTATCTTCAAGATAGGTTTTAGCGGCGGTAAGTCGCGACTGTGCCTCATTCTTTTGTGCCGCAGTATTCCAATATCCTATATTTGTACCGCCTCTTGATGCTTGGACTCCTACAATCGGAACACCTGTTTCGGCATAATAGCTGTTCATAAGTGATGAAACCATATCCCCACTTCTTCTGTCTACACCGTTACTTCCGTTGTCATTTATAGAATCGTTGTTTTCACTCTTACCAAAAGGTTCTGATACACCGAATAACATATCTGCATTTGATACACTTCTGAATTCATATCCTACGCCTATCGGGCATTCTGTCGCATCAGCGTATTCACCACGTCCTGCCATATTTGACTGCCCCATAAATATAGCCAAGTCAACAGTTTTTGTATTTTCAGTCTTATTGTCTGTTAAATTCTTTGCAAACAACCAATCAAGCAAGCCAGATGTATTCGCTGCTGACTTCAGAATATTATGACCTTCGCCGTAAATTTCTTTATATTCAACATTCGTCGCACCGTTTTCGACAAGTGCTTTATATATTGCCTTTGAAGAATCATTAATTTCCGTATCGTCCTCGCTACCCGCAAAAATCATTACGCCTGTATTATTTTTTGCTATTGCCTGCGCCGACGTTGTATCGCCCTTTCCTGCTATTGCAATTATTCCTGCATACTTATTGGGATTATCAGAGACAACCTTATAACAGCCCTCTGTACCCTCTGAATAACCTGCAATATATATTTTCTCATTGTTTACACTATACTGATTTTGAATATCATTTACAACTCCGTCAATCATATCCGACAAATCAGTCCAACTGTTATCTGCACTGCATTGCGGTGCAACAAGAATACAAGGATTTGTGCTTTCCTGTTCTATAACCTTATCAAATAAATCTTGTGCGTTATACAACTGCTTTTCATTATCGTTGCCCTTTCTTGTTTCACCGTGCAAGAACATTACTACCGGATACGATACTGAACTGTCATAATTTTCAGGAAGATAATATCTGTATTTCATTGTACTTCCGTCTTTTGTATATGTTCCGCTTTTAAACTTAGGAAACGCAGTTTCGTCTGTATCCGATGAATCGGTTTCATATTCTCTTACTACAAGATTGTCAAGATATATACTTCTGTCAGCTTTCTTTGAACGCTCCGACTTAAACGATATATCTGAAATCAATCCTGTTTCTGCTCCTGTGAGCTTGCCGGTAAATGATTTTGAGCCTATGTTTACAGTAACTGTATTAGTTGCAAAATTAATCTCATTTGACACTTGTGTTACTGACGCTGACATACCGTCACCATTTACCTTTGATACCGCTGATGTAACATCACAGTCAACAGCAATTTCTTCACCGCCGATAACCATACTTCCTGTACCGTTATATACGTTAAATGAGCAATTAACAAGATTTGTACCCTCACTGTCATTAATCGTGTATGTAAACGTCTGTCCGCCCAATGCACCGACATACAAATCAAAATTAACATTCGCCTTATTACCGATTGCAGGATTTAATTTCAATGACAAAGTACCCGGTGCAGTTACATTTGCGTTAAATTTAATATTCTGATTCGTTTCATTCCAAGCCGCAGAGCCTGACACAACCGTTACATTTTCGCCCTCTGTCGCCGTTGTATTTTCTGTGAAGTCCCACTTCTTTTCGGTTGTCGGTAAAACCTCGGTATTGGCTTTTATAAACTTTTCAGCCTCTGCAACGGAATAAACTCTTGTCACTCCGCTTTCTTCACCTCTGATAACCTTACTGTCACTGTCAGCAGAAAGACTCGACAAATCTTTATATGTATATGAATAATCGGTTGTTTCATATCCCATACTCTTTAATCTTGCCGCAATAAATGATGACGCAAGCAAAGCGGAATGTTGTGTCAAGTGTAGATTATCGCCTACCTGATAATTATTAACCGTCCAATTCGTATCATTTGTATCTGTTTTGGCTTGATTTACATATAATTGAGTGTATTTATTAAGATCTATGCACTCCACACCGATACTCTCGGCAAATTCAGTTATAGCATTAATCTTTGTTGATGTGCTGTATGTGAAATATGTTTTGTGCTGATATTTACTGTTGTAAACAGGGCTTACAAGAACAGGTACTGCACCTTTTTCTTTCGCCATAGCCGCCATTTCACTCATATACTGTTTCATTTCATCAATAGCAATCTTATTTAATGAACTTATCGAATCATTAATACCGAAGTCAATAATCAAAACATCATCTTTTTGAATTAACTTTTTAACCGATTCAAAACATTCGTTATACCAAGTCTTAACCGTAGCACTCGGCTGACCGAAGTTTGCAACTGCATATTTTGTCGGTGATAAGAACTTTTCAAGCTGCATACCGAAGCCTGTCATCATAACTTTATTGTTATCCAAGTCGTCACCGTCTGCATTTTGCGGATAGTAATTTGCAGATTCACTATCACCCGCTATCCAAACAACTTGCTTTTTATACTTTTGGGGTACTCTGGCAACTTCAACCGACGCAACTCTCTCGTTTCCGCCCGAAGTATTACCGATTGTAAGATTTATCTGACCGCCTGTAACTTCCATTCTCGGTGCATACATTACACCGAATCCTGACGGACGGTTTTGTGAACCCGATGATGTAGTATTATTTATAATCTGAACACCGTTATTATAAACATCTGCTCTCGCTCCGCCTTTTCTGTATACCGTAATGTCATAAAAACCGTCAGGTACATCTATTTTTATAGTATTGTCACCTGTCGGCAAGCAACCGTTTTCGTTAATATGATAATCACCGTTTCCAAGTCCATAACCTTTTTCTTCTGTATAAGAATTTGCATTGACTTTTACATATCCGTTTATATATTCCTCTTTTGATGAAGAAGCATTCGTAAATTCAAATTTATACTCCGGCACTACCGTCACTTCTGATTTTGACGTATTATGAACTTTTCCATTTTCTGCCTTGACACTTTCGTATGTTCCGTCACCGTTATAAACTCTGTATGTATTGCTATCATATGAAGTAAGCTCTGATACGTCTATATATTCGTCTGATGATGTTATTTCTTCTGATGAATCATCTCCGTCTGATAAATCTTCTATATCGCTTACTTTTATCGAATGCGTTTTTCCGATTGGGTTCATCTTATCCAAACTGTCCCAATTCATCACTTTTACTGCATATCCGTCTTTGGTTGCAGGCATTTTAAGTGTCAAAGTTTTTTCGGCTGTATTGTCTGTTTCAGTGACAACCTGCTTTAAAAGTCCGTCTTTATCGTATAGCGCACAGATTGCAACGCCCTCAAAACCTTTATCAATATCAACTAAAATTGAACCGTTCTTTATTGTTGTACCTGTAATTTTTAACCTTTTCGTTTTAGGCTTTTCAAGATTTATAACTTGAGGTATATCGTCTTGTTTTTCACCTGTCACAATTTGTGCCACACGAGTTGTTATTTGAGGTAAGATATAGTTTGAGAAATCTGTATAATAATGATTATAATCTTTCCACATACTCATAAGTGCCGTGGCTCTTTCCTGTGCTTTTGCTCTTGCCTCAATTTCGTTTTTTCCGCTTTGAATTGCAGTATTATATACTGTTCGTACATCATTTGTCATAACGTTATCTGCAATTTTTCCAATATCGACAAAGCCTATAATATTTGTATCGTTCGCTCTTTCGGTATATACTTCTCTGATTGCGGTATCGTAACTGTTTGTTCTCATACCTTTGAACAATACATTATCTGCGTCATAAACCTTGTCTTGAGTTGAGCCGTAATTACCTGTCGGTGTGTAACTGCCCAATATTACCTTTGCGCCCATTGCTTTGATAGCGTCTATATAAATGTTATTATACTCTTTAAATTCATCTTTTGTTGAAGATGTATCATTTGTCCCCATACCGCTTATCGAAACAACGTCACCCGGTTTAATACCGCATAGGACATTGTTAAGTAACCCTTCTGTATAATATGAACGGTGCTGACGTCCTGCTTGACCGCTGTTATAAAATGCACTTATAACATTTGATAGTTTCGGATAATCAGACAATGTATTATTAAGCGTATAAGCCCAACTTCCGTTTTGCTGTACCGTAGAATCGCCTATTGTCCACCATGCAGGCTTACTGTTTGCTGTGCGTTCTACTTTTTCAACTGTTAATGATGATAGCTTACCGTCACCCGAGAATGTAATATCCAGCACACCGTCACCGAATACCGCCGTCTTATATGTATCACTTTCTAATGTCTTTTTAGTTCTTTCAAAGCCTGTAAGTGACGAATTTACTCTTTCACACTTAATTGTGCCCTCATAAACTGCCTTAATTTCATATACTTCACCTGCTGTCAAGTTAAGTTTAAAACCAAAATTCTGACCGCTCATATAGCTTTCACCGTCTGCACAAGTTCCGTCTATACCAAAGCCACGACTTTCCTTATATTCGGTTGAAGAAGTAACTGATGTATAACCGTCTTTTGCACTTGTTGTGAAATTGAATTTTAGATTATATACGTTTACCTTAACCGATTTTTCAAGCGTTTTACCATTTGAATCGGTTGAGATTGCTCTAACATAGATATCTGTCGGCTTTGCTGATGATGATACTGTTAATGTACCGTCACTTGCAATTTTTATATCACTGCCTGTATATTCTGTTGTGTTATCAGAATTGTATAGTTTGTATGTTACAGTCTTGTCTATCAATACTTCCGCATTTCCGTTTTTAACAACTGCCTCATATTTGTTACTGCTCGGTATTTGTGCACCGACAGGTGATTTTACAAACGCAATACTGTCATTTTTACCGATTAGTTTTACTGTCTTTGTTACAGACTTTCCGCCTAATGTCACTTTAACAGATACGTCGCCGGCAGACGCCGTTGGGCTTACGACAAGATCTGCCGAATGTGAATCAGCGCTATCCGTTTCAACAGAAACACCATCTGCAAATTCATCGTCAATCTTCCATTCAGCTGTACCGAATGCAATATTACCGTCTGTCATATTTGCAGATACTGTCATAGGCACTTTTACACTGTCGCTTGCAGGAATATTAACCGTATCCTGCCCGTTTATTTTAAATGAATCTGTGTCAATCTGTGCCGATTGAATTTTAACATTATTTATATCTATAGAACTCGATTTATCTTTTGATAATGTAATTCTATAGTACTTGCCTGTTGTGTAATTTGCATTGAAGTTTATCAATTCAGATTGCATTAACGGAGTTTTGCCGTTATAATCGCCGTTTGAATCCAAGTTATATATCTTTGCTATACATTTCTTTACTGTCGGATCGGCTGTTACAACTATGTGATACCACTTATTCTTTTCACCTGCTCCGATTTCTGTACCGTTCAAGCTGAATTTTGAATCTGTGAAAGACAATTCAAAGCCAACTGATGTGCTTTCTGTCACGTTTCCGCCTATATAACCGACAGTTCCGTCTATGCCGAAACGCACATCTTGTTCAAAATTAGTTTGTGATGTAATCTGCCCTACATTATTGTTAATATATGATGAGTTTCCTGTAAGTTCGCGAGACAGACTCAAATATTTACCGCCATTATCTGATTTCAAAACAACATTACTCTTATCAGAGCCGTCTGTTGACCAACCGCCTGTTAAAATATCGTTTTGCGATGTTGTATATCCGACTAAACCGTTTTCGTAATTGTTGTAATCTACGGTATAACCAGCTTTTGGCAAGTATACATCAGAATTAGCCTCTGTATCAGCTAACAGTACCAACGGGCGTGACACTTTAGCTGTCTTGCCGTTATATGTAACTGTGGCAGTTACCATGCCATAATAGTTAGCAGATGTATTCTTTAGTTTAAAATTGACTGAACTTTGATTTGCACTGTTTACCGTTACACTTCCGTAACTGTCACAATACACCTGTGTTCCCGGGAGTGTTCCGCTTTCACCTGTCGGCTTGCCGCCAAGTGTTCTGAAACCGTCAAACTGCCAATCAATTTTATAATCTTTTACCCTTGAATCAGGATTTGTTACTATACTTGTTCCTCTTTCACCGACAATCTTCAATGAAATTTCATTGTCAGCATATGTATCGGAATCAGGTCCCATAGTAAGCATATTGTCTGTCGGGAATGAATTAAATTCTACCGTTGCAATATTTTCAATATAGTCTTGTGATATTTGTGCTGTGATTGTTGTATCCTTTGTAATTTGATATTTGTTTAAATCGTCAGAGTTTAATAGTTGACCATCAACGCTCCAGCCCTCAAAATACTTGCCGTATGCCGACATATCCGGTATGTTTACAACACATTCACCGTCATAGACATACTGTGAAAATTCATCAATACTGTTATTTATTTTTACTGTATGGAATACTTCGCTTAAATCCGAATCAAGTGCTTTTAAAATTTTGATATTGTCAATGCAAGTATCAACTCCGCTTGACGGTGCCAATAGTGCAAGACAGCTAAATGATGTTATATCCTCAGACATATTTATTCTTCCGTGATAATATACCGTATTTCCGTCAAGTGACGTTATGTATGCCGTAGCCGTTTTATTTGTAAAATCGCCTATCACTTTTACATGAATCCAATCATCAGGTATTTCTTTTGTCAAAACAGTCGGCTGAGCATATCTGCTAAGTGAAAGTCCGCTGTCCGATACACTGTTATTTATAACAAATTTATTTAAGTCTGCCGGTCTGTTCATTTTAAATGCATACTTTGCATTACTGTAACAACCGTGATTCATATATAGTGAACCTGTTTTTTCAAGAACTTCAAAATTAGAAACATTCGTTTTATAATTTGTTGTCTTTATATCTGCCTCAAGGACAAAATTATCCTTAATTTCAGTTATGCCTTTGTATGTTGAACGTGCAGTACCGCTTTTACCTGAAGTAACTGCAAGATATTTGTTTATTGTTTGATTGCTGTCACTTTTTAATTCTGCTGTTCCGGCAGGTGATTTCCAACCGTCAACGCTTGTACTGTTACCCGACGCTTTATCTCCGACCGTACAGTTTTCAAAATTCTCCTCATATAAGACTTCTCTCTCAACATCTGCTTTAGGTGTTGACTGTGGATTTGATGTTTGTATCGGATTCTCTGTCGGTGCTACAGTTTCTTTTGGAGTTTCAGTTGGTGTGAATGTAATATTTTGTAGATATGAAGTTCCTTTTCTGTAACCCAAATACATTGTTTCTCCTGCTTTCATATCATAAGTACCTTTATCCGAATAACCTTTATAAGTGCTGTCAATATAAACACCTAACGCACTGCCGGTAAATATTGCACTACCGTCTGACGGTGCAGTAAATGATACATGACTTCCATTACTGTATGACGAACTGGCATTTGTAACCTTACTGCTCTTTAAGTAAATCTTTCCGTCTGCCGATACATATGTTCCTGTATACGTCAAAACTGCTTTTGTATAATCGTCAATATCGTATATATCATCAGCAGTTCCGTATGTTGTGTCTGCATTATTTTTGACGAGTGATGTAAAATCACACGAATATGTATTATCATTTTCTGCAAATGACGTTACAGAAAAAGCATAAAACATTGATATACACATTGCCAATGTTGTAATTAGACTTATAACTTTTTTAAACTTCATAGTTATACTCCTTTCGCACAATTACTTTTTTATTAATTAAATTATACAATTTTATAAAGAAGTTTTGAATTGCAAATTATAGAGAAAAGTTTGCAAATAGTGACATTATAAAAAAATACCGATTGAAATTTTCAATCGGTATAAATTTACTTGTTGGTTTTAGGCGGACGCTCTCCGAAGAATTGATATAGATTGCACTTAATCATACCATTATACAATTTACGTTTTTTATTTGCTTTTTTTCCGAACAGCGATTCAAAGTTTTCGTTTGACGCGATAATATAATACGACCACTTATCAAGTGCATTAAAGCTTTTGCCTATTTCCTTATACAGTTTTTCACATTCTTTAATTTCACCTATTCTTTCACCGTAAGGCGGATTACAAATAATTGTACCATACGGCATATCGAAGTGAATTTTTCGTGCGTCACCTTTTTCCGCTTTAACAAAGTCACCCACACCTGCAATTCGGGCATTTTCATTTGTCAATTCAACATATTCGTTTTCTATATCATACGCATAAATTTCAAGCGGAACATTTCTTTCCAAGCTTTTAGCTTCTTCAACGGACTTAACCCACAACTCTTCATCTATCCACGCAAAATTCTGTGCCGCAAATTCTCGCTTTATTCCCGGAGCAATGTTTCTTTTTATCATTGCGGCTTCAATAGGAATTGTACCGCTGCCGCAAAACGGATCACATAGCGGATATTCAAATTTCCAATGACTCAGTTCAACCATTGCGGCGGCAAGTGTTTCTTTTAGCGGTGCAACATTTGAATGTTGTCTGTAACCGCGTTTGTGAAGTCCCTCGCCAGACGTATCTATCATAAGTGTAACTTTATCTTTAAAAATTGAAAACTGTATTTGATAATTTGCGCCGTCCTCCGGCAACCATTCTATGCCGTATTTATTTGAAAGACTTTCAGCAGTTGCTTTCTTTATAATTGCCTGACAATCCCTTACGCTTGCAAGAGTTGACTTTAAGGAATATCCTTTCACAGGAAAAGCGTCATTTTTGCCAATCCATTTACTCCAATCAACAGCTTTTGTCTTTTCAAACAATTCGTCAAACGTGACCGCAGTAAATTCGGCAGTTTTTATAAGCACTCTCTCTCCTGTTCTTATCCACATATTTGCTCTGCAAACAGCCTCATTATCACCCATAAACGTAACTCTGCCGTCCTCAACTGAAGTTGTTTCATAGCCAAGACGACGTACTTCTCTTGCGACAAGCGATTCAAGTCCGAACAATGTTGTTATTATAATTTCAAATTTCTCCATTTGTAAACCTACTTTTTCTTCTTATTGTATTTCTTAAAACTCTTTTTCCTTTTTGACTTCTTACCGTGTTTTTCCGATTTAGGAATTTCTATCGGTTTTGCGAACTTTTTAAGTAACTTACGGTCCGCGTCTTTAGCTAAAACAAAGTCAATCTGTCTTGAAAGAATATCAGTTCTCGCAACAACTATATTTACCACATCACCGGTAGTATACGACTTCTGTTTTCTTCTGCCGGTAAGCGTATTTACCTTTTCGTCATACTCATAATAATCATCGGTCATATTTTCAACTCTTATTAAACCCTCAACCGAATTTTCAAGTTCTACAAACATACCGAAATTAGTCACATTTGCAACCACACCCTCAAAGGTTTGTCCAATAAATGATGACATATAAGCCGTTTTCATCAAATCGTCAACGTCACGTTCGGCCGTTTCCGCATTTACTTCACAATCGCTTGAATGTTTGCCTGCCGCCGAAACGTAACCTGCAAGATATGAAATTCTGTTCCCCGTAACCTTGCCGTCAAGAAAATCTTTTAATATTCTGTGTATTGCCAAATCGGGATAACGTCTTATCGGCGAAGTAAAATGACAGTAATATTTTGCCGCAAGTCCGAAATGACCGAGATTTTCTTCACTGTACTTTGCTTTCATAAGTGAATGCAGCATTGTTGACGCAACAATACGCTCCTGCGGTGTATCTTTTACTGTATCGAGTATTTGTTGCAGAGCCTTTGGATGAATAGGTGTATCTCTGTCAATCTTACCCTTAAACGACAATCCGAAATGAAGTATAAATTCATTAAAAGTCATTATCTTTTCAAGTGTCGGTGCCTCATGGTTTCTGTATACAAACGGTATTTCAGACCAAAAAGCATATTCGGCGATTGTTTCATTTGCCGAAAGCATAAATTCTTCTATCATTTTGTTTGAAGTACCGCGTACTTCTTTTTCTATTTCAATCGGCTCTCCGTTTTCATTCACAACTATATGACTTTCAGGAAAATCGAACTGTATCGCACCTCTTAAAGTACGTTTATTCTTTAATATTTGTGCCAAGTCCTCCATTAGTTTTAATGTCGGCAAAATATGTTTGTATCTCTCGCAAAGTTCTTCGTCACCGTCTTCAAGCATTTTATTTACATTATTATACGTCATTCTCTCTTTTGAGCAAATAACCGATTTACAAAGCTTGTGGCTCACAACATTTCCGTCACCCGTAATTTCCATAAAAACAGACAAAGTCAATCTGTCCACTTGCGGATTAAGACTGCAAATACCATTTGAAAGACTTGTCGGCAACATAGGAATAACTCTGTCTGCCAAATACACGCTTGTACCACGCTTGTATGCCTCATTTTCAAGTGCCGTACCCTCTTTTACATATTCCGAAACATCGGCTATATGCACACCAAGATAATAGTTTCCGTTGTCCTTTAACGTAAGAGATACGGCATCATCAAAATCTCGCGCGTCATCACCGTCAATGGTGAAAATAATCATATCTCTTAAATCTTCTCTGCCTGCAAATTGGCTTTCCGTCACTGTTTGAGGGATTTTATCAGCCTCATTTAATGTTTCTTTATCAAATTCCTGCTTAATATCATTTCCTAATATAATACCCTCAATGCAACTTTTAAGCGACTCCTGTTGTCCGAGAACACTTATAACTTCACCGAAAATCTTTTTCTTGTCACTGTATCTTGTAATCTGTACGGCAACTCTGTCACCCATCTGAGCCGTCATTGCGTCCGATTGAGCAATAATAATTTTTGAATATATTTTTCTGTTATCGGGACGCACATAAAAATATCGTTCTTTTTCCTTATATATAACACCGACAATAACCTTGTTTCCGCGTTCAAGCACCTTGGTTATATGACCTTGTCGGTGACCTTTTGCATTGTCGTTATCGTCAATATGAACGATAACTCTGTCGCCGTTTATAGCGTCACCCATATCGTCACCGGAAATAAATATGTCACTTTCGTTTTCGTCGTCACATATTACAAAACCGAAAAATCCTTTTGCATTACAGACAAGTTTACCTACTACCGTTGAGTTTTCTCCCTCAATGCTCATATATCTGCCTTTTTTAGTCATATATATTTTACCCTCAATACAAAGTTCGGTTAGTATATCGCGAAGTTCTTCCTCATCTTCCGCCGGTACGTCAAGTACAGTCATCAATTCGGCAAATTTAAGCGGAATATATTCTTTTGAACACATATATGAAAGTATCTTTTCTTTTCTGTCCATTTTTCTCTCCTATTTTTGTCAATTTAATTCCAAACAATTCTTTACTTATAATCATTCTATAACAAATATGTAATATACGCAAGTATTTTATACCTATGATTAATCCGATTGTAACCTTTTTGTTACATTATAGTAATATAATTTTTATTGACGAAAAGGTTGTATAGCGATATAATAACTTTATGCTATTTTATAATGGGTTTTAATGAGCAAATAGAACCCAACAAAGAAAGGAATGGATACGCAAATGAAAAAGAAGAGCATTATCACTCTTTGTTTCGTTGTTGTATGTGCCATTTTGCTTAACTATGTAGCCTTTATAGGTTTTAACATAGCTGGTTTTTCATATGGCGGTATGTTCGGCGAAACAGGTATCAAAAAGGGCATCGACTTAGCCGGAGGTTCAGTTATAACTTTCCAAGCTGATTCAGACGCTCCGACCGATGACCAAATGCAGGTTGTCGAATCAATTTTCCAAACTCGTATGACTAATGCGGGATATACAGAAGCACGTATATCTCAAGGCGAAGGCGGAAAAATTACTGTTGAAATACCTTCAGTATTTGAAACAGACCAAGCTGCAAGCCTACTTGGCGATACAGCAAAACTTACATTTAACGATGCTGACGGCAACGTAATTCTTGACGGTGCTACAGACATCAAGAACGCTTCTTACCAATACGGTAAGACTTCACAGACAGGTTCGGCTCAATCTTACGTTCAGGTTGAATTTAATGCTGAAGCAAAGCAAAAGTTTGCCGACGCAACTAAGGCTGCTGCCGCAAGATCAAGTGAAGGCAAAAACTACATTTCAATTCAAATGGACGGAAAAGATATTTCTTCTCCGAGAGTTTCAGAAGAAATCAATTCTGACTCATGTATAATTTCAGGTGATTTCACTCCTGAAACCGCACAAGACCTTGCTAACAAGATTAAGTCTGGTCAACTTCCGTTTGATATGAAAGTTATTTCTCAGGAAACAGTAGGTGCCGAACTTGGTGCAAATGCACTTCCTACAAGCCTTTTGGCTGCTGCAATCGGTATCATTCTTATAATGATCTTTATGGTTATTATGTACAGAATTCCTGGTCTTATCGCAGATATTTCATTGTTAATATATGTCGGACTTATCGGTTTGGCAATGGGTATATTCCATGTTAACCTAAGTCTTTCAGGTATTGCCGGTATCGTTCTTTCAATCGGTATGGCGGTCGATGCTGACTGTATCATATTTGAAAGAATGAAGGAAGAATTAAAAGTTGGTAAAACTATCAGAGCGTCTGTTTCGGCAGGTTTTGATAAGGCATTCTCAGCAATCCTTGACTCTAACATTACAACAATCATTTCTTGTGTAGTTCTTTACATCTCAGGTATCGGTGCAGTTACCGGTTTTGCTACTACACTTGGAATCGGCGTTATTTTGAGTATGTTTACTGCTATCGTTATCACAAAGTTCCTTCTAAAGCAACTTGTAGGTATCGGTATCGAAAACAGAAGTCTATTCTATAACGCAAAAGCAAAAAAAGGAGGTGCGGAAGAATAATGAAAGATTTGACTAAAAACAGATGGAAATTCGTGCTTATCCCCGCACTAATTGTTATTGCCGGTATTGTTCTATATATCGTACACGGCGATTTTAACTTCGACGTTGAATTTATGGGCGGTATCAGAATGCAAGTTAATATGCACACTGATTTCGACAATAAAGAAGTCGCTGACTTAATCCAAGAAAAAACTGTTGATACTGTATCAGCAAAAGTTCAAACAGGTGACAATCCTCAGGTTGCAGTAATCAAAACTCCTCCTGTTGACGAAACTGTTAAGACTGAAATTTTCAATGCACTAAAAGATAAGTATAATCTTTCAGATGATGATTTACTTTCAGTATCATCTGCATCAGCAAGTTTCGGTAACGAAATTCAAAGAAAAGCTTTGCTTTACACATTGCTTGCTATAATCTGTATCTTGATTTACATTGCAATTCGTTTCGAGTGGAGAAGTGCTATTATGGCTGTTATAGCTCTTGCAATCAACGTACTTATCATGGCTGCGATTTATGCTATAACAAACATTCCGCTTAATACAAACTTCATTGCGGCAATGCTTACTGTTGTAGGTTATTCTATCAATAATACAATCGTTATCTTTGACAGAATTCGTGAAAACACAAAGTCACGTAAGAAGAATGAAACTATTTCAGAAATGGTTAACAGAAGTGTTTTTGAAACAATGGGTCGTACAATCAACTCAACAATAACAACACTAATTACAATCGTTCTTATTTACATTCTTGGTGTATCTGCAATCAAGGAATTTGCTCTTCCTCTAATCGTAGGTATCCTTGCAGGTGCATACACATCAATCTTTATTGCCAGCACATTCTGGGCTTCATGGAAAGAATCAGATATGAAAGCTAAAGCAGCTGCTGCTCAAGAAAGAAAAGCAGCAAAGAAAAATAAGTAATTGATGTTACAAAAATAACCGTTCGATACGAACGGTTATTTTTTTGCCTTATTTTAAAAATACTATTTGTTTTTTTTATTTTTATTATGTTTCTTTAAACAACTTTTTCCTCACTATTGCATATGCAATTAACACCGCAATACCTGTTATAACCCACGAAACAGGATACACATTCATCAGCATTTCAAAACTTCTGAACTTATTAAATACGGTGTATATCCCTATTAATCTAAACACACACGACCCCAATACAGTAAGCACCGCCGGAGTCATTGAATATCCCAATCCCCTCAATGCCGCACCGCCTATTTCATACGAGCTTGCCAAACATTCAAACAACAATACGTGGACCATTCTTATTGACGCATATTCAAGAACGGCTTTATCAGTAGTATAAATTCCTGCGAAGAAGTCACGCCAGACAACAAATATAGCACTCATCAAACCGCATATAACCACACTTGAAATCATACTGTATACGAATATCTTTTTACAACGTTTAAAATTTCTTGCACCGTAATTTTGACTTGTAAATGTTACTGCCGCTTGTACAAATGCACTAATTGTAAAATATGTAAAATATTCAAAATTCAATCCGGTGGCAGAGCCGGCTACCGCGTCAGAGCCGAAACTGTTTATAGCAGTCTGTATACAGACATTTGAAACAGAGAACACCACTCCTTGCAATCCCGCCGGTACACCTATTTTGATAACTTTTATCAATTCGCTTTTCTTTATTTTTAATTTATTAAGCCTTAATCTGATTGTTTCTTCTTCATTCATCAGAAAATATATTATAAGAACCGCACTCACTCCGTCAGCTATTACTGTTGCAATCGCCACTCCCGCTACGCTTAATTTGAATACTATTACAAACAACAAATTAAGACAGGCATTTATTACTCCAGATATAATCAGACAATACAGAGGTCTTTTTGTATCACCTTTACTTCTTAAAACAGCTGCTCCAAAATTATATATCATCAAAAACGGCATTCCCAAAAAGTAAATGTGCAAATACAATACCGCTAAATCTATTACATTTTTGGGTGTTCCCATAATTTCAAGAATAGGTCTTGCAATCATCAATCCTAACACAAGCAGAAATACACCGCTTATAAGCGAAACTATCATTACAGTATGAACTGCATCTTGAATTTTTTCTGTTTTTCCTTGCCCTATATAATTTGCTATGACAACATTCGCACCGACTGAAATTCCCACAAACAGATTTATCAGCAAGCTTATAACCGAACTGTTACTTCCAACCGCCGCCAGAGCCTCACTGCTCGCAAACCTTCCGACAACCGCCACATCAACCGAATTAAACAGTTGCTGCAATATACTGCTTATCGCCAACGGAAGTGCAAATAATAAAATTTTATCAAAAATACTTCCATTCAGCATATCCATCTGATTTGATATGCCTTTACTCTTTTTCATTACATACATTCCTCCAAATATTTTAACTACTACTATTATAGCACATATGTATAAAATTAGAAAGTTAGTCTTGCACAAAAATAGCAGAAGAATTTAATCTTCTGCTATTTATATTAACGTAAATATTATTGTGCGTTGTATGTAGTCATAATATATCCGGCACTTGAAACAAGTTTTCTCAAAAATAATTCAGATAAATTATTTTTCATATGTACCGTTGCTAAATTTTGACTTAAATCAACTTCTGCCCATACGCCGTCCTCACTGTTAAGTGTATTTTCGACTCTCGCTTTGCAGTGATTGCAAGTCATTCCGTCTATGCCTATCTGAACACAGTACGGATAATGTGACACATCTTTATCCTCAACCTTAATTTTCTTAACGTGTTCGATTTCAGCGCCGCAACACCCCGAAGTCAGTTTTTTAGCATAACTTCTAATAGCTATAACCGCTATAACTATCAATACTGCTACTATAATCGCTGTACTCATAATATATCTCTCCTTTGCTTTAAATCACAATTAAGGTTAGTATCCTCTAACCTTGATTAGTTTAGCACAACTAACCGATTTTGTCAATATTTCTTGATTTTTTTCAAAAAAGAAATCAAGCTTAGTTTTTAAGCTTGATTTCCGAATTGCATTTCTATTCTATATTTTTAACCAATCTCACATTGTCCATCTGTACCCATTCATTTGCGTGAGCGTCCGAATATAGTCCTACTGTACATTTTCCGTCTGTCACTTTTATATCTGTTGCAACAACAATTTCTTTCCAATCATCAATATTTGTTTTAACGGAATATGTTTTCTTTTCGTCACCGCTTTGTGCGTATACATTACATACATTTTGTCCGCCACTGCTTTTTACCCACGCAGTCATTGTATACGTTCCGTTAGGTAAATCAGTTATTTCTTGATACAAATCTGAAATATAATCTTCCGGTGCAGTTTCCTGTATTACAAAATTACCGCTGTCAACCTTTCCGCGTGCATTGGATACAGAATAATTGCCGACATTGTCACGCACTTTCCAACCTGTTGGTGTTGCTGTTATTTTTCTGTCCGCCTCAAATTCTGGATTGGAAATATAGTTATTGCCCTCTCCGACTTCCCAAGTACCTTTTTCAGCGTCCAACTTCCATTGATGAAGATTGTTAAAGTACGGTTTGCCTTCTTTATCAAATGATAGCGGTACCCATTGATTATATCCGATTCCGTTACCTGCAAAATCGCCCCATCTGTCACCGCAATAAATAATCAAATCGTTTTCACTTCCGTGAATCGTTGTATAGAAGCCTGCTTGCGAATTGTGAGCAAAACTATCTCGTGTGTTATTCATTATATATGGAAGTCCCGTATCTTTATTATAATCGCCCAAAATACTGTCAGACTGCATTACATACACTCTTGACGAATTCCAGCCGTATAAATCAGAGCCTGTATAATAGTAATTGCCGTTATATTTAAACATACAATTACCCTCTATACCTGTTTTGTCTTTCTTATCCACTTCGCCGTTTTCATCTATGTAACTGCCGTCTTCATCATAGAAAAGCATTTTGATATTTTCTTCGTCTATATCCAAAAAGTCTGATTCTCTGAGCGGAATTATATATTGATAAGCACGTCCGTTTGCACTTGAGCATATTATATATGCTTTGCCGTTATCATCTTGGAACAAAGTTTGGTCACCTGTAACATCATTTTGAATTGGCAACGTTTTTTGAATATGGTCAATCTTAAACGGTCCTTCAGGCTTATCACTTACCGCATAAACCATACCCGGTGCATATTGAGAAATTAACACATATTTTTTCGTGTTTTCATTATAAACAACACCCATTCTGCCAACCCAACCGTTCGGTTCACCGGTAAGAGGATAACCCTCAAACTTCCAATTCACCAAATCGTCCGACGAATAACAAGTAAATGTTTCGTAAGCGGCATTTCCCGCTTTACCGTTTTCGGGATTTTTAGCATATATATCCGCTTCTTTATATTTTACACCATACCAATAATATTTGTCACCAAACTTTTGAATACAACCGCCCTGTGAATATATATAATTGCCGTCAGTGTCTTTAAAAAATGTATCGTTTGTGATAGTGTTGTCAGATGTATTGACATTAACCGCACATTTTGCGGTTTGCTTACCGTCAGAAGTTGAAATCGTAATTGTAGTTTTGCCCTTGCCTTTCGCCGTAACAACTCCGTCTGTCACGCTTGCAATATTTTCGTTGTCAGATTTCCAAACCAAGTCGGAATTTTCAATATTTGCCGATAAAGGATAAACCGAATCTATCTCGGTTAACTCTATACTTGTTTTATTCAATGACAGTCGCTCGGATTTTTTGTCGGTCACTGTGACTTTACATTCGTCCGTAAGTATTCCGTCCTCTGATGATACAGTAATTGTAGCATTGCCGTTTGACAAAGCTGTTAAAATACCGTTTTCGCTTACTTTTACTATCGATTCGTCAGAACTTTTCCATGCAACCTTGTTGTCATATGCAAATTCCGGCATAATAACGGCGTCCAATATTTTATTTTCATCACCGACATTTATTGTCACATTATGCTCCGATAATGTCAGACTTTTTGCTTTACCGATTGACGTATCTTCATTTTTACTGCTGTCCTCGTTATATTCAATTTCTTGTGTCTTTGAACGCAAATTATCGTCTTCTAGCAAATATGACTTTACTGTATATTTGCCGTAACCGCTCACATTTTCAAAAGTTCCCGATGTTGAATTGTTTTTAAAACCGATAAGTTTATTATTCTCGTCATACAGTGCCACGCCAAACAGCTTACCGCCTTTATAATCGGCTGAATAACTTATTGCACCGTCACCGTCAATGCCTGTCATAAGACGTGATATGTACCCATCGGATTCTTTCAATACAACATCATCAACATAAACGTCCGCTTTGTCCCACAAATTAAAATATGCTAAATAATCTTGAGTATTGTTACATTCAAATTCGATTGTATGCTTTGTCCAATCAGTATTTACCGATATTTCTTTCGTTTTTACTGGATAACTTCCCGGCCAATCCTGTGAACCGTCAAAGAAACCTGCATTTACAATACAATCCTCTTTCGCTTTTATATAAAATTCAAGTGTGTATGTCACATTTCTTTTCAGTTCAACTCTCTGTGCAACAACGGCACTGTTGAAATGAAGTGCCTTTTCACCGCTGTGCACTTCGTCTGTTGTACAATCGGCAGAGTTTTCATTTTCATAAACCCAACCGTCCCTACCTGAAAAACGCCAACCGTTTGTTCCGAGTAATTCAGTTTCAAAGCTATCATTTTTTATAAGATTTTCCGCCGCATATGCCGAAGTCGTGCATAACGCGGTTATCAGTAATGCAGTAACGATTTTTACTTTATTTTTCATTTAACAATCTCCTTTTGTATTCATTGTTAAAATTTTATCACATTTCTTTGAATTTTTAAAGAGTTTTTTGCAAAAAAAAAACGGATATAATTAAATATCCGTTCTTTAAATATCAGTTTTTTATAACAATTATTCAGTGAATATATATGTTTCTCCTGCACTTGCATTTTCAATAGTATACTTGCCGTCTACAAACTTTATATTCTCACCGTTTAATTTTAATATATTATCTTTTTCGTAACCGATTGTAATATTACCGTCAACAGTCGGTGTAATCTTTATTTCCGTCGCTTTATTATCACTCCATTTAATAGATACTTCTGCACCGTTTTTAGCCTTAATACCGCTTATTTCACCGCTATTCCATTCTGTAGGCAATGCAGGAAGTATGTAAACAGTTCCCGTCTGTGACTGCATAAGAAGTTCCATAACACCTGCCGCCGAACCGAAATTACCGTCTATCTGGAACGGTGCGTGTGTATCAAACAAATTAGCATATGTTTTTTGTGCTAATTGATAACGGAATAATTCAAGTGCTTTATCGCCGTCAAGACATCTCGCCCAAAGTAAGAATTTATTCGAGCATGACCAACCTGTTGAATCATCACCTCTGTTTTCAAGTACTACTTTCGCACCGTTTAACAATTCCGGTGTGTCACGATTTATAAGTGTTCCCGGGTACAAACCAACAAGATGTGAAATATGTCTGTGTACAGGGTCACCCAACGTTTTTCCGTTTGCGTCTGTATTATAGCTTGTTTCTTCTTTCCATTCCTTAATCTGTCCGTCACCACCTATTTCCACAGGTATTTCAAGATGATTTCTTATTTCTTTCCACGCACTCACCTTATCGGTATCAACACCCAATATTTCTGCCGCTTTTATAGTATAATCGTACATACCCGCAACAAGCTGTAAGTCATATTTTATACCTTCCTCTGTTGGTCCTTGCTCCGGTGAACGACCTTCCCAAGTAGTATAATAATATCCGTCAGGATACTTCTCAGTATCTGTTGTAGTTCTGCGTTGATTTTGATACAAATACTGCGTATAGAAATTTGCCGCTTTTCGCATTATCGGATATAATTCATCCGCCAAAAGTTGTTTATTACCCGAAGTCTGATACAAATCCCACAGATTATACATAAGCCATGCGGTATTACCTGCCGACTGAATATTTGTTGAGCCTGTCATATCTGTTGTACCCATTATCGCTTGCTTTGTGTGCATAATAAATACATCATCTTTATCATCTGTACTGTCTGCGAACGTCATCTTGCCGTTTTCAAACGTATACGATTTCGGAGTAACTTTATACATATTTTTAGCCGTTATACGTCCTGCCGGAATTTGTGAATTAAACCAACCTATCAGTGATTTACCGCTGTCAAGAAGATTTGCACCGCCTGCAAACCAATAGTTCATTTCCATATTGATATTAATACAGTAACACGAACCCCATATTTCAGCGGTTGACTGACACCACTTACCTTGAAGTGTTGACGGCATAGTTGTAGAACGCGATGATGAAATCATTAAATATCTTGCATAATTGTAATGAAGTTCTTCAAGATGCTTATTTAGATTTGCATACGCACTTTCATCATATGAAACGACTGTCTTATTATCAACAGATTTTGTTGTTACTGTGTTTTTATATGATAATTGCAATTCATTTGTAGGTACTGAACATATTTCATTATTATCCGTCAAACTAAATTGTACTTTGTCGAATTGCTCTTTATAATCTTTTATATGTTCATTTTTCAATTCTTCATAAGTTAATTCAGACGCACCTTGTATTCTTTTTTCTGCTTTTTCGACAGCCGCTTTAACTCCTTGTGTATTCTTATACGGTGTTTTTGACATATTGACAGTTCCGTCTGCATTAAGTTCAAACTGAGTCGGGTCATAATCCGTTGCCACCGCTACAAGTATTGTTACACCTGTACTGTCGGATACATTAACCGAATTATATCCGCCTGTCACTGTACCGTCATCGGCAATAACTTTTATAATAGTGCAATATTCCAAATCGGATTCTTGATTCCATGCAGCATTACCGCCCGATGAATACGGTTCACTGTCTTTTAATTTACCGACAATTTTAATCTCACCGTTATTTACGGTTACATTACCCGGGTGCATTGAAACAGGTTTTACGTCAAAATTCAAATCATCACCTGTGTAACGGAATACAAGTACTTCTTTAGGATAGCTTGCGAAATATTCTCGATTGAAATTTTTATTATCATATTCGTATCTCACATGAGCAACAGATTCGTCAAGGTTGAGGTCACGGTAATAATTATTGACAGTCGCACCTTTCGGCATATTGAAATCAACAAAAATATTACCGACGCTCATATAACCGTTTATGCCTTCACTCATTTTACTGTTTACAGTATTTGAATTAACCCCTGTTTGAGTTCCTCTGTATCCTGCCGCCCAGAAAGTTTCTTCATTTATCTGAATTTGGTCTTTGTCAGGAAGTCCGAAAATCATACCGCCCATATATCCGTTTCCGATAGGCAATGCTTGTTGCTCCCAATCCGCACCGTCACGAGCGTAGATACTGTTATTTGCCCCATTGGCACTTGCAAGAAACGCACCTGTCTTGTACCATAGTGCATTATCGGCAGTTGCACCTTGATAATTATTGTCATATGTATAATTTACATTCAAAGTTGATACATCAACTAAATTCGTATCAATTCCATACGGTACATTGTTCGGTGATATGACACCTGCACCCATACCAAGTCCAGATTTTGCACCTGTCAACCAATCAGAAACAAGCGGAATATTGGAATATTCACCTGTTGTTGTATTGAATATTTCATCTGATACAACTTCACCGATTTCGCTTTCATCATTTTCGCTTATCTCTGTAAATACGGTTGTTAAAGGTGTCATACTATTAAAATCACTCCATAATAAAATCTTTATATCAGCTCCGTTTATTATTTTAATATCCGATAAGTCAATTTTATTTTTGCCTTTTTGAAGTTTTACTTCTTTATCGTTTATTTGCTTTAATATTCCGTCTTTATATTGAGCTATTATAAGCGTTGCATTTGTTTCGGTTTCGCTCTTATTTTGCATTATAGTAGTTGTATTCAAATTTTCATCAATCTTTGTGACATTTACAATGTCATATTCATTATCGCTTGCTGAATACTCATCATTTGTTTTTGCTATATATACCTTTACAAATGAGGCTTTTTCAAAAGCAATATCTGTTTTTATCTTCTGCACTCCGTCAGTCAATTCACCGATAGCAATTTTGTTTTCTTTGATTAGCTTTTTATTTTCATCAAATACTTTCACAACGGCAATATAGTCGTTTGTACTGTCGATTTTTTTATCAAGAATTATTCCGTCTATACCTTTTGCATTTTTTACATCTGTTTCACCGTTTTTCAATAACAGCCCTTTTACTTCATACGGACAATTTTCAGAATTGTTTGTTCTAACTGTCACTTCAAATTCATCAGTTACTTCCGACGTTTGAACAGATGATACGGTAAGCGTTGCTTTGATTTTCACAATACCGTCAGCGGCACTGTCTGAAACAGTAAGTGTGCCGTCGTTTGATATTGACACTCCTTCTGTATTATCGACTATCTCCCATTTTGTATCACGAGCAGGAATAACCACGCCGTCCGCGATTGGAATTGCCATATACTTTGATGTTCCGCTATGTACGACTTCATCACCGTAAATTTCAACTGCATTCGCATTACCGAGTGACTTAAGTACTAAATTTATAAATTTCTTTATTCCGCCACATTCTGCCGAAACTGTTACTGTTCCGGCAGTTGCAGACGGAGTAATTAAGAGAGAACCATTATTATCTATTGATACACCGTTATATCCGTTTACCGAATAAGTGATATGTGCCGTTGTATCCTCACTTCCCTTTGAAACAATCTCTGATTTGTCTTTTTCTGTTGTAATGCTCTTATAAACTTTCGCAGTATACTGAACTGTTTGATTTTCTGACGTTATATACTTTTCAGTTGTGTCAGATGTAATTTCCAACATATCTGCCGTATCTGCAATTTCAATTTTTGAAATTGCTATTGAGCTCCATTTTCCAAAAGCAAAATCAATCTGCGATGTTTGATTAGATAATTTTACTGTTGTTGTGTACCACTTATCAAATTCACAATTTGATTGTACATCTATTTTTTCACCGTCGATTGACATTGTGTTTTCATTACCGGCACTTCTATTTGTACTTCCGTTGTTAGTCGAAGTCGGTTTTGCATATGTCATCTTTACATATTTGCCCGACTCTATCGGATTGTCAAATTTAAGCGTTATTGATGTGTTACTGTTTCCGCCTGTACCCATAAACAAATAATAACCGTTATCGCTAAGTCCCATTCCAAGCGGATAATATCCTGTTCCTGTTTTAGTTGTTGAGTTCATTATTGCAACATTGCTATAGTTTGAACCGCTTGTTGATATGCTCAATCCCGTATCGGCAATCTTTGTTTCAGATAATGATGATGTATTAAATGCTTTTATTTCATTAAACTTACTGCCAAATGTGTATGTTGAATTTTCTGTCGGTTCCGTTTTTTCTTCATTGTTCTTATCCACTGTATAGGTATTTGATAAATCATCAGTTGATACCATAAATACATTTGATGTTGCATTTCTGACACCTATTTCTTTTTCGGTAGTTGCCTTGTAGCTGCCTTCGGTAAGATATACGGTAACTTTTCCGTCAGAATCCGTTGTGTGCTTTGTTGTCTGATATTCCGTTGCTCCAACAGCTTCTATCGTTACATCCATATCAGCACATGGCTTTCCGTCACAAGTATACGAAAGTGTTACCATTTTACCCGGTTGAATAATTAATTTAGGCGGATTGGCACTGTTTTTGCCCGACAAAGTAACATCAGAGGCATAATCTGAGGCTATGCCTATACCTATTTCATTTCCGGAATATTTTCTTAAATACTCCGTTATATCTATTTCAGAATAATTACCTACCGGAAATACACTTGCAGTATTTGAATTTATCTTTGTTATTTCTTTTGTAGGATTATATGCTATATCGCCGTATATCGCAGTATTGTCCCAATCTGTTCCTATATCCGAAATTGTTATATTACCGTTTCTATCTCTACCGATACTATTTCCGTAAACCGCCAACTTTGCAGATACTATTTTTGAAAAATCATAATTTTCCAAGTCAAATTTAACAAGACCATATGATGTATTATCCGTGTTTCCGTTTTTCCAACTGTTGACATACATTGTACCGTCTGATGCGGTTTTAGTTACATTATTCAAATCGGCTGAATCCTTTGCATTTATTTCAAAAGATTCTGTAACAGGAATTTTATTTTCATATTCCGCAATTACATTATAAAATGACAATACACTTTCATTCGTTTTTTCATCTACAAGTGTAGGCGTAAATCTCTTGCCGTACATACAATCAACCGCTATAACACCCGCTAAATCTTCTTCTGTTGTAATTACAACAGATTTTTTATCAGCTTGAATTTCGGCACTTTTTATTGTCATTTCTGTACCTTTATCTTTATTTGATGCAGTAACTTTTCGGCTTGCACCTTTTCTTACCGTAAATTCTTTTGTTAAATCACCTAAAGGAATTTTGTAGCCTCCTCCAGATACATTTGTAATTCCTATACGTTTTGTTCCTGTGGCAACTTTCAATCCGTCGGTATTTTTAAATGTTAATGTTATTTCATTATCGCCGGTAACTTTTGCCGTATCTATCTGTGCATTTTCATATGATACAGATTCATCTCCGTAAACAATCACTTCTGCGACTTTCGCCCATTTTGCACCAAGTTTCACATTTGATGCGGCATTATTATGAATAGTATCGCCGAGTTCTAATTCACCTGTACCAACAACATAAACATTGTCATATAAACTTTCGTTCTGACGTTGAATATCTTTTACATATGACCACGCATCATAATAACCTTGTGAACTGTTACTGTCTTGATTTGCGTCATTTAATTGTGTCGTGATTATCGGTGTATTTTCATTGAAGAAATCACGCATTGTATCAAATACTTTTTGTTGCAAATTTTTATAATCATATGCGTAGTTTTCATTTATCGCATCGTTACACCCTTGATACCATAAAATACCCTTAATATTTTTTGACGGCATTTTATCAAAGCATGATTTTAGTGCATTAAATAAATATCCGCTGTTTGCGTCATTTCTGATTCCGTCTATCCATTGCCAAATGTTCGTACCGCCTACTGATGTTTGAACAACGCCAATCGGTACATTTTCTTTTTCGCTAATTTCTCTTGCAAAACTTGTTACCGGCGATGTTCTTACTCCCGTTTTAAAGAAACGACCTTCCCCTGCCGGATGTGACATCTGTTGCCATGTACAATCTTCAGCATAAATTATGTGCATATTTTCATTTATCGGGTCATCATCTTCCGGTGAAAAATCATCTGTAACAGCACCCATATCCGTCATATTAGACTGTCCTGCCGCTACCCAAACATCTCCAATACCGACTTTTTCATACTTTGCAACCTCTCCCTTGTTCGATGTTACAGTTATATCATAAAGTCCTGTATCAAGAGTTTTAGTATATTCAAATTCATTACCAGAAACCGTAACACTTTCTTCTGTTCCGTTAATATCGACACTGACAGATGTTTCGTTTTCGGTTTTTCCCTTTATTTTTATTTCTGCTTTATTATTTTCATCTCTTTGATAAATTTGATATGACATAGGAGCAGATGTAATGGCAACGCCGTTCTTATATTCAAGTTCCGCATTAAGAGAAGACACTACCGTTTTCCCGTTTAAAACTTCAACTTCTTCGCAATTTCGTACATGTTTAAATTCTATTGTACCGTTTTCATCGGCTACAACAGTTTCATTTTTTAAAACAGTTCCGTCCTTTAAAAGCTGATTTACTGTATAACTCGTGTTTGGTGATAATCCTTTTGTTCTGAAAACAGGTTGATTAATTCTCATTCCCTGAATAACATTCGGAATTTCATCAATCGTTTTTTCAGCTGTATCATCTCCGTAACACGTCTGTGAACCGACTACATTCTGATGTGTAAAATACGGTGTTTGCTCTGCTTTTACGGGTAATATACCTATTGATGTGCAAAGCATTGACGCCGACAGTATACACGAAATCAATTTCTTTTTCATCGTTCATTCCTCCCTAAACATTTTATCTGTTAATTGTATTTTAACATAGCCAATATCGTTTTGTGTATCTAAAAGTCACATCTTTTTATCAAAAAGTCAGATATATATATTTACAAAACAATTAATATTTCTTATAATACTTTTAGGGGTGATACATATGGGAGAAAATCCACACAGTCAAAATCAACTGCTTAATCAATACATTTCAAAATTAGAAATACGCTTTATTTTAATAGACAACCGCTTATGTCCCGATTGGTCAAGAGAAGAACATACTCGTATGAGAGATTGTTTTTATTTGATATTAGACGGTCAAGGTAAGATAACGGTAAACGGTGAAGAATTTTATCCAAAGAAAGACGATATGGTACTGTTGCCGAAAAATTCAAGGGTATCGCTATACTCCGAAAACGAAACTTGCTACAATAAATATTGGTGCGACTTTTCCGCAACAATTAACGGCAAGTCGTTATTTGATATAATTGATTTTCCGTATGTTGTTCATATTGAAAATCCAGACTATGTAAAGTCGCTCTTTAATAAATTAAGCGAACTCAGATTAAAAAATGACGCAGTATCGGCTCTGATGACAAAATCAATTTTAATTGAGCTTTTAGCAATATTTTTGAGTTGCGACAAAGCCAAACCACACGATGAAATACAAGATGATGAATTTGTCAAATTTATAAATGACTATATCAAAAATCATATTCATGAAAAGATTTCTGTAAAGTCGCTTTCAAATTTAATGGGATTTAATGAGAAATACTTTATATCAATTTTCAATAAACATTTCGGCATAACTCCCGCACTTTACATTAAGCATATGCGTTTGGAAACCGCCAAATATGATTTACTGTATACAGACCATTCTATCGCCTTTATAGCCGATACAATAGGCTTTTCCACAATTCAAAAGCTATCTAAAGATTTTAAAGAATATACAGGCTTTACGCCAACCGAATTCAGGAAAACATTCAAATAGACCCATCATTTTTGATGGGTCTATTATTTTAATCGTTAAAATTTTCTACAAATCGCATAAATACCGCTGCCGCCTCTGCTCTTGTAGCATTGTCTTTCGGATTAAGTGTTGTGTCTGTTTTTCCGACCATTAATCCGCTGCCTGCCGCCCATTGCATTGACGGAATTGCATATTCAGAAATATCGTTATAATCATCATATGAAAGTATATTTGTGTTATCTCCCACTTGTGTATCTATCTTCTTGTAATTTGCGTATCTGTACAAAATCGCTGCCATTTGTTCTCTTGTAATATCTGCGTTAGGATCAAATTCTGCTGCCGATATTCCTGCCACTATGCCGTTAGTGCTTGCCCAAGCAACTGCTTTTTCATAATATGCACCGCTTGGAACATCTTCAAATTTACATTCGCCTTCCTCTTTTTCACCGTCTATTCTATGTAGAATAGCAACAAACATTGCTCTTGAAAGTTTTGTGTTCGGCTCAAATGTTATATCCGTTATACCGACCATAAATTTATGCTCATAAACATATTTAACATTATCATAGAACCAATCTGTCTTTTCAACATCAATAAACGGTAAATCGGTTTTCTCGCCGAATATTACTTGAATTTCCATATTTTCAGATACCGATTTAACGGTATACACTTCCGCATTACTGCCAACGCTGACACCGTTTATAAGAATATCCTTTACCATATAGCCGTCATTCGGAACTGATGTTACAGTTACGCTTGTGCCGGCTTTAACTTCCGTACTTGACAATGTAACTTTTCCGTTTTCCGACGGTAGTAATGTTATCTTATATTTTGCCGAAGATGAGCCTCCACCCGAATGCTTACCTGTGCTTTTAAAGGATTCCATAGCCTTATTTAATGCCGCAACACCTTGTGTATAATCGTCCTCTGTTGCGGCACTGTCATTAACAAGCTCCTGTGCTTTATTAATAGCCTCCTGCAAAGCATTCTTTTTACTGTCCGACGCATTAGGTGTATTGTCAAGAAGTTCTTGTGCCTCTTTAATCTTTTCTATCAAATCTTCTTTTGAATTGCCTGTTATCTCAATTACTGCATAATCAGAAAATCCGTCTTTTATATTCTTGTCTTCCGCAGTTTGAATATTTGCGGTATTCATTTTAACTTTTACCACTGTTTCACCCTTTGACAATGCGGTTATATCACCCTCATCAAGTGCGATACGATTTTTCTCGTACAACACACTCCAATCAATCATATCGTCACTTAATTCAAATTCTTTTCCGTCGTCAAGGACCGCAAAAGCCGAAAGCTTTGTATTTTGACCGCTTTTCATTGAAATCTTTTTCTCGCCATCAACAGTTTGAATATCCTCACCGTTATTTTTTAGTTCAATTTCTTTAATCGCAAAACTACCTTTACGCACCGCATATACCATAAGTTCGGTTACGTTGCCTGCGTTATCTACAGCTTTTAGCGTATGTGATTTATAATTTTCATTATCTGATAATTTTTTGGTAATACTGAAACTTCCGTTTTCATTAACCGTAATTCCGTCAGTTTCTCCGTCTATCGTAAGAGTCGAAGATTTTTCTGTTAATCCCTCAATAGTGTAACTTCCGTCATCTTCGGTTATCACAGTATTCGCTCCAAATATTGCTGAAACATTTTCAACGCTTTCAGCTGATTTTTGCGAAAGCGACAATATAGGTGCTGATGTATCTATTGAGAATGCCAATCTCGCATCACTGTCGCCTATAATTGCATCTTTACCGCTTATATTGTCTTTTTTGCTCGTATAAGCTGTGAAATCAATTACATAATCGCCGTCCTCAAGGTCATCTAAAACAAACTTCCATTCTTTCTTAAATTTATTGTCACTGTATGCCTTTTGACCGTTTACCGACAATTCCATAAACACATCATTTTCAAATACATATTCAACAATAATATTATTGTCATTTATATATTCTTTTGTGCTGTCAAAGTTTGTTTTTACCTCTTTCAACTTTGGCATATCCTTTTCAGGCATTACAAGTTTATCAGATGAAACCACATCATCACCGTAATAATACCAAGTCTTATATTCATCAGAAGAATCCGATTTTCCGTATTCTTCACGTAGAGTTCTTACATTGACATAATATGTTTTGCCTGTTTCAAGATATGCCTCCTTGCCGAATACGAAGTTTGAGCCTCTTTCAAACTGACCTACATTATTACTTAGTACACTGCCGTCCTCCGCAACAATTTCAGCTATATAATGCGTATAATCGGCATTTTCGGGATCTGTTACATTCACAAATATATTACCGTTACCACCGTAATTTATATGCACATTTGAAACTGACTTAGGAAGTTTCTTATTCTTGAATTTTACAGGTGTATCACTAATCGCAAGACTTATTCCGTCTGTTGTAGATACGGTTGTTACTGCGTAATACGTTCCGCTTTCAAATGTGTCCGGAAGTGTAATTTTTTCACTGCCGTTTTTTATTTCTGCGTCTGTTTTGTGAAGTATGTTAGTTCCTAACGAATCGCCTTTGTTGTCACCTGTTTTGACTTTCTTCAAAACATCTTTGTCTTTCGTCAAATAAACGTCTATTGTCCCTTTTTTATCGGTACTTCCGCTCATTGTCCATGACGCTGTAAGTTCGGCAGAATCTTCCGATGAATGTGATATACTGCACGAATCTATACCTGCTATACCGTCAACACCGTTCATATTAAATGACTTGATTGTAATGTTAGGTGTTGTGTATCTTACAGTCCACTTACCGTTTATGATTTTATCCTTTTCCGTAACCGTTACATAAATATAATTGTCACCGTCACGGTGCTGTACAAGCATATTTCCGTTACCGTTCCCGTCGTCCAAAATTGTGTTTATTACGGCTCCGTCGGCATTTATAAGTGTAATTTCGCCTGCCTCAGGTGTGCCTGAACCTGTATAAGGTATTTCAAGCAATAATGCGTCTTGATTTTGAGCATTTTCTACATTTACACTTGCCTCTTTATATTCACTGCCGTCTGTCATCATACCTATCGGCTCAACAGACAATTCGTGTACATTAGTTCCGTAGTAGCCTGTTACGTCGTCAGAACTCATAAGGCTCATTGAGTTATTTTCGCCTCGCGGCGGTGCACTTAAATCTACATTCTTACCGAATGATACATTTTTACCCCAATAATATATTACACCGAAACGGATACCGATAATCTTGATATTTGCACCTATAAATTCATCAGATACAGCAGCCTCAACACCTGCAAGTTCTTTACCGCCCACAAGCGGAATACTGTCCGGTATGCAAATGCTTGCAAATATGTAGCCGTAGAAATAATCATCGGCAATATTTATTGTAATACCGCCTTTTATAAGTCCATCTATAATACTTACATTACCGTAAAGATTAAGTTCCCAAGGCTCTATCCATCTTGCATTTATTCCTGCTTTCAAATCAAGCAAAGAATCCGATACTTTTAATTTCATATCGCCTTTAAGCGACAGTCCCTCAAGGCTTATTCTGGCATTAAAATCACCCACAAGAGTACCTATAGCCTCAAGTCTTGTGAACAACAATATAGTAATCGGCGGAAGTTTGTCAAATTCACCGCCTATGGTATCGGCAAGTTCATTTATACCGCTGCCCAAGCCTGTCATAAACAATGCAGGCGGTGCAATAGGAATTTTCAGTCCGTCACGGATATAAAATTCGATTTTATCCGGTACTATAACATCTTTATTTTTTACATTAACTTCTTTAAATGCAAGTATACCCTCACATTCAATAATCTTGATATTAAGACCTGCATTTAATTCGTATACATTGTCTATTGTGTTTATGGTAACGCTTGCATATATACCCGGCGCATTTGAAACAAGTGAACCTAAAACGTCTTTAGGCAATGCAAGCGACATTTTCGCGTCTATTCCTATAAAACCTGTACCTTCAACCTTTACAGCCTTTTCCTCAACCTTGCCTTTTTCACCGAAAAGTACATTATTTACTTCCGCAGATAAACTTCCCTCTGAAAGTTTGGTATCTTTTTTGATTTTGTCACCTGTAGACGTTTGTTTGGGTGTTTCATCAAAAAGACTTTCCATATCACCCGAAATATCTTCTTGGTCTGCCGTCAGACTTTCGTCAAACAAACTCTGCATTTCATCGGAAATATCCTCTTGATCTGCCGTCAAATCTTTGGTTTCTTGATTATTATTCTTCTTTGCTTTAATCGGCAGGCTGATGCTTCCGCCAAATCCTATACCGTATGTAACCATACCGTCAGAATTGTCATACCACTGTGAACTCATTTCACCGTATTTTAAATCTACCAAAAATCCGCCGACCGACTGAATCATAGTTGCCGCACCGTCAAGAGAAAGTTTTACGGGTTTATTGTCATTAGCAAAATAATCCGTCAATCTCTCACTGTCCAAAGTATACACAATGCCTTTATTAACGGTAAAGCTCCATTTACTTCTCCAAACGTTGATAGAATTTACAACCTTTAAAAGTCCGTCACCGTTTATTGTGTATGCACCGTTTTTCTCATAAATTTCAAGCGGTGTATCACCCTCGTATGACAGCATATTATTGATTACAACATCGCCGTCTGCCGTACTTGCCTGCCAATATCTCTCTTTATTATTGCCATCACCGCGTTCCATTTCTCGAACGTTCGCACGAACGGTAAGCAATATTTCATTATCACGAATTGACTCTTTTTTCTCACCGAAATTATATTTAATCTTTGTCTTATTTAATTCACCTGTTTTTTCAACTTCACCGTTATAAAACTTTAAATATTCACCCTCATTTGCAAAAGTGAAAAAGTCATAATCGGTATTATTCGATTTATCGGTTGTACGAACGAGTGCTATTGTTCCGTAAGATTTAAGTCTGTATTTTTCGTCTGCCGACACTTGAAGTTTATGTTCACAAGTTATTGATTTGCCGAATTCCTCTATTAAAATCGGATCTGTAAATTCAAACACTAATTCATAATATCCTACTTCAAGTTCTTCATCTGTCGTAAAACTCATATTTTCATACTCTTTGTCAAGAAAAGCTATGTTCTTCTTTTCTATCAAAACAGAATGATCGCTTGTTGTATGTTTAAGTCTTAAATCCCAGCCTTGATTTGCCGAAAGTGCTTTAAATGCCGACATATTACCCGATACGGTAACGGCTTTTTCGCCGCCCGTCCATACGGTTTCGGGATTAACTTTATTCATCTGCACTATCGGTAAATTGCCTGTTACGGACTGCAATATAACGTTTTTCTCTGCAGCCGTTTCTACTGTTTTTTGTGTTCCGTCCTCAAGGTTAGCCGTTGCGGTAAGTGATACATACATTCCGCCTGCCGTTAAGTCCGTCTGCGGAACAGCTTTAAACGTATACTTTTTTGTTATTATCTCTTTGCCTATTTCATCAAATGTGACTGTATCGTCGCCCGAAACAATCTCAAATTGACTGTCATCAACAGTTATATTGAGCATTGCCGAGCTTAGCATAACAGCGTCGTCACCTGTATTGTCAATTTCAACCGTCACATCAAATTGACCGTCATTTTTATATGACTTTTTATCATCGGTAAGTTCAACTCTGCCTGCTGTTATATTTATTTGGGTTGCGTCGTCTTTATCGTTCGAGAAGTTACCTACACCGTAAAGCATTTCACCTGTATAACTTCCGCCGCTTGCGACTGTTCTGTTTTCCCAATAAATTGCCGCCGCACTGTCCGGCTCTCTGTAATCATTTGAATAATTAGTGAAATCGCAATAATTATCCGGTGTATATGTATATCTTGTATTTGCAAGATTCGCCCAATGACCGACTATGATACGATTTGCTTCACTGCCGCCGTTCCAGCCTTTTGTAAGAATATATGCAAGCTTTGTCGGGTTTGCAAGTGAATCGACACATCTTATTTGTGACGGTACATCATCACCAGAAAATTCAGTTTCCGTCATTGTAGGTCGAATTGCCTCATCTACAACAAAATACGGTGCGTCAATTTCATTTCCGAGTGCCGTATCCAAAAGCAAACGAACGCTTATATCTTCTTCAATGCCGCTGTTATTCGTAACTTCAAACGAAATACCCGCATTACCTGTTATATCACTGTTTTCGTCAGTGCCGAGTGCAATTTTTAATGTCACCGTAACACCTTTTATAGTCCAAGGTATAGTGATTAATCTGCCTTCTTCACTGACTACGGGAGTATCAAGATGTGAACTCATTCCGAAAAAGCCATAATCCTGACCGAATATATAATCCTTATTACCTATTCTTACCGTAATAAAAGATGTTCCGTTACTTCTTTCTTTATCGTCAGAATACAAAAGCGGAATATTGTTATCAAGATTTTTTTTGGGATTACCCTCTTCGGTTTCTATTGCAAATCCGCCTGTATCGGCATTAAACGAATATGTTAGATAGCCGTTAGTTATGCTGTATATATTATCGTTTTCCCCCTCGGCAAATACGCCGAGAGGAAAAATCGATACAAACATAACAAGAGCTAACATTGATGAAATAATTCTTTTAAATGCTTTCATCGCTTTATACCATTCCTTTCTGCACCTTATAGGTACATTTTAAAATCCCCTAATTATACAGATAAACCTGTAAATTAAAATAATCACGTTTATCTGTCTGAACGTAGAATGTATACCAACCTCTTTCAAGATTTGATACTTTAAATTCACCGTTCTCATCCTTTGAAACCATAGTTCCTTTTTTCTTCATCTGTCCTATTGTTTTAAGACCTTTTTGGTAACGTACATATGCCGTTGACGTATCGGAAAAATTCTTTAGACTGATTGATATTTCATCACCCTCAACTTCACTTCGTCCTGCATAATCAGGCAATTTGCCGTTTACAAGTGCCACTGTATCATACATTCCTACAAGTCTTACAGTACGTTTTACCTCTGTCGTATTATGCGCATTATCCGATACTTCGTATGTTATCGTATACGGAATACTTGAATCGAACACGTTTTGAGTTATATCATTGGAATTAAATCCACCCCAATCTTTTATTATAACTCTGTCATTCAAATCAGTGCCTTTTGCAAATTCATCATACGCCTTAAACGCAACATTCGGTTTTGTTAAATAATCTTTACTGTATGTTTCACCCATTGCGGTATTTTCATAGAATATAAGTTCATTTTTTCCGAGTAAATCAATAACAGGCGGTGTTTTATCAATAACTTCAACGTCAACTCCGTATATATCCGTTAAACGATTGTTCTTTTCCATATTGAATATATACATTCCGTTTTCAGTATACACCTTTTCGTTTTCAGTCTTATATTCATCATTGCTGCCCAACTGGTGTGTATCGGAATCCGTTACAACCGTCACAGTAACGTCTTGATTTGTTATCGGATGTATATCGGAAGCAAAAACATATCCCGCTTCACCGTTCGGAGTAACAGTCTTTTGCATTGATTTTTTCTGCCATACACCGTTTTCCAATACATCATACGCATAACTCCATCTGATTTCCGTAATCTTCGGAGCAACAGTATCTATATCTTTTATTTCCAATGTCAAATATGACGATATACCTTCATCATCATAAACTTTAAACGTGTAAATACCGTTTTCGTAGAATACATATTCCGCTTTATCCGCAACTTGTGCTATACCACCGTAATTTACTGTTACATCTGCAAGTTCACGTCTTTTATCTATCACATTACCGGCAGTGTCAACGGCTTTTTCAAATTTAACCGTAACCTCCGTTTTTTCCAGATTTACTTCGGTTATCGCGGTAAGTGACGGAGGTGTTTTGTCGATATTATCAACAGTTACAATATCACTGCCCTCATTGCCGTAATCGTCTTTAAAGAACACACTTATCGAACCCGATTCTGTAAATGTAATAACCGATGTCGAATAGTTAATACTGTATTGTGAATTTGTTATACTTCCAATCGGCTCTGCCGATGTTATGTGAACATTCGGTTTTGAGAACTGCAATGTCGCACTCACACTCTTTGAAGTAATTTCATTCGTGCTGAGCGTGCAACTTGTAACCGTCGGTGCGTTATTGTCAATATTACTTACATTAAAGTTTTTAACCGCTTTGTTGCCGACTTTATCATACATTACAATACTGTAAGCACCGTTCTCGGATATTTGAGCGGTATACTCGCCGCCGCTATCTGTAACGCTTATTTCACCTTTCTTACTTAAAAGCTTAACTTCACCGACACCGCTTTGGTCATCTGTTGCGGTAATAGTCAAGGTAACAGGTTTGTTTGTCTTTGCCGTACTTGAAAGAGCATATTCAATCGTTCCGCTTGTTTCGTCAAAGTTTTCATATTCGATATTCACTTCCGACTTATAACCGTATTTATCTTTTAAATTGAATGTGAAATGTTCTTCATATGAATCAAGTATTTTTTCAAAAGAACCGTTGTTATTTCTAACTCTAAGCTCTCTTTCCACACCTCGGTCTTGAGGAGTTATTACGGCTTTAACCCGTCTGTAATATGCCGTTGTATCAGTAATTTCCTGCCACTCGCCGTTATTATCTTCATAATAATATTGTAGTGTATAGTCATTATCTTCGCCTTGCTCTATCGGCATTTTGTAGATACAGTCAAGAGTTGTAATACTTTCCAATTCCGTCACGAATACATACGAGCAATCGCCTGCACCGTTATAGCATCTTATTGCGTCCATAGAGTCATTGTCGGTAAACGTATACTTTATCGTCTTTACACCCTTAGGATCACTGTCGCCGAAAAATTCAACAGTTACAGGGTGTCCGTATTCATTTCCGTCCCAAGTCCATGAATTTTCCGTATAATCAATATAGTTACCTTCTGAATCCTTTAAAGGAACTTTGACAGACACAGGTACGTCATTATTTTCGTCCCATATTTCGCCCAATACAATTTTTTCTATTCCCGAATCTTTATCTTGCAAAGTTGCGGTAAATGTTACATTACCCGGAGTATACGTTTTTAATATTCGGTCATTGTCATATAGACTATTGTTGACCTTTATAATTTCAGGACTGTACTGAAATTCAAAATCAGGCGGTGTATTGTCGATATTGTCTATTATCGCCGTTGCTATGCTCCAAGTAGACTCGTCACTGCCTTCTTCAAATAAATTGACGTCTACAGATCTTTCGTTACTTGTTACTATTTCACCGGCTGTACCTGGTTCGTACATTGTATTTACAAAATAAACAAGTTTTGTATAACCCTCACCACTTTGTGATTTATATTGTTCAGAGTCATATTCGTTAAAATTCAATCCGTTGTTTACAGAATCGTCCTCAATAGGCTTTAAAAGCATACCTGCATCAATAGGTTCAACCACAACGGTAGTGCTGTAAGAATTCCAATCTTCATCAACTACATTACATCCTGTCATTTTACCGTCGGCAATCGGTTTATCCCCCGTATAAGTAGTCGCTTTAACGCCGCTAAGATTACCGAACTCAACCTTATCGCTCGTGATTTCTAAATCAAAGACTTTCCCTCTGCCTATATCGTCAACCGCATATACTTTATAATTGCCGTTTGCAGTTATGGAAAATGATTGCGATTGTGCAAATATCAATGCATTTTGCTTTGATATTTCAAGATTTGTTTCATCTAAGGTCTTACCGTCATCACTGTCGGCAACCGACACAATTTTTGATTGCGGAAGTATATACACCGGCATATTGAAGTTTAGTTTTACAATAGATTTTTGCCCTGCTTTTTTCGGTGCAACCGTATAATCAAGTTTTAATTCAGTGTCTTGCACTGACATTATTTTATCAAAAATAACATCTGTACTGTTTCCTACGCTGTCCGTCATACGAACACCGACATAATAATTCTCGGTTGTTCCTGCAATATTAACAGTATAAGTCAGGTTCTTTTCATTCTCCCACTTTGCATCAACCGAACTTGTTTGACTTACATTAATTATGCTGTTATCATAGCTTTCAAGATAGCTGTCTTTTATCTTTCCGTCAGACATTGCACTACTGTATTCGCTTTCAGGAATAAACGCAAACTGCACTTCGTCTTCTTTTGCGTCATTAATGTTTACTACCGCTTTACTGTCTTTTCTGTCACCGCTCATAACTTCGCTAACTTCAATATTAGCGGTCGGTGCATCGGTATCAATACCGTTTATAACAAGCGGTATATCCGTTTTGTTACCTGCTAAATCAATCGCTGTAAGAGTTGTATCAACATTTTTGTTTACGGTTATATCGAAAACGTTATCTTCTTCCGAATTGCTTACTTCAACGTCACTGCTGTTGCTTACAAGTTTCAAATCGGAATCAATATTATCTGTAAGATAAACTTTGCCTTTTATACTTTCGGAGATATGTTCGTTGTTTATAACCGTTCTTGTTTGTGGCGGTGTTTCATCAAAGAAGAATGTAAATTCACTTGTCTGTACAGTGTTTATATTAATCTTGGCTGTGTCGATATTATCCGCACAAATTGCAGTCTGTACATAGAAAGTATTTTCACCGTCTGCCAACGCTATAATCGGTGAATCAGATTCAATGCTTGCAGTTAAACCGGTATCGGTTTTATTAACCGCTCCTGCCTTTATCCATTCACCATACGTATCAACCGTATTGCTTACTCTGTAATATAAATTCTGATTTTCTGTATTGTCTGCATTTTTGAAATCTTCGCTTACATCAATCTTTAATTTATAATCTTCCGACGAAATTAAAGGCTTATCTCTATACGTCAAATCGGTAATCAAACTTACGTCTGTTGTCGGCATTGAATTTCTGATATAGAATGTATCTGATTTTGCCGTAGCCTCTAAACCGTTTTTATCCGTCATTCTTACAGAAAGTGCATATGCGCCGCTCGGAATATCGCTGATATGGATATTTTGCGAAATAGCGTCACCTGTCACATCAAGCATAAATTCCTCTAAACCTTCTATCGCAGAACCGTCCGGGTTCACCACTTTCGCATATCCGTCTTTAATTCCCGACAAGTCACTTCCTATAACGGAAATCGTTTGATTTTCACTGTATGTACCGACATTCAACGGCTTAATACTGATTTTAGGTGCTGAATTGTCAAACGCAAAATATCGTTCTACTTCCACCTTATTAGCCTTACCAGACGGAGGTATAACTGTACATATCAATTTATATGTTCCGTCTAAATTTGACGTTTGAATATCGGCTGATGTATCTATACTTTTGCCGTTATACTTCGTGTCATTCGTAATAAACTCACCTTTACTGTCCTGCCATTTGTAATAAACAGTATTTTGAGATTTTGTTGTAAGGACTATATTATAATTTGAATGCGGAATTGATGTATCGCTTGTGGTATCAATACTGCATTTAGTCGTTTCATTTGTGATATTTATATCTTTGTAGGACATTTCCGTTTTATTACCGAAATCATCTTCGGCAAAATAAATTAATGTACCTTCAAAGTTACTGCCTTCTTCAACCTCAATATACGCTGATGCAGTTTTGCCGTTTTCGGTGTCACTCTGATTTATAAATGCCCACTTATCAAGTAAACTGCTTATTGTACCGCTCGTTTGTTGTTCGGCTTTGCTCTTATCAAAAGCAGGTGCATTTATACGGTCTTTTGTAAAGCAATAATACAGCTTACCCGTTCCCGACATATCGGTAATTGTTACATCATAGGTATTGCCCTTACTTCCGTCCGAATTCTGCAAACCTCCTTTTTCTGTAATTGTAATTTCAGGGGCTTTGTTGTCAAGGTGAATGTTTTCTACGACTGTAGACAGTTCGTTACCCGCATTATCCCGACCTGTAAGTTTAAGATTAAATATTCCCTCTATCTTTTCACCTAATGCCAATGTTACGTTTCCTGTGCTTGATTCTGTTGCAGGGACCTCCTGCTTGGTTGACACATTACTCTTGCCTTTATAATCACAAATCTTTACGGCATTGCCTTTACTGTCACGCAATTCCATTGAATAACTTCCATCAGTCGCTTTACCGTCTGATGATGTTGTGTTTAATGTTTCTGACGGAGTTGAACTGAATGTTACAGTCTTGTGCCAATCTCCTACCTTATCATTGTTTAAAGCCGATAATTTCACTGTCGGATCTACCGCGTCAATTTTATGCTTTGATGACAAATAGCTGTATTCCACCTTTTTATTAGCCTCATCCCACAACATAAATTGTGAATCGCTTATAGTTTTTAATTTTGCATTACTTAATTCAAGTTTTAATCCGCCGTTAGCCGAATCCATACCGCTTGTATATGGGAACGTCAATTTAAACTTACCGTTACTTATCCTTACTTTCTTTGCTGTTGACTCTATCTTTTTACCTGTATTACCAAGCGTTAGAGTTGCTTTGTCAAATGTGATACTTGCACCTGTAAGACTGACTGACGATAAATTGTTATTATGACCGCCTGTCTTAATTGACGCAGTAACGGTAATTGTCTGCTTTCCTTCAGAATTCTTTTTTACATTATTATAAAACAGATTATCTGCATTATAATTTTTATCAGCTGTATTAGGTATTTGATAGTTACCGCTAAATTCAACACTGCCGATTGAAAACGCATTTCTGACAATCGTTAAAGTTTTGACATAATCTTCATAGCTGTAATATTTAAGCCATGGAATGTTTTTAACTGTTCTTTCCTTGTTACATGTGGTATCTTCCGGGAATTTCAATGTTGATTTAATAGTGATTTTGTTTATATTATTGTTATTCATATACGACATAAGTTTTGATTTGTTTATATCAAAACCACGATTGCTGCTTTTTTCCGTAATGCAACCATTACTGATCAGTGCTTTTTTATTAACTGTTATATTCTCGCCTTTTCCCGAAACGTCAAATGTAAACGTAGGTGCGTCACTCATATCCATACAGTAATATTCTTTATTATCGTTTAAGATATCATTGTATTGGTCACCTACATATCCGTTATATTCATATGTAACGCTGTCTTTTTCACCTGTCGGATTAAGATACATTGTACTTCCGAAATCATCAAAGTTTCCGACAGTTTTCAGGCGTCTTTTTGTATTAACATTAATACTGTATGTGGTACTTCTCTTTTTATTTTTTTCAATCCAAAGACCGTCTTTTGTACCGTTTCCGTCCGGATAAATCTCATCTATAATCCATCTATATGAGTCACTTCCTTTTTTAGCCACTCCCAGACTCACATATAATATTTTAAATGCGTCCGTTGTAACGTTTTCAATAGTCACTTTATCAAGAGTCCAAGGAGCTCTTGAAGATGTGTGTGTAGTTTCTGACATTTCGCCAGATGTTTTTGTATTCTGCAAAGTAAAAACTTCTTCATCTTCCTCACCGTTGAAATACAAATACCCTTTAATATTTCCGTCCTTACTTTTTGAATCTTTTGCGTCACTTATTTGTACTTTAAGGCAATATGTCCATTCTTGAGCAGCCGCCGATACAGGCATACACGTTATCAAAGACATAAATATGCACATTGCCATAATTGTACTTAACCATCTTTTGATTTTCATAAAATTCCCCGCCTTTCAATTTTATTTTTTAGACAATACCGAAATCACCGATAATTTTAACGCCTCCATTTCCGCTTTCAAGTAGTATTCATCTTCAAACATAGCATAATGCACTGTTGCCCGAACAAAAATAAATATGAAACCTGTAAGTATGTCAACAGGTATTCCGAGTTTGGGAGATAATTGTTTGGCGTATTCGGTATATCGCATACTAACGCCCTTAAAAAATTGTTTCCCATACTCAACATATTGGGGATGCGTGTATACTTGATACATAAGGCGATATTTTTTGCCGTGTTTTTGAGCCGACCATTTTGGAATTTCACTTATAAACCGCATTATATCCTGCGGATTTTTCGGTGACAGTTCCATAAAATCGTCCTCGACTTTTGTCATACAATACGCAGTTGACTGAATTATAAGTTCATCAACATTATTGAAATAGCTGTACAAATTAGCCGACGTCATACCACAATACTTACCAAGTTCCTTAATCCCTGTGTTTCTGAGTCCGTTGTCACAATAACACTCAAAACACTTTTCCATAATTTCCTTTTTCTTTTTTTCTTTGTATTCTTGTGTTCTCATATTAAATTTTTCCCCTAAAAAATATTAATCAGTTACTGATTGATAAGTAAATTATACCTTATTTTTATTTCATTGTCAATATTTACAATAAAAAAAGATAGCACAAAACAGCAATCATACCATTCTATGCTATTATATAAAAAAGCGACACTTATTAATACAAGTGTCGCTAAAACCTGTCGACATTTTGTTGACAGGCTCTTTTTATCTTTCAACAGTCTTACTTTCTACATTACACAACGGTTTTAAATTTCTGTTCCACAACACCGCCTTTATCGTGTAACTCTTGCTTTCGTTTTTGATATTTATATTATCTCTGTTTTTGTCGCTTATCGCAACCACATTACCTCTGTCATCATATACGGCAACATAAAACTTTGCATTTGCAATATCTGTTCTGTATTCAACATCATACTTTAACATTGAATTTTCTATCGTACCGTCTACTTTTGAGATATAGTTCTTACTGTCGGCTTCTGTTCCGTCAGCATATGTTTCAAAATTAATATTCTCTACAAATACGCCGTAATACGGTGCGTCCGACGTATATTTTTCCGTACAGCCTTTAGCCGAAATATCAAATTTATTCTCTTTCGGATATGGCACAGACACGATGTATTTACCGAATCTGTCAGTGGAAACGTTATATTTTTCACCGTTTACCGTAAATGTTATTTCTGTATTTTTAACAATGCCTTTATCATTGCTGACTGTACCTGTTATATTAATTTTGTCGCTTGCGTTTGTATTGTATTTCATCGCCTTTTGTCCTTCAACTGCTTTTCCGTCAAAATCAAATATAGTCGAATTCGGCACAACATTGCCTTGAGTTGTATCGGTTGCCTCATCTATCGCCCAACCGATTTGACCTGTTCCGCCATCATATACCATTACCGGATCCCAATACAAATCACCTATACATCTGCCGCCAAGCACCTGTTTCAGCTTTGCATACAATTCCGTCAAAAACGCTCTTTGTCCCGATTGAGTTTCACCGTAAATATTTTGATAATATCCACTGTCCTGAAGTTGACCGTCCCAACCGTCAGGCTTTGTTTCATTCCAGTTGTAACCCGTTTCCATTATTATAACATCTTTATCATAACGATTTATAAGTGTATTGAATTCATTCACAACATCATCAACCGAAATCGACTTAGTGTAATACGGATAATACGAAACACCGATTACGTCAAAATCAATATTTGCAAGTGCATTAATAAAGGTCTTTCTTCTGCTCAAAAGTTCACCGCCGTGGTCACTGTGAAGAACGATTTTACTTTCCGGTGACGTTTCGCGAACAGCCCTTGCACCTGCATTTACAAAACGGGTAAGATAATCACTTTTGTTATAGAACCCGTTGTTGTTCTTATGGTTGTTGTAAAGCAATCCGTACTGCATTTCGTTACCTATCGAAACATATTCAGGACAAGTTCCCTGTTCGATTAATTTAAGCATCATATCCTTTGTAAATTCGTATATTTTGCCCTCAAGATATGTTGCAAGCTCATCACCCGTCAGATTATTTTCCTCAATATACGGACGCCAATCATATGGAATAAGCTGATTTTCACCGTCCGACCAAGTATCAGAATATGCAAATGTAAATTCTATCTGCATACCTTTATCCTTTGCACGTCTTGCCATTGCCAGACAGTCGTCGGGATCTTGATAGCCTTCAGGCAAATAATACTCGTTTCCGTGACCTTTTCCCGGATTATTTAAAACTCTGATTCTTGCAAAATTAAAGCCGTTTTCAGCCATAATTTGAAGTGCGTCACCCTCTTGACCGTTTTCGTCATAGAATTTGCCACCCCTGTCTTCTACATATGTAAGCTTTGAAATTTCTCCACCTTTTAAGAAAGGTATTCTGCTCTCCTCCGACTTTGCAAAAGACAATTTGTCAAGAGTAAGAGTTTGCGAGCCTTTTATATAAAGTCCTATATCACATTTTCCGTCCTCTACGATAATTCCCGGCACTGTAACCTTGCTCTCATTGTTACTTATCGGTATTGACGTTGACGCCATTGTGTGACCGTTTGTTTTGGCATACAAATAGCAAATACCGTCCGTTGTGTCGTTAGTCAAATACGCATTTAGTGTATATGTTCCGTTTTCCATATTTCCGACCGTTTGACTGATTTGTGCCTCGTAATCTGTACCGCTTGCGTTTAACCTGCCGTCAGATACTGTCATATTTTCACTGTTTGTAATAGTCCAATTTGCATCACCGTCAGAAAATGACGCATTTTTTATTACATTATCATCATCGCCTATTACAATCTTCGGTGCATTGCCGCTGTTTGTACATGAACCGATGTTCCAGTTTGTGTTGTTGTTCTGCGACTTAACGTCTATTCTAAACGCAACATTTTCCTTATCCTTGATTGATTTTATGTAGTCTGTCACATCAATTTTAAATTCGCCTGTATTTGACGGTGATGTGAACGACATAATTTCTTTTTCGGTATATGTCGGTGCAACAGTGTATTGCATACCGTTTTCAAAAGCCGAATAATCAGCCTCATATAAGTATGCCGTTCCCGAATTTGCGACAGAAGTTGTATCGAGTACAAGTTCTGCCTTGCCTACATTTTCCGCATTGAAATTTTCCGGCAATTCAAAACCCATATATGCCGCCGTTTCCCATCCTGACCAACCGTGAATACGCAAATCATACGTTGTACTGTCGCTTTCAGTCGCTCGCCATTGTGCTGTTTTGACAGCGGTTATTGCTGTATTGCTTGTCGGTTTGTCACTTTCCTCCGCAAAAGACGTAACCGCAAACATATTGCATAGCATAGCTGCCGTTGTTAGTAAGGTAAATAATTTTTTCATTTTCTTCTCCCTATATTTAATTAATATAATGCCGCACCGACGATACCTGCATCGTTAAACAATTCTGCCGCGGTTATTTCGGTTTTATCAAGGTATTTATTATAATCATACTTATAAACAAATTCTCTTACTCTGCTTATAAACGGCTCACCCTCTCGGCTGATACCGCCGCCGATTACAACCTTTTTCGGTTGGAATATATTAATTACATTCACCAATCCCTCTGCAACGTATTCAATATATTTTTCTACAACCTTTAATGCGGTTTCATCGCTTTTATCAGCCGCACGAAAAGCCGTTTGTCCGTTTATAACTGTTTCTTTTGACATTATGCTTTCGGGATTATTTTTTATCGCTGCTTTTGTCTGTGAAACAAGTGCGGTAGCTGACGCATATTTTTCCCAACACCCTTTTCGACCGCACGAGCATTGTACACCGTCTTTTATCAACGTAGTATGACCGATTTCACCGCCTGCACCGTTAAAACCGTTATATATCTTGCCGTTTATTATAATCCCAGAGCCTATTCCCGTTCCGAGAGTTATACAAATAAAGCTATCCGCCTTACTTCCCGACGCAACATATTCACCGTATGCCGCCGCATCTGCGTCATTCAATATTTTAACCGATACACCGCACTTTTCTTCAATCGGCTTTATACTTACTTTATTAAAATTAAGATTGCACGCAAACATAATCATTCCGTTTTCGGAATCGACCGTTCCCGGTACTCCTATTCCTATTTTTTCAACTTGCGACAGCTTGATATTGCTTTCATCACAAATTTTTCCGCACAAATCGGCGATATTATCTATTATCGCATTTTCCCCTCTCTCAACTTCTGTCGGTACTGATATTTTTTTTAATATTTTGCCATTTTCATCAACCAATCCGCCGGCAATATTTGTACCGCCTAAATCTATTCCTATGTAATATTTCATTTTCTTCACCTGCACTTTTTATTATATTATATTCTAAATACTATAAAAATACAAGCATTTAACCGAAAAAAAATCTGAGCAAGCCAATATGACCTACTCAGATTTTTTCTCTTAGGGAAGTCTATTTAATTATAGCGTTGCTACAATTTTACCTAAACCGTTGCACTCTGTGACAGCGTCCTCATCAGGCGAATCATTTGCGATTACGCTTTCATTTGCAAGCTTTGCGCCTGCGTCAGTAACTCTCTTTTCCCATTCACGCATCCATTCACCGTCGCCCCAACCGTATGAGCCGAACAATGCTACATTTTTACCCGAAAGATTAACCTCAAGTTCTGCGAAAAACGGTTCAAATTCACCCTCTTCAAGTTCCTCTGCACCCATTGCAGGGCAACCCAAAATCAAGTTATTATAATCCTTTGCCTCATCAGCTGTTATCTGGTCAACTGAAAATAGTTTTGTATCTGCATTAACCTCTTTTGCGCCGTCAAATATTGCATTTGCCATTGCCTCGGTATTACCTGTTCCACTCCAATAAATAATTGCTGTTTTGCTCATTTGTATGAACCTCCTCAAAAAATAATTATTAACAAACTGCCCTTTGCAGTTATGCTATACAAAATAAATCTGTTAGAGTTCTTCCCTCATTAATTCTTTTAATTACTGCCTTACGGCATTTATTATAACGACAGAATAATTTTTTTGCTTGCTCTGTGTTCTCATAAACTTTCCATTCACCTGTCAAAAGACAGCCTTGGTGTTTATGATTTATAAAACCGTATATATCATGCAAAGGATAACCGAGAAATGCTCCGATTTCGTGCGGAAATTCCTTGTTCATCAATCTTTGTGCATATATCCTTGACTTTAGTATTGCCAAATATTTCATTAATGAAAACTCTTTTGGATAACCGTTATCGCACAAAAATGATTCTATATCATCTCTTTGCAAGTATTCGCACAATTTCTGTTTTCGATACACCATCAAAAGCACACGTTCACCGCATTCGCACAAAACATCTATGTAAATATCGTTTTTATTAAGCTTTTCGTTAAGCATTTTTATCTGAACAGTTATATTCGGATTTTCACGCTTACTGCACGAGGCTATATTAGACGGTTTTATACCCGCAAATGCCGGTGCACAATGATATGCTAAAATATATTCTGTCGGCATAAATTTTCTCCTTTTATGATTAGTTTAGACTAACCCAATATTAAAAATATTTATACTGCTTTGCAGAAACATTCTGTAAGTGCATCATTCAATGCACAAGCACTTGATGAATTACAATGCTTTATAATTGCACCCGACTTTTCAGCCTGACCTGACGCAACTCTTACCATTTTATGTGCTACCGTTCCTGTGAACACAATAACTATATCCGGATTGCCTATCTGATTTTTAAAATCCGCAGGACATTGCGTAAACACTTTACATTTGCATCCGAATTTTTTGCATATTTCTTTATATCGGCAGTGCATTCTGTCGTGACCGCCTACTATTACAATACTCACTTAACACACCTCTTATTCTTAGTTAGTATAAACTAACGACAGATTAAAAATATATGGTTAGTTTTTACTAACCATATATATACTACCATACATAAATTATTTTGTCAACAATTTTATTATATTTTTTTAAATCTCGCTGTTTTCTTCTGTATCGTTATTGCTTCCGAAGAAAATAGTTGCAAAAAAGTCTTTTATTATAAGTCCTATTCCCTTTTTCTCAACTGCCGACGACGCATTCAAATCAATATCCGCTATAACTTCACCGTCACGGCTTATTGTCATAGTTCCTATTTTTTGTCCTGCCTCTATCGGTGCGGTAATCGTTTCGTCTATTTTTATTTCCTTGGTAATATTGTCCTCTTGTCCTTTTTTCACAAGCGTTGAGCAACTGTCACTTGCAACAACGCCCACTTCTTTGTCTACGCCCTTTTCAACCGCTATTTTCTGCACTTCATCTCCGGCGGTTATTTGTGTGTTTACCGCATAATTTGCAAATCCGTAATCAAGAAGTGATTTCGCTGACGCAAATCTTTCTGCCGAAGTCGGTGCACCGAGTACAACGGCTATAAGCTGCATATCATTTCTTTTTGCCGCCGCACTCAAACAACATAGTGCCTTTGATGTTGAGCCTGTTTTCAGTCCATTTGCACCGTCATAAAAACGTATCAATTTATTTGTGTTCGCAAGCTGGAACTTTCCGCCGCGAAGTGTGTCCATCCATATTGACGTGTAATTAAAAATCGTTTCATGTTTCATCAATTCCCTTGACATTATCGCAACATCTCTTGCACTTGAATAATGGTCATCTTCATCAAGTCCGTTTGTGTTCATAAAATGAGTATTTTCCATACCAAGTTTCTTCGCCTTTTCATTCATCATATCCACAAACGCACTTTCACTGCCTGCAAGATGTTCTGCCATTGCCACACAACCATCATTCGCACTTGCAACCGCAATACCTTTCAGCATATCATTTACAGTAAGTTGTTCTCCTGTTTCCAAAAACATTGTACTTCCGCCGTAACTCATTGCATTTTCACTTACAGTGACCATATCGTCAAGGCTTATCTTTCCACTGTCAACAGCCTCCATTATAAGGAGCATAGTCATAACTTTTGTAACGCTTGCAATAGGTAATCTCTCGTCGGGATTGCTTTCGTAAAGTATATTACCTGTCGATTCTTCCATAAGTATTGCTGATTTTGCATTAAGTCCTAAATCGGTATTGCCTTCGGCAAATACAACAACACTATGCATCATAAAACATACGCAAATAAAAAAGCATATTACTCTCTTCATACTTATATCCTCCGTAAAGTTTTTTCTGTATGAATTTATAATATGCTTTTTATGGTTTTCTATTCATTTTATAAGTAAAATGTGAAAATCTACTATTTATTTTTACGTTTTATATGTATTTCCGGCACTGCCACGTTGTCATATGTAATAGTTTCTGTATCGTCCGTATCGGTTGTTTCTTCTACATCTTCTTTGTCGATGTGAACTTCCGGTACTGCAAGATTTTCTGTTTCAACTGTTATAAATGGTTTCTTTTTCATAATAAATCCCTCCATATCACTCTTAGAACAAATTTATAAAGAAAGTTATTGTTAAACTATTTAAAAAGTCTGCAAACATACTGCCTATAATCGGTACAAGCAAGTATGCCTTTACTGACGGCACATATTTTTCTGTAAGTGCCTGCATATTTGCCATTGCATTAGGTGTTGCGCCCATTCCGAAACCGCAAGTACCTGCCGCAAGCACTGCCGCATCATAATTTCTGCCCATTACGTTAAATAGAACGAAATACGTAAATACAAACATCAACGCAACTTGTCCTGCAAGAAGTATCAATAGCGGAAGTGCCAATGATGCAAGTTGCCATAATTTCAATGTAATCATTGCTATGCCCAAGAACAATGAAAGACATATACCACCTATATCATTTATTTCACCCATATTTACGGTGAAGAGGTTTGTGTGTTCGCTTATGTTTCGCATTGCCGCCGCAACTATCATTGCACCTATGTATATTGGAAAGGTCATTCCTGTTTTGCTCAGTGCCCACGAAACAATCGTTCCCAGTCCCATTGCTATGGCAATTTGATATGTTGCAGGTGCATACATACTTACACTTCTCTTGTGTTTCTTTTCATCCTCAACAAGTGTTGCGTCATCTTCCATAACGGCAGTTTTTAAAAGGTCGTGCTTTAATATAAGTCGTCTGCCAATAGGGCCGCCCATAAGTGAGCCGGCTACCAATCCGAATGTTGCCGCCGCTGTACAAAGTGTTGACGCACCCGAGATTCCTAAGTCCTCAAGTACAGGTCCGAATGCTCCGGCTGTACCGTGTCCGCCGACCATAGGTATTGAACCTGTGCTAAGTCCTATAAGCGGACTTACCCCGACCAACTTTGCCAATCCTACCGAAACAAGGTTTTGGCTTATAATAAGCACTATTACGCAAACTAAAAATACCACAAGGCTTAGTCCGCCGCTTTTTAATACTTTCAAGTTAGCTTGAAATCCTACCGACGTGAAAAATATTACCATACATACATTTTTAAGTGTTTCGTCAAATGATATTTCCAAAATTCCTGTCGCATACAGTATACACGAAACAATCGCAAATATCAATCCTCCGACAACCGGTGACGGAATACAAAATGTTTCAAGGAATTTTATACGTTTTTTCAAAAACGCTCCCAAAAACAATACCGCAACCGCCATACCAAGCGTTTGGTACATATCTAAAGAAATCTGATTCATGTTTTGCATTTCCCCTTTTTATTTATTCTGTTGCAACATTTACTCCGTTTTCCGCATAATATTCGCTTGCACCTTTGTGGAACGGTATAGTAACATTTTCTGTTGCAAAGTTCATATCGAATGTATCATCTTTGGCAAAACCAAACTTGTTGCTGTTGCCGAAGATGTTTTTTGTGATTGACTTTACTCTGTTGTCTGACATCTTGTCACTCGCAATCAGTACCATTTTCACACCGAGTGTCTCAATATCTTCTGTTTGTCCGTCATATGTGTTTGCTTTTATTGTATGTTTTACATATCCGTTGTATTGCTCTGTAAGTCTGTTCGCAACAGTTCCGTCAATAGGGATAAGCTTTATATCGTCTGAAATTTCTGTTATTGCACGAGTCGGTGTTCCGGCTGTACAGAAAAATGCGTCAAGATTTCCGTTTTTCATCGCTTTTGCTGCGTCAGTGTATGATAAATACTTAGCGTCAACCATACTTTCATTTAAACCGTATGCCGATAATATTTGTTTTGAATTTTGTAATACACCCGATTCTTTTTCTCCAAGCGATACACTTTTTCCGTATAAATCGCTTATTGAATTTATATCCGAATCTTTCGGCACTGCCACTTGTATCGCCTCTGTATATAACCCGGCAATAGCCGAATAACCTTTGTATTCCTTGTCAAAATATCCTGTTCCGTTGTCCTTGGGGCTGGCGTTATTTTGACTCTGGGGCTGGCGTCTTTCATAACATCACTTTGTACAAATGCAATGTCAACATATTCTTGAGATATTAAACGTAAATTTGCCGCCGAACCGGCTGTTTTTCGTACTTTAAAATAAACATCACTGTTGTTGTTTAATATTTCCGCTAACTCCGTGCCGTAAGCATAATATGTACCGTTCACATCACCCGTACCAATCTGTACCGTGTTTTTCATCCCGCACCCCGAAAATGCCATTACCGAGATCGCTGCGATTAAAATATATAAAACTTTTTTCATGTTCTCCCTCCATTTCTTTTAACAATTTATTTTAACATATAACAACATTTTTTTCAATATCTTTTAAATACATTTTAGAGAAAAATAGTATCTTTTCTCGTTCTTTTGTACCAACCTGTGTATAGTGATTCATAGAGCTTATCCTTTCACCAATAATCGTTGCAATTCTATTATACCGAATTTTTCCTTTGAGTTATTTTTGCTCGTTGAACTTATATTGCAAATTCAAGATGACTTTATACACTACGCTTGATTATTTCAACGCAATATGATACAATAAATGTACTTAATGATGAGTTTTTGTCTTACACTTAACAGAGATAATACGTCTTATTTTCCTACATACAATATGTTTCGCATATGGAATAAAATTGTCCATAAGAATAGAAATGTTGAAATTGCAAAAAAGAATTTTATATATGATTATACGGAAAATACGATTACAAATAATATAGGTATTGTTATATGAAAAATAATAAAAAGCAAAATTTATTTAAGTATATAAAAGATACAACAGGTTTATCTGTTTCAAAAATGCTCTTATCTTTTATTATCGAACCCAACAGAATTACAACGCTCAACAATGTATCTTTGAAGAAAATCGTTATTGAGTATGCTTCCATCTTTGAAAAACATAGATATATGCTTGATGGTCCTTCTGAGCTAGATCAATTAGCTTGCTTTGATCTTGTTCTTATGTGGCGAATAGGAAATAAGCCTGAATTGAAATCAATTCTCGGTATATAATGCAAAGAGCTAACTGAAAGTCAAATCAGTTAGCTCCTGTTTTTTGTAAATTAATTCAATATTGAGAATAGATTGTTTAGTTACAATACCTTACTCCAACTCGCTCCTGACAACTGTGACTTAAACGATTTTATATATACCGTTTGGCACAAGTTATAAGGATTATTCAAGAATTACCGTGTATCATAGTTCCTGTTGTCATTGTGTTGTCACGCAAAAATTTTAATTTCCTGTTACGCTGTTTTTGTAGTCCTCGCCCCAGTTCCACATAGCGTCAAGTATCGGTTTGAGACTTTGACCCAATTCCGTCAAAGAATATTCCACTCTTGGCGGAACTTCGGCATATACCTCTCTGTGCACAAGTCCGTTCGCTTCCATATCACGAAGCTGTGCAGTCAACACCTTTTGCGATACCGTGCCGATGGATTTTTTCAACTCGCCAAAACGCTTTGTTCCGGGCATTAAATTTCTTAATATCAAAACCTTCCATTTGTCGCCAATCAATGTCAAGGTGGTTTCCACAGGACACGCCGGAAGCTATTTTGTTTTATCGTTCATATACTACCTCCGCCATAATATCTAATTGTTATTTACAATTTAATTGTACCATACCCCCCTATTGGCCGTCAAGTACATCATAAATCAAAAAAATCTTAAAAAATTTTCAGCGTTTAAAACTCCGAAAGCCCTTGTGTTTACGCATTAGTTTCCGTTCGGTAACCGCCCAATAGTATCTTTCAGGTAACTACGGCACAATATTGTGCTTACTTTACAAGTGATACCGACACAGATATAATAGTGTCAAGAGCTACGAAGAACGGCCGTTTCGTAACTCAAAGCACAGACAAAGAGAAATCCAAAATGAATATTTTTAAGGAAATCTTTGGTAATAACCAAAACGACAAGAAAGAGGTAATCACAATGACAAATACAGAAAAAGCTATTGCACTTATTAACACTTTTGCCACAGGCGATACAGAAAAGGCTTCCGAGCTTCTTTCAGAAAATTACATTCAGCACAATCTCGCATACGACACAGGCAGGGATGCTTTTGTAGGCTCTGTTTCCTACCTTGCTTCAGCTCCCGTAAAAACAACTGTAAACAACATTCGTGCTTTCGAGGACGGCGACAAGGTGTTCTTGCAGACAGTTTATAACTTTGCAGGTGTGGGCGAGCAGGTTGCCTTTGACATTTTCCGCTTCGACGAAAACGGCAAAATTGCAGAACACTGGGACAACCTTGCAAACAAGGCAGAGCCGAACCCGTCAGGTCACACGCAAACAGACGGCACTATGGAAATCAACGACCTTGATAAGACAGAGTCAAACCGTAGGCTCATAAAAAACTTCCTTTATGATGTAATGCAAGGCAATCGTCCCGAAAAAACGCCTGATTACTTTGATGGCGATACTTACATTCAGCACAACACAGGTATTGCAGACGGACTTTCAGGACTTGGTGCAACACTTGAATCACTCGGCAAACAAGGCATCCAGATGATTTATACTACTGTTCATCAGGTGCTTGCACAGGGCAATTATGCGCTTGCAGTCAGCGAGGGAACTTTCGGCGGAGCACCTACATCTTATTATGATTTGTGGAGAATTGAAAACGGCAAAATTGCAGAACATTGGGATGTAATGGAGACTATTGCCGATAAATCAACTTGGCAAAATCAAAACGGCAAATTCTAATGAATGTGAGAGTCACGTAAGCCCTTTCTTGCGTGACTTTCTGCCTTTATACGGAGGTAATAATGGATTATCTTAAATATCTTACAAAAGAAATACATTCAACCGTTATGGCAACTGTGGACGAAAACGCCTTGCCTGTAACGTGTGCCATCGACATTATGGACTATGACGAAAACGGGCTGTACTTTCTTACCGCAAGAGGAAAGAATTTTTATGCTCGATTAAAGACTGGCAGATATGTTTCTTTGACAGGGATGAAAGGCACTGACACGCTTTCATGCATTGCAATTTCTGTCAGAGGAAAGGTTGAGGAAGTCGGTAACGATTATCTGAACAGGTTGTTTGAGAAAAACAGCTATATGTACGAAATCTATCCCACAAAAGAGTCCAGCACGGCTCTTACCGTGTTTAGAATTTATGACGGATGCGGAGAATGGTTTGACCTTTCAAAAAAACCTATTGATAGAGAATCTTTTTCATTTGGAAACGGTATAAAAACAGTTGACGGCTATTATATAACAGATAAGTGTATCAGTTGTAAGAAATGTATTGTAGTCTGTCCGCAGAGATGTATTGATTTTACAAGCGGATACGCAAGAATTATTCAAAACAGTTGCCTGCACTGTGGGAATTGCTTTAATATTTGTTCTGAAAAAGCCGTTGTCAAGAGAGGATAAATTTATGACATAAGATAGGAAAAGACAAGCGACAATTTCATTTCTTGCCTTTGTACTTAAATATATATGGTATTTTTCTTCTCCCACACTATTCACCTCGCTGTTTTCATCTGATCGATGATATATTAAATAGGAAATTTTATCAAATATGCAAATAAGGCTTCTGCCCAAAACCGGGCAAAAGCCTTATAAATTATACAATTTTTATGTTTAGTTGCAAGCCAAGTGCGACTATTTCATCTGCACGAAAACACATTTTTGAAAAAAATGCTTCAAAAACAGTAACTCAAAAAGTGTAAAGTTCCGAAACCCTTGACATTACCGGGCTTTTAGCCACATCTAAACCAAAGACCACTACTCCAACTCGAGCGCCAGACCTTAATTTCTCGTGATAATATGCACTGATAGTGCGCTTTTCGTCCACATATTCCACACATTTCAAGCTATCCGTAGCGTCTACAAGAATTCTGTAGCCATTTTGTAGCCACTGGCTACAATGCAACCTCCGCTGGCTGATTCACCTCAAAGCCACTCGGAACTATCGAGTTCAAATAATACATGGAGGTTTGCAACATGGAAAAATACATCTACGACAACAGCAACGGCCTTTGGTATGAGCTGCATGGAGATTATTATCTGCCGTGTCTGGTCATCCCGGAGGAACCGAGACACACCATCGGTATCTGGGGCAGAAGGCACCAGCAGTACCTCACAGAACATCGTCCAATCATTTACTCCGATCTGGTTCTCAGCGGCAAGCTGTACAGCTATCTTGCTGACATTGATACTCAGGCTCGCAATAAGCTCGACCTGCTTGTAACACAGATGGCAGAAAAAGAAGGTATCAATGAGCATCTGAAAGAACGGGATCAGCTGGCATGGGTCAGAGCTATGAACAGCATCCGCAATCGTGCGGAGGAAATTATAAATAACAATCTCATTTTTAGAAAATAATAGCTATTCGTCCTAACTGCTCCAGCATCCAATAAATAAAAAGGATAGCTGGAGTAGTTTTATTCATAGTTTTTTATCATTGGGATTTAGCCAAATAATCTTATACCATCAGAATGCTTATATGTATTTGAAATTTGTTTTTTCATTATAAGTTATATTTTTTCCTATATCTACTTTTTTTAAAACTGATATATCATTAATTAATCTTTGAAGTATAGTATTTAACTGCTTTATATTTTTAAAATTAGTAGAAAAAGGAGCATCTGTTTCCAGTAAAATCCTTTGTGGAGGAATGTTTTGGATTAGATCAATCCCAGATTTTGTCTTAAGCATTTTGGTATTAATTGAAAAAAAACATCCCAATTCCAACGCAATTTTCATCTGATGTAAAGATCCGGTAAACCAGTGCAAAATATATATATTTTTCTGACACTTCTTTATGCTACCAAGAATATCCAATATAGTTGATATTGCTCGCAGTGAATGGATAGATACAACTTTATCACCATATTGCTCACAACAAAGCAATATTTTCTCAAAAATTTCTATTTGTTGCTTCTTATTTGCAATATAATCTTTCCTAAAATCAAGACCGACCTCACCGATATAATGGCAATTTTTTGCTAATTCCTCAAATAATCTCCAATCATCATATCCACTTCCAATAAGTTGCGGATGTAATCCTAATGCGACATGAATATTCTTTACATCACCAAACATTTCTACTTCTTTTAAATATGCTCTTGGAGTAGTACCGACTGATAATATCCCAACATCTTCTTTTGCAATAGATTGAACAATAGGTGTCATATTATCCATCAAATCCAAATGGCAATGTGAATCATAAATCATGTCGACACTCCTCATGATGTAGCATATCCTGAATGAACGTATCCACTTCTAATAGCCCCCGTCTATATGTTGACGCAAGTTCAGATAAGTATCCTTCATCTTGAGGCAGTGGACCTGATTTGTGAATTGATATTCTCTCTATATCCGGATATTTTTTAATATGTTCTATTGCATACTGAAATGATCTCAACTGAACTCCAATACCAGATGCATTACTATTTTGCATGTGATGAATAGATGTTTCGGTATAGACTGTACTATCTCTACCAAAAGCTTTATGCATTGCAGCTCTCCTTATAAGGCAAGGAACACAGTAACCACAATGCTGAGGACTTAGTCCTTTCCAACGAGCTTTTCCTGGAGAAGAACATGAAAAGGATAATCCCATAGTTTTAAACAATACATCTTTATTTAAGCACTCATCGGCCATTTCACCTTTTGTTTTATTCCAGTATGGATTATAAACTGATAGTTCCAAGCCTAAATTCTTAAGTAGATTGTTCCAGAGGTTTAAATAAAATGGATGTGTCGTTCTTGTGCTGAATGAACCGACTCGGGTTATTTCAAGAGGGACGTTTAATGCAATGAGCCCGTTTTCTGGAATCATTAGCTCTTTAATATTCTTTGTACCTGTAATTGAAAAAAGGGCAAATCCAATAAACAAAAAGGAGCGGCTTCTGGTATTACTATCATTTCCGCCTTCTGGAATATAATTGTCCGGAAAGCTCATCCATAAATCAATTAAGGTGTGCTCAATTTCGGGATACTTTGCATTTAGAACATCAAGAATATTGGTTTGTGCATTTTTTGTTAGTCCCTCTCCTGCATGCCCAAACAACAGTGTATTTTTTTCCTGTTCCATAAGATTTATTGTACTAATGAGACTGTCCATCCCACCAGAAAATAAGGAAGCTCTGCTATATAATGCAGTTTTCTCTTCTGCTTTTTCATTTTGTTCGAACGACCAATTTCGTTTCACAAACTCAAAGCCCCACAAATCTCCTGTGAGAAATTTTAGCATTCGTTCTACCGTTGTTATCTGTTTATTCCATAAATCAACATCTGACACTGGAAGTTGAATTACTATTTCTCTTGTCCATGAATCCTGCCCATGAATAAGTCTTGCTATTCTCGTATCCGCCAAATAAACCATAGTTGCCAGAGTAAGAATATCGAAACCAAGCTCTGAAGGAAAGATATTATGGCTACGCAGCAGGTTTTTAACATGTTCAAGACCATAATTGAGTTTGCCATGTAAGAGCATAGGAATATCCACAACAATAGCATCTTCAGTTTTACAGAATTTAAGCGATTCGATATCATAGCCCGCTTTTAAATAATATTTACTCATTCATCATCACCTACCCTGGCCATAATCTCGAAGGTTGTTTGATATACTTCGTTTACAATATCTATCGACTGGTGTTGTGACAGATTATTCACATCGACCTTTAGATCTGAAACAGCGTCTGAAATTGCTCCTTTTACAAATTCTTTAATTTGCGCAACCAGTCTCTCTGCTACATCTATATCATCCGGAAGCATAATAATCTTATTACCGATATCATTTAATATTCGTCCACAAACAACATTAGCCATACTCTTTTGAACAATAAGTAACATTTGTTCTGCAGTCAATTCTTCAAATGGAATTGATGCTATTTCAGGCGACTCTTCAATCGCTGTAATATAGGCATTTCTGGCAATTCCTTCGTCCTGAGGTCCTCCATCCGGACAAACAAAATCTGCTATAGCAAGCAATGCGTCCGTTGCATTTCTATTGGAAAGATTTTCAAGAGAAAGATAACGTTCAACAGCTTGAGCACCGCCGGAAGCAAAGATGCCAGTGACATTCAACAACCTTGCACTACTGTTTCTTGCTGCCCCCAAGCGTTGAGCGGCATTTTTACTTCCACCCATGGAATTCCGCACATAATTAGCTATGCTTTTCCGTGCCATACCGGTATCACGTCCGGCAGAATTTATATATCGTGTAAATTCTCCTCTCGGTTGCGTAAAGCGATTTGGTTCTCCAATTGGTATCGAAGAAGTTTCGTCATTCTCTGTATTCTGTTGCTTTTCAACGTCTGGCTGATCTAGCCATGATGGCACCAACGGAGTGTTCCCTTTTTGTCCGATATTATGAGATGATGTGCCCAATTACATCTTACCTCCTTACATTTTTTAATGCTCCTTGAACTATAGGACTTCCTTCCGTTTTCAACTCCTCAAAGTATTTATCTATGATAGTATGCTCTCTACAGTCATTTGGAATCGCATTATTCCAACCGTTGGTTACCCAGACCCCTACTTTTGTCTTCGGCAATCTGGCTATGAAGTCTGCCAACTGTTTTCGAAGACCAGCTTTATGTTGCACAAGTATTCTTAGCCCCTCTATTCCATCTGGTTTGTTCTCAAAGTTACCTTTTTCCATGATTTTTTGCTCAATAATTTCAAAAACCAGTTCTGATTGCTGGTCATTAAGTGCTTTTATTTTTTCGATATGTTGAGTAACAACCATCTCTGATTTTAACAAAATATCGACAATCTCCGAGAGATCGCTGGATTCTACTCGACCCGCAAAATAATCTATTTTTTCTTTACACGCATAGTAGTAAGGACGCAGATCGATATCTGTAATATCTGGTTCTAACAAAATCCAATCTCTAATTTCTTTAGGATCAAACCAGTTTTCATTATGTGATGAGACGTCCGTTTTTGTCGTTTCAGATTCAGTAGGTTCATTTTCAATACTATCTTTTACAGCTTTTGCATCTTTCCAAACGCCATCACTTGTAAGATGCGTCGGTAACTGTTTATAAAAGTTTGGAATATAGTATTCAGCCAACATCATTTTAGCCAGAATTGCCAAGTCAATTTCTGCTCCAAATCCTCTGTTTTTGGCAATTTCGAACCGAAGCAATAGCATATTTATAAACCGCTTTATTTTTCTTGGATTTCCGTCCGTATTATGTGATAATAAATGGCCGATTTGAGTTGCGATTAGAGTCTCATTTGACGCTTTATCGTAGTCATCACTCAAAATCTTTTGCACGTCAGAAACAGTGAAGTATTGTACATTCCAAGGCTTTTGAATGCGAGTTATTCCTTCAGAGCACAAAGCTTGGTAGTGCTTATTACTCTCTGAAAGTACCGATCCAACCATAAGCAGCATTATGTAGTTACATGCCTCCACCTCTCCTAATGCTGGAATTCGGAAAGGAATTTGAATCAGTTTCTCTAAATACTTATTAGAAAACTCAATTCCTACGTTGTATTTATTTTCATCCACAACATCAGGAAAATGCTTTTTGACCGCATATCGAATCATACTTTCATCTGCTGCCACAACAAAAGCAGTTTCGCCTGTAAACATGAAAAGTCTTACTGCTTCTAAGGTGCTAATTGCTACATCTGGTAAACATCTATCCAAGTCGTCAATTAAAACTACTAATTTCTTTATATTCGCTTTCTCGAGCAGCTCTTTGAAGTTTTCTTGGAATTCTGTGAACTCTGTATTGCTTGATGTATCTTCTGTAATTTTTGATTCTTTTAAATATCCGCCAATAGAATCTATTGCGTTTGTAATACCGTCTTCTGTGGACACAGTATTTTTCAGTATATCATGCACGGAGGAGAGAATTGCTATTGGGGCTGTACCTGTCGCAATCCCCAAAGCTGTTTTTCCAGCAGTTTTAGCAACAGTCATCCAATTGATGTTTTTCCAAAGTTTTTCTAAAACACCTTTTGCTCTTTCCTGAAGTTTCTCCTTGGCTGTCAACTCAGAAACTATCGCACTCATCAATGCAATTTTAGAGTCTTCAAAGCCTTGATGTTTCCATCCGTTAAATCGGATACAACAATATTTTTTCCCATTTACAGAATCAGTTTGATTAAACTGATCTTCTATCATTTCAAGAATACTGGATTTTCCTGCTCCCCAATCCCCATGAATTCCAATTGAGATTGGTTGATTATTACTTTCTTTTATAAGATTAACAACCGTCATGGCTATAGCCTTATTATTAAGCAAGTCAAATTTTGTTTCATTATCAGATAGAATCATTATTACACGTATAATTAAAACTATCTCGAAAGGGGGGGTAGTTTTAATTATTTCTCCTTTCCTCAAAATTGTTATATTTGCAGGAGTAGCTACCTGCGATATAATAAAGACAAGCACTGTGGATTTGTATCTATTGTTTTACAGCTCAGACTGGTTCGAGGTGACTCAAACCACAGTGGTTTGTCTGAAATGGTAATTAGTTAGTTTACGCTCTGACGTTTCTATTTGCGTGAATACATTGGCAGACCGTCTGTGGAAAACAGCAGTGCAAAAATATCAAAAGGAGGAACCCATGTATTACATTGGTATCGACATTTCAAAATTCAAGCACGATTGTGCCGTAATTGACGACTCCGGAGAAATTGTTACTCCTTCGTGGTCTTTTACAAATGACGCTGAGGGATTTTCGCAATTAAAGTTATTGCTTAATTCCCTTGATACAGAAACAAGAATAGGACTTGAATCTACCGGTCATTATGGTATGAATCTAAAGCTGTTTCTTGAATCCAACAACTTTTCATTCATGGAGTTCAATCCTCTGCTTATCAATCGTTTCGTTAAATCCAAGTCCCTACGAAAGACTAAAAGCGATTCTATTGATTGCATGATGATTGCTCACTATTTAATGACGGTAGAGTACAAGCCCTATCCATCATCATTTTACCACACAGAGAAGCTAAAGTCACTAACAAGATTCAGAGATTCTCTTATTAGGCTCAGAAGCCGCCAGCTTGTAGAGCTCACAAACATCTTAGATAAGGTGTTCCCTGAGTTTAAACCATTCTTTGGCAGTAGGTTTTCGGTTACAGCATTATACATACTCTCTAATTACTCATCTCCTGAAAAGATTGCTAACATGAACTCTAAGTCTTATGAAGCACTACGCAAATTATCTCGCGGCAGATTTTCAACAGTAGATTTTGCAAAGCTTAAACAGCTTGCTAAAAATACTATAGGTACTACTGAAGATTATTTACTCTTACAAATGCAGATTGTTTTGGATATTTACAGACAATTGGATTCAAAGGTTGATGAGACAGAAGTTTCTATCAAGGAATGTGTTTCCGATATGAATCCGCCTATGCTTTCTGTTCCGGGAATCGGTATTGAATCTGCTGCTGTAATCTTAGCTGAATTTGGCGATTTCTCTAAATTCAAGAATGCTTCTAAAATGCTTTCCTTTGCCGGATTAGAGCCGGGATACTTCCAATCAGGAACATCCGAGACAACCGGTAAAATGGTTAAGCACGGTTCATCATATTTGCGTTATGCACTTATGAACTGTGCCCAGACAGTTGTAAATTATGAACCGACATTTGCTATGTTTTACTCTAAGAAACGTGCAGAGGGTAAACCTCATCGTGTGGCTTTATCGCATGTTGTTAAAAAACTACTGCGTGTTATCTATACGCTGCAAACTAAAAACATTGCATATGATGCTGATTTTGTAAGGTAGTTACTAACTAACCTACTATTTTTTAAGTCCTTGCAATACAGGACTTTTTTGCCATGTTGTTTTTCAGCTTTTAAAAATTTTTGAAAAACTTTTCAAAAACCTCTTGACTTCTAATAGTTAGTCACCTCCTAAAACATGATGTCCTGCTATTCCACCCGTGCCTGTCCGTTCATCAGCATTGGCAGAAGCCAGTCACGGAGTTTTGTTAGTTCACGGATTTCTTCTTCACATTTTTCTATTTTTGACTCAATCGGTTTTACTCGTTTCTCGAAACACATCAATATTTCATCAGGAGGAATAACAACACTCATATCAAAGAGCCTGTCCTTTGTAATTGACCCAAAGGTTGTCCCGTTTTCATCCATCACTTTAAATATTTGCTGAAAACCAGCTAATGTATAGAACAAATGCATTTGAGAACCCAATTTACTATTCAGAGCAGCCAAACCTCGTCCAATACAGCAATCTTCCATAGCAAAATTCAAATCCCCAACTGGAGCACGAACACTTAAAAGAATATCACCCTTTTGCGCAAACCGAGTAGGAGCAGTTGTATACATTCTGGGAGTTGAAAAACGCAAGCCAAAATCTGTACGACCTTGATAAAAAAACAAACCATCACCAGCATCATTGTATGATTCCCCAGCCGGAGATTGTCCCATAGTAATATTAGCGATGTCACATAATTTTCCAGGTTTCCACTCCTTTGGAATTTTCCGTTTAAGCTGCTTATTCCAAACCATTTCACCGCCGGATGTGCGGTAAGGCTTTCCGTTCTCATCAGGGAAATCAAACTGCACAAACCAGTAATCATAGAGGGTTTTTGCCATAGCTTCCAACTCGGAACAGATTCTTTTGTTGTTTTCCATCATATCGTCTATGGGTTTAAGTGTTCCGACTACATTATCTTGAATCGAACGATCCGGCATGGGTATAACAATTTCTTCAAATGTACTTTTACTAAGAATTGGTGTTCGAGTAACAGAAGCAATGGTGAACAGGTAATCTTTTTTCGTTAAAAGCCAATAGTATGTGTAAAATGGATTATACTTTGGGTTGAAATCTGTAATAGAGTTAATCTGCTGGTTTGTAGCACATTTTCTATGACATATTGCCACATTTCCCATATCCCAACCAATGCATCCAACCATTACACTCGTCCCATCTATACAGTTGGATTTAATACTCTGAAGCCCAGATTCCGTTATGTATTTATCCGATACTTGAACATTATATCCATCATGTAATTCTGCTGGGGTTATAAACATATACCCATTACCATAAAATTCAGACTTTTTGGTTTTGGGCGTTTTTCCTGTAACAACACGACCAATATCTTTTATGAGTGTATTTTTATATTCCA
>OGXL01000050.1_pt1 | contig 71408 bp, 72 predicted proteins | sample 1576311 | NCBI WGS metagenome assembly OGXL01 (sample SAMEA3541564, study PRJEB24748) | human gut metagenome | biome: human gut; feature: human-associated habitat; material: faeces | place: China | collected 2012 | reverse complement strand
CCACCGGACGTTATCCGGCATCCTGCCCTGTGAAGCCCGGACTTTCCTCACCTGCTGCCTTTCGGCGTATGCAGCCGCGATTACCTGTCATACCTGGTCTCACGGTTTTCGATTTTATCACAATTATGAATTTATGGCAAGTCCTGTGTCCTCAATCAGGTCATCTCCGTCTGCCGCTGCGGTGGCAAGGGTATCGCATCTCTCATTCTGGGGATGGCCGTCATGGCCCTTCACCCAGATGAACCTCACCTGATGAGGCTCTTTTGCCTGGAGAAGCCGCTTCCACAGATCCACATTCTTCACCGGCTCATTCTTGCCTCTCTTCCATCCCTTTTTCAGCCAGCCGCCGATCCAGTTCTGGTTGAAGGCATCCACCACATACTTGGAGTCTGAGTAGAGTTCCACGCTGCAGGGCCTGTTCAGCGCCTCCAGCGCAGCGATCACTGCCATCAGCTCCATCCGGTTGTTGGTTGTCTTCTTATAGCCCTGTGACAGCTCCTTTGTGTGGAGCTGTCCCTTTGTATCCACATATTCAAGGACGGCACCGTAGCCCCCCGGCCCGTCCGGGTTGCCTCTTGCCGCCCCATCTGTATAAATCTTTACCTGCATAAAATTGTAAGCTCCTGTTCTTTAATCCAGCTCAAAGCTCTGCCCCTCCCGGGTGATGTGAGCCACCCTGGTTTTATAATCCAGGGCAGATTCCTCCTCCATCAGACGGTCGTACAGATCATACTGGTCCTGCATATGCATGGGGAACACAACATCTGTGTCTGTGTGGCGCATAAACCAGTCCAGCCCCCAGTAATACTCTCTGTCCAGCCTTGGATCCAGAGGGACAAAGGCCGCATCTATATGCATCCCCTCCAGCATCCCGATCTCCTTTTGGTAAGCCTCTTTCATAAACCGGTTGTAGGTATCCGTCTCTTCCTCCCAGTGCCACCAGTTCAGATCCCCCGCATGATAGATCGTATGCCCCGCTGTTTTCACCACAAAGGCAACGCCCTCATCTGTGGATCTGAGTGTCTCTATAAGAAGTTCACTCTCCCCGGCCTCGATCTGCAATGTCTCTCCCGGCTCCATGAAGTACATATTGTCTTTTGGAGCAGAAGAAGGCACCGCTTCCTCCACATCACCAGACAAAATGTAGGTGATGCGGGGAAATTTTCCTGTCCACATAAAAATAGATCGCTGGTAGTGATCGTAATGTTTGTGGCTCACAAAAACGTACACATCCCTGTCACGGCCAAAAGCAGGAAGCTCTCCTCTGTAGTAGTCAAAAATCAGAACCTTATCCTCCATCTCCACCGCGAAGCCGCTGTGCTGGATATAAGTAACCTTCATACTCATTGCAAAATTACTCCTGGGGTGCCTTCTGGATCACTTCCACCGCGTGGGCAATCTCCGGAAGCAGATATTCAAGGCACTGTTTAACAGCCCCTGCTTTTCCGGGAAGATTAACGATCAGGACATCTCCCCTGATCCCGGCAGCGCTCCTGTTGAGCATAGATCTTTTTGTCAGCTTCATCGTGTACGCGCGCATGGCCTCTGGTATACCAAGGACCGGCCGCTCCACCACGTCCATGGTGGCCTCCGGCGTGCAGTCTCCGGCATTGCAGCCCGCTCCGCCTGTTGTCAGGATCAGGTCGGTCAGATGTCCGTCCGCCATCCTCTGCATAACAGTGGAGAGGACAGTCCTGTCACAGGGAAGGGCTTTCTGGAACACGATCGTGTGTCCCGCCTGCTCGATCAGCTTCTTTATCACTTTTCCTGCGGCATCTTCCTCTTTTTCTCTGTATACTGCCGTATTCGCTGTTATAATCGCAACTCTCATCTTGTACCTCCATAAACCATTCTTTTGTACACAGGCTTTCCATGATACAACAAAAGTTCCTGCCTGTCTCTTTTATTTGATGCGTTCACCGATGCCGGCCGTCACCCGGTACACCTTGTCTGCCATGTCCGCCAGATAGCACCCTACCCGGCCAACCTGTTCCCTAAGGATCCGGTCCTCCGCTTTCCCTGGAGTCATACCGCATCCCATTTCACTCATAATAATAACAACTTCCGGGTTCATTTGCAACATGGCCTCTGTCTGTTCCACCGGGTCCTTGCCCTCTTTTACATATTTTTCCACGGAAAACTGATAGGCAGGCATAAGGATGCGATCCGGAAACTGCTCCTTTGCAAAGGCCACCTTGCCCTGACAGCTCCCGCCTGTTATGAAAATCATGTCTTACCACCAACCTTTCTTTTCATCCCGCTGTTTTCTCCAGATGGGGATGCCGTAGACAACCTCCACGAAAAGATCCGCCTCTTTCGCCAGCGTCTGGTTGATCTGTCCGAGACATTCCAGGAATTTCCGCTCCTCATCTGTCCCCGGCACATCAGAAAACACCTGGTTTGTCACAACGATCAGATTGTCCGTCTGCTCCCCCAGCGCATGGATTTCTGAAAGGATTTCCTCCACGATCTGCTGCTGGGGAAGGATCTCCCCCTGGTATGCCCGGATCTTTTCTGTCAGTGTCTCCGCCACACAGTCCAGCACAACGGTGGACTGCTCTTTATCCATTTTCCCCGCAAATTCCTGCGCGATCCAGGACTTTCCGCTTGCGCTTCCGCCTGTGATCAGCAAAAACATACTACTCCACCTCTTCTGCACTTTCTGTTTACTGTTTCTCTACAACCTCGCCCTGCTTCTTGTAAATGCTCCCCGCCGGGACAAAGCCTCTCACAGAGGAGAGCGGATAGATGTTGCTGTGGCTTCCCACCACGCTGCCCGGGTTCAGGACTGTGCCGCAGCCAACCTCCACTTCGTCGCCCAGCATGGCGCCGAATTTCTTAAGCCCGGTCTCCATATTTCCCTCCGGCGTCTTCACCACCACCAGTTTTTTATCTGACTTTACATTGGAAGTGATGGAGCCGGCGCCCATGTGTGCCTTGTATCCCAGGATAGAGTCGCCCACATAGTTGTAGTGGGGCACCTGTACTTTGTTAAAGAGGATCACGTTTTTCAGCTCTGTGGAATTTCCAACCACAGCCCCCTCGCCCACGATGGCGTTGCCGCGGATGAAAGCGCAGTGGCGCACCTCTGCGTCCTTTCCGATGATGGCAGGCCCGTGGATGTAGGCGGATTCAAATACTTTTGCGGATTTTGCGATCCAGACATCCTCTCCCACCTTGTCGTACTCGTCTTCGGGAAGGCTCTTGCCAAGCTCCAGGATAAAGTCCTTGATCTTCGGCAGCACCTCCCAGGGATAGGTAGCTCCCTCGAAAATGTCCTTCGCGATGGTCTCGTCCAGTGTATAGAGTTCTTTGATGGTCAGTTCTTTCATTTTTTCTTCGCTCCATTTCCGCCTTCCGGCTTTTTATTTTTTGTTTTATAAAATGCAGCTGCCCTGTCGTAGCAGCTTCTTAACTGATACTGGTTGTTAAGCCCCAGGACTCCGTCTGTCCTTGTCTTAATAAAATGCTCCAGCTTCTCCATGTATTCCTCCGATGTGATCTCCCCTTCCGCCACATAGTTCAGCCCTTTCTCCCAGCTGGCTGTCAGCTCCGGATTAAGAAGAGAGCGGATGGAATGATCCACTACATCGTAGATCATCTCGCCCTGGAGGGTGGGGGTCACGATCTGGGTCTTCTTGTTCAGTGCCAGATACTTGTTGTTAAACAGTTTTTTCAGTATCTCGCCTCTCGTGGCGCTGGTGCCGATGCCGCAGCTTTTGATCTGTTCCCGCAGCTCCTCGTCCTCAATGAGCTGCCCGGCATTCTCCATGGCCAGGATGAGAGACCCGGAATTGTACCGCTTGGGCGGGGAAGTCTTTCCCTCCTTGATGTCCAGGGAGGACACTGGAAGGGTCATGCCTTTTTTCAGGCTCTTCACCGCTGCAAAGAGAGCTGCCGGATCATCCTTTCCGGAGTCAGCGCTGTCGTTTGCCTCTCCGTTTGCCTCTCCGTTTGCCTCCCCGGCTGTCTCCTCCTGCTTTCCTCTTTTCTGTCCCGGGATACCCGCCACTTTCAGGTAGCCCTCCTCCGCCAGCACGCGGAAGCTGGAAAAAAACTGCTCCTCCCTCATGCCTGTTACAATGGATACCTTCTGGTACACAGCCGCAGGATAAAAAATGCTGAGGAATCTGCGCACAATTACATCATACACTTCTTTTGCCGTGTGCGCCACACTGTTCAGCGCAGAGAGCCCCTGCCCGGTGGGAATGATGGCATAGTGGTCTGTGATCTGCTTGTCATTGACGTACCGGGTCTTTGCCAGTCCCTTGTGGGTGCCCATGGAGGCGATCTCATTTAAAAAGGGAACCGCCGGGCTGTATTTCATCAGTCCGTTGAGATTTTTGCTGATCTCCTTTGCCACCGCGGTGGAGAGCACCCTGGCATCTGTCCTTGGATAGGTGACCAGCTTCTTCTCGTACAGCTCCTGCACAATGCGCAGGGTCTCATCCGGGCTGATCTTGAACCTTTTGGAACACTCGTTCTGCAGCTCCGCCAGGTTATAGAGAAGAGGCGGATTCTTTTTTTCCTTCTTTTTCTCAATAGAGAGAATCTTGCAGGTCAGCCTGTCATCTTCTCCGCGTAGATGGTCGATCAGTTCCTGGGCCTTCTCTTTCTCCTTAAATCCGTTTTCCTTGTAGAGGCAGGGGGAGGCAAAATACCTGGAGCCCTCCACCGCACGCCACTCTCCCTCAAACGTAAGCTCCGGGGATGGCCCCTGGGTCTCACCGCCTTCTCCGACAGGGATCGTGCTGACCACCCGGTAGAAGGGCGTCTCCACAAACTCCCGGATCTCCCGCTCCCTGCGCACCACCATACCCTGGACACAGGTCATGACCCGGCCCACGGAAATGACTGCATATTTAGTCCGCAGGTAGTTGGAAATGCTGTTTCCGTACTTTAAGGTGAGCAGGCGGGAGAAATTGATCCCCATCAGGTAGTCCTCCTTGGCCCGCAGGTAGGCGGAGGAAGACAGATTGTCGTAGGCGGACAGATCCTTTGCCTCCCGGATCCCCCGCAGGATTTCCTCCTCGGTCTGGGAGTCGATCCACACCCTGCGGCGCTCCTTTCCTTTCACGCCCGCCATCTGCTCCACAAGCCGGTAGATGTACTCTCCCTCCCGCCCGGAGTCAGTGCACACATAGATCGTCTCCACATCCTCCCGGTTAAGAAGGGAAGCCACGATGCGGTACTGTTTGGCCACCCCGGGGATCACTTCGTACTTGAATTCCCCCGGTAAAAACGGCAGAGTCTCCAGACTCCACCGCTTATATTTTTCATCGTAGGCCTCCGGATAGCTCATGGTCACCAGATGCCCCACGCACCAGGTCACCACCGCCTCCTCCGACTCCAGATAGCCGTCATGCCTGCCTGTCCGGAGGTGAAGGGCCCTGGCAAACTCCTGGGCCACGCTCGGTTTTTCTGCGATGTATAATGATTTTCCCATAAATGCTGTCTGATCTCCTGTTCTTGTCCCTTATTACATTCTCTCCCCGGATATCCGGTGCTATCTCCTGAGGAGCCCGGCTATCCTCTCCCGCAGCCCTTTCTTTTTCTGGGAAGCGCCCGCACTTCTCGCAGCGTGCACGGCCTCCTTCATAAAGCGCTCCTGGGAGTTCACCCTGTGCTCTGTGATGGGCTTTTTCTTGTATGTGCCATCGCTCTGCAGCACCCGGGCCTTTACGTTGTCCGCCAGCATCACGTCCATGTAGTAGCTGATCTGGCGCCGGACCGCATCGTCCAGTACCGGGCAGGCCACCTCCACCCGCTTCTCCGTGTTGCGGGTCATCATATCCGCAGATCCTATGTAGATCTTTTGGTCCGCCCCTGTTCCGAAGCAGAATATCCTGGGATGCTCCAGATATCTACCTACAATGCTGGACACGGTCAGATTGTCCGTGTAGCCCGGCACGCCCGGAAGGATGCAGCAGATGCCCCGCACGATAAGGTCAACCTTCACACCTGCCCGGGACGCCTCCGCCACCTTGGCAATAAAATCCACATCTGTCAGGGAATTCATTTTCATGATGACACGTCCCCTGGGCCCCTTTTTGATCTCCTCATCCATAAGCTGCAGCACTTTGGGCTTGAGGGAGGTGGGAGATACGATCAGATGCCGGTAGATGCCGTCCAGGTTGCCGATGGACATATTCTGGAAAAAGAGAGCCGCATCCTCGCCGATCTCCCGGTTTGCTGTCATAAGCGACAGATCCGTGTACATGGCGGCTGTCTTTTCATTGTAATTGCCTGTTCCGATCTGAGTGATATACTGGATCTCGTTTCTCTGCCGATAGGTGACCAGGCAGATCTTGGAGTGCACCTTGTACCCCTCAAATCCATACAGGACGCGGCATCCCGCCTCCTCCAGCCGCTCGGACCAGTCAATGTTGTTCTGCTCGTCAAAGCGTGCTCTGAGCTCAATGAGAACGGTTACCTCCTTGCCGTTCTCAGCGGCGGCGCACAGGTACTCCACCAGCCTGGCCTTTTTCGCCAGCCGATAGATCGTGATCTTGATGGTCATGACTGAGGGGTCAAAGGCCGCCTCCTTGATAAGCTGCAGGAAAGGCTCCATACTCTCGTAAGGGTAGAAAAGCAGGATATCCTGCTTTCGGATCTGCCGCATCATGCTCCCCTCCTCCACCTGTCGCCCCGGCTGCGGAGAGAAGGGATGATAGATGAGGGACCTCTTCATGGAGTCCGGCAGATTTCCGCTGATAGCAAACATGTAATCCAGCTTCATAGGCATCTTTGTGCGGAAGATCTGCTTCTTTGTGATATTAAACTTCTCACAGAAATATTTCTCCATATCCTGGTTCAGCTTCTCCGCTATCTCCAGCCGGACCACCGCCATCCTCCGGCGCTTGTGCAGGGTCTGCTTCATCAGAAAACGGAAATCATCCGTGACCTCCAGTGACTCGTCATCCGGTGCGATATCCGCATTTCGCGTGACGCAGATATAGTTCCGCTCAGACACCTCGTAGTGCCCGAACACAAGGTCCAGATGCTCCATGATCACCTTCTCCATCCGGATATAGCGGATATCATGCCCCGGCAGATAGAGGATATCAGACACAAAGTTGGGCACCGGCACGATCCCCATCATACTGCGTCCCTCCAGCTTCAGCATGGCCGTCACATAGAGCTCCTTGTTGAGCAGGTGCGGAAAGGGATGCCCCGCATCCACGATCTGAGGCGACAGGATGGGGAGCACCTGCTCCTTAAAATATTTTTTCACGTACTTTTTCTCACTCTGCTCCAGCTCTTTGTAATCCAGCCCGCACACGCCGTAGGGGTGCAGCTGCTTCTTGATCTCCCCGTAGGTCTTATCTCTCTCTTTGTAAAGGGGGGCTACCGCCTCGTAAATCTTCTCCAGCTGCTGGGCCGGCGTCATGCCGGACCTGGAGTCAACCGTCTTAGGGTCTGTGGCCGCCATATCAAAAAGGCTTCCCACACGGATCATAAAAAACTCGTCCAGATTGCTGGTAAAGATGGCCACAAACTTCATCCGCTCCAGCAGCGGCACGGACGGGTCCTGGGCCTCCTCAAGCACCCGCTGGTTGAACTTCAGCCAGGACAGCTCCCTGTTCTGAGTGTATTTTAAAATGTCCTTTCTCATCTTTCTCCCGCCTCTCCTTTCCGGTCACGGAATTTCTCTCATAAAGATTATACATGTAAACCGGAAATATATCCAGTCTTCTTTTTCTCCGTCCACACTGCCCGGTCAGTCCGGCAGTCTGTCTGCCGCCAGAAGACGGAAATGATCTTTCCTGTAATCCAGTATCCCCTCCCGGCGCATTTTCCCCAGCTCCCGGGACAGAGCACTCCGGTCAACAGCCAGAAAATCCGCCAGCTCCTGCCGGTTAAACGGAATGATAAAATCTCCTCCTCCGGCCATCTGGGCCTGGGCAGAGAGGTAGGCCTCCACCTTCTCCCGTATGCCGCGCCCGGATAGATACTCTGTCTTCCTGGCCATGGACCAGGTCTTATCTGCCAGAATGTGGACAAGATTGACAGTCAGCTTCTCATAGAGCGCTTTCTCCTTTCCCGGGCCTTCCCCTTCTCCCCTGTCAAGCACCGGCGTCAGGTCCAGGAGCAGCACCTTTGTCCGGCACTGAGCCGTCACATTGATGTTCAAAGTCCGCTCCTTCCTGCAGGCGTACACCTCTCCAAAGACTTCTCCGGCCTCTACCACCGCCAGGATGCTCCGATTTCCCCAGAAATCTTCCTTCTCCAGGGAAAGACTGCCTTCCAGGACGATCCCCATCTGTTCCATCTTCTCTCCCTGCCTGAAAAGGACCGATCCTCTCTCATATTCCTGCATCCTTGCCGACAGACAGGACAGGACTTTCTCCATGTCTTCTTCAGCGATCCCGGCAAAAAACGGCTGTGACAACAATATTTTTTCATATTTCTTCATTTTTCGCTCTTTTCCGTTGCATTTGCAACTGATTATTTTGTTCTATTATACTATACTGCCTGTGTAAAACAAGAACATCTATCGAAACAGCGAGGAGGACAATACATGATACGAAAGATCATACACATTGACGAAGAAAAATGCAATGGCTGCGGGCTCTGCGCCGAGGCCTGCCACGAGGGCGCCATTGAGATGGTGAACGGTAAGGCCCGCCTGATGCGGGATGACTACTGTGACGGCCTGGGAGACTGCCTGCCGGCCTGCCCCACAGGCGCCATCACCTTCACAGAGCGGGAGGCCGCCGCCTACGATGAGGAGGCGGTAAAAAGGCATCTCGCAAAGCGTGACGGCGCTCCCTCTGCTTCCGGCGCAGCGGCTTCTCAGCCTGGCCTGGCACCCCAGCCTTCCCAGCTTTGCCAGTGGCCGGTGCAGATCAAGCTTGCTCCTGTCAGCGCCCCCTATTTCAGCGGCGCCCGTCTTCTCATTGCCGCCGACTGCACAGCCTACGCTTACGCCAGCTTCCACCAGGATTTCATCCGTGGCCGTGTGACGCTGATCGGCTGTCCCAAGCTGGACGGCGTGGACTACACGGAGAAGCTGACCGAGATCCTCTCCGAAAATGACATCCGGGACCTGACTATCGTCCGGATGGAGGTGCCCTGCTGCGGCGGCATCCAGCACGCCGCAACGGAGGCGCTGAAGGCCAGCGGAAAATTCATCCCCTGGCAGGTGGTGACCATCTCCACAGACGGCCGGATACTGGACTAGATACTTTTCACAGCTCATACTTTTACAGCAAAAGATCCCCCGGAGCCAAAGCTCACAGCAGCTTCGCCCCGGGGGATCTTGCCTGTTCTTCTATTTTGCCTGGATATAACCCTTGGCTGTCAGCGCCTCAGCGCAGAGCACTGCTCCGCCCGCCGCGCCTCTCACTGTATTGTGGGACAGACCGATGAATTTGTAGTCATAGATGCTGTCTTCCCGCAGACGTCCGATAGAAACGCCCATGCCATTCTCGTAGTTCACATCCATGGTCACCTGAGGACGGTTATCCTCCTCCAGATACTGGATGAACTGCTTCGGCGCACTGGGCAGCTCCGCCTCCTGGGGGAAGCCCTTAAATGTCACCAGCTTCTCGATGAGCTCCTCCCTGGAGGGCTTTTTCTCAAAATTGATGAACACGGCTGCTGTGTGGCCGTTGAGCACCGGCACGCGGACGCACTGGCAGGTGATCTTCGGGGAATCTGCCATGACGATCTGTCCGTTCTCCACTTTTCCGAGAACGCGCAGAGGCTCTTTCTCGCTCTTCTCCTCCTCGCCGCCGATGTAGGGGATGATGTTACCCTCCATCTCCGGCCAGTCTTTAAATGTCTTTCCGGCTCCGGAGATAGCCTGGTATGTAGTCACCACAAGCTCTTTCGGGCCGAATTCCTTCCATGCTGCCAGACAGGGAGCGTAGCTCTGGATGGAGCAGTTCGGTTTTACAGCAATAAAGCCCTTCTCTGTTCCAAGACGCTTCTTCTGGTCTTTGATCACGTCAAAATGATCCGCGTTGATCTCCGGCACGACCATGGGCACGTCCGGTGTCCAGCGGTGCGCACTGTTGTTGGAGACAACCGGAGTCTCTGTCTTTGCGTAAGCCTCCTCAATAGCCTTGATCTCTTCCTTGGTCATATCCACGGCGCTGAACACGAAATCTACTGTGGAGGCAACCTTCTCCACTTCGTTTACATTGAGGACTACCAGATCCTTCACTGCCTCCGGCATGGGAGTGTCCATCTTCCAGCGGCCTCCCACAGCCTCCTGGTATGTCTTGCCTGCTGACCTGGGGCTTGCCGCCACTGTCACCACCTCAAACCAGGGATGGTTTTCCAGGAGAGCGATAAAACGCTGTCCCACCATTCCTGTCGCACCTAAAATACCAACTCGTAATTTTTTCTCCATTTCCTTTGCTCTCCTTTTCCTTTTATGAGTATTCGCGCATATATTTTTTATATATGGCGATCACTTCCTCCATAGCTTTCTTTCCCGGGGCTCCTGTGGTCACCCGCCTGTTGACGCAGGTGTCAATGCTGATGGCATCGTAGATGTCCTCCCCAAAGACGGGAGAGATCTCCCTGTACTCCTCCAGCGTCATATCATCCAGTGCAATGCCTCTTTCGATGCAGTAGAGCACAAGCTGCCCGACGATACCGTGCGCATCCCGGAAGGGAACTCCCTTGCCCACCAGGTAATCCGCCGCGTCTGTGGCGTTGGTGAAGCCGTGCTTCGCGCTGGCCTCCATGCGCTCCTTATTGAAGCGGGTCGTGCGGAGCATGCCTGTAAAGAGGGAGATGCAGCCCTTAGCCGTATCGATGGCGTCAAAGACAAGCTCCTTGTCCTCCTGCATATCTTTATTGTAGGCAAGGGGAATGCCCTTCATCGTAGTGAGAAGAGACATCAAAGCCCCGTACACACGCCCGGTCTTTCCCCGTACAAGCTCCGCGATATCCGGATTTTTCTTCTGGGGCATGATGCTGCTGCCTGTGCTGTAGGCATCATCCAGCTCCACAAACTGATATTCATTGGAATTCCAGATGATCATCTCCTCGGAAAAACGGCTCAGATGCATCATCACTATAGAAAGGGCGGCCAGCAGCTCGATCAGGTAATCCCTGTCTGACACGCCGTCCATGCTGTTCAGCGTCGGGCCGTCAAATCCAAGGAGTTTGGCGGTGTAATCCCGATCCAGCGGATAGGTGGTCCCGGCAAGCGCCCCGGATCCCAGAGGACATGTATTCATTCTGCCGTAGATGTCCTGCATCCTCTCGTGATCTCGCTTGAACATCTCAAAATAGGCGCCCATATGGTGGGCCAGTGTGATAGGCTGTGCCTTCTGCAGATGGGTGAACCCGGGCATGATCGTCTCCGTATGCTCCTCCATAGTATTCAGAATGGCAAACAGCAGCTCCTTTAACAGGTTGTCGATGAGATGTACTTCATCTCTTGTGTAGAGCTTCATATCCAGCGCCACCTGGTCATTTCTGCTCCTTCCTGTGTGGAGTTTCTTTCCCGGCTCACCGATCCTCTCTGTGAGCACTGCCTCCACGAAGCTGTGGATGTCCTCATATTTATCCGAGATCTCAAGCCTTCCCTTTTCTATATCATCCAGGATCCCCTCCAGACCTTCCACGATCTTATCCTTGTCTGCGTCTGTCAGGATCCCCTGCTTTGCAAGCATCATCACATGCGCGATGCTGCCTCTTATATCCTGGGCATACAGCCTTTTATCAAAGGAAATAGAGGCATTGAAATTATATACAAGCTGATCCGTCTCCTTTGTGAAGCGTCCGCCCCATAACTGTGCCATTTTCGATCCCCTTTCTTTTGTATAAATATTTATAAAATGTTATATATACGCTATAGTTTATCACACTTTCACCGCAAAACACAACTAAAACTGCTGGTTTCTGCGTTTTTCAGCCTCCCGGAACGAAAATTCGCAGCCGCAGTAGTCCTGTCTGTACAGTCCGTACTCCCTGGACAGCTCTATGGAACGCTTGTATCCGTTCTTTTTCTTGAAATCCGAGTGAAGGTATCTCACTCCGTACTCTTCCGCCAGCCTGCCGCCGATCTCATTGAGCTTTGCCGCGTTTTTCATGGGACTGATGCTCAAGGTAGTTGTAAAATAGTCAAATCCGCCCTGCGCGGCTATCTGTGCTGACTCCCGCAGACGCAGCTCATAGCACCGCATGCATCTTTCTCCGCCCTCTCTCACATGTTCCAGTCCTCTTGCCATCTCGTAAAACTTCTCTTTGTCATAGTACCCTGCAAGAAACGACACCTGATGCTTTGTCTCCATCCCGCTGATCAGCGTCTGCTGCTCCAGGATCCGCTTCGTGTACTCGCTTTCCGGAAAAATGTTGGGATTGTAATAGAACACCGTGATGTTGAAATATGCACTCAGATACTCCAGCACGTAGCTGCTGCAGGGCGCGCAGCAGCTGTGGAGCAGAAGAGAGGGCACCTGTTTTTCCTCCTCAAGCCTTGCAAGGAGCTGATCCAGTTCTTTCTGATAATTGACAGCCATCATCTCTACCCCACCTTTTCTGCCCGCTCAAGGAAGGACCGGATCACACTGCATGACTGGTGGAACCTCGCCTCTTCCTCTTCTGTGAGAGCCACTTCCAGGATCTCCTCTACCCCGTCTTTTCCAATCACGCAGGGGACGCCTGCTGCCACATTTTCCTCCCCGTACTCTCCTTCCAGAGCCACGGAGACAGGCCAGATCAGCTTCTGGTCATGGAAAATGGCTTTCACCAGCTTGGAGGCCACTGCAGCTATGCCGAATTCTGTACAGCCCTTTCCTTCCACCTCTGCAAATCCTTCCCATTTAATGTCCTTTTCCATCTGCTCCAGATCGATCTTTCCGATTGTGTCCGGCCTTTCCTCTCTCAGCTCCATAAAGGACTTGCCGTTCAGCGTCACCCTGGAGTAGATGGGCACGTGGGAGTCCCCGTGCTCTCCCATGCAGAATCCCTGTATGGACTGGGTACTGTATCCCGTAGCCTGGGAAATATATTTATAGAGACGGAATGTATCCAGACTGGTTCCTGTAGAGAAAGCTTTTGTCCGGTCAAAGCCGACTGCCCTTCTCACATATTCACAGATCACATCCGCCGGATTGGAGATACTGATAAAAAATCCATGAAAACCGCTCTCCTTAATTCTGGGAATAATATCCTGTATCATGCGTACAGAGTCGTCCAGCATATCCAGCCTGGTCTCCCCCGGACGGCGACTGCGCCCTGCGGCCATGATCATGACAGACGCATCCTGCGCGTCCGCGTAATCTCCCGCATAGACTTTCACTGCATTTCCAAGGCCCGCGGCTGCGTCACTTATATCTTTTGCCTGCCCGGCCGCCTTTTCTCTGTCTATATCAATCAGAACAATCTCGTCAGCTTCCCCTGTGTACACCAGGCTGAGCGCACAGTGGGAACCCACATGTCCTGCTCCGATGATCACGATCTTCTTCCATGTCTTCATATTACGTGCCTCCCTGTCCTTTTTAAATGTAAGTCTGTCTTCCACTGACAGCCCATCCGGCCTGCCGTTTTCTGACGGTAATTAGTATATGGCATTTTTATACCATATGCAAGCACCCTTTCAGCTGCCAAGCATAAACTAATATAGATTCACTGTACTTCAGGACATTTTGATCAGGAGGTTCCCATGGAAGAGATCTTAGAACTGAAACATATTTACTATTCCTATCATACAATGGATGGAGAGACCTCTGCACTTTCAGATATCTCATTTACCATGAAAGAGGGCGAATTTGTGGCTGTGGTGGGACCTTCCGGCTGCGGCAAGTCCACCCTGCTCTCACTGGTCTGCGGCCTGCTGCAGCCAGAGAAAGGCCGGATCAGAGTGCGGGGAAAAGAGCTCAAAGAGAGCACCACAAACATCGGATACATGCTGCAGCACGACCAGCTCTTTGAATGGCGAACGATCTACAACAATGTCATCCTGGGCCTGGAAGTACAGCACATGCTGACCACCAAGTCACGCCAGAAGGCCCACGAACTTTTAGACACCTACGGGCTGTCTCAGTTTGAGAACGCAAGGCCCTCCCAGCTCTCCGGCGGTATGCGCCAGCGGGCGGCTCTTGTCCGCACCCTGGTGCTGGAACCGGATATCCTGCTCCTCGACGAGCCCTTCTCCGCCCTGGACTACCAGACAAGACTCCGGGTCAGCGACGACATCGGCCAGATCATCCGGCGGGAGAAGAAAACGGCCATCCTGGTGACCCATGATCTCTCGGAGGCCGTATCCCTGGCTGACCGGGTCATCATCTTAAGCCCCCGGCCCGCCACCATACGTCAGACACTGCCCCTCATCTTTGAGCTGGAAGAAGACACACCCCTGAACCGGCGGGGCGCCCCGGAGTTCAAGACCTATTTCAATCTAATCTGGAAGGAACTGAACAGCAATGAATGAACAATCTGCAGCCCAGCTGCGCTATCTGAACCGACAAAAGAGACACCGCCTGACCGTGGTCCTGTCCAGGGCGCTGATCCTCATCGGCTTCTTCTGTCTCTGGGAATTCTGTGCAGACAGAGGAATCATCGACTCCTTTATCTTCAGCAGCCCCTCCAAGATCGCTGCCTGTTTCATGGATATGACCCGGGACGGAAGCATCTACCGGCATATATGGGTGACTCTGTATGAAACCCTTGTCAGCTTTCTCCTGGTCATTGCCATCAGTATTCTGATGGCAGTTGTCCTCTGGCTGTGCCCGAAGCTCTCAGAGATACTGGATCCATATATGGTGGTGCTGAACAGCCTGCCTAAATCCGCGCTGGCTCCCCTCCTCATTGTGTGGCTGGGAGCCACCACCACCACGATCATCGTGGCCGGCATGTCCGTGGCCATCTTCGGCAGCATCCTGAACCTGTACACTGCCTTCCGCACCGCAGACCCGGAGAAGATCAAGCTGATCTACACACTGCGGGGCACCCGCATCCAGGCACTCACAAAGGCGGTCATCCCAGGCTCCATCCCTGCCCTCATCAGCACCATGAAGGTAAACATCGGGCTCTGCCTGGTGGGCGTGATCATCGGGGAGTTCCTGGCCGCAAGACAGGGACTGGGGTACCTGATCATCTACGCCAGTCAGACGTTCAAACTCGACTGGCTTCTGATGTCCATCGTGCTCCTGTGCATCATGGCCATGCTTCTCTACGCTGTCATCAATCTTCTGGAGAAGCTCTACCAGAGGCAGATCTCCGGAAAGTAAGCAAAAAAGCAGCCGCGTCCGAAAACGCAGGCTGCCTTACATAGCCATATATTTCTCCTGTCATTGCCTACAGCTGATTCAGCTTCTCCACAATGGCATCCAGCCCCTCATCGCTGAAGGGATAGCGGTGTGTGGTCTTCTCTTCCCTGGTGGCCTCATAACAGAAGGGACCTTTCCAGATTGTCAGAAGAAACTCATCCCTGTCTTCACCGGACACTTTCTCGATCCGGTAATTCAAAGCTCCCTTGCTGCCGTTGAACTTTGACTTCTTATAAAAAGCCAGCGGAAAGATCATCTGCCTCGTAACAGCCATGTCTGTCCCTTCCTTTCCTTCCTAGATCTCAAAGGTCTCCATATCATCCGGCACATACAGGCTGCCGTGATAGAATTCTCTGCCCTCGTTTGTGTAGAGCTCTTTTCTCCTGGCAATATTCTTGTCCTCTGTGTGGTAGAGGATCAGATTCGGGATCTGAAGCTCCTCAGCAGTCTGGCAGGCCTCCTTCACTGTACTGTGGTGCTTTTCATAGGGACCGAACTCGTCCGCCTCCCCGTACAGGCAGAATGCCTCGTGCATCAGCCAGTCACTGCCCTTCACAAACTCATAATCCCTCTCATTGTAGGGCTCATCGCCGGCGCAGGTAAACTTCACATTGCCCGGCAGCATGATGGTAAAGCCGTACTGCTTGGCCTTTGTGGACCAGATGTCGAAAAATGTAACCGGGCACCCGATGATCTCTTTTGTCTCCCCGTGCTCCACCGGAATAAGCTGGATACGCTCGCCGATGTGCTTTGTCACTTTTTTCTGGATGGTAAGGTCTGTGATCGTCTTGATGACCGGGATCAGGTCGCTGTGGCAGTAAATCCGCAGATCCCCCTCATATTTTCCCTTGTTCATATTCTGGCCGATCATGCGCACAAGCCAGATCAGCCCCAGAAGATGATCGATGTGCTCGTGCGTGATAAATATATCATGGATGTCCTTCAGCGGGATCCCTGCATCCTTCAGTCTCTTTAAGATCTGGTTGCCGCCGCCTGCGTCCACCAGGAAATGTCTGTCACCGTCGGAAAATGCAAAGCAGGTGTTATAGACCTCTGTCACCGCCGCATTTCCGGTTCCAAGTATCGTAAGTTTCATATTCCTTTTCTCCTTCCTGAAATCTGCCCTATTATTCTAACATATTCTTCCTTATTTTTTCATTAATTTCATTGACTTTTTTCAGACGGAAAGCTATATAAAAAATAAGAAGTACTATTCTACCAAGAAATAAAAAGGGAGTGAGCGCCGATGGACATTAAAGTTACGGAGGATATTTCCTCAGAATTTGTGGAGATCGTCAGAGATATTCTGGAGGATGAGGAGTTCCGCAAGCTGTCCGGCTATATCCAGCATGTAAAGACGACGCGGCTGATTCACAGCCTCAATGTATCCTATATCTCCTGGAAGATGGCCAGAAAGCTGGGATGTGATGAGCGGGCGGCTGCAAGGGCAGGCCTTCTCCATGATTTCTTCCTCTACAGATTCAGCGATCCAAAACCGGTGAAAGAATTCCAGGCATTCTACCACCCAAAGGTGGCTGCCAGAAACAGTAAGGAGCGGTTTGACATCTCTGAAAAAGAACGTCTGGCGATCCTGTCACACATGTTTCCGCTGGGTCCCCTCCCCACAAGCAGGGAGGCCTGGATCATCACCTGCGCGGACAAATTCTGCGCCACGGCCGAGCTGTGCTGTCTGCCTGTGGCTTTTGCAAAAGAGGGCCGCGTTGTGGTGAACCCGGCATAGTCAAAATCAGAAAAACACAACAGAAGAGGGTGACGAAAAATCATCAAATCAGATGATTGAGCGTCACCCTCGCTCCGTTTATAGAAAAATCAGAAGAGTCCCCCTTTGTTTGTGGATATTCTCCTGATTTTTAGTGTGCCTTATAATAAGGAACCTTGTTTTTGGCTCCGTTAAGCTGGTTCTTTTATCGATAACAAATGACTTCCCGCCCGATTGTTTTGTATTTTCGCATGTAGTTTATTCAGATTATACCCCATTCCGAGCAAAAGAATCTTAGTTTTGTGATCCACTGCCGGATTTCTGCCTTTGGCAGAGTAAGCCTGATACAGTAAACTGTAATCCCATCTCTCCAGTTCGTGGCTCAGCAATCGGACAGATTCATCATCAAGAACCAACCTTTCCAAATTTAATGGCAAACCAGTTGATAAGGCTCGCCGAATTCGGTATGATTTTTATGGTATAGGAGCATTGCTCCATAGATGAATGACTCATCTATTTTGCAACGCACCCTTCTTGATACCAAAAGACGGGCTTACTCCGCAATCCCGTCTTATTTATCACTATATATAAAGCCGGAAATCAGACTCGAACTGACGACCCCTTCATTACGAGTGAAGTGCTCTACCGACTGAGCTATTCCGGCTTAGCAGCTTTTTTTCAAAAGCCACAACTAATATTATATCGTATTTCCATTAAAATGCAAGAAGTTTTTTCTTTAATTTCCGCTCCGCAGGACCGCTGCCTCTAGGCCCCTGTAAACTGAATATCCACCACACATATCTCCGCCTTTGTCCCGACCCGCATATTAGGGCCAAAGAGTCCGGCTCCGGAAGTGACGATGCTGTGCATCTGCCCTTTTTGCAGATAGCCGCAGGGATTCTCCCACAGAAACTTCATAACCATATTGCCGGGGAACATCTGTCCGTCGTGGGTATGGCCGCCCAGGTCCACGTCCACTCCCGCATCCGCCAGTTCCTGCAGCTCTTCCGGCTCATGGTCCATCACAAGAACAGGCTTTGTCAGGTCCATGTCGGCCGTGATCTCCTCCGGCGTCTTCCGAACCGTGATGCCACGCCCCGGCTTCCCTGCGTCAGCCCTGCCAAAAAGATAAAAGCTGTCATCGATGAGCACGCCCTCATCCTGAAGAAGTGTGATACCCGCCCGCTCCAGAAAGGCGTCCATCCTGGGATCGCTCTCTTTTTTCCCGTCTTTGCTTCCAAAGGTAAATCCGGCCAGTATCTTCTCCTGTATATCGTGGTTTCCGTAGCAGGCGTAGACGCCGTATTTAGCGGAGATGTCTCCCAAGATCTGAACCAGTCTGTCCGGGTCATCCAGAGCATCATACTCATTGTCAAAAATGTCTCCTGCGATGACCACCAGATCCGGCTTCTCCCGATTGATCTTCTCCACCATATCTTCCATCTGCCTGCAGCCGATATTGTATCCCAGATGTAAATCCGCTGCCAGCACAACCTTCAGGTCCTCCAGCCCTCCCCCGGACTTATCAACCGCCACCTGGTACTTCGTCGTGTGGATGATCCTGGCGTTCACCACGCCCCAGAGAGACAGTACAGCGATCAGCAGTGCTGCCGCGCCTCCGGCTATTGCCCGCCGCCTCCGGCTCCGGGGCCTGCTTTCTGCCCCATCCTCTTCATGCGCCGCGCCGCCCTTTCTGGAACGGCGGCGCAGCCAGGCGGCCAGGCGGATCAGTTCTGTGCAGGCCAGGATCAGCAGCGCGTACAACAGCACGCCCAGCCAGTAGTTGCCCACAGACTTGAAAAAGCGCTGGAGGCTGCCCGCCGGCAGGAAAAATCCCACCAGCAGGGACGTGGCAAAGAAAAGATACATCAGACCGGATACGATGCGCGCCGGCCGACTTCCAAAAAGTCCATGGCATACAGACAGCCACTGTGTCAGTCTCCAGAAAATATAGATATTTACAAGTATGTATAGGGGGGATAAATATATTGCAAGCACGCTGTTTTCTCCTCGTAATCTGTAATGCCTTTTCCAATGTTAGGGTGCTGCGCCGAATAGATGCTGTCCACGGCAAATACCGTCAGAAGAATCAGACACAGCGGGATCAGGATCCAGGAGCGGATGCGCTGGATCTGGTTGTCAAGAAGGGGGGCCAGCATATAGACGATGGCAATGCCTCCTATGCCAAAGACCAGCAGGCCTTCCGCACAGATCCTCCCGTTCAGGTTCAGGAAGTATCCGCTGTAATCCCACCATCTCTCTCCGTCGTGGAGGATCTCCAGAGCCAGTGAAGTGGCGTACTCCACACAGCCGCAGAGAATGACAATGCCGGCGAACTCAAGCACTGGCCGATTCCTCAGCCTGTTCAGGAGCATGAGGATCAGCACCCCTCCGCCACCATAGATGGGCAGCCATGGTCCGTGGAGTACTCCTCTGTTGACAAATTCTCCATCTGTCACCAGATGCAGGCTGACCTCCCAGGCCCACCCGATCACAGAGAAGATGAAAAACAGAAGGATAATAGACCATATAGAATAGTGCCTGAGATAGTGGATCGTCTCTATCTTCGGCCTCTTCTCCACTTCCGGCACGGCGGAAAGCCTGCTCGGATAGGCCTTTCTGTCCACGGCGTCCTTTAGGAGCTCCATCTTCACCCGCCGGGCCTGCATCTCTTCATATTCTTTCTCTTTTTTTGAATTTGTCAGAAGAACACCCAGGCAGTCTGCAAAAAACTTCCGCACGCCGGACAGCTGCAGAATGTCCCTGGGTCGGCGTATCAGTGCAGAGATGACATCCTCATAGGCAAGGTAGATCAGCTCATCCTCCGGCATCTCATAGAGGTAGGTATCATTCAGAAACTCGCAGCCCTTCATATGCGCCTTCTTCGCCTCAGCCCTCAGATCCGCGTAATACTCACTGAAAGAAGCCGCCCTGTAAGGGTTTGAGTAGAGGATCCCGGACATGCCCAGTGTCGCAGCCCCAAGAAAAGTCCACGGAAGAAAGGAGAGCTCGTAGACGAAACACTCCCATTTGTGTCCCTTCATCATCCTGCGTGACAGGCTGATGGCCTCCCTGGAGGAAATGTCCGGGTTCTCCGCGGCAATATAGGGCACCAGGTAATAAGAATAGTACTTGATCACACCACCAATGATGGTGAAATTCCAGAGCATCTGGTAGAGGGAGGTGCGGAACATAGTACAGCACACCTTTGTCCACTTCTTCACCCGCAGAAGGAACAGCATACGCTGGAACGGAACCTTCTCGTAGATGCGCCCCTCCAGGAACACACGCCTGGAGATCACTTTAAATATATTGACAAAGAAAAACCATACCGCAAAGAGAAACGCCGCTCCCAGAAGGATAAGGCACAAAACGGCAAGGTTTTCAGAGCCCGTCAGAGAGTGGAGAGCTGCCAGCATGCTGGCCAGTATGGAGCCGGAGGTCACGCTGTTCACCAGGCCGGCCAGCACCCCCCTTGTCCTTCCAAAAGCAGGATTCCCGCTTCTGGACCTCTCCACCTCTTCCTCCTTAATCTCCTGGGACAGCGCTCTTCCCTCTTCCTCGCCGTCTTCCAGGATATCGTACATAACGTCCGCAAAGCCCTCACTGGTCCCGGAAGGTTTCTCCAGACGAGTCTGCGCCTCATACCCGGAGGCAGGGGATATCTCCAGCACATTCAGGGAGGAGGCAAACTCAGAGCCTATATAGGCTGCAATCAGGCAGATTGCCACATACAGGATATAATGTCTTTTCAGGGCTCTCCTCGCCCTGCGCTTCATCTCTTTTCTCGTAGGCATGTTTCTTCCCCCTCTTTTCGCTGTGTCACATCTGGTCTTTTCCAGCGCTGTGGACAGTAATCTGCGTGTAGGGGATATTGATCCCCTCCTCATCAAAAGTCAACTTGATATCCTCCAGCAGCTTCCAACGTATTCCCCAGTACTCCTCCATCCTTGTCCAGGCCCGTATCCCCAGGACTACGCTGCTTGTCCCCAGGGAGTCCACGAAGACGGACATCTCCATGTCTTTCAGTATGCCGGGCGTATTCTGGAGCATATCCTCCAGTATCTTCTTGGCCTTTCGAAGATCCGACTCGTAGGAAATATCAATCCGCAGGTCAAGCTGGCGCTCATCCTTGGCAGTCACGTTGGTCAGGCTGTTGTTCGTCAGCATGCCGTTGGGGATGACAATGGTCTTATTGTCCACAGTGGTCAGCTTTGTATGAAAAAGCTGGATTTCCTTGACCGTTCCCTCATTCTTGTTATTGTCCTCTACGATATAGTCGCCCACGACAAAAGGCTTCAGTGTCAGAATCAGCACGCCGCCTGCAAAATTGGAGATCACTCCCTGCAAAGCCAGGCTGACCGCCACACCTGCCGCAGCCAGAATGGCCGTAATGGATGAAAGATTCACTCCGAAACTTGTAATCACCAGGATCACCAGCACTGTGTACAGGCCGTACTTGATGATAGAGTCTGTAAACTGGCTCACCCCTGTATCTGCGTTGGAGCGGGCAAAAGCTCTTGCCGCAAATCTGCGGACTGCCTTGATGATATATTTTCCTGCAATGATCAGGATCACCGCAAAGAGGATCTTAAACCCAAAACCGATCATATCCGGGATATGGTCCTCTATAAACTGGAGAAACATGTTCACATTCTCTACGGTCTCCTCTGTTGTCTCAGCAATTTCTTCTGTATTCACAGGCATCTCCTCCTTATGATATAGAATCAGTCTACTCCTTCAGGGCCAGAAAAGCGCTCAGGTTCCCCCTGTCCCACCCAGACACCCGGTGGGAAAACAAAATCCGGGGATTGCAGCAGGTACACAGGTTCGTCACAGCGATGTGCTCCGGCAAAAGCCCGGCTCCTAAAAGATTGAGCTCATTGGCTTTCCACAGATCAAGCTGGTACTTCCCCCTGCCTTTCCGCTCTTCTTTCTGGTAAAACAGTTCCCCCCACACGGACGGATCGTAGTTCTCCTTGAACTGTCCGATCACATCCTCGCTCACTTCGTAGCAGTCCTGGCAGATCGAAGGACCCACCGCAGCCAGGATATCCTCCGGCCTGCTTCCAAATGCCTCCTCCATCTTTCTGACAGTCACACCCGCCATATTGTGCACCGTCCCCCTCCATCCGGAGTGGGAAAGCCCCACCGCCTTGCGGACCGGGTCCACAAAGTAGAGGGGAACACAGTCCGCGTAAAAGGTGACAAGGCACAGTCCCGGCGTCTCTGTGATCATGCCGTCGGTCTCCGGCAGGCTCTTCCCGGCATCCTCCTCTGTGACCAGCGCCACATTGGTGGTGTGAGTCTGGCATGTGTAGACCATCTTCTCCCTGTCCACACCGATGGCCGCGGCAATCCTTCTCCGATTCTCCTCCACAGCCTCCGGATCATCGCCTCTGTGGATGCTGATGTTCATGGAAGCGCATCCTCCCTTACTGACTCCTCCCAGCCTGGTAGAAAATCCCTGATTCACGATCCCCGTCTCCTCCAGAAGGGGGAAGGAAAGATAGGGCACACCGCCCTTTTCCTTTTCAACGATCATATGTCTCTGATCTTTGTATTTTAATCCAATACCCATGCGTTCACTCCTTATACTCAAAAGCGCCTTTGATCAGTGTGATCTTTTCCCGGCTGCCCTCAATGCCTACAACGTCAAAACGGCAGGGAACCCCTGCCAGGTGATGCTCCATCAGATAAAAGAGGGCGCACCTTGAAATGATCCTCTGCTTCCGGGGCGTCACAGCCTCCAGCGATCCGCCCTTTCTGGCTGTCTTTCTGTATTTCACTTCGCAGAAGACAAAAAAGGAACCGTCCCGGGCCACAATGTCAACCTCTCCTGCCCGGCATCTGTAGTTGAACTGCAGGATCTGATAGCCCTGCCCCTCCAGATAAGCCCCCGCTTTTCTCTCCCAGTCAGCTCCCATCTGTCTTTTGTTGTATGTCTGCCTGTGTGCCTGCTCTCTCACCAGTTTTGTATCTCTGGCATGGCCGCTCCCGCCCTGTCCACAGGCCAGCCTTTGTCACTGTACAAAATGCTGGATAAATGTCCTTCTGTGGATAGGAGTGGGACCGTATGTCTTCAGAGCCTCGATGTGGCTCTTTGTCCCGTATCCTTTGTTGGATGCAAACTCATACTCGGGAAAGACCTGACCATACTCCCGCATCAGTCTGTCCCTTGTCACCTTGGCAATAATGCTGGCTGCTGCAATGGAGACGCTCTTGGCATCCCCCTTGACGATAGGGACCTGGTGAACCTTTAGATCCGGTATGGTGACCGCATCGTTTAAAAGGATATCCGGCTGTACCTTCAGCTGCGCCACCGCCATCCGCATGGCCTCATAGGTGGCCTGCAGGATATTGATCTCATCGATGCGCTCCGGCCCCACGATCCCTACGCCCACTGCCAGGGCCCGATCCATGATCTCATCGTAGAGCATCTCCCGCTTCTTCTCCGAGAGCTTTTTTGAGTCATTTACATATAAGATCTTCTCATCTTTTGGAAGAATGACAGCGCCCGCCACCACAGGGCCCGCCAGAGGGCCGCGGCCAGCTTCATCGATCCCGCAGATGGCGCCCCAGGCGGCGTACTCCTTCTCGTACACACACATAGCCTCCAGGCGCTCCAGCTCTTTTTTCAGCTTCTCTTCCTGCTTCCTCTTCTTTTCTTCTTCCCGCTTATTCATGTCTGATAAATCCCGCCTTGTCAAATGGATAGATGCGCACCCAGGCCCGGCCCAGAAGGTCACTCCTTTTCAGCACGCCTACACTGGGATCACGGCTGTCCGAGCTATGGTTCCGGTTGTCACCCAGCACAAAATACTCGTCTGCCCCCAGGGTGATGGGCTGGTCGGCAAGCTGTCCGCTCTCCATGGGCTCAGCCCCGTAGATATCGCTCTCCAGCAACTCACCGTTGATATAGACATAGCCGCCGATCACCTGCACCGTCTCACCGGGCAGGCCGATGATCCTTTTGATATAGTATGTGTCCTCCTCATATTTATAAGGAAATACGATGATGTCATATCTCTGTGGATCACGGAACCTGTAGGAAATCTTATCCACGATCAGATTGTCCCCGTTACTTAATGTGGGTTCCATGGACTGTCCGCTGACCATGGTCCTCTGCCCCACATAGGTGATGATCAGGTAGCTTAGTCCTATAATGATCAGTATATAAACGATCCATCCCAGGAGCTCCCGGAATATACCGTGTTCTTTCTCTCGTCTGCGTCTTGCCATTTTATTCATCCTGCCTTTTTCTTACTTCCAATCATTTTATCATATCTGATCCGGATATTCCAGCGTCAGCCTTCCCAGCCTTCCATCCCGGAAGTCATCCAGCAACAGAGTGGACGCCTTCTCCATATCCAGCTCGCTTCCCCGCACAAGGCAGTGACGGCTCCTGGCGATCCCTTCCAGGATGCCATAGGCGTCCCCGTCCTCCTCTACACTGTATTTCTCCGCAAGGACACCCGGGTAGTTCTGCTGCATGAACTTTACGAACTCTGCGGCAAGCTCTGTCCTCTGCAGGATCTCATCCTTGATGGAGCCTATAAAAGCCAGCTTCATGCCCACGGACTGATCCTCGAATTTAGGCCAGAGAATGCCCGGCGTGTCCAGCAGCTCCACATTTTTATTGAGCCGTATCCACTGTTTCCCCTTTGTCACGCCAGGTTTATTTCCCGTCTTGGCGCAGGCCTTCCCCGCCAGACTGTTGATAAAGGTGGACTTGCCCACATTGGGGATCCCCACCACCATGGCGCGCACCGGCCTGTTCAGAATGCCTCTCTTCCTGTCTCTCTCGATCTTCTCCTTGCAGGCCTCCTGTATAACCGCGTGGATGCTCTTCATCCCGCCTCCCTTTTTCGAGTTGACCTTGACACAGGAAAAGCCTTGCCCCTGGAAATACTCCATCCAGGCGTCATTCCACTTCTCCTCCGCCAGATCCGCCTTATTAAGAAGGATCAGTCTGGCCTTGTTCTTTCCAAGTTCGTCAATGTCCGGATTCCGGCTGCTCACAGGGACCCGGGCGTCTGTCAGTTCGATCACCAGATCGATCAGTTTTATATTCTCCTGCATCATCCGCTTGGCCTTTGTCATATGGCCTGGATACCATTGAAAATGCATGTGTTTCCTCCTTATAATAAATGTGCTCTAAGAACGCACCAGCCCAAAATCTTCCCAGGGCGAGACGATAAACCAGACTTTCCCGTATATATAGGACCGTTTCACAGCCCCCACGTCCGCCATGCGGCTGTCCTCGCTGTTCTCCCTGTCATCTCCCAGCACAAAGAATTCATCTCCTGCCAGTTCGATCTCCTCCGCCGCAATGCCGGGATCCGTAATCTCGCTGATCCCGTAATCCTCCTCCAGCTTTTCGCCGTCAATGTAGATCTCCCCTTCCAGTATCTGCACCGTCTCCCCCGGAAGGCCGATGATACGCTTGATATAGTAGTGGGAGTTCTCATTTCCCTTGGGCTTAAATACGATAATGTCTCCTCGCTTCGGCGCTGTGGCGTCATATACGATCCGGTTCACAAGCGTCACGTCCCCGTTGCTGAGAATGGGGCTCATGGAGTCCCCCACCACAGCCACCCTCTGCCCGAAATACCACACAAAGACAAAGGCAAACAGACAAACGACGGCGATCTTGCCTGCCCATACCGCCACCGGCTTCAGCATCTCTATCCGGAATTTATTTCTTCTGCGTCGTCTTCTTCTGAATTTCAATCCTCTCATAAATCTTTCCCTGTCAGGCTCCCCTGTCTGTATAGCATAAAAGGGACAAGATACAGTATGTATTTGTCCCTTCCTCTTTGTTTTCTTATTTTACTAATTCTTTTACCTTGGCTGCTTTTCCTACGCGGTCTCTTAAGTAGTTCAGTTTTGCACGTCTTACTTTACCTCTGCGTACAACTTCAACCTTCTCTACGTTAGGAGAATGAAGCGGCCATGTCTTCTCAACACCTACGCCGTTAGAATTCTTTCTTACAGTAAATGTTGCTCTTGTGCTGCCACCCTGTTTCTTCAGGACTGTTCCCTCGAAAACCTGGATCCTTTCACGGTTACCCTCTTTGATCTTTCCGTAAACTTTTACGGTGTCGCCTACTCTGAACTCAGGCGCGTTCTCTTTGAGCTGTTCAGCTTCAATGTTCTTGATAATATCGTTCATTGTGTGACCTCCTTGTTATTCGGACGTTCTTAATACATTTTTCTATTCCCGCCTCAGCGCGGAAGCGTATCAGAGGACCATCTCTTTCTTCTCACAACGCATTTTATCATAGCATATGTACAGGAGAATTGCAAGGAAAATTTCCGCCATCTTCCCCTCTTTTTAGGACATTCTCAAGGACCCGCATCCGTCGGACCTGTCAGAACGGGCCATAGCCGATGCCGTGTGCCACCATGATCAGGATAAAGGCGCTCACTATGAAAGAGAGATAGATCTTCCAGCAGAATCTGATCCAGGAGCCATAGTCCACCCCGCACATGGACAGCTGGACAAGGGAGCTGCCCGGCCAGAAGCTGTTGGTAATACCGTCGCCGTACTGGTACGTGAGCACCAGAACCTGCTGGTTGATATGCAGGATCTTTCCAAGCGGCTGGAGAATAGGCATGATAATGACCGCCTTTCCGCTTCCCGATACTACCAGGAAATTAAAGAGGGTCACAAACACAAAGATGATCAGCAGCGCCAGGATCGCGCTCTTGTTCTCCAGAAGCTCTCCCATGGCGTGGACAATGGTGTCCATGATGCAGGCCTGGTTCATAAGCACCACTACTGACTGGGCAAGGCCCACGGCAAAAGCCGCCGCGAACACTCTGGTGGCGCCTTTGCAGAAAAGCTGGCAGGCCTCACTTGGGCTGAACCGGAAAATAACGGTCAGCACCATGCCAAACATGACATAGAGAGCCGCGATCTGGGCAAAGGACCATCCCTGTGTGATACAGCCGTACCCCTGGATGACGATGACCGCAAGAAAGGCCAGCAGTCCCAGCACTCTTCGCCCGGTCATCTCCTCCGTGTGCTCCATCTCATCCTCCGTCTTCTGCCCCATGTACTCTTCGCTCACAATACTTTTTGCCGGATCCTTCCGTATCTTTCGGCAATAGCTGTACAGGCCCGCAAGGCCGATCAGATAGAACACCACCAGCCCCACAGCCCGGTAACCGATGCCGGAAAACATAGGCAGTCCCACGATCTGCTGGGACACGCCGGTGGTGAACATATTCATAAGGCCCGATGTAAAGCCCACCGTGCTTCCCACGATAGCCAGACCGGCGCCCACGATCCTGTCATACCCAAGGGCAAAACCGATGCTCACTGCCAGCGGGTAAAAAGGATAGGCAGCCTCCCCGTATCCCAGGACTCCAAACACCACAAAGATGGTGTAAAAGATCCACACAACGGAAAATTCCCGTCCCTTGGTCCGCTTTAAGATAGCGCCGATCCCCGCGCCGAACGCCCCGCTGACCTCCAGAAGGTAGATGACGCCGGAACTGATGAACAGAGTCCCCATGATAGTGGCACCGTTCACAAACCCGTTGTACACTGCCTCAAAGTAGTTCATAAATGTGATAGGATTCTCATTTTCCACATACCGGAATGTGTCCGGATCCACCACCGATATCCCCGTCGTCTCATCGGTGATCCGCTCGTAGCTTCCGCTGGGGATCACGTAGGACAGTGCCACCACCAACAGCATGATGAGCAGGAGGATGATAAATACATGAGGCATGTGGAAGCCTTTGCTCCTGGATGTTTTCTTATCCATTTTCTTCACTCTCTTTCTCTCTATGATAACGCCTGTGCCTCCCGGCTATCTGCGGGAAGCCAGCCATGAGATGGCTGTGTAAGCGTGAAGGGCAGCTCCCAGAGGAAGCACCTCCTCGTCCAGCACCATATGGGGATTGTGGAGGGGCGCATTTCCCGGCTGTCCCGCTCCGATAAAGGCAAACATGCCCGGCACTTCCCTGGTGATATATCCGAAATCCTCTGTCCCCGTCATAGGCGGGATCTGGCAGACATTCTCTTTCCCCAGTATCTCTTCCGCAAAGGGGACAAGCTCCCGGCACAGCGCTTCGTCGCTGTAGGTGCAGGGCGTGTGGAACACGGTCAGGTCATACTCCCCTCTCCAGGCTTTCACATAGTGGTCGATGACCTCCGGTATCCGCCTTGTCAGATGGTCTGCTGCCTGGACATCCAAAGTCCGCACCCCGATATGGAGCTCCGCCTCCCCGGGAATGATATTAACAGCCGTGCCTCCCTTTGCTACGCCGCAGGTCAGGGCCACCATGGCCGCAGGATCCGCCTCCCTGGTGACAAGCAGATTGACAGCCTGGTATACCTGGTTCATGATCATCAGGGGATCAATGCAGAGCTGTGGCTGGGAGCTGTGGCCGCCGCTGCCCCTGATCTTCAGGATAAACGTATCCAGGGAAGCCGAATTGACGCCCACTGCATATCCCAGTTCCCCTGTTCTTGTGACGGACTGGACATGGAGCCCGAATGCGGCGTCCACCTTCGGGTTCTCCAGAAGACCGTTCTCCACCAGAACTCTCGCCCCGGCGCCAGTCTCCTCGCCGGGCTGGAACACCAGCTTGACGCTCCCGGCAAGGGAGTCCTCCCTCTCTTTGAGGATCTGCGCCGCCCCCAGGAGCATGGCCGCGTGGCTGTCATGGCCGCACATATGTCCATATCCATTCCCGGATCTAAACGCCAGATCACTGTCCTCCCGGATAGGAAGGGCGTCCATATCCGCCCGCAGCAAGATGCAGGGGCTGCCATGTCCGATCACGGCTGTCACTCCCTCGGCCCGCTCCATCCTGGGGAACCCTGCTTCCATAAAATCCCTGGTCACTTGTTCCGGCAGATCCCCACCGCAGTTCTCCCACGGTATTCCCATCTCATCCAGCCGTTTTCTGATATAATCCGCTGTCTTTGGCAGTTCCATCCCGATCTCCGGTATCTGGTGAAGGTACCGCCTGTCCGCTGTGATCTGTTCCCGGAGCTCCTCCGCTCTCCTTCTGATCTCGGCCGCCGTCACTCCCATAATCTCTCACCTGTCTTTCCTAAGTCCAATGCCCTGGTATGCCACAAAAAGTCTGCACGCTCTATAAAAAAGAAAAGAGTCCCTCTGACGGAACTCTTCGAACTGACAACTGCCCATAACACTCCGCTGCGCATTGTCTCTATATACTATACTGTAAGTATGTACGATCCTTGCAAAAATATGATCGCGATTATCATAGCATTTTCCACAGCCTTTCGCAACTATTTTTCGAAATTTTTCTGTCAGCAGCAAAAACTTATCGGTTCTCTGACAGACTCTCCGCAGAGAGCCACTGCCGCACAACGGACACATTCTCCTCCACTGCCTGGGCGATTCTGTCCACAGTCATTCCCATGCCAGCAAGGTTAATCGCCACGACTCGTTTGCCTTCCTGTCTGCCTCGATTTTCGCCTCGGAGTTCTCCCCTCTTCTCTATCATATCCGTCAATTCACACATACGCTCCACGCCTCCTTCTTCACCTTTTAAAAATTTCACTCGCCGGGATAAGGCTCCCTGGCTGTCATCCTCCGGATCCGCCGTTTTGAAATAACGCATCAGAGCTGCCACTTCTGACCCGTCATCCACCTGTGCGTTAATATAAGTGACATGACTGCCATCCTCATACAACCTCAGACATGGCTTTTGCCCTTCTGTCAAAGATTTGCTGACATGACACACTGTCCTATCCACCTTCCAGATATCTGTCTCACTCACGTAAAAAATGTATCGGTCCAGCATTCCACTGTAATCCTCTCCCTTTCCAAGGAGACTGCTGTCTGTCATAGCGCTGTAAAACCGGACTCTCCGGGCGTGATCCACAGAGGCCTTCCGCTGTACCTCAATGGCATAGAGGGCTCCGCATATATCCTCTGCCAGCACGTCCAGTCGGACGCTCTTTGTCGCAATTTTCGAGATACTGTACTGGGTCTTCACTCTCCGAAGGGCCAGCTCTTTTTTACCCGTGAATATCCGCAGCACATGTTCGCATGCCGGAATGTCCTCCAGAGCCACTGACATGAATACGTCACTTAGCAGCGTAAACTTCTGAATCTCACGAACCCGCTCCTCGCGGGTCAGCATCTCTGCTTTTTCTTGATTTTTTATGATCATTTAATCACAAGACACGGCACTCTCGATAAAATCCTGCCTGCAATTGCTAAAATCTTTCGTTATGATTATGTATATTATAGGCTGTGATTGCCTGGCACTCTTCATACTCCTGGATACGCTTATTTATATCTTTATTCACATCAGCCACATTCGTTAATACATTTGAAAAATCGTATTGCACTGCACTATTTCTTCTGATTTTAGCCTTCGGTGACTCTTTGATCGATTTCAGCACAGTTTAACTTCTCCTTTTGCAAATTATTTTCTCGAAAAAGCTCTGACCATATTCTTAAATATCAAATAATCTCCAATTTACCAACCAAAAACACTATATGTTGTATTCTTCTATCAGCCTGGCGAGCTCATTCTCCTCCATCTCCAGATCCTCAGCAATCTCCGATATACTCTTTCCCCTGGATAGTTTCTTGCTGATCTGTTCCTTTAGTATAGACACTCTTCCCTCCTCCCAGGCCTCCTGCCGCTCCTGGCGGATATGCTTTGCCTGGTCATATTCGTAGATACTCATTCTCTTCGCCTCCGCTCGGTTCTTCATCAAAAACTCTGCAAGGATCCCCTCCCGGATACATTCTGTGATCGCATTCTCAACTGCCTCTTCTATAGACTGCTCTTTTGCGTATCTTCGCACCCGGGATGTATAGGCAGCATAATCTGCCAGTGTTCTGCTGGTGTTCATCAGCTCCGGATTATGTCCCGCGTTAATGTTTAGCATCAACACAGTAATCTCCAGCTTATGCTCGTCCTCCTCTTCCTCGTAGAGATCTGACATCTTAAGTATCTGCCTGTCCGGCTGCTCTTCCTCTCCATTATAAAAAATAATGAACTGAGGAGAAGGGATCCTTATAGTCGGTTCCTCTTACTGCATTATACAGCTCCAACAGCCTCTTCTTGTTAAGATCTGCAGGAGGTATCCTGCCTGGAAAGAAGCATTTTACTCAGGAAACCTCTCTGCTTTGTGCAATGGAAACAAAAGCATTGAGATTTCTTTTGAATTTTGTAGAACTTCAGATGCGGCAGACGCCGTAAAAGAAAAAACTGCCAGAAATATAATGCTTTACATATATACTAGCACATATTCCTGACAGTTTCCATAAAAATTTCTGTTTTTTAGTTTTCCTCTTCTTCCGCTTCCTTCTCCCTCAGGATCTCCGCCACCAGCTTCTTCTCGTCCGCTGTCAGCTCCGCCTTCTCAAGAAGATCCGGCCTTCTCCTGGCCGTGCGGATGACCGACTGCTCCCGTCGCCACTTCTCGATATTGGCGTGGTGTCCGGACAGGAGGATGGGAGGCACCTGCTTATCGTGCCATACCTCCGGTCTGGAATACTGGGGATACTCAAGGAGGTTGTCCTGGAAGCTCTCAAATTCCGCGGACACGTCATTGTGAAGGACTCCCGGCACAAGGCGGGAGATGGTATCTACCATGACCATGGCGGGGAGCTCGCCGCCGGTGAGCACATAGTCCCCGATGGAGACATAGTCTGTCACGATCTCCTCCAGCACCCTCTCGTCGATGCCCTCGTAGTGGCCGCACAGCAGCACCAGATCTTCCTCTTCTGCCAGCTCCTGGGCCATCTCCTGGCTGAATGTCTGTCCCTGGGGGGAGAGGTAGATAACCCTGGTCCTCTTAGGCTGGGCAGATAAAGCGCCTTCCTCTTCATGCGCCTCTGTGTCTTCTCTTCGCTTCTGGATCTGCTCCTCAATGGCCTGGTAAGCCAGATATACCGGCTCCGCCTGCATCAGCATGCCGGCTCCGCCGCCGTAGGGATAGTCGTCCACGCTGTTGTGTTTATTGAAAGCATAGTCCCGGATGTTGACAGCCTCGATAGAGAGAAGGCCCTTCGCGATGGCCCGCCCGGTAATGCTGGTGCCAAGGCCGGCCATCACCATGTCCGGGAAAAGTGTCATAATATGAAAATGCATCATGGCAGAAGTCCCTCCATCAGATGAATGTGCATCTCATTTTTTTCCGTGTCCACACGGAGGATGCACTGGTGGATGGCCGGGACGAGGACTTCCCCGTGCCGGTCCGAATCTATGATGTAGACGTCATTGGCCCCGGTCTCCAGCACGTCCCGAAGGACGCCAAAGTGCTCTGCCGGGTCGTCCGTGTAGACGTCCATGCCGATCATGTCGCCGATGTAGTACTCATCTTCGCCCAGGGGGGAGGCGTCCTCCCTGTCGATCATAAGGCTCTTCCCTTTGTATTTTTCTATGTCGTTTATGTTATCGATCCCCTTGAATTTCAGGATAGCGAACTGTTTGAAAAATTTTACATGTTCGATCTCCAGGGGAATCTGTTCTTTTCCTGTGTCAAGATATACTTTTTTCAGCTCTCTGAAATACTGTGCGTCATCTGTGGTGGGAAATACCTTCACCTCGCCACGGATGCCGTGGGTGGAGGTGATGACGCCTGCCTGCAGTTGTTTTTCCATCTCTATTCTCCTTGTAAAGAAAAGCGTGTCCCGGAAGATCCCGACATACTGTCTCTTTGTCCCTTCCTGGACCCGCTCTTTTTCTTAGCCAGCGATATCTACTACCACTTTCTTATCTTCTTTTGAGGCTGCTGCTTTCACGACAGCGCGGATTGCCTTGGCGATACGCCCCTGCTTGCCGATGACTTTACCCATATCTGAGTCAGCCACTTTCACTTCCACTATGGTCGTGCGGCCTTCTTCCTTCTCTGTCACAACAACGCTCTCGGGATCATCTACAAGTGCTTTGACGATGACTTCCACTAGTTCTTTCATACTGCGCACCTCCCAGTATTATTTTTCAATGCCTGCTGCCTTGAAAATCTTTCCTACTACCTCTGTAGGCTGCGCACCGTTGTTCAGCCATCTCTTAGCGGCCTCCTCGTCTACTTTGAAGACGCTGGGATCCTGATTCGGATCGTAAGTGCCGATTTCCTCGATGAATCTGCCATCTCTTGGGGATCTGGAGTCAGCTACAACAATTCTATAGAAAGGAGCCTTCTTCTGTCCCATTCTCTTTAATCTGATCTTTACTGCCATTTTGTTTCACCTCCACATATTTATTAATCTATATGGCACATGCGCTGTACACGCCTGTGCTGGTTAAAAAGGTAATCTGAATTTTCCCTTTTTACCACCTTTTCCGATCATCTTCATCATCTTCTTCATCTCGTTAAACTGCTTGACCATGCGGTTTACCTCGCTGATGTCCACACCTGCGCCTTTTGCGATGCGGTGCTTTCTTGAAGGATTCAGAAGATCCGGGTCGCGGCGCTCCGCCGGAGTCATGGAATAGATCATGGCCTCCATCCGCGCCATCTTTTTCTCGGCCTCCTCGGCCTGGCTGTCATCTAGCTGCATGCCCTTTTTGCCGCCCAGGCCGCCCATGGCGCCCATGCCGGGAAGCATGCTCATGATACCGGAGAGCCCGCCCATCTTCTTCATCTGCTTGGTGCTCTCCAGGAAGTCGTCGAAATCGAACTGGTTCTTTTTCATCTTGCGGGTCATCTCTTTGGCCTTCTCCTCGTCGATCTCGGCTCCTGCCTTCTCGATGAGGGTCAGCACATCGCCCATGCCAAGGATTCGGGACGCCATCCGGTCCGGATAGAACTGCTCCAGATCCGACAGCTTCTCTCCCATACCCACGTAGAGGATCGGCTTGCCGGTCACTGCCTTGACAGACAGGGCCGCACCGCCTCTTGTGTCGCCGTCCAGCTTGGTGACGATGACACCGTCGATGCCGATCTTCTGGTTGAATTCCTCCGCCACATTGACCGCGTCCTGTCCGGTCATGGCGTCGATCACCAGGATCGTCTGGTGTACTTCCACAGTCTCCTTGATCTCCTGCAGCTCTGCCATCATGTCCTCATCAATGTGAAGACGGCCCGCTGTATCCAGGATCACCAGATTGTTGCCGTTCTTGCGGGCATGCTCCAGAGCTGCCCTGGCGATGTCCGCCGGCTTGTGGCTATCACCCATGGAAAAGACTTCCACTCCCTGCTTTTCTCCGTTCACCTGGAGCTGCTTGATAGCGGCCGGACGGTATACATCACAGGCCACAAGGAGAGGTTTCTTCCCCTTCAGTTTATATTTTCCCGCCAGTTTTGCGGTGGTCGTTGTCTTACCTGCACCCTGGAGACCTGCCATCATGATCACAGTGATGGCGCTTCCGGGCTGGAGCCTGATCTCTGTGGTCTCGGATCCCATGAGGGCAACCAGCTCCTCGTTGACGATCTTGATGACCATCTGCCCCGGGTTCAGCCCGTTCATCACGTCCTGCCCGATGGCACGCTCCTGCACATTCTTAATGAAGCTCTTTACGACTTTGAAGTTGACATCCGCGGCCAGAAGCGCCCGCTTGATCTCCTTCATAGCCTCTTTGACGTCGTCCTCTGTCAGCCGTCCCTTGCTCCGCAGATTGCGGAACACATTCTGAAGTTTTTCTGTCAGACTGTCAAAAGCCATTCTTAACTCCTCTTTGCCTCTCTATTACACATATTACAAATTACAATTCGTCTATGATCTCTCTTGCTATCTTTCGGATCTCCCGGGCAAGCTGGCTGTCGTCCTCCGGGTCATACTGATCCAGCACCTGATCGATCCGGTGCACTTTCTCCCGGACTGCCAGGAATTTCTCCACCAGATGGAGCTTGTCTTCATATCCCTGGAGCGTCTTGTCGCAGCGCTTTACCAGATCATGGACCCCCTGCCGGCTGATCCCCGCCGCCTGGGCGATCTCACTCAAAGAGAGGTCCTCCAGCACGGACTGTTCGTAGATCTCTTTCTGGTGACTGGTCAGAAGTTCTCCGTAGAAATCATATAACAATGTCTGCTTTAAAAAATCATCCATCTCAAATCACCTGTGTTATCATATAACAAAGTTTCCTTGCTGTCAAGCATTTTTTCTTGACACCATATAAAATTTATTTTTCACACATCTCAGCCCCAAGCATATGATGTACTGTAAACAAAATATGTTGGAGGCAATCATATGAGCGACTTATCAGCAAACTGCGGATGCGGATGTGACTCTGGTGTACGTTCCGGCTGTGGATGCGGAAGCGGATTTGGAGGAAACAGCTGCCTGTGGATCATCCTTCTTCTGTGCTGCTGCGGCGGCTTCGGACGGAGCGGCGGCGACTACGGATGCGGATGCGGCAATGACAGCTGCCTGTGGATCATCCTTCTTCTGTGCTGCTGCGGCGGTTTCGGAGGAAACGGCTGCTGCTAATGGCAGATAGGAGGGCTGCGGCCGATGGACATATGCGTCTGTCGGGCGCAGCCCCTTTTAGGTGTCATACTTTTTTCTTTTTTTCCATATATATAGTTACAACACTCAAGACAGGTGGGCTGTATGGATAAACGCACGCCGCTTCCCATGACTCCTTTTGACACCCTCACATCCTCCGGGGAACTGCAGATGGTGAAGCTTTTACTCCCCTATACTCCCCCTGCCATTCAGAGGATGCTGGCCTTTTTCATCAAATTCACTGAGCTTCAGAACACGGTCCGCTACTTCGGCGTCTTCTCCCGCGCACCGGTGCGGGAGGAATTCCAGGGCTCAGCTCCCTCCTTTCCGGAAATACTGGAAGAGCTGAAGCCCTACATGGGGGAAAGCAGTGAGACTGTGGACAGCATCCTCTCCGCCATGAGTATGATGGAGATGATGAAGGACATGGATCTGTCCGGGATGTCTTCCCCCGATCTGTCCGCAGCCGGCAGTGGAAATATGGAAGACATCTTAAATATGATGCACATGTTCCAGTCCTCTCCTCCGGGCGGGGACACCCGGGAAGATACGGAAGACGGCAACGATCATAAGCAGAAAGGAAATGAATGACAATGGCGCAGGAATGGATGAATCATCCGGCAATGAAACATATTGATCCTGTCAAGCTGGAGCTCATCAGGACGGCGGCCGCCCGGACCTCCGGCAAGACCGGGAACAGCCTGGCGGCCGCCATGATGGCTCTCGTCTCCTCCGCAAACAGGGAGGGCATCCGCTTCTCCCCGGAAGAGACATCCCTTATCCTTGAAATCCTGAAGGAGGGACGCTCCCCAGAGGAGAAAAAACAGATCGACAGCATGGTCAGCCTTGTGATGGCCCAGATGAACCGCAGGAAAAAATAAGGCCGGCGCATAAGGGACCAGGTCCCCTTGCGCCGGCACGGGCATAGCCGGGCGGGTGTGCGGATCACAGCCTGTAGTGCTTCCGCATCTCCCGCCTTTTCTCTGCATTCTTCCATTCTTCCTTTTCATCCTCTGTCTCCAGCTCCAGCCTGGGCACTCTGGTGGGATGGTCATTCTCGTCCAGCGCCACCATGGTAAAGTAGGCCCGGTTGATGAGGGTTCGGTTGCGGTCCAGATCCTCCACGCAGGAGTCCACTTTTACTTCCATGGATGTATTTCCCACGTACGTCACCTTTCCCGTGATCACAACCACATCCTTCTGATAGGCGCCCCGCAGGAAGCTTAAATTGTCCACGGAGGCGGTGATCACATTTTTTCTTGTATGCCGTTTCGCCACAAGCCCGGCCAGCTCGTCCATCCACTGCATGAGGATCCCTCCGAACAGTCGTCCCGCCGCATTGAGGTGGTTGGGACGCACCATGTGGACAGTCTCCGATACGGACTCTGATACTTTTCTGCTCTCTGTCATTTTGCAATCTCTCCTGTCTGTCATTTCTTTGTTCACTGGACAGTATATCAGATAATCTGCTATACTAAAACTGATTTTAGATGTTTTTGTGATTTCATATCGTGATAGGAGGAGAACCATGCGCAATATCAAGCTTACCATAGAATACGACGGCAGCCGCTACCAGGGCTGGGTCCGTCTGGGAAAAAACGAGTCCACCAACACCATCTCCAACAAGATCCTGGAGGTCATCCGGAAAATGACCGGCGAGGACGTGGAGCTCTTCTGCGGCGCCCGCACAGAGGTGGGTGTCCACGCCTACGCCCAGACCGCCAGCTTTAAGACAAACACGGACATGAAGGACTATGAGATCCAGCACTATCTGAACCGGTATCTGCCTATGGATATCGCCATCATATCAGTGGAGGACATGCCGGAGCGCTTCCACGCCCAGCTGAATGCCAGGTCAAAGATCTACATCTACCGCGCCACCATCAGCGACGTGCCCAGCGTCTTTGACTTCAAGTACACCTTCCACTGCTTCCGCAGGCCGGATATGGATGCCATGAAGGCGGCGGCACAGCTCCTTCTCGGAAGGCATGACTTTAAAAATTTCTCCACGGTAAAGCACAACAAGTCTACCGAGCGGGAGATGTACCAGATCGACATCTACGATGACGGGGAGGAGATGCAGATCTCCATGCACGCGGACGACTTCCTCCACAACATGCAGCGGACCATCGTGGGCACGCTTCTCGAAGTCGGCCTGGGCACAAGGAAGCCGGAAGATATCACCGCCATCTTCGCAGGCGAACAGCCGGCCAGTGCGCCCTGCGACCCCAAGGGAATGTATCTGCAGGAAGTGCGATATGAATAAAGAGGGTAAATTGAGCGAAAAGGGAAACCCGTTTGGGCTTCCCTTTTTTGTTCTTCCATATATACGGTCTGGTCATATTCAATAGATCAGATTGGCAAAAAGCACGATAAACGGTATAGCGATCAGGGTCCTCTCCATGAAGACGGCAAAGAGCTTCCAGAAGCCCATCGGCACTTCGCTCTTGATGACCACGGTTCCCACCTCGGTCAGATAGATGATCTGCACAAGGGACAGGACACCGATGATGAATTTCGTCTTTACAGCCACCTCGGTCCCCGCGATCAGGAGGGCCGGGATGAACATGTCTGTAAATCCGACCAGTGTGGCCGGCGCCACAGCAAATGCATCCTCCACGCCGAAGAGCTGCAGATACAGCCCCATAGGATAGGAGATCCAGTCAAAGAATGGTGTGTAGGTGGCAATGACCAGGGCCACGACACCCCAGGACGCCACAATGGGGATCAGGTCAAAGAGGGTTCCCATCATGACTTCCAGACCATTGGTCAGCACGGTGTCCAGATGGAACTGGGACGCTCTCTTACAGCTGGACTCCAGGGCAAATTTCCACAATCCTTTTTCCTGGGGTCTGTCCTCAGCCACCTGCCGGCCTGTCACCTCCCGGTATGTATCCGGGATCGTGCGGATGGGCGGGATGCGCACAATGATAACCGCCAGGATGATGCCGATGACGCAGATGCAGAGATAAAAGACCGGGAAAATAGAGTCCAGTCCAATGGTGTTTGCCACCATCAGGCAGAAGGGCACGGACACAAGGGAGAAGTTGGTCATAATGTAGGCTGCTTCCCTCTTCGTGTAATACCCTTTCATATACTGCTCTCTTGTCAGGATGACCGCTGCATTGGCCGCTCCGAACCAGGATGCGATCAGGTCAACGGAGGCCCTTCCCGGCACGTGGAACAGTGGCCGCACCACAGGCCGGGCGATGACGCCCAGGAATTCCATGATCCCGCAGTCGGTCAGGAAAGGAAGGACAAAGCTGAAGGCGATCAGGATGCAGAACAGTGTTCCGCACAGGTCAATGATGGTCCCGCCTGTATCCGGGGAGACCACCACTTCCGGCCCCACACCTGTCACAACCATGACGCCCGCCACGGCTCCAATGATCTTGGACACAAGATACAGAGGCGTGGTGCAGAAAGCCTTGCTCAGGTAGCGGTTCTTCCGGATAAGATCCGGCTTTGCGAAAAAGTCATAGGTGCTGAGCACCGCGGACGCCACGATCAGCGTCACCACAATGTAGATCAGGCTGCCCCCAAAGAGAGCCTGGAGCCACATTTTCACAAAGTCCAGCAGAGTCGTAAAAGAGGACTCATAGGGGATGGGCACCAGGAACATGAGCACGCCGAAGGCTGACCCGAAAATAAATTTCAAAAGATTCTTCTTATTTATATAAGTTTTTTCTGCTGTATTTCCCATTATTCTCCCAGCTCCTCCACTTCTCTCATGGCCTCAAAGATCATATCCTCCGTCACCGGGTAGGGAATATGCTCCATGTCAGGACCTGTCACCGTCTCCCTCAGGACCGCCGCCAGATACTCCCTGTCAAGGGGAACGCCCATCTCTTTCAGCGTGGAGGGAATACCCAGCTTTTCAAGAAATTTCTTCGCCTCCCCGAGGCGCTCTCTGTCCTGGTCCACCGCAAGCTGCACCAGAACGCCGTAGGCCACCACGTCTCCGTGGAGGTACTTCTCCTCAAAGCCCGGGAGGAGCACAAGCCCGTAATATACCGAGTGAGCAATGGCACAGTTGTAGTCGTCCAGCACCATCAGGGACACCATGCCCGTGCTGACGATATTGGCCAGCACCGCCTGCTGCAGGGCAAAGGATGGCTCATGTCTTTTGCAGTCCGCAAGGGCCTGGACACCGTGCTCCAGGAGGGGGCCATAACACAGGTTGCTGATCTCCCTGCCCAGGGCAGAGCTGTGATCCAGCCTGTCTCCTCTGGCCGCGAAGTGACACTCAAAAAATTTACCCATCGTATCTCCCATGCCGGCCCGCAGATACTCCCAGGGCGCATCCGCAATGACGCGGGTATTGATAAAACAGTGCCTTGCCGGCTTGTCATAAAAGTAAAAGCTGTCAAAATTTCCATCTTCCCTGTACACCACAGACAGGGCTGTCGTTGCCGCACAGGTGGCTGCAATGGTTGGGAAGGTAAAGACCGGAAGTCCGGCTTTCTCGGCAGCTCCCTTTGCTGTGTCCAGCGCCTTGCCACCGCCCATGCCAAAGATCATGTCCGCTCCCAGCTCCTTCGCCCGGTCCGCCCACCGGTCAATATCCTTGTAGGTGCAGTCCGCTCCGAACTCCACAGACTCCGAAACGACAAGGTCCGTCCCCTTCAGGACCTCCTCAAGAAGCCCGCCTGCGGCGTCCATGCCCTTTCGCCCGCCGATCAGGAAGATCTTTGTTCCAAAAGGGAGACAGACCTGAGGCACCTGCACGTAGGCGTCCTCCCCGATGGTGTAATTTGCAAAAAATACTGAATATGATCTCATGATAACAACTCCTGTAACTTTCCAAGGCGGCTGATCGCCTCGTCGATGGTCTCTTTTTCTCTGGCAAAATGCAGTCGGATCAGATGGTTCACTTCTTCTTTAAAGAAGCTGGAACCCGGCACAGCGGCCACACCGATATTTTTGATCATCCACTCGCAGAACTCCAGGTCCGTGTAACCCGCAAATCTGGGCAGATCCAGGAATTTCTGTATATCGATCAGGACAAAGTAGGTACCCTGTGGAACATTGTGAGCCAGTCCGATGCGGTCCAGCCCGGTCAGGAAATAGTCCCTCTTTTCTGTGTAGATCTTTTTCAGGTCTTCATAGTAGCTGTCCGGGAAGTTTAGCCCCGCCACAGCTGCCTCCTGGAGGGGCGCTGCCGCTCCCACCGTCAGGAAATCGTGGACCTTCTTGGCCGCTTCCACCACTTTCTCCGGCCCGATGAGATATCCAAGGCGCCATCCGGTGATGGAGTAAGTCTTGGAGAGGGAATTGCAGGTGATGGTGTGTTCATACATGCCCGGCAGGGAAGCCATACATGTGTGATGATAGGGCTCATACACCATATGCTCGTACACCTCATCTGTCACCACAAAGGCGTCATACTTCACAGCCAGCTCTCCGATGGCCATCAGCTCATCCCTGGAAAACACCTTTCCGCAGGGGTTGGAAGGGTTGCAGACAATGATAGCTTTCGCCCCCGCCTTAAATCCCTCCTCCACAAGGGAGATATCGAAAGTGTACGCCGGCGGCACCAGGGGGATATAGATAGGATCCGCACCGGACAAGATAGCGTCCGCCCCGTAATTTTCATAGAAAGGCGAGAACACCATCACCTTGTCCCCGGGATTGCAGATGGTCATCATGGCACACATCATGGCCTCTGTGCCGCCGCATGTCACCACGATCTCCGTCTCCGGGTCAATTGCCCGCCCGATGGCTTTCTCCTGCTTTCTTGCCAGGGCCTGGCGGAAATTTTCCGCCCCGAATGTAATGGAATACTGGTGAGGTCCCTTGTAGGCCGCCTCTGCCAGGGCGTCCATGATCTCCTGCGGCGGATCAAAATCCGGAAATCCCTGGGATAGATTGATCGCTCCGTATTCATCGCTGATCCGGGTCATCCTGCGGATCACTGAGTCGGTAAATGTGCCCACTCTCTCACTTAATTTTGGCATAATCGTTTGTCTCCTCATCTATTTAAAATTGACTGTCCTGTCTATCCCGATTATAATAAAGTATACCGTTACGGTATAGTCAAGGAGGAAATGTATAATTATGCAAAAATTAGACATTCCATGCATAAAAACCGGGGAATTTGCCGCTCTGTGCGGCACCAACAAGCGGACCCTCTTTCACTACGACGAGATCGGCCTTTTCTCTCCCGCTCTCACAGATGAAAAAGGATATCGCTATTACAGCGAAAACCAGTGCGATGTCTTTTTCACCATCACCTGCCTGAAAGAGCTGGGCATGCCTCTTAAGAAGATCAAGGACTACATAGACAACCGCAGCCCGGACAGCTTAGAAAGACTTCTGCTCACACAGCAGGAAAAGGTGGAGGCAGAGCTGGCTCAGCTCCGGCGCATCCGCACCGTCATTGAGACAAAGCTCTCCCTTGTCAGACAGGCCAGAGACTTTCAGGATGTACAATGTCTCTCCCCTGTTCTCCTGGAAGAGCAGACAAAAAAAGAACTGCTGGTACTCAGCAGTCCTCTGTATACATCTGACCATGACAAAATCTTCTCCGTGCTCTGCAGCCACATCGGCCTGTGCAGCCGGGAACATCTCAACTGCGGCCACCCCTACGGCGCCATGCTCCCCACCCCGGCTCTGCAGGAGGGAGACTATGAGACTTATGCATATTTTTTCACCAAGACTTCTTTCTCCGTGGACGCACTCCCGCCGGACACACAGGTACACATCAAGCCGGCCGGCAGCTATGCCGCCATCTACCTGCGGGGCGACTACTACCGTTCCGAGGAAGCCTGCCGCCGGCTTCTTGCCTTTGCAGGGGAAAATGGCCTGTCTCCTGGCAGTTTTGTCTACAAGGAAGCCGTGCTGGATGAGCTCTCGGCAGATGAGGAACACTATCTCACAAGAATTTCTCTATTCTGCGGCAAGAAAGGCAGTAAAAAACCGCTGTGAGGGCAGATCTGTCTCTGCCGCACAGCGGTTCACTCTTTACACATATATCAGACGTACATCCGACTTTTCTGCTTTTTTCCGGTCTTCTGCGCTCAGCCTGCCTGTAGTGATCACAGCCGTATAATCCGCCAGATGGTTGACTTTTGTCACGGCCTGTTTTCCGAATTTGGATTCATCCACTACCAGATACGCCTTCCGGCATCTCTGGAGAGCTTTCCTCTTCAGAAAAGCCTTGTCTACCGTCGGTGTGAAAACCTCCAGCTCTTCATTGATGGATGCGGCCCCAAAAAAGCCCACATCAAATCGGAAATCTTCCAGCATCTGCGTCGCATAATAGCCCAGCATGCTTCCGGTACTTTTCTGTACCATTCCGCCGCACAGCAGCAACTCAGCCTGGCTGTTTTTCAGAAGTCCGGCAATCTCCAGGTCATTGGTCATGACCATGATATCTGGCACGTTCTGGATAGCTTTTGCAATTTCATAGGTGGTCGTCCCGGCGTCCAGATAAATGTTGTCTCCCGCCGAGACGAGGGGCGCACACCTGGCGGCCAGTCTCACCTTGTCCTGCATATGGCTGGTACTCTTGTCTGCGTAAGTCACTTCCTGCTTTGCCACCGCACCTCCATGGCATCGCTCAAGTATATTGTCTTCCTGCAGTTTTTCCAGATCCCTTCTGATCGTCATTGTGCTGACTTTCAGGTCGTGAGCCAGGTCATCCACCTGCACACTCCCCTGCACTCTGATCAATTCCGCTATCTTTGCCTGCCTCTCTGCTGCCAGCATACAAATCACCTCTTAAGGATTATTGTACACGATTACATGAAAATACTCAATATCAGGACTTCAACAACTCCGATAGCCCATGCGATGGTGGATGTGACAGACCAGGTTATAAGCTGATCTTTCGCCTCTTTTACACCCAGTGTCCTGTTTACAACCCAGAAATAACTGTCGTTGAAGTATCCGAAGAACAGGGAGCCCACGCAGCATGCGATGGCGCCCAGTGTGGGATTCACACCTGCCGCGATAATGATCGGCGCAGAGATACTTGCAGCCGTTGTCATGGCAACTGTTCCTGATCCCTGGATGAAGCGCATCAGTGTGGAAATGATAAGAGGCAGCACGATGATCGGGATAGCAGTCTGGGCAAGTCCCTCTGCCATGTATGTGCCAAGTCCGGAGTCCTTGATGATCTGTCCGAGGGCTCCGCCACCGCCTGTTACCAGCATGATGATACCGGCTGACTCCATACCTTTCTCCATCTCTGTCAGGGCTGTATGTCTGTCAAGCACCCTGCCCAGCGTAAAGATGGCAAGCACGAGTCCAAGGCCCACTGCGATAATGGGCTGCCCAAGGAAGATCAGCACCTCCATGATGCCTGTCGTTGCGCCAAGGGCTGTTGCAACTGTGTTGATAAGGATCAGCACGATAGGCAGAAGAAGCGGTGCAAAAGATGAAAATGTTCCCGGCAGTCCTTCTTCGTCCATGTGGAATGCGTTCTCATAGTCAGGCTCCTGGTAGGGCATGGAGATAAAGTCCCCATTGTCGTCCGGAATCTGAAAATACTTTTTGCTCAGATATAATCTGGAATAAGCGATACATCCGATAGCCATCGGGATACCCAGCACGATAGTGAGAAGGATAAAGGATCCTACATCAATGCCGAAGATACCGCACACACCGAGAGGTCCCGGTGTAGGGGGCACAAGGGAGTGGGTGATAACAAGACCTGCCGCCAGGGCAACACCCAGTCCGATGACTGATTTCTTCGTAGCCTTTGAAATCGCTTTTGCGATAGGTGAAAGAACCACGAAACCGGAGTCACAGAAGATCGGGATAGATACAAGGAAACCTGTCAGACACAGAGCTTCCTCCTCTCTCTTCTTGCCAAAAAGTTTCAGGAAGGTAAACGCCATCCGCTTGGCTGCTCCTGTGGCCTCAAATATCTGCCCCATCATAACGCCGAAGCCGATGATGATACCGATGCTGCCCAGGGTGCTTCCAAATCCTCCTGTTATGGAGTTGACAATACCCAATGTAGTGCCGTCATCCAGCGTCGTGTTCGCGAGCGGCATGCCACCCACAACGCCCACGATAACTGTACAGATGATCAGTGCGAGAAATGCCTGCACTTTTGTCTTAAGCACAAGGAAAATAAGTACAACGATACCGATCAAAAGTCCGATCAGCATCCTGTTGCCGTCCAGTCCTCCTATCATAACAATTTCCTCCTTTAGATATGTTTCTTTTTACTTTGTAAAATGAGGTGCGTATTTTGCGGCCAGCCGGATGGCTTCGATCATGCTCACGGCACTCACTTTTCCGGTGCCCGCTATATCAAATGCAGTGCCGTGGTCCACGGATGTCCGCAGGATCGGCATTCCATTTGTAATCGCGATGGTTTTTTCAAAATCCAGTGTCTTTGTGGCGATGTGTCCCTGATCGTGATACAGGGAGAGAACGCTGTTGTATTTTCCGATAGCCGCCTGGTGGAAGACAGAGTCAGCGCCCACAGGTCCTGCCACGTCGTAGCCCATCTTTTTCAGCTCCTCAATGGCGGGGATGATCTCCTCCACCTCCTCCCAGCCGAAGAGTCCGTGCTCTCCGCTGTGGGGATTTAGTCCTGCGATAGCCATAGTTCCTTCCTTCACACCCAGCCTTCTTAACGCTTCCGTACACCTTACCACATAGTCCACGATGCGGTCCTTCTTGATCATGTCCAGCATCTGCCGCAGGGACACATGCCTTGTCAGGAAAAATACCCGCATGCCGTTTGTCTCAAACATGGTCAGCGGATCTTCCGTGCCGGTCAGGGCTCCGAAGATCTCTGTGTGTCCGATAAAGTGAACATCCCCTGCCTTCAGGGCCTCTTTGTTGATAGGTGTAGTGGACACTGCATCCACCTCCCCGGCATTGGCAAGCTCGATGCTCCTGGCAATGTAGTCATAGGCCGCTTTTCCGCACATGCCGCTGACTTTTCCGAATGCAAAAGCATCCATGTCCACATTGTCCAGATCAATCAGGTTCAGGATCCCCTTCTCGTACTGCCCCTCGGCCGGCTTCTGGATCACATTGATCTTCAGATCCGCGCCCACAATGCGGATCGCGTTCTCCATACATTTTCTGTCTCCCACGATGACGCAGTCCGCCACGTCTGTGACCTCCTCAGATGCCAGCGATTTTGCCACGATCTCCGGGCCTACGCCGGCGGGATCCCCCATGGTCACTGCAATAAGCGGTTTACTCATATTCTCATCCTCCTTTTTTGTCTGCATGGTTGCTGTCTATACTGCACATCTTAGATGTACAATTTCTCCTTCAGATAGGTGATGCACCGGTTGATGGCATCATTCTGTCCCTGGCTGCCGCCCTTTGTGATAATGTGGACGCCCTCGAACTCTCCTTTCAGGAACTGCCCGTAGGCTGCCAGCGGGAGCACTTCGTCCATCAGGCTCAGGCCCGCCGTGTCAAACCTGGCGCACACAGCTACTGTAATGTCTCCGCCGCTTGTGTAGAGCCCCTTGAATTCAGGCTCCGCTTTGAAGATCCGGTAGGTGATCTCTGCAAATCCGGAATTGATGCGCCCTGTCACATCGTCCATGGAGCAGTTGTACTTCTCCATGTAGGGCTTAAAGTCAATGCGGTTCTCCGGGTAGATGCCGTCCCCCGTCACTGTGGAGACTACATTCAGCTTGCATTCTTTCAGTATCTCCTCTGTCACCCGGCTGATCTCTTTCTCCCTTCTCTCCTCGTCCTCCAGAAGCTCTTTTGTGTTCACAAATACATTGTGCGTCCTCTGGGAGAGCCAGAGCTCCTCCATCTGGTTCCTTGTATTTGGATGCACACTCCCGACCACTGCAAGGATACGGCTTTTTTCCTTCTTCTCAGACGGAGCGATCAGCTTTCTGGCCAGGGTGGCTGTAAAGACGCCCGGGTCCACTGCCACTACTTTCAGCTTGCTTGTGATCACCGCGTCTGCGATGAGGTCCAGGTCTTCCTGGGTCACACAGTCGATGGTGAGGATCCTGCATCCTTCCGCCACATGCTTTTTCATCAGGTCCGCAAGATAATGCTTCCCGTGCATCAGATCCTTCATCAGGATGGATGCCACTTTGTACTTGCTCTGCTGTTCAAAGAGCACCGCGTCTTCTGATATAGTGACCGGTGTCTTTGGGTCAATGGCAATGTCTGTCTTGTGCAGCGGCAGCCCGTTTACGAGCATGTAGCCGCCGATGACAATGCGTCCCGATGACGGGAAACAGGGTGCCACAATGGCCACATAGTCCTCGCCCAGACAGTCCAGCATAGCATCTGTCTCGCTTCCTAAGTTTCCCCGGAGGGTGCTGTCGATCCTCTTGGAATAAACCTTTACATCATCGTTTTTGAGCAGGCTGCAGACATTGTGTACACGGTTGTAGGCTATCTCCGGGTCTACACCTCTGCTGTCCGTGGGATACAGTACACAGTCACAGTCCTTCAGAGTGCTCAGTTCGATCCTCTCCGCATTCATGACCGTGTAGGCTGTATAGTTCATCTTCTTCAGAAGTACACCAGTGGCATTTGCCCCTGTCAGATCATCTGCAATTACAACACACTGAGGCATGTCTTGTTCCTCCTTTGCGCTTTGTATGTTCATTTCTGTTTATATTATACTTCTGTTGTTCGTTTTTGTCAATTTAATCTAATTTTTATCAATGTAGTTATGCAAAATCAACAAATAAAATGTTTGTTTTTGTTGTTTTTTACGTTTGTTTTCGTCTATTATGCCTTTAAAAAAGAAAGACCTACCCAGAGCCAGGCCTTTCCCTTTCTTTTCCCGTTATATATTTGTCAATCCGCTTATTTCCCGATCAGAATCTCCACAGCCTCTCTGAGAGTCTCGTCATCTCCCACGTTGCCCGGGAAGATCACGTAAGGCGTCAGTGGAAATCTGCTCTCATCTCCCGTCTGCCACACCGGGATACCGGGACGGATCTGTCCCAGCACATTGGCGCGTTTTACAGCCAGCGCCTTTGTGCCCACATCGCTGGAGGTGATGCCTCCCTTAGCAATGACAAAAGCGGGGGTCACAGACAATCTTCCCACCAGGGACTGGACCGCGTCGGAGATCTTCACGGAGAGACGCAGCTCGTCCTCCTTGTCCCCTGTGTCCGCTGTGATGAGCGCTCTCGTGGTGTAGCAACACACGGTCCTGCCGCTCTTTATGCAGGCCTCTTCCTTTTCAAGGCAGCGCTGCACTTCCGCTTCAAAGGCCGCATCATCCTTTACCAGAGTGGCGTCAAGCTCGATGAACTCGATCTCTTTCAGCTCTTTTAAAGCCTCCACCTGGCGGGTGGTCTTCTCGGTGTGGGAGCCCACCACGATAATGCCGCCGTTCTCTGTCTCCTTCACCACCATCTGCTCTCTTGTAAGGAGGGGCTGGCTTGTGACGCCGCCCATAACCTTGACAATGGCAGCCGCTGTGCGCATCATGTAGACTTTTCCTTTCCTCATGGCGCGGTAGAGGGCCACGCAGAACACCTTCACGTCCACATAGTCCACTGCGTTGACAATGATCTTGTTGAAATCATGCACAGCCAGGAGCTGCTCCTCGATCTTGTCGATCTCCATGTTGTGGATATCTTCCAGGGAGATGCAGGTTACGTCTTCTTTTTTGTACGCTCCTTTTGTCTTTTCCTCCACATACTCCGGCATGGTGGCCGCCGTGTACCCAAAGGTCTTGTCTTTTGCGAACTCGGTCTCGTTGGCCGGAACCAGCTCATCGCCGTATTTGACATAGTGGACATTTTCTATGGTGAACCTTCCGCCCTCTTTGAAGAAGGGGCAGAGAATCTCCCCGTCTATCACCTTGCCGGTGTTCTTTTCATAGTCCGCTTTCAAAAGCTCGGTCTCCAGCGGGTAGTGTCCCCGCAGGGTGCTGTCGCTACGGCTGATAAAGATATACTCTTTTCCTGTCTCCTTTGCCACCTCGTCTACCACAGCCGCGATCTCATGGTGCGCCTTTGTGGTCTGCTCCGCCGTAAATCCTCTGGAGTTGGTGAGCACGTAGAACAGGCTGTTTTCCTCGTCAAAGCCTGCCCGGATGCTGTCCTTATCCCAGCTTGTGTAGACAGAGATATCGTGGACCGTCTGCACGCCGGTGGGGTCGTCGTCCAGGACTACGATCTTTTTGTTGCTGGCTTTGATCTCCGCCTCCAGAAGGCTGTCAATGTAAGCCTCGTCTATCTTTTTATAAGAAGTGATCACATCTGCACTGATGGACATATGTCTTTCCTCCTCTAATCCACTTTCTTTACTTCCACATCTGCCAGTTTCTCAAAGTACTGTACAATGCCGCCGTGATCGTCCTCCATATGCCCATGGATCTTCAGTGTCTGCATGATCTCATAGAGCTGCGCTGTGTAGGGAATGGGCACGTCAATGGCGTGAGCTGTATTGACAACATTCTTGATATCCTTATGATTAATGCGGATCGGTCCGCCGGGTTTGAAGTTGCGCTCCACGATCATAGGGATCTTGGCATCCAGCACGGCGCTGCCTGCCAGTCCGCCGCGGATGGCCTCGTAGACTTTCACCGGATCTGCCCCTGCCTTCACAGCCAGGACAAAGGCCTCGGACACAACAGCTATGGTATTGTTTACAATGATCTGATTGGCCAGCTTGGTGACGCTGCCGCTGCCTGCCTCACCGATGAGAAGAGCAGAAGATCCAAGGATATCAAAGTAAGGCTTCAGGGCCTCGAAATCCTTCTCCTCGCCTCCGGCCATGATAGCCAGCGTGCCTGCCACAGCTCCCGGCTCTCCGCCCGACACGGGAGCATCCACAAAACCTACGCCCTGTTTTTTCAGTCTCTCATAGCACTCTTTTGACTCCACAGGTGTGACGGAGCTCATGTCGCACACGATGCTGCCCTCTTTAATGGTGGATGCCACACCTCCCTCATCGAAGAGGATGGATTTTGTAATATCACCGTTGGGCACAATAATGAACACTGTGCTGCACTCTTCTCCGATCTGTGCGTAGCTGGCTGCCTTTGCACCGGCTGCCACCACATCTGCCACAGCCTCTTTATTGAGGTCTGTCACCAGAAGCTCCACGCCTGCCTTCAGAAGGTTCTTTGCCATGGGACGTCCCATGATCCCAAGTCCGATAAATCCTGCTTTCATACTTCGTTCTCTCCTTTACATATGTTTTTGATGGTTTTGCACAAAAAGTCACACATTATCCGTACATATTTGTTACTTTTTGTTCCTTATGCTTACACTTTACTACATACCGGTATACCGGTCAATCCCCTAAATTTCTTTCTCTGTTTTTGCCAATTCAAGCCTTTCAAATTTGGGCAGAATCCCCATAAACACTGGATTTTTGCGTTATTTTATTAACACTCCATCCCACCTGTGGCGGATGGATAAAAAGTGGATTTTTCACAGCTTTCTATTGGATTTTATACAGGAAACAGTGTACAATAGAACTAGATTTTTTTAGAATTTGCATCTATCTTTGACAAAACATAAACGATTGCAAAAAAGGAGCCCTAAGACATGATGACATTGAACGAACAAGCCTATGAACATTTAAAAAAGATGATCACGGAAGATCAGCTCTCCTACCAGGAGATCTACTCGGAGACAAAACTTGCGAAAGAGCTGGGCATCTCCCGCACCCCATTCCGGGACGCCATCCACAGGCTGGTGCAGGAGGGTTACATCGACATCATCCCAAGCAAGGGATTCCGCCTTCACCAGCTCACGAAGCAGGATGTGACAGAGACCTTCCAGGTCCGCTCTGCTTTGGAGACCTACTGCACCATGGAGATCACCCGCACCCACACCTCCAGGAAAGCAAAGCGGCTGTTCAGGGAGCTTCGCTTCAATATGGAAGAAATGAAAGAAATCCTGGACACAACACAGTCTATCCAGGATTTCTGTACCTACGATTTTCAGTTTCATGTGGCGGTGGTCCGCTATCTGGAGAACCAGCAGTTCTCCGCTATATTTGACACCTTTATGTACCGGATGCAGCGGCTGGCCCAGATGTCCCTCTCCCACCCGGGACGTATGGAGGACACGTACAATGAGCACCTCGCCATCCTGGAAGCCATGGAGGCCGGGGACACAGCCCATATCTACGACATTACCCTGCACCATATGGATGTGCCAAGGGGCATCAACCTGGAGGATCTCTAATCCTCCTTTTTTATTTTCTCCATCGAGTCCCGGTTCACCCTCTCCCGAAGCGCCGCCATATAGGGGATATTCCTCGTCTCCTTCTCCCCGTAGGTGAGCTGCAGGTTGTACTCCAGGGGCAGCCAGGTGGAAAGATCCGCCTCATTGTGCTGGATCAGCGCCTCCAGCTTGTCCATGGCATGGACAAGCCGGGCTTCCGGCGTCCGCTTCTCCTTGATCTCCCGGAAAATTTCCCGCAGCTTTTCCCCGCGGGGGCCCGGCAGAAGATCCGCGATCTGCTCCAGCGCCTGTTCCTCTGCCCTCTCATCCTCTCCTGTCTTCTCAAAAGCCGGGATGTCTCCGGTTATCGCCTCTCCCATATCGTGAAAGAGGGCCAGCTCCATGACCCGGTTCATATCCACATCCGGGAACTCATCTCTCACAAGCCAGGCAAAAACCATGAGGCGGTACACATGCTCCGCCACACTCTCATGGCGCCCGCTGCTTGTCCAGGAATGGCGGGTGCGGCATTTCAGCTTTTCCGCCAGTCCAAGGAACCCAAGCAATGTATCGTGATCTATCATGCTGTTTTATCCTTCCAGTATCTTAACGTAGTATGTCCGGTTTCTTGGGCCGTCAAAGTCGCAGAAATACAGGTCCTGCCAGATCCCCAGGATCAGCTCCCCGCCGCTTAAGATCATAGTCTGGGAAGGGCCGAACAGGGTGGTCTTCATGTGGGCGTGGGAATTGCCCTCCGCGTGTCTGTAATAGTCCGTCTTTGTAGGGAAGGCTTTCTCAAAGCCCTGGAGCATGTCCCGCACCACATCCGGGTCCGCGTTCTCATTGATGGTAAATCCCGCTGTCGTGTGAGGGGAGAAAACTACCACGATGCCGTCCTTTACACCGCTCTTCTCAATGTCCTCCCTCACCATGTCCGTCACCTTGGTCATCTGCTGTGATCCTCTCGTGGAAATGTGATGTTCAAACAAATGCATATCTTTGTCCTCCTTTTATTTCTCCAGAAATCTCATGAGCTCATCGTACTGTTTTCTCATCAGTCTGTAGCCGTGCTCATAGAAATGCATCAGGGCGTCGTAGTCCTTCTCCAGCCTGGACACCGTGGGGATCAGAGGCCTAAGGACAAAGATCTTCCCCTCCGCCTCCTGCTGCTCCAGAAGTTTCATGGTCCTGTTGTACACAATGCTCCTGTTCACGATGCTCCGGATCAGGTTTGGATATTTTTTGTAGGCTCTGCGGTAGAGCTGTACAGTGGCCCGGGAAGGCATCTTCTTGCGGTAGCCCGGGTTTCTCGTAAGGATCACAATACTCTTTCCGTTGCCGATCTCCATGGCCCTCTCTATGGGGATGGAGTCCGCAAGACCGCCGTCCAGGTAGGGGATACCGTCCACGTTGACCATAGGGCAGATGAGGGGCATGCTGCAGGAAGCCCGGCAGATCTTCATCAGCCTCTGTTTGTCTGAATCCTCAGTCATATACTCTGCACGCCCTGTCACGCAGTTGGTTGTCACGATCTCGCACTCTATGTCCGAGGCAAAGTATGTGTCGTAGTCAAAAGGATAGATCTCGTTGGGATAACGGTCAAAGACCATGTCCATATCCATCAGGCTTTTTTCTTTGATAAATTTTCTGAATCCGTAGTAATAACTGTATTCCTTATCCTTCTGGATCATGCAGTCCCTTGTCCTGCCGGGCTGTTTTGACACGTAACCCACCGCGTTGCAGCTTCCGGCTGAGACGCCGATAACGTAGGATGTATAGAAATCCTTTTCCATCAGATAGTCAAGAGCTCCCGAGGTAAATACTCCCCTGGTGGCTCCGCCTTCCAGTACCAGTGTTGCTTTTACCATATTGTCAGCCTCCTTTTCAACCTATATTATATACGGATTTTTTCCGGTTGGAAACCACTGTTTTTTGTTTTGTCAAAGCCGCTTTTCTCCTTGCTATTTCCGCCTTTTTTTGCTAATATAGGCTTTGTATGTAAAAAACCTTGTAAACAGATTGATAAGGAGCAGGATTTATGATCAGTACAAGTAATGTGACACTGCGTGTCGGTAAAAAAGCATTGTTTGAAGATGTAAATATTAAATTCACGGAAGGAAACTGCTACGGCCTGATCGGTGCCAACGGAGCCGGAAAATCCACCTTTCTCAAGATACTTTCCGGACAGCTTGAGCCAACAAGCGGCGAGGTCATCATCACACCCGGTGAGCGCCTTTCCTTCCTGCAGCAGGATCATTTTAAATATGACGAATTCCCTGTGCTTGACACGGTCATCATGGGAAATGCAAGACTCTATGAAATCATGAAGGAAAAGGAAGTGCTCTACGCCAAAGAGGATTTCACAGACGAGGACGGCATCAAGGCCAGCGAGCTGGAAGCTGAGTTCGCCACCATGAACGGCTGGGAGGCCGAGTCCGACGCTGCCTCTCTCTTAAACGGTCTTGGCATTGACACAGATATGCACTACAAACTGATGAAGGACTTAAACGGTCCCGAGAAGGTGAAGGTCCTTCTGGCCCAGGCACTCTTTGGCAACCCGGACATCCTTCTTCTGGACGAGCCTACCAACCACCTGGATCTGGACGCCATCGCCTGGCTGGAGGAGTTCCTCATCGGTTTTGAGAACACGGTCATCGTAGTATCCCACGACCGTTATTTCCTGAATAAGGTCTGCACACAGATCGCGGATATCGACTACGGAAAGATCAAACTCTATGCCGGAAACTATGATTTCTGGTACGAGTCCAGCCAGCTTCTCATCCGCCAGATGAAAGAAGCCAACAAAAAGAAAGAGGAAAAGATCAAGGAGCTGCAGGAATTTATCTCCCGGTTCAGCGCCAACGCCTCAAAATCCAAGCAGGCTACATCCAGAAAGCGTGCTCTGGAAAAGATCCAGCTTGACGACATCCAGCCATCCAGCAGAAAATACCCTTACATCGACTTCCGCCCCAACAGGGAGATCGGAAACGAGGTGCTCACTGTGGACGGCCTCTCCAAGACCATCGATGGAGAGAAAGTACTGGACAATATCTCCTTCACCCTGAACAGGGAGGACAAAGTAGCTTTTGTAGGCGGCAATGAGCTGGCAAAGACCACCCTCTTCCAGATCCTTATGGGAGAGATGGAGCCGGATGAGGGAACATACAAGTGGGGCGTGACCACCACCCAGGCTTACTTCCCCCTGGATCACGGCAATGAGTTTGACAACGACTACACTATCGTGGAGTGGCTGACCCAGTACTCCGAGGAGAAGGATGCCACCTATGTGCGCGGTTTCCTTGGACGTATGCTCTTCTCCGGCGACGACGGCGTGAAGCGTGTGAAGGTTCTCTCCGGAGGCGAGAAGGTGAGATGTCTTCTCTCCAAGATGATGATCTCCGGTGCAAACGTACTTCTTCTGAACGAGCCCACCAACCACCTGGATATGGAGTCCATCACCGCACTCAACAACGGAATGATCAAATTCCCGGGCGTCATCCTCTTCTCCTCCAGGGATCATCAGATCGTACAGACAACAGCAAACCGGATCATGGAGATCGTCCCCGGCGGAAAGCTCATCGACAAGATCACCACATACGACGAGTATCTTGAGAGCGACGAGATGGCCAGAAAACGCCAGACTTACACTGTCGTGGAAGGCGATGACAACTAAAGATCATAGCAAAAAGAGAAGACTCACATCGGTCTTCTCTTTTTTTGTCTGTCTTTTTATTTATTGAAGTCTGTGTACGTCTCTCCTGCCTTCATGTTAATGCCCCTTGCCTGAGCCATCTCGGACACAGTCACAAGCTGGTACCCCTGATCCACCAGCTTGGGGATCAGCTGCAGGGCCGCATCCACGGTGGTGCTGTGTATATCGTGCATAAGAACAATGTCTCCGTCATCAGCATTCTGGAGCACGGAATTGATCACAGACTGGGTGTCTCCCTTCCAGTCCAGTGTATCCACATTCCACAGGATCATGGGCATACCCACATTCTTTTTCACTGCATCGTTGATAGAGCCGTAGGGCGGGCGCATGAGCGTAGCCCCCTCCCCGCAGGCATCTTTGATCAGATCATCAGTAGTACCGATCTGGGATCTGATATCCGCATCGCTGATCTTTGTCAGCTCCGGGTGGTTGTAAGAGTGATTGCCAAGCTCACAGTCCGCCTCCAACATCCGCGCGATGAGGCTCTCTCTTCCCGGAATGCTCACCCCCTGCATAAAGAAGGTAGCGTGGGCGTCATATTTCTCCAGCATATCCAGAAGCTCTCCGGTCCTGTCGCCCGGTCCGTCGTCAAAGGTCAGTGCCATCATGGGCTTGTCCGGATCAATGCTGCTTTTCTGGGATTCCAGCTTCCCATCTTCCGAGAAGACACAGTCCAGGGTACCGACCCGTTTTTTCCCGGTAACCATCTCCCCTTCCTGGGTAAAGTAGTAGGTGGCCCCATCCAGGTCAAACCACCCGGCCGCCGCCTTGCCATCCGACTGCAGATAGGCCTTGCTTTCTCCTTTGTCCAGCCACATATCGGTCTGCATGACCCCGTCCTTGTCAAAATGGTAGTATGTAACGCCTATCTCCTTCCAGCCCGTCACCTTAACGCCGTCTTCTCCAAAGTAGTAAGTCTTCCCCTTGGCATTTACAAAATCGTTCTGGACATAGGTTCCGTCCCACTTTTTGAATTTATCTCCATCCCATTTCCCCACCTGGTTGAGTACCTGGAAGGTTCCCTCCTCGATGTGAAGTGTCACTTTCTTTTTCCAGCTGCCTTTATCTTCCAGCTTTTTCTTCAGCTCCCCGTCCAGCTCGATGCGTATCGGGTACTTGCCCTCTGTCACGCCGTCACTGTCACAGAGCAGCTGATAAAGTTTTCCCGCTTTCAGATCTTCCACAAGATTCCATGCTGTATAGCCGGTCTCTTTATCCAGCACCTTCTTTTTCAGTTTTTTCTCTTTCTTATCACAGGACACTTCAGCCTGCAGAGTCGGCATCTGCTCCCCCTGCTTTATCGATACAGACTGTACCTTCAACGTGATATCTGTCATGGCAACCCTTGTTGCCGCTGTCACAGTCACTGCCCCGGCCACTATGATGAGAAGCAAGATCAGTGCCCCGAGTATCCTCCTTCTTCTCAGCCTGTGGACGAGCCATCTCTTCCTGGCATTCATAGACCGGATATTTCTACTCCTCTTTGACATATGTACCCCTTCTGTCCGGCAATCTTTCTCTTTTGTCTCTATTTGCCGAAAAATACAAAGAATTGTTTTATATTGTAGAGAATAACACTATATACAGTATCCTGCAACAAAAGTGACGAAGATGTAATATTTATTATCTTTCATGTAACAGTTTGTTAATAAAAAAGGGTTCTGATCTAATTCAGAACCCTTACTCTTAAAACACCCTTAATATTTCTCAGATCCCGCTCCACGTTTGCAGGGATATCTGAGTCAATGTCGATCATCGTGTAGGCGTAGGCGCCTTTGCTCTTATTGGACAGATCCGCGATATTCATATTGTCGTCCGCCAGGATCTTGGTAAACTGTCCCAGCATGTTAGGCTTGTTGTAATGCAGGAGTACGATACGCTTGTTGTCCCCCGGCATTCCCATATCGCAGTCCGGATAGTTGACAGAGTTTTTGATATTGCCGTATTCCAGGTAATCCATCAGCTCACGCACTGCCATCCTGGCACAATTGTCCTCTGACTCCGCCGTAGAAGCTCCCAGATGAGGGATTACGATGGCCCCCTTCACCCCGGCTATGACAGGGGTTGGAAAGTCGGACACATAATGCTTGACCTGGCCGCTCTCCAGCGCGTCGATCATGTCTTCCTCATTGACCAGGACATCCCTGGCAAAGTTCAGCACAACTACGCCTTTTTTCATAAGCCCCAGGGAATTTTTGTCGATCATCCCCCGGTTGCTCTCCGTAGCCGGCACATGGAGCGTGATGTAGTCGCAGTTCTTGTAGAGCTCATCCACGGTCTTGGCATGATGGATATTGCGGGACAGCCTCCAGGCCGCATCCACGGACACATAGGGATCGTATCCGAAGACTTCCATGCCCAGGTGGATGCCTGCGTTGGCCACCAGGCCGCCTATGGCCCCCAGACCGATCACGCCCAGCTTCTTGCCCTCCAGCTCACAGCCGGCAAAGGCCTTCTTGGCCTTCTCCGTATCCTTGGCAATGTTGCCGTCCTCCTCGTTCTCCTGAACCCAGTTGATACCCCCGATAATATCTCTGGAAGCCAGGAGCATGCCGGCAACCACCAGCTCTTTCACACCGTTGGCGTTGGCCCCCGGCGTGTTGAACACAACAATGCCTTCCTCTGCGCAGCGCTCAAGGGGGATATTGTTGACGCCGGCACCGGCCCGGGCAATGGCTTTCAGCTCCGGTGAAAATTCCATATCGTGCATGCCGGCGCTGCGGACAAGAAGTGCATCTGCCTTCTTAGGATCACTAACAAGTACATAATTTTCAGTCATAGCATCTATTCCCACTTCGGAAATAGGGTTGAGGCAATAATAGTGATACATGATTATAAGTTCTCCTTTTCAAATTGTGCCATAAAGTCTACCAGTGCCTGCACGCCCTCGTAAGGCATTGCGTTGTAAATGCTGGCTCTCATGCCGCCAACTGTGCGGTGTCCTTTCAGGTTTTCAAGTCCCGCTTTCTTCGCTTCCTCCACAAATTTTGCGTCCAGCTTTTCATCTCCTGTCACAAAGGGCACATTCATAAGAGAGCGGTCTTCTTTGCGGACAGTGCCCTTGAACAGGCTGCTCTGGTCCAGGAAATCATAGAGAAGAGCCGCCTTTTTCTCATTTCTCTCCTTCATCGCCTCCAGGCCGCCCTGGACCTTCAGCCATTTGAACACCTTCCCGCAGATGTAGATGCCGTAGGCAGGCGGCGTATTGTAGAGGGATCCCGCATCCGCGTGGGTCTTATACTTCAACATGGTGGGGGTCCCCGGAAGCACATCGTCTGTGATCAAGTCTTCTCGAATGATGGCGATAACAACACCGGCCGGGCCGATGTTCTTTTGCGCTCCTCCGTAGATCAGGCCGTATTTTGTCACATCTACAGGCTCAGAGAGGAAGCAGGAAGACACATCCGCCACCAACGTCTTTCCCTTTGTGTTGGGCAGGGTCTTAAATTTGGTACCGTAGATTGTGTTATTTTCACATATGTACACATAGTCCGCATCCGGGGATACAGGCAGGTCCGAACAGTCCGGAATATAGGAAAATGTCTTATCTTCCGATGAGGCGATTTTATTCACTTTCCCATACTTCTGGGCCTCCTGGTACGCCTTTTTCGCCCACTGACCGGTGACAATGTAATCCGCCACCTTGTTCTTCATTAAATTCATGGGGATCATGGCAAACTGCTGGGACGCCCCTCCCTGCAGAAAGAGGACTTTGTAGTTGTCCGGAATATGCATCAGATCACGTATGTCCGCCTCTGCCTCCTGGATGATCCCGGCAAATGTCTTTGAGCGGTGACTCATTTCCATCACGGACATCCCCGTTCCCCTGTAATCTAACATCTCGCCTGCTGCTTCTTTGAGGACTTCTTCCGGCAGCACAGCCGGTCCTGCTGAAAAATTGTACACTCTGCTCATTGTTGATCCCTCCTATTTTTTTGTTCTCTTGATTCTAGTCAGTTTTTTTCTTCATATCAGCCTCATCAAAGGCATCCCGGATCGCCGCGCCGGGAGCAACCATAGGCCAGACTTTCTCATCTTTGTCAATCTGGCAGTCGATAAGCACGGGCCTGCCAAGAGTGAGGGCTTCAGCAAATGCCTTCTGGAACTCCTCTCTTGTCTGCGCCCTGTATCCTACAGCTCCCATGGCCTCCGCCAGTTTGACAAAGTCCACTGCGTCATTCAGCACAGTCTGGGAATATCTCTGTTCATAGAACAGATCCTGCCACTGGCGCACCATACCCAGCACATGGTTATTAATGACTACCTCGATAATCGGTATATTATTTCTGGCTGCTGTGGCAATCTCATTCATATTCATGCGTAGACATCCGTCCCCCGCAATATTGACCACGGTCTTATCCGGGCGCCCCATCTTGGCTCCGATGGCTGCTCCCAGACCGTATCCCATAGTGCCCAGTCCTCCGGATGTAAGGAACGTACGGGGCTCTGTGAACTGGAAGAACTGGGCAGCCCACATCTGATGCTGTCCCACCTCTGTCACCACAATGGCGTCACCCTCTGTCTGGCGGTAGATCTCCTCCACCACCCAGGGGCCTGAAAGTCCTTCTGCCGGATACACGAGCGGATATTTTTCTTTGTAACTGTTGATCTTCTCTTTCCACTGCGTGTGATCCTGTTGTTCCAGCCTGCTGTTCAGCTTCTCAAGGATCACTTTCAGATCGCCGATCACCCCTTCGGTGATCAGTACATTTTTATTCATCTCCGCTGCATCAATGTCAAATTGCAGGATTTCCGCGTTTTTCGCGAATTCATTTACATTGCCGGTCACTCTGTCGCTGAAGCGGGCGCCTGCCACGATCAGAAGATCGCACTCATCCACTCCGTAGTCTGACGCCTTTGTTCCATGCATACCCACCATGCCTGTGTAGAGTTCATCTGTCTCCGGGAAGGCGCCGTGTCCCATCAGCGTATCTGTCACAGGGGCATCCACCTTCTTGGCAAATTTGTAAAATTCCTCTGCCGCATCGGACAGGATGGCACCGCCACCCACACAGATAAAAGGTCTTTCGGACCTGCGGATCATGGCAAGAGCCGTCTCCAGATCCCTCTCGTCTATATCGCTGGAGGGCATCACCTGAACAGCGGGCTGAGGCGTATACTCTGTCTTCGCTGCTGTCACATCCTTGGGAATATCGATCAGCACCGGGCCGGGACGTCCTTTCCTGGCAATAATAAAGGACTTGCGGATGGTGTCTGCCAGCTGATTTATATCCTTTACAATATAATTATGCTTTGTGATGGGCATGGTGATGCCCGCTATATCGATTTCCTGGAAACTGTCTTTTCCAAGGAGGGACACACCTACATTGCAGGTGATAGCCACAAGCGGGATGGAGTCCATGTAGGCAGTGGCTATCCCTGTCACCAGGTTAGTCGCACCCGGACCGCTTGTGGCAAAGCAGACGCCCACTTTGCCTGTAGCCCTGGCATATCCGTCCGCCGCATGGGACGCTCCCTGCTCGTGGGAGGTGAGAATATGCCTGATTTCATTACTATGCTTATACAGCTCATCATATACATTAAGGATGGCGCCGCCCGGGTATCCGAACACAGTGTCAACGCCCTGCTCCTTCAAACATTCCACTACAATTTCTGCACCTGTTAACTGCATAAATCTCTCTTCCTCTTTTCTATGATTATTCCATCCTTTTACAGCTCTTTACTGCTGGCTGCTCTTCGGAACCTCCAGGACAGCTCCTCTGTTGCCGGATGTGACCATAGCGGCATATCTTGCGAGATAGCCTGTGGTGATCCTGGGCTTGCGGGGCTGCCAGTTGGCCTTTCTCTTGGCCAGCACTTCGTCCGGAACATCCAGCTCGATCTTCAGTGACGGAATATCGATCTTAATGATATCCCCCTCTTCTACAAGAGCGATGGGGCCGCCCACTGCTGCTTCCGGCGATACGTGTCCAATGGAAGCGCCGCGGGATGCACCGCTGAAGCGCCCGTCTGTGATGAGGGCCACGCTGGAGCCAAGTCCCATGCCCGCAATGGCAGAGGTAGGATTGAGCATCTCCGGCATACCCGGACCGCCTTTGGGTCCCACATAGCGGATGACAACCACATCTCCCTCTTTGATCTGGCCTCCCTTGATGGCTGCAATAGCATCTTCCTCACAGTCAAACACTCTGGCAGGGCCTTCATGCACCAGCATCTCCTCCACCACGGCGGAGCGTTTTACCACGCTTCCGTCCGGTGCAAGGTTGCCTTTCAGAACAGCCAGGCCGCCTGTCTGGCTGTACGGATTGTCAATGGGCCGGATGACTTCGGGGTTTTTGTTGACAACGCCTGCTATATTCTCTCCCACGGTCTTTCCTGTGACGGTCAGACAGTCTGTGTGGAGAAGATCCTTCTTGTTCAGCTCCGCCATGACAGCGTACACACCGCCCGCCTCGTTGAGGTCCTCTATGTAGGTGGGGCCAGCCGGCGCCAGGTGGCACAAGTTCGGTGTACGCTCACTGATGCCGTTTGCGAAATCGATCTCAAAGTCCATGCCGATCTCGTGGGCAATGGCCGGAAGGTGGAGCATGCTGTTTGTGGAGCATCCAAGAGCCATGTCAACTGTCAGGGCGTTTAAGATGGCATCCTTTGTCATGATATCTCTTGGGCGGATATCCTTGCGCACAAGCTCCATAACCTGCATACCGGCATGTTTTGCCAGACGGATGCGTTCAGAGTACACGGCCGGGATGGTGCCATTTCCCCGAAGTCCCATGCCCAGCACCTCTGTCAGGCAGTTCATGCTGTTTGCTGTGTACATGCCGGAGCAGGAACCGCAGGTGGGGCAGGTCTTATTTTCATATTCCAGAAGCCCTTCGTCGTCCAGAAGGCCCGCCGCGTTGGCTCCTACAGCCTCGAACATGCTGGAGAGACTGGTCTTCTTTCCCTGTACCCGGCCAGCCATCATGGGGCCGCCGCTGACAAAGATCGTAGGAATGTTGATCCTTGCGGCTGCCATCAGAAGGCCCGGCACGTTCTTGTCACAATTGGGCACCATGACCAGTCCGTCGAACTGGTGGGCCATGGCCATGGCCTCTGTGGAGTCCGCGATCAGATCTCTTGTCACCAGGGAATACTTCATGCCGATATGTCCCATGGCAATGCCGTCACAGACTGCGATAGCCGGAAATACGATGGGCGTTCCGCCTGCCATGGCAACTCCCATTTTTACAGCCTCCACGACCTTATCCAGGTTCATGTGACCCGGCACGATCTCATTGTGGGAGCTGACGATGCCGATCAGCGGTCGGTCCAGCTCCTCCTTCGTAAGTCCTAACGCGTTAAATAAGGAACGGTGGGGCGCCTGCTGGGCCCCTTTCTTCACATTGTCACTTCTCATATTATTCTACCTCCATCTACAATTCACACAATTCCACAGGGATACATGTAAGTGGGGACGTAACCCTCTTTAAAAGTATTACGTCCGGAATAAAAATACTCCTGTCACATTGTGTGTGATCAAACAAACTATTCTGACTACATTACGCAATATGCGCAGCAATCAGGTCTCCCATCTTTTCTGTACCCACCTGGCTCTTGCCGTCGGACATGATATCGATGGTCCTCCATCCTTCTCCCAGGACGTCTGCCACTGCTTTTTCTATGGCATCTGCCTCTGCGTCCAGGTCAAAGCTGAACCGGAGCATCAGGGCTGCGGAGAGGATCGTGGCGATGGGATTTGCAATGCCCTTTCCGGCAATGTCCGGCGCTGACCCGCCGCTTGGCTCATACAGTCCAAACTTTGTCTCGTTGAGGCTGGCGCTGGCCAGCATTCCGATAGAACCGGTGACCATGCTCGCCTCGTCGGAGAGGATGTCTCCGAACATGTTCTCTGTCAGGATGACATCAAACTGCTTTGGATCCTTCACAAGCTGCATAGCACAGTTGTCAACCAGCATATGTTCCAAAGTCACTTCCGGATACTCCCCGGCGACCTCCTCTACGACTTTTCTCCACAGTCTGGAAGAGTCCAGTACATTTGCTTTGTCCACACTTGTCACTTTTCTGCGGCGCTTCATAGCTATGTCAAATGCCCGCTTCGCGATCCGCCGGATCTCGTTCTCATTGTACGTGAGAGAATCATAGGCTGTCATCACCCCGTTTTCCTCCACGGTCCTGCGCTCTCCGAAGTAGAGACCTCCTGTCAGCTCACGCATGATCATCATATCAAACCCGCCTTCTGTGATCTCTTCTTTCAGCGGACAGGCGCCTTTCAATTCTTCATAGAGAACAGCGGGCCGCAAATTGGCAAAAAGATTCAGCGCTTTGCGGATCTTCAAAAGTCCTGCCTCTGGCCTCTTGCCCGGCTCCAGCTGATACCAGGGAGAGGTCTTTGCATCTCCTCCTATCGATCCCATAAGCACCGCGTCACACTCCTTTGCTCTGCGAATCGTGTCATCTGTGAGCGGCACGCCGTGCACATCGATGGATGCTCCGCCCATAAGCAGCTGATCGTAATCCAGTGTATGTCCGTATACTTCTCCCACTTTATCTAACACTTTCATGGCCTCTGTGACAATCTCCGGTCCAATGCCATCCCCTTTGATAACTCCGATCTTGAGGTTCATATGCTTCTTCCTTTCTATGTACAACAAATTTAACTATTTCATAATCATATCGCATTTTTATCAGTGTTTCAACCCTTTACTCTGTAAAAGCGCAAAAAAATAGAGCGTCCTCTGTTTTGCGCAGGTACAAATGGCAAAAAATGATACCACCGCCTAAACGATGATATCCTTTATCCTAAAAATCTATTTTCTGATTTTTTTGATGACAACAGCTGCAATGATCACCGCTGCTGCGGCAATGACAAGCACGATCCAAAGTACCGGAGAAGCTGTATCTCCCGTTCTCGGCGCTGCTGTCACCTGACTGTTGTCTGCGTTCTTTGTATCAGTCTTATTTTGGCCAACCACATTTGTTGAAGCTGCTGCTCCTGTGGTCTTTCCTGATGTGCCGGATGACTGGCCTGTGCCTGTTCCTCCTGACACATCTGCGGGATCCGTTGTTTCAGATCCGCCTGTAGCTGCCGGATCCTGCACAACCGGATCTTCTGTGGTTCCCGGATCTTCTGTTGTCCCTGGTGCTTCGGATGTTCCCGGATCCTCCGGCACGGCGGGTTCACCTGTATCTCCAGTCTCCCCGGTGTCCGGTGTCTGTCCGTCGCCAGCTTCGTCCCCGGTGCTCTCCTCATTCAGTGCAAGAACAAAAGGTGAGAAGCTGTCCACTTCCACTGTGATACTGCCATCCTGGGCGGTCATCTCATATCTCTCAATGTAAGAGACGCCATCCTTTTCAGGGAAATGAAGAATCAAAATACTTTTTCCATTGTACTGCTCATCCAGGCTGAATGTAACCTGTATAGCGCTTCCCTCTTTTGCGGATCCGTTCAAGGACAGGTCAAACACTCCAAGAACAGGCTTTCCGCCCACTTCTTTCACAAGGGTCTGGTACACTTCTGTCTCTTCCCCTACAGGCGTAACTACAAGCTCCGTGCCCGCAGCAAATTCGCCGCTTGCACTGACGCCCTCTGTCTCTGCCTTCAGCTCCATAGACTGGTACGCTTCATCGGAGCCGTCCGGTTCTGTCTGTCCGTCATCCTCTCCCGGCTCCTCTGTATCCGCGTCAGATCCTTCCTGGCCTGTGCCAGGCTCCTCGGCATCAGGCTGTGAAGGCTGCTCTTCGTCCGGTTCCTCACTGGCTTTCTGCAGAACCGTCACCACCGCCTGCGCATACTGGGATGGGTCCACGGCCGACTGGGCTTTTACCGTAAGCTGCTGGGTCGACTCGTCTGCCCCCATAGTCAGTTTTCCATTTCCATCGATCACTGTCTGGCTGCTGAAAGCGCCCTCCACTGACCACGTTACATCCTGAGACGGATCCCCTGTACCCTGAACAGATACGCCAAAGGTCTTTACATCGCCAGGATAAAGATCAATTTCAGAGGGGTTGATCATAACTCCTGTAACGACTGCCTTTGCTTTTACCTGTACAGGCTGGGACGCTGTCTTTGTCACGTCTCCGCTTGTGTAGGAGATTTCCACAGCTGTCACATCTGCTGTGAGCGGATCTGTTGTATAGCTGATTTCTCCAGTCACATCGCTGGCTGAGCCGTCACTCCAGTTTGCCTGCACCGACATACCCGTGGGATCGAAGCTCTCTCCCTCCGTATAAACGGTCTTGGACGGCGCTGCTGCAATGGTTATGGAGTCCAGCGTCAATGGTACCGGCTCTGGCTCCGGTTCTGGCTCCGGCTGCGACACAGTTCCCTGGTTTACGATCTGCACATAGTCCGCCGAAATGTAGGCATACATATTATCATAACTGTAAGCCCCACTGCCCTTGACCATGGAGGTCCTTCCACTGTCCAGCACCGCGTCACTTTGGATTCTGTAAAATCCATTTTCCGAAGTGCTGTTTTTGATCAGGACAGAGTAATTGGATGCCCGCCCTGTAGTGTAGAGCACTGTGGACGATGTGTTGCTTTCATTTCTCACGTTCACGGTCTGATGGCTGGAGGCCAGGGTGTCTTTCACACCGATAGTATACAGACCGTAATCCGCGCCGCCCTGGGCCGCGTCAAGAGCGTAGGCGACATTGGCCGCCTTCTCGCCCCAGTACGGGTCCGAAGCATATTTTACGTTGATACCGCTTGCCTTATTTCCAAGGAATCCGCCGTTATATCTGCTGTCCGCGGAATAGAGATATCCTCTGGACATCCAGCCGTTTGCAAAATCATTGATACATGCCTCCACGCTGGCAAACGTGCTGGCGCTTGTTCCCGGAGAAGAGTCCACCGCATTCAGCCCGAAAAGATTGTTCTTGTTCCGCGCAATGCTGCTTGTCCCCCAGGCGCTCTCGTTTGCTGCTACACCGGTCATGAGAAGCGCATTGACGCCATATGTATTCTGACTGTCTATAAAAGCGCTTCCTTTGTTCGCCATCAGAGATCCTGCCGACGCTTTGCTGCCGATCATAGCGTTCAGCGCGTCCGCACTGTAGGATGTACTGCTCCTGAGCGGAAGATACTGGTAATAGTTATAGTACGGATTGTCCGGATTGACAGAATTTGCACGGGTATTGTTCTGATAGTCAGAGATCATCACCCCGTAATCTGTGTAAAAATAGTGGCCGTCATAGCTGTAGTATTTGACTCCTGCGCTCAGATAAGAGGGCGCCGGGCCGTTATCCAGCCTTGTCCTGTAGCCGGGTGTGGCCATCGTGTACACGATACCGTGGAGAAGTCTTCCATTCTCTACCTCATAACCGCTCACTACAGCGGCCTGTGACAGGTCAATGACCTCCACCTCTGACGCGTTGACCCAGCCGATCACGCCGGACATCATAAATTTTACTTTTCCACCGCTGGTCCCAAGATAGGCGGCATCTGCGCCGTAGTCACCGTTTGTGTAGCCGGCGGCTCCCGTGCCGTCCTCCCTATACTCTGTGACCGCGTTGTTCTTTGTGTTGAAGTTCACCACCTTGACAGATGAGGCTGCCGCACGGGATGACCTTGCATATGTAGAAATGCTGCCGGAAGACGCTTCGTCTCCGTCTGTCATGCTTCCGTCGGAGTCACCTACCTCGGTGATATTTCCATTTTCATCCATAGCCGTGACATTCTCTGTCCGGTATGGATTTTCATCCTGCAGTTCCGAATACGCGTCCCCTCCCTGCGCACTCTCTTCTGCTTTGCTTTCCATGGCCGGCAGTCCTGTGAGCACCATGCACATGAAAAGCAGGAGTATCAGCAACTTGCTTTTTCTCATTGGTTTGATTTCCTCCTTCCCCTTATTCAATTATTTATATAAACTGATACAGAATAACCGTATCATACTTTTCCCTTTTCTACAAGGAATAACCTCTTTTTACTTATTTTTCCAGTTTCAGACAAAAAAAGAACCGGTCGCTGGACCGGCCCTTCTTCAGGTCAATGTCTCTTACTCCGCATCCGCCTTCTCTACCTGTGCGATAGCTGCCTTCTGCATCGGAATACGGCAGTTCTTGTTGCTTCCAAACTCCACGATCACATCGTCGTCTGTGATATCAATGATCACTCCGTAGAAACCGCTTGTTGTGAGAACTGTATCGCCCACTTCCATGTCTGCGATCATGGCTGCAATTCTCTTCTGCTCCTTCTTCTGCGGACGCATCAGAATAAACCAGAATGCACCAATAATTACAGCATATAAAAGGATCAGCCCGATGGGACTGTTCAAAAAGCTGCTAGCTGCTAAAGTATACATAAATATTTCCTCCTAAATCACTCACTTTTTGACACTATTGTAATCATACACAATATCCGGGTTTTCATCAAGAGTTTTTTTTCGGTATTTGACTTTTTGCAATTATTTTCCGCCCTGCAGGCCCTCTAATGTCTTCTTTTTATACTCTTTATAGTTTCCTTCCTCGATGGCCTGACGGATCTCCTCCATCAGATGGTTGTAGAAATACAGGTTGTGGAGCACACAGAGACGCATCCCCAGCATCTCTTTGGCTTTCAAGAGATGCCGGATGTAGGACCGGGAATACCTGCGGCACGCCGGGCACTGGCACCCCTCCTCGATGGGTCGGCCATCCAGCTCGTATTTTGCGTTGAAAAGATTCCTCTTTCCCTGTTTTGTATACACATGCCCGTGGCGTCCGTTTCTGCTGGGGTACACACAGTCAAAAAAGTCCACGCCCCGATCCACTGCCTCCAGAATATTGGCAGGCGTCCCCACGCCCATCAGATAAATGGGCTTCTCCTGAGGCAGCTGGGGAACTACAGCATCCAGTATGCGGTACATCTCCTCGTGGGACTCTCCCACAGCCAGACCGCCCACAGCATACCCATCCAGATCCATGGAAGCGATCTCTTTTGCGTGGCGGATACGGATATCCTCATAGACACCGCCCTGGTTAATACCAAAAAGCATTTGATGACGGTTGATGGTATCCGGAAGGCTGTTCAGCCTGTCCATCTCTTTTTTACAGCGTTCCAGCCACCTGGTAGTGCGGGCCACAGACCGCTCCATGTACTCTCTGTCCGCCACACTGGAGGGGCACTCATCGAACGCCATGGCAATGGTAGAGGCCAGATTGGACTGAATCTGCATACTCTCCTCAGGCCCCATAAAAATCTTTCTTCCATCTATATGGGAGTTAAAATAGACTCCCTCCTCCTTGATCCTTCGAAGGCCTGCCAGGGAAAACACCTGGAACCCGCCCGAGTCTGTGAGGATAGGCTTCTCCCAGGACATGAACCTGTGGAGACCTCCCATCTTCTTAATGATCTGGTCGCCCGGCCTCACGTGCAGGTGATAGGTGTTGGACAGCTCCACCTGGGTGCCGATCTGCTCCAGATCCTCTGTGGACACAGCCCCCTTGATCGCGGCGACTGTTCCCACATTCATAAATACAGGGGTCTCAATGACCCCATGTACTGTGTGGAGCCGGCCTCTGCGGGCCGCTCCGTCTCTTTTTAAAAGTTCATACATTCTTATAAATTCCTCATCTGTCTTAATAGTGGCATACAACCGGTGTGCCGGCCTGAATATTATTGTATACTGTTCCGGCCACTGACGGGGGAAGGTTTACACAGCCGTGAGATCCCCCGCCCTGGTAGATATTCCCGCCAAAGGCAGAACGCCAGGGGGCATCGTGAAGTCCGATCCCTCCGTTAAAGGGCATCCAGTAGGTAACCGGAGACTCCCACTCATAGGTCCCATCCGGCAGCTTCGGTCCACGGAGGGTTGTGTTCATCTGCTTGTAGGCGATGGAGTAAACGCCCTGGGGCGTGCCGTTGCCCTCCTGGGGATTTCCTGTGACGCAGTCTGTCTCAACGACGCACTGGCCATTTACGTATACCCACACATGCTGGTTCGTCAGATCGATTTCCACATAGCTGCTGCCGTAATCATTGCCCTCGTGGGAAGCGGCGCGCCGCGCATACTGGGGCTCTCTGGTCACTGTCTCCGCATTCTGGATGTTGGCGATAAGGGCATTGTACTCTGCCTCCTGATCGATCTGCCAGCCGTAAGATCCGCCGGAGACCTCCACCGTGTTTCCGCGGCTTGTGACAATGGTCCTGTTCTTTCCGTATGTGTCATATTTATTTGCAAGCTCCTGGATATAAGCCCGCACTGCATCCTGGTTAAAGGTCACATTCATGCTGTCGTCAACCGTCACCCACTGCGAGATGACCGCAGAATCCACCACTTCCGTATAAGGACTGAAGTCGTAGGTAATGCTGGCTCCCAGATAACTGTTCATGGCATCTCTTGCTGCCGCCACTTCCGGCGCATCAGCAGTGAATGCAGGCAGCACATAACATCCTTCCGCCTCCATGTCCAGGGTGGACTGAAATCCGCTGATCGCTTCATTGACGGCTTCCGTGAACTTCTCTGTGTCGATCTGTGAACCGACCACCTCGTCCTGGATCACAAATTCTGTCTCCTGAAAGACCGGGCGGGCTGACTGGGGCGCCACCTGCTCTTCCGCCTGCATGCATTTCAGCCCTGCGATCACTTCGTTCAGCTTGTCCGCGTCATATTCCACACCCACAGGAGCCTCGATATCCGGGTGATCCCAGAGAGCTGTGATCCACAGAAGTGGGTTCTGATCCTTCAAAAGGTCATCCACTTCCTTCCCGTCCACATAAGTCAGGTCTATGTCGTCACCGACAATGGTCTCCGTACCCCCGTCAATCTCTTCCAGCGTGAGCTCGTACCCCTCCACCTGCTCTTCCATATAACTCTCCACGGCGCTGACAGTCTCAGCGGAAAACTCCGTGCCGTTTATCTTTGTATAGAAAAAGAAATGCTTTGTAAAAAACAGAGCCATGCCAAGATAGGCCAGTGCAAGAACACCGAGAATGACAAGCAGAACAATCAGCGCTTTCTTCTTCCCACGCTTTTTTCCGCTCTCCTCCTCTTCCTCGTCCAGCTCATCCTCTTCTATCCCATCTTTCTCGGACAAATATGCATCCTCTTCGTCCTCTGCCCTGTCATAGAATTCTTCATTGTCGTCGAGCCGGATCACGCCGTCATCTTCCTCTTCTGATGAAGCATTGGAAACATCGTCCTGGGATGAACTCTGCAGGTCATCACGGATCTCCCGCATGGTCTCCTCGAGAATTTCTTCTGAAGAGCGCTCGATATCCTCCCTGCTGTTTTCGCTATTACTCATAAAAATCTGCTCCCTGTTTATATTATATATACTTATAACTACACTTTTCGTAATACGTAGTAATTATAGTGTCCCGGCTTTCTCTTGTCAATAATCCGCCTCTTGATTATAATAATTCTTAATATATCTTAACAGGATTTAACACATACTTCACAAAATAAAGGAGCGATACAACATGGCAGGTTCTACATTGGGAACACTTTTTACCGTCACCACCTGGGGTGAGTCACACGGAGCCGCCCTGGGCGCTGTCGTGGACGGATGCCCTGCCGGCCTCTCTCTGTGCGAGGAGGACATACAGAAATATCTGGACCGCAGAAAACCCGGGCAGGGGAAATACACCACAGCCAGGAAGGAGGGAGACCGGGCGCAGATCCTCTCCGGCGTGTTTGAGGGAAAGACAACCGGCACTCCCATTTCCATTATAATAAGAAATGAAGACCAGAGATCCCGGGACTACAGCGCCATCAAAGACTGCTGCCGTCCGGGGCATGCAGATTACACCTTCGACCAAAAATACGGCATCCGGGACTACCGGGGCGGCGGACGCTCCTCCGGACGGGAGACCGCCGGGCGGGTAGCTGCCGGCGCCGTGGCTGCCAAGATGCTGGCCGAACTTGGCATACACTTTACAACCTACACAAAAGCCATCGGAGATATCTCTATCCCCGATGGCGCATATGATTTCAGCCAGATCACAGAAAATCCTCTCTATATGCCCTCCCGCTCCCACGCTGAGTTGGCGGCCGCTTTTCTGGAAGAGTGCATCCAAAAGCAGGACTCCGCAGGCGGCATCATCGAGTGCAGGATCGACGGCCTTCCTGCCGGCATCGGCGAACCGGTCTTTGGCAAGCTGGACGCCTCCCTGGCGGGTGCTGTCATGTCCATCGGCGCTGTCAAAGGCGTAGAGATCGGCGACGGCTTTGGGGCTGCCCGATCTTTTGGCAGCCTGAACAATGATCCGTTCTATGCAGACGGCCCAGTTGTGCGGAAAAAGACCAACCACGCCGGCGGCACACTGGGCGGCATCAGCGACGGCAGCACGGTCATCCTCCGGGCTGCTGTCAAACCTACTCCCTCCATCTCCAGGGAGCAGGAGACCGTGGACAGGAACGGAAACAATGTCCGGATTTTCATCCACGGCCGCCACGATCCTGTCATCGTCCCCAGAGCCGTGGTGGTCGTTGAGGCCATGGCCGCTCTCACTGTGGCAGACCTCCTCATGGTGAACATGAGCTCCAGACTGTCTGGCATCAAAAAATTTTACAGAGATCTATAGTTGAAAGCATCCTCCGCCGATAAATTCCCGCAGCAGGGAATTGGCCGGCACGAGGGTGCTTTCAATTCCCACAAAATAGTCCAGGAATTTCAGCAGCCTCTTCGCCTCCAGATATTCCCGGCAGTCTTTTTCTATTCCGAAAAGCAGGGGTTCCACGTACTGCTTCAGCACCGCCAGCTCATAGACCAAAGCCGAATTGAACATGACGTCCGCCTCTTCCTGATAAGGGAAGATGTTGCGCTCCTCTCCTCTTCTGACAGACGGCCACATGCTGATCGTCCGCTTAGCGGAAGATCCCCGGGTGCGGGCATCCCTGACGATTCTTCGTATCAGGCGGCCATCCGTGGTGGGAATCCGGTTGTGCTCGTCTATGTTCAACTGTGTCAGGGCGCTGATGTATATCTTGAACTTGTTCTCATCCGGCAGGCTCTCCGTCAGTTTGGGATTCAGGCAATGGATGCCTTCTATCACCAGCACGTCATTTTCTCCCAGTTTCTTAACGCCGCTCCCATATTCCTTATGTCCGGTCACAAAATTAAACCTTGGTATCACCACTTCTTTTCCTGCCAGCAGTTCCTTAAGCTGCCGGTTAAACAGTTCTACGTCTACTGCCTCCAGGCATTCAAAGTCATATTCCCCGTTCTTATCCCTCGGATTTACTTCCCGTTCCACAAAATAATTGTCCACCGCGATCGGGTGGGGAATCAGCCCGTTAGCCCGAAGCTGAATGGACAGCCTGTGGGAGAACGTCGTCTTTCCCGAAGACGACGGG